>Ga0209048_10004102_pt1 | contig 13987 bp, 11 predicted proteins | sample FrelakmetCRP12CR_FD_187146 | JGI IMG/M metagenome (GOLD analysis project Ga0209048, IMG submission 187146) | Freshwater lake sediment microbial communities from the University of Notre Dame, USA, for methane emissions studies - CRP12 CR (SPAdes)... | ecosystem: Environmental > Aquatic >... | reverse complement strand
TTCCCTCTCCGGGCACCAGACCCTAAAATTTATGGATACTCCTTGAATTTCTGCAGTCACTGCGGCTCGGCCGTTACATCGAAAATTCCCGAGGGCGACCACTTGCCGCGCTTCGTATGCGCGAACTGCGGCAAGATTCACTACCAGAATCCGCTGCTGGTCCTGGGCTGCGTACCCCAATGGGAGCGAAAAATCCTGCTGTGCCGGCGTGCCATCGAGCCGCGCTTGGGCTTTTGGACGGTACCGGCCGGATTCATGGAAAACGGGGAAACCATGCAACTGGCGGCGGCGCGCGAATGCTACGAGGAGGCCCTGGCGACGGTCGAGGTCGGCTCCTTGCTTGCGGTGGCCAACGTGACCCATGCCGGCCAGGTGCACATCATGTTTCGGGCGCGGCTGCTCAGCCCCGAATTTGCCCCCGGCCCTGAAAGCCTGGAAGTCGGGTTGTACGATGAGACGCAAGTGCCGTGGAGCGAGTTGGCCTTTCCGAGCGGCGAGTTCGCGCTGCGCAAGTATTTCGCCGATCGCGCCGCCGGGCGCGAGGATCATCATTTCACGGAGCTGACGCGTCCGTTAAAATCCAAGGCTGTGGCAGAATAGCGGCGGCACGCAAGCTCGTTCACAATCAACCGTCGATCAAGAAGGGTACGTCATGACGTTCGTGGTCACCGAAAGCTGCATCAAGTGCAAATACATGGACTGCGTGGAAGTCTGCCCCGTTGATTGCTTCCATGAGGGTCCCAATTTTCTGGTGATCGATCCGGATGAGTGCATCGATTGCACGCTGTGCGAACCCGAATGCCCGGTCGAGGCCATTTTTTCCGAAGAGGACATCCCCAAGGGACAGGAAAACTATCGGCAACTGAACGCGGAGCTGGCGAAGCAATGGCCCGTGATCACCGAGAAGGGCGAGGCGCCCGCCGACGCCAAACAGTGGGACGCCGTCAAGGACAAGCTTAAACTACTGGAACGCTGAGCGCCGGCGCTAACGCTTCGCCAGCTGCGTGTCCTTGAGCGCCTTCACCAGATCGTGGGGCGGCATATACCCCTCGATGAAGTCACCGGTGTCGGTAACGATTGCCGGCGTGCCGCGCACCCCGATGGTCTGCCCCAGCGCGTATTCGCGCGCAACCGGTGTCGGCTCGCAGGTTTTGTTCATATCCAGCTGCCCCCCCGCCTTGGCACGCGTCAGCGCTTCGTTGCGGTCCGCCGCACACCAGACCACTTCCGCCTTGCGCCAACTTTCCGTGTCCGGACCGGTCCGCGGAAAGAACATGTAGCGCACGCGCACGCCGAGCTTGTTGAGTTCCGCCATCTCGCTGTGCAGCTTGCGGCAATACTGGCAATCCACGTCGGTGAACACCGTGATGGTGTATAGGGGATTCTTGGGCGAAAAGATCACCATCTGCGATTCGGGCACGGCGTTGATCAGCGCGAGGCGCGCGTGCGCGCGAATCGCCTCGGTCAAATTCTCGCGTGTACTCATGTCATACACGTTGCCGTCCAAGAAATATTTGCCGTCGGCGGTCAAATAGCTCACCTCCGCGCCCCGCACGAATTGGTAAATTCCGGGGATGGGTGAAGGCTTCAAATCCTCGAGCTTCGATCCGGCCGGCAACAGCTTCACCAGCGCCGCTCGCGGGTCCGCGGGTTGCTCCGGCGGTGCGGCCCACGCGTTTGAGCCGGCAGCGGCGGCGACGGCGGCAAATACGGCAAGGTGCTTCAACATGAATCGCTTCCTGAGGATCAAAGTCGGTTGGACTCCGCCGCGGGCGGATGGTTCACAAAATTCTATCAGACGGCGGCGCACAGCAAGCGGGGTGCGGCGCAACGGATCGGGCTTTGCGCCCACAAAGGCATGCCGGGAGCGCGCCTAACCGCGCGGATGATGCTGAGAGTGCAGCTCTTTCAAGCGCTCGCGTGCGACATGCGTATAGATTTGCGTCGTCGACAGATCGCTGTGGCCGAGAAGCATTTGCACCACCCGCAGGTCCGCGCCGTGATTCAAGAGGTGCGTGGCAAATGCGTGCCGCAGGGTATGCGGCGAGAGTTCTTTCTCGATCCCGGCCTTTTTCGAGTAGCGCTTGATGATGTGCCAGAACGCCTGGCGGGTCATGCGATCGCCGCGGCGCGTGGGAAACAAATAGTCGGTTTGCCGTTCCAGCAGGATTTCCACTCGAGGTCCCTGCATGAACTGCTGCAGCCACTTGACGGCCTCGTCTCCCAACGGAATCAAGCGCTCGCGGTTGCCCTTGCCGATGACGCGCATCACGCCCTGGTTCAGATTGACCTGGTTATGCATGAGGCTGACGAGTTCGGAGACGCGCAATCCCGTGGCGTACAATACCTCCAACATGGTGCGATCGCGATGACCCAAGGGATCCGACACCGTCGGTGCCTCGAGCAGCGACTCGACTTCCGCCTCGGTGAGTGATTTTGGCAATGAGCGGCCGATTTTGGGCATGGCGATTTGGGCGGTGGGATCCGTCGCGATCAGCCCTTCGCGCACCATGAAACGGAAAAAACGCCGAAAACTCGATAATTGTCTCGCGGTCGAACGCGGCCGGGATCCGCCTTCGACGCGTGCCGCGATGAATCCCAGCAGCTCTATCCGCGTGGCGTTCAACAAGGCGCTGCCGTGCTCCTCGAGCCATCGCGCCAGCGCGGTCAAATCCGCTCGATACGCGGCCAAGGTATTGGCCGACAAGCCGCGCTCCATCCAAACCGCATCGAGGAATTTCTGTAACGCAGGATCGGCCGGATCGCGCGGCAGCGGCGCCGCCCTCGTGGTACGTGTGAAAGCCGTGCGTTTAAGTGCCGTCACCATAGTTTCCCGGGTACAACTCGCACAAAATGTGCCTTACCTTCCGTCTGTTGGCAGTATGCGAGCGACACTTGGCAGTCGGCGTGACCAGTCTCACAGTAACCGCAACTATTAACATAAGGAGAACCAGATCACAGAAGCCCCGCCCCCACTTTTCAGGGAACGGCTTTACGGGGGCTATTGCCTCGTCCTGTTCGTAGGAATGGCGATGATCGCTCTCACAATCAATGTCGTTCTACCCGGCCTGCGCGCTCGCCGGCGGGTGGCGGGCGCGTGTTCGCGGGTGTTCTTCCGGGCCGCCGGTATCCCGCTGCGCGTCCATGGACTACACGCGATGCCGCGCGAGCCGTGCGTGGTCGTCGCGAACCACGCCAGCTACATCGACGGTATCGTTGCCATCGCGGCATTGCCGCCCGACTTTGCCTTCGTAATCAAAAAGGAAATGGTGCGCGTACCGTTCGCAAGCCTATTGCTGCGGCGCCTAGGATCCGCGTTCGTCGAACGCTTCGACCGCCACAAAGGCGCCTCGGATGCCCGCCGCGTGTGGAAGCTGGCCGCCGCGGGCCAATCCCTGGTGTTCTTTCCGGAAGGCACATTCGACGGGACTCCCCAGATCGGCAGATTCCTGGGTGGCGCATTCGCGACTGCCGAACGCTCGCAAATGCGCGTTGTGGCGGCCGCCATACACGGCACCCGCGAAGTCCTGCCATGCGGCAGCCTTCTGATGCGGCGCAAACCCATTCGCTTCGAAATCCTGGAGGTCCTGGAGCCCGGCGCAGCCCGGCATCGCAGCCGCGAGCTGATCGCGCGGGCGGTCGGTGAGCCTCTGGCACCCTAGATTTCGCCGCCCACCCGCCCAGCGGTTATACTCATGCGCCACGCAACCCCTACGGAATAAAAACCCATGAGTTCGGATCCTATCGTCATCCTGGGTGCGCGGCGCACTCCCGTCGGCGCCTTTCAAGGCGCCCTTGCGAGCCTCACCGCACCACAACTGGGAGCGGTGGCCATCAAGGCCGCGATCGCTGATTCCGGGGTAGGCGCCGCCGAGATCGATGAGGTGATCATGGGCTGCGTGCTCTCAGCCGGGCTTGGCCAAGCCCCCGCTCGCCAGGCCGCTTTGGGTGCCGGCATGCCCGCAAGCGTGCCCACCACCACGGTCAACAAAATGTGCGGATCCGCCATGCGCGCCGTAATGCTGGCGGCCGACCAGATTCTGGCCGGTTCCGCCCGCGTGATCGTGGCGGGCGGCCTCGAGTCGATGACCAATGCGCCCTACCTGCTGCCCAAGGCGCGGGCCGGGTATCGAATGGGGCACCAGGAAGTCCTGGATCACATGTTCTTCGACGGGTTGCAAAGCCCTTGGGATGGACAGCTCATGGGCTGCTTTGCCGAAGCGACCTCGGCCAAGTACGAATTCACGCGCCGCGCCCAAGATGATTTCGCCTGCGAATCGGTGCGGCGCGCGCAAGCCGCCGTCGCCAGCGGCGCATTTGCGCATGAGGTGGCGGCGGTAACGGCCAAAACCCGCAAGGGCGAGGTCGTGATCGATAAGGACGAAACGCCGTCCACGCTCGATGTGTCGAAGATTCCGGGGCTCAAGCCGGCCTTCAAGAAGGACGGAACGGTGACCGCCGCCAGTTCCGCCAGCATCTCCGATGGCGCGGCGGCCGTCGTGTTGGCGCGCGAATCCCACGCGGCGGCGCGGGGCTTGAAGCCGCTCGCGCGCATCTTGGGCTATGCGAGCTTCGCCCGCGAGCCCGAGTGGTTCACGCTGGCGCCGGTCGGCGCAGTTCAAAAATTGCTGGCGCAGTTGCAATGGCGGGCATCCGACGTCGACCTTTACGAGGTAAATGAAGCGTTTGCGGTGGTCGCAATGGCGGCCATCAAGGATTTGGGGCTGGAGCCGGCAAAAGTGAACATCAACGGAGGCGCTTGTGCGCTCGGACATCCGATCGGCGCCACCGGCGCACGCATCTTGACGACCTTGATTTATGCGCTGAAAAGTCGCGGCAAGAAGCGCGGCATCGCGAGCTTGTGCATCGGCGGCGGCGAGGCGACGGCCATTGCCATCGAGATCACCTAGTATGGAAATCTCTTAGAATGGATGTCGTCCAGACATCCATCGCCGCGGGCCTCGCCCGCATCATCATCAACCGACCTGAAAAGCGCAATGCGCTCGATCGCGCGACCATTGCCGAGTTCACGGCGGCGCTCGAGCGCTGCGAACGCGATCCCGCGGTGCGAGTCGTGCAGATCACCGGCGCCGGGAATGTCTTTTGCGCGGGAGCGGACCTCGCGGAAATGCAAGCGCAGCGGGATGCCGGTAAGGACGACAATCTGGCCGATGCCGGGCGGCTCACGACCCTCCTCGGCACCCTTGATTCGCTCTCGAAGCCGACGCTGGCGCGGGTCAACGGCGACGGCTACGGCGGCGCGATCGGCCTGCTCAGCGCCTGCGACATCGGCATCGCGGCAATCGACGCCAAATTCGCATTCACCGAGGTGAGGCTCGGCATCATCCCGGCGGTCATTTCCCCTTTCGTGCTCGCCAAAATCGGCGAAAGTGCGGCGCGGCGCTATTTTTTGACGGCGGAGACGCTCACCGCGGAGCGTCTGAAGGAGCTGCGGCTGGTGCACGAAGTGGCGCCGGCCGGCGAACTCGACCAAAGTTGCGAGCGGATGGTCGCAGCGCTGCTGCTGGCGGCACCGGGCGCTCTAGCGGAGGCCAAGCGGCTGATTCGCGACGTGGCGCGCGCCAGCGACGATCGCACGGTGGTATCGGCCGACATGGCCCGGCGGCTAGCGCGCTTGCGAGTGCAAGCGGAAGCCCAAGAAGGTTTTCGGGCATTCTTCGAGAGGCGCAAGCCGGGGTGGGCGTCCCCGCCCCAGGAGCCTGTCTGAAGTATTCCACCCGGCCCCGCAGGGTTGCGCCTGAAAGGGGCGGTTTGTTGTACTACGCCGCCGTTTTTCGGCCGTCTATCGCTTTTAGGGTCAAGGTGCGAATTCGATGATCGAAAGCCAACGTGATGTCATGGAGTATGAGGTCGCCATCGTGGGCGCCGGTCCTGCCGGACTCGCCTGTGCGATCAGACTAAAACAATTGAAACCCGACCTCAGCGTCTGCATGCTGGAAAAGGCCGCGAGCTTGGGCGCGCATTCGCTGTCCGGGGCGGTTTTGGAGCCGGGGCCTCTCGACGAACTGCTGCCGCAATGGCGGGAGCACGCGCCCGCGATTTGCGTGCCGGCGACGCGCGATGAATTCTTCGTTCTGACCCGCAGCAAGCGCTACCGGGTGCCGATCACGCCGCCGCAAATGATGAATCACGGCAATTTCATCATCTCGCTCGGGCAGCTGGTGCCGATCCTCGGGGCGCATGCGGAGAAGCTCGGCGTCGACGTATTCGCCGGCTTTGCCGCCGCCGAAGCGTTATTCGATTCCTCCGGTGCCGTGAAGGGCGTGCGCATCGGCGACATGGGGTTGGATAAAAGCGGCGAACCCGGACCGAATTTTGCGCTGGGGCCGGAGATCCACGCGAAAGTCACCATGTTTTGCGAAGGTTGCCGCGGCAGCACATCCAAGCAGCTGATCAAACGTTTCAAGCTGGATGCCGGCAAGTCGCCGCAGACCTACGGCCTGGGATTCAAGGAACTCTGGCAGCTGCCGCCGGGGCGGGTGCAGCCGGGTCTGATCCAACATACGGTGGGATGGCCGCTCGACAATCGCACGTATGGCGGCAGTTTTCTCTACCACCTCGGCAACGATCGCGTGTACGTGGGATTCGTGGTGGGTTTGGATTACGAGGATCCGCGGCTCAAGCCCTTCGAGGCCTTCCAGCAATACAAGAATCATCCGCAGATCAAGGCGCTGTTGCGGGGCGGCGAGATCATCGCGGGCGGTGCACGCACGGTGATCGAAGGTGGCTATCAATCGATGCCCAAGCTGGAAATGCCCGGCGCGATGTTGGTGGGCGATGCCGGCGGAACTCTCAACACGCCGAAGATCAAGGGGATTCATCAGGCGATCCGCTCCGGCATGACTGCCGCCGAGCATTATGCCGAAACCGGCGGCAGCGAGGGCTTCGACGCGCGCTGGCGCGCATCGCCCGGCGGCCGCGAACTGTACAAGGTTCGTAACATTCGCCCCGGATTCAATCGCGGTCTGTGGTTTGGCCTTGCCAACGCAGCGTTTGAAACCTACGTGACCCGGGGCGCGGCTCCGTGGACGCTTGCCAATCACGCCGACGACCAGGCGCTCAAACGCCTGGACCAATACACCTCGCCGGACCGCGAGTGGGGCGAACGGGAGCTGCCGCCGCGCGACCGGGTCGCGTTCGTGTTCTTTGCCTCGACGACGCACGATGAAAGTCAACCGGTACATCTGCGCGTCGCCGACACGTCGCTGTGCGCCACGCGCTGCGCCGCCGAATTCGGCAACCCGTGCACCAACTTCTGTCCCGCCAACGTCTATGAAATGATCCCGGACGGCGCCGGCGGCAAAAAACTGCAAGTCAATGCCTCGAATTGCGTGCATTGCAAGGCCTGCGACATCAAGGAACCCTATACCGACCAAATCACCTGGACTACGCCCGAGGGCGGATCCGGCCCGAATTATCAGAGCCTGTAGCACAGAGCCGTAAACCAAGTAGCGGCAGTCTTCGTGAACGGCGAGCCCAAGACGGTGAGCGCGCGCTTGAGCGAAGAGGTGGCCGCTCGACGATTGCAGTTCGACGCCACCCAACAGGCGGCAGCCGCTCGCCTTAGCGCCTTGGGAGAGGAGCTGCGCCGCCCGCCCGCCTTGCTGCGAACCCTGCGCTCGCGCTTTCCATGGCTGCCGTCCGGCGCAGCAGTCGATGCCCCTCGAGGCCTGTACATTTGGGGCGGCGTCGGCCGAGGCAAGACGCTGCTGATGGATTGGCTTTTCGCTTCGCTGCCAACGCCGCGGGCGCAGCGCTGGCACTTCTACCGCTTCATGCGTGGCGTGCATGCCGAACTCGGCGGCATCCAAGGCCGCGCGCGGCCCTTGGAAAGGGTGGCCCGTGTCATAGCCGCTCGCACCAACGTCATATGCCTCGACGAGTTCTTCGTCGCGGACATCGCCGATGCGATGATTCTCGCCGGACTTTTCGCGGAGCTGTTCCGCCGCGGCGTGACCCTCATCGCAACCTCGAATCTTGCGCCTCAGGAGTTGTACAAGGACGGGTTGCAGCGGCAGCGGTTTTTGCCCGCCATCGCGCTCATCGAATCGCATACCGAGGTTTTGCACCTGGACAGCGGCATCGACTATCGGCTGCGCGAGCTCGAACGGGCACCGACCTATCTGGATGCCAACCTGCCGGATACGCCGGCGGCGCTCGAGGCGCGCTTCGCCGCGCTCGCCGGCGGGTCCACCGGGGGGCCCACGACGCTTTCCGTCGAAGGCCGCGCCCTGCACGCGGCCGGCACCGGCCCAGGCATGGCCTGGTTCGATTTCAGCGAATTATGCGAAAGACCGCGCAGCCAGAACGACTACATCGAGCTCGCACGCCGGTATAGCACGCTGTTCATTGCTAACATCCCCGAATTCACGCATCTGCACGAGGACGCCGCGCGCCGCTTCATCATGTTGATCGACGAGCTGTACGATCGCGGCGTCAAGATCGTGGTATCGGCCGCGGCAGCGCCCGGCGCGTTGTATCGCGGCGAGCGGCTGCAAATGGATTTCCGGCGTGCCGCCAGCCGGCTCGTCGAGATGCAAACGCAGCGTTATCTCGCCGGTGCGCATCGTGCTTGAAGCGCCGCCGCGCAAGCCCTGGCATAATTCGCATATGCGGACGGTTGCCGAATTCAAGATCGACTACAAGCAGATACTCGACCCTCGGGGAGAAATCGTGGCGCCGCCGCCGAAATTCGCCGCTGATCGGGGCGAGGTGCTGCGCATGTATCAGGCGATGACGCGGGTTCGGGTGTTCGACGCCAAAGCCGTGAATTTGCAGCGTACCGGACAACTCGGCACCTATCCGTCCTCGCTCGGGCACGAAGCCGCGCACATCGGGGTGGGAGCCGCGATGCAGCCGGAAGACGTGCTGGCCCCGGTGTACCGCGAATTCGGCACGCAGCTGTGGCGCGGCGTGACCATGAAGGAGATCTTGTTGTACTGGGGCGGCGACGAACGCGGAAATGATTTCGGCCGTCCCAAGCACGATTTTGCCTGGTGCGTGCCGATCGCCACCCAAACCTTGCATGCGGCCGGCGCAGCCATGGCGTTCAAGCTGCGCAAGGAGCCGCGCTGCGCGCTCGCCTACATAGGCGACGGCGGCACCTCCGAGGGCGCCTTCTACGAGGCGCTCAATCTGGCCGGAGCACGCACGCTGCCGGTGGTGTTCGTGATCGTGAACAACGGCTGGGCCATCTCCGTGCCCGTCGCTCGGCAAACGGCGACACAAACCTTGGCGCAGAAGGCGGTGGCTGCCGGAATTCCCGGGATTCAGGTGGACGGCAACGATGTGTTTGCGGTGCGCGAAACGGTTGGCGAGGCCCTCAGCGCGGCACGACGCGGCGCAGGTCCTTGCTTGATCGAAGCCCTCACCTATCGCTTGAGCGACCACACGACCGCCGACGACGCCAGCCGTTATCGAAGCCCGGAGGAGGTCAAGCAGGCATGGGCTCTTGAGCCCTTGATTCGCATTCGCCAGTATCTGCGCAACATTGGCGCCTGGACCGAGTCCGAGGAGCAGACCCTGCTCAAGGATTGCACCCGTGAAGTCGACGCCGCGGTGAACGAATACTTGAATACTCCGAAGCAATCGACCGACGCCATGTTCGACACCTTATTCGCTGAATTGCCCGCGCACCTGCGCGAGCAACGCGCCATCGCGCGCAAGTACGGCGCCAAGCCCCGGGGCCATTGAATTGGCAAAAATAACCATGGTCGAAGCCGTCGCGATGGCCCACGGCTGGGAAATGCAGCATGACCCGAGCGTCGTCGTGATCGGTCAGGACGTCGGCGCGAACGGCGGCGTGTTTCGCGCCACCGCGGGTCTGCAGGCTCGCTTCGGCACGGATCGGGTGCAGGACACTCCATTGGCGGAAGCGACCATCGCCGGCATGTCGGTGGGCATGGCGACGCACGGACTGAAACCGGTGGCGGAAATTCAGTTCATGGGTTTCATGTATCCGGCGCTCGATCAGATCGTCAACCACATGTCGCGCATGCGCTATCGCACGCGCGGACGCTTGACTTGCCCGGTGGTCATCCGCACGCCGCATGGCGGCGGCATCCACGCGCCCGAACACCACTCGGAAAGCACCGAAACCATGCTCTGCCACATTCCGGGCATTCGGGTGGTTTGCCCTTCGTCGCCGGCGCGCGCCTACGGCTTGCTGCTCGCCGCGATTCGCGATCCCGATCCGGTGATGTTCTTGGAGCCGGTGCGGTTGTATCGAGCGATGCGCCAGGAAGTGAGCGACGACGGCCAGGCGCTGCCGCTCGATCACTGTTTCATATTGCGCGAGGGAAGCGATGTCACCATCGTGACCTGGGGCGCCATGACCATTGAAACGCTGCGTGCGGTCGGCGACCTCGAAAGCCAGGGCATAAGCGCCGAGGTCATCGATCTTGCGACCTTGAGCCCGATCGACGGGGAGACCATCCTCGCCTCGGTTGCCAAAACGGGTCGACTCGTGATCGTGCACGAAGCGGCCCGCAATGTCGGCGTAGGCGCGGAAATCGCGGCGCTCGTGGCCGAACATGGTTTATACGATTTGCGCGCGCCTGTACAGCGGGTCACCGGTTTCGACACCATCATGCCGCTGTTCCGGCTCGAGCACGACTACATTCCTTGCGTGCAGCGAATCGTGGACGCCGTGCAACTCACGTTGACCGATTAGAGACTCGCGCATGGGTACATTCAAGCTTCCGGATTTGGGCGAGGGTTTGGCCGAGGCCGAAATCCTCGAATGGCACGTCAAACCGGGCGACCGTGTTCTGGTGGATCAGCCGATGGTGTCGGTGGAAACCGCCAAAGCGGTGGTCGAGGTTCCGGTGCCCTACAGCGGCACGGTCACGGCGTTGCACGGCGCCGTCGGCGACATCGTGGCGACGGGCGCGCCGCTCATTGATTTCGATTCCGGCACCGTGGTCGGCTCCATGCCGGCCACCAGCGAAGAAGAATACGTCGATTCGGCGAAGATCGGTCGGGCACGCGGCGGCGTTGCGGCCCGCAACCGCGCGGTTCCGATGGCGCGTGCGCTGGCTCGCCGCTTCGGGATCGATCTGGCAGACATTGCCGGCAGCGGACCCGGCGGATTGATCAAATTGGACGATGTTCTGGCGCATGCGCAAATGAACGCCGCGCCGACGCCGGCGCAGTCGGAGTCGCAGTCGCAGTCGCAGTCGCAGTCGCGACCGGAGGGCAATCATCGCGCTCTGGCCGTTCCCGCCGGCGCCACGGCAGAACCCCTGCGCGGCGCGCGGCGCGCCATGGCGCACAGCATGTCCCTGTCCCGGCAGCAAATCCCATTGAGCACGGTGTGCGATGACGCCGACATCCACGCGTGGTCGCAGCGCGGCGATTACATGCTGCGGCTCATACGCGCGATGATCAGCGCTTGGCGGGCCGAGCCGGCCTTGAACGCCTGGTACGATGCGGCCAGCAATTCGCGGATTCTTCTCAAGCACATCGATCTCGCGATCGCCGTCGACACGCCGGCCGGACTGATCGTGCCGGTGGTGCGCAACATTCAAGATATGAGGCCGGAGGCGCTGCGGGCGGCAATCGCCGTGCAGAAGGACGCCGCGCACCAACGCAGCACCACGCCGGAAGATCTGCGCGACTTCACCCTGATGCTGTCGAACTTCGGCACGCTCGCCGGCCGCTACGGCATTCCGCTGGTGGTGCCTCCGGCGGTGGCGATTTTGGGTGCGGGCAAGGTCCGCAAGGATGCGGTGGCGGTCGGCGACACCGTGGCGGTGCACCGGCGCATGCCGCTGTCGTTGAGCTTCGATCACCGCTGCATCACCGGCGGCGAGGCGTGCCGGTTCTTGGCCGCCGTCATTCGCGATCTCGAGCTACCGGAGTAACCGCCAGGACTCGACCATGCATCAAGCGAGCCCCGAACAGTATCGCAAGAGCATCGCGGCCATAGTGGCGGCGGCCCGATTGCCCAAGTCCGTGCGCGGCATGGATCCGAAACGGTTCTTGGAGACGTATTACGCCAACGTCGATGCCGAGGATATCGCCGCGCGCGATCCGAAGGAGCTTGCGGCCGCGGCGCTGTCGCACTTGATGTTTGCGCGCCAGCGGCGCGGACGAGCCCTGGTTCGGGTATTCAATCCCACGCAGCGCGAATGCGGCTACAGCTCGCCGCACACCGTCATCGAGATGGTGAACGACGATATGCCCTTCCTGGTCGATTCGATCGGCCTCGCGCTGACGCGGCGCGCGCTCACGTTGCATTTTCTGACGCACCCGGTCTTTGCAGTGGCGCGCGACAAAGCCGGGGTCTTGCGCAGCGTCGAGGAGCGGGGTTCGGCTGCCGAAAAACATCATCGGCTCGAGTCGTTCCAGCACGTCGAAGTGGACCGGATCGTCGATCCGGCGACCCTGCAGTCCTTGTGCGCGGAGATCGAGCGCAGCATGCGCGACGTGCGGGCCGCGTGCGCCGACTGGGACAAGATGCGCGAGGCCGCAGGACGCACGGCGGAGGATTTGAATTCGCTGAATGCGCGCTTCGATCCGCGCGACGTGAGCGAGGCGCAGGCCCTGCTCGCGTGGATGGAAGATCGGCATTTCACCTTCCTCGGCTACAGGGAATACGTCTTGCGCGGCGGTAAGGGGCGTGACGCACTGGTAGCGGTGGAATCAACGGGCTTGGGTATTCTGCGTCGGGGCCACAAACGCGCGCCGAATACCAGCCGCAGCTTGTCCGCCGATATTCGCCGTCAGAGCCGCTCACGCGATTTGGTGCTCGTGACCAAGGCGAACCTTCAATCCACCGTGCATCGGGCGGGTTATCTCGACTACATAGGCGTCAAACATTTCGATGCCAAGGGGCGGCTGATCGGCGAAAGGCGCTTTTTGGGGCTATGGACCTCGACGGCCTATAATTCCGCCCCGCGCGAGATCCCCTTGGTGCGCCATAAGGTCGCACAGGTGGTGCTGCACTTCGCTCTGGCCCCCGACAGCCACGACGGCAAGGCGCTGCAGCACATATTGGAATCCTTCCCGCGCGACGAACTGTTCGAAGCGAGTGTGCCCGAACTCAATCGCATCGTTACCGGGATCTTCGGTTTGCAGGAGCGGCCGCGCGTGCGTCTCTTACTGCGGCGCGATCCATTCCGCCGGTTTTATTCCTGCCTAATTTTCGTGCCGCGCGAGAAATACAACACTCAGGTTCGCCAACGCATAGAGCGCGTCATCAGCGAGGCGTTCTCGGCGTTGAGCATGGAATCCCAAGTGCAGATTGCCGAGTCGAATCTCGCCCGGATACACATCGTCGCCCGCACCTTGCCGACCGAGTCGACTCGAGTCGATAGCGACGCCTTGGAGCGGCGCATCGCAACCGCCGTCCGCTCTTGGGCGGATGACTTCAAGGCGGCCCTGCTGGCGCGCTTCGACGAAGCCTATGCGCTGCACTTGTTCGGGATTTACGCGCAGGCGTTTCCCGCAGCCTACACCGAAGATTTTCCGGGCGACGCCGGCGCGCATGATGTGACCTTTCTCGAAGCGGTGGAAAAGGAGCCGCAGCGGCTGCATCTCGATATTTATCGATCCGACCCGCGCCGCAAGGACGCTTTTTTTCTGAAGATATTCCGCGGCGGGGAATCCATCCCGATCTCGGACTTATTGCCCATGCTCGAGAACATGGGGCTCAAGGTGATCGCCGAGCGGCCGTACGGACTGGAATTCTCCGGCGGGCGCCGCGCCTGGATTCAGGACCTCGAACTCGTGATTCAGGGCACGGCGGCCGGCAAGTTCGAAATCATGGAAGGCGAAATCAAGAGCGCCTTCACCGCCGTGTGGACGGGCCACATGGACAACGACCGGTTCAACCAACTGACGCTTGCGGCCGGCGCGCCGTGGCGCATCGTGACGGTGCTGCGCGCCTATTGCCGCTACCTTCTGCAGACCGGCCTGCCTTTCAGCTTGGGATACATCGCGCAGGTGCTGACGAACAATGCGG
>Ga0209048_10004101_pt1 | contig 13987 bp, 9 predicted proteins | sample FrelakmetCRP12CR_FD_187146 | JGI IMG/M metagenome (GOLD analysis project Ga0209048, IMG submission 187146) | Freshwater lake sediment microbial communities from the University of Notre Dame, USA, for methane emissions studies - CRP12 CR (SPAdes)... | ecosystem: Environmental > Aquatic >... | reverse complement strand
CCCCCTAGGAGCAGTCTAGGAAGATCCGGTGAAGAGCGCCCGTCAGCAGCCGGTGGCGGTCACGGCGTAGACCACGAAGCCCGGCCCCGTCGCCCGGCGGTCCACCCGCCGCCCCTCGACGCAGGCGGAGGACGCGGCCAGCACCGCGAGCAGCCGGTGCTCGTTGGTGCCGAAGGCCCGGTCGTAGGAGTCGAAGACCATGACCTCGTCGACCCGGCGGCCGAGGAGGAACCGGACGTAGGACGCCGTGTCGGGGAAGCTGCGCCGGGCCATGCTCTCGGGGAAGAACTCGCTGTCGAGCCGGGCCCCGGCGCGAAGCAGCTGGTACATCCCGACCTTGGCGTCGCCGGCGCGCAGCAGGCGGTAGGTCGCCGCCGTGGTGAACGCCCCCGTCCGGGCGAACGCCGCCACGGTGGGATCGGGCCGCCGGACGAGCGATCTCCAGGCCTGGTCGAGCTGGAGCGGGCTGTAGAGGGCCACGTTCATCACGAGGGCCGCCCCGAACAGGGCCGGGCCGAGCGAGGAACGCCCCGAGCGGCGCAGGACCGTGAAGGCGGCCGGGACGATGACGACGAACGCTCTCGCCGCAAGCGTCTCGGCGAGCGCCGCGATCTGGGTCGCGGTGCTGGAATCGGTCGCCACCGGCGAGGCCACCACCACCGCGACCGCCGGGAGAGCCGCCAGGGTGGCCGCCGCCCAGGCCGTGAGCAGCCCTCGACGATCGTGCTCCCGGGGCAGCCACGCAGCAACGACCAGGGCCGTCAGGGGAACCAGGACGGCGGCGTGCGTGAGCATGGCCAGCGCGGCCAGGACGGCGGCCGCAACGCGATGGCCCCGGCGCCAGGACCCGATGGCCGCCAGGAGGGCGGCCGCCGCCCACTCGAACGGCAACTGCCCGGCGAGCGGGGCCATCAGCAGGATCGGGTTGGCCAGCGTCGCCGCCGCCCACCAGCCTTCGCTCACCTCGGGGAAGGCGTAGAAGGTGGCCAGGACCAGCGCGAGCGCTCCGAGGGCCAAGGTGATCGACACGACGTGCTCGTCACCGACAGGCCAGGCCAGCCCGGCGGCGGTCCACGGCACGAAGGCGTAGGGATAGGTCAACGCGTCGCCGTGGCCGAGGACCGGCATCCGCCACGGCAGGCCGTGGCCGGCCCGGAGGCTCTCGCCGATCCACCAGACGTGCGCGTAGTTGCTCAGCGAGTCGAGTGACACCACGATCCGCCGCGCTCCGAGGGCGACCAGGCCCGCGAGCCAGGCCACGGCGGCCGCCGCCGCCACCGCCGCGCCCGGCCCGCGGCCGGGGAACAGGCGCCACGGTGGCGATCGGCGGTTAACGTGCATGACTATCGACGTGATTCTCGCCCCCGCGACGCGCCCCCGGAGCGGATCCCGGCCGCTCCGCGACGGGCTGACGGCAGGAGCGGCCCTCGGGCTGGCGGTGGTGCCGGCGCTGAGCCCCGGTACCACCGCTTCGACCTGGCCCTACGCCCTCGTGGCGACGGTGATCGCGCTCGGGGCTGCCCTGTCCGCGGAGAAGGTGCCGCGGGCCTCCCGGGTGACGGGATGGCTCGGTGCCGCACTGGTCGTCGCCGCGTGCCTCCTGCTCGCCACGGTCGACACCTCGATCATGACCCTGCTCATCGCCCTCGTGCTCGGCACCGGGGTACGTCGGTTGGTCTCGCAAGGCGGTCGGGGACGGGGCGCGGGTCTCGTGGCGACGGCGGGCCTGCTCGGCGTGGTCGCCCTGCTGGCCGGCGCCACCTCCGCCCTGCGGCTGGCGGCGGTGGCGGCGGTGGCCGTGGCGGCCCTGCGCCGTCCCACGGACCTCCCGGCCCGGACCAGGGACACCCTGGGCACGGTGGCCGGGGGCGTGGCGGCGATCGCCCTGCTCGGCTTCGTCGCCGCGAGCGACGTCAGCGTCGGCTGGTTCGGGTCCGCGGTGACCCACGGCCCCCGCGACCGGCCTCTCGTGGCGCTGACCTTCGACGACGGGCCGGACGGCTCGTTCACGCTGCAGGTGGCCTCGATCCTGGAGCAGTATGGTGCACGCGGGACGTTCTTCACGGTCGGCAAGGCCCTCGTCGCCCAGCCGGAGATCTCGCGGGCTCTGCTCTCGCGGGGCCACCTGCTCGGGAACCACTCCTACGAGCACGACGCATGGCGCTGGCTGGACCCGCGCTACCCCGAGCTCGAGCGGGCCCAGCAGGCCTTCCGACGCGAGCTCGGCGTCTGCCCGACCTTCTATCGACCGCCCCACGGCCAGCGCACGCCGTTCCTGCTCTCGAGCGTCCATGGGAAGGGGATGCAGACCGTGCTGTGGGACGTGTCGGTGGGGGACTGGAACGCCCACGATCCTTCGGCGGTGGCCCGCAAGGTGCTCGACCACGTGCACGCCGGATCGATCGTCGTGCTGCACGACGGCCTCGACGGCATCCCCGGCGCGGACCGCACGGTGCTCGTGAAGGCGCTGCCGATGATCCTCGACGGCCTGCGCACCCGCGGGCTGTCCGCTGTCCGGCTCGACCAGCTCCTGGGCGTCGCCGGCTACGGGCAGCACTGCTGACGGCGGCTCGCTCAGCGGCGTCGCGCCGCAGCGATCCCGACCGCCACGGCCGGGCCGATCGTCACGGCGAGAGGAAGGGCCAAGGCGCGCAGACGACCGAGCGGTCCGAGGGGCTTCGTCGCCCGCCACGCCGCCGGCGGCATCGCCACGAGATCGATCACGACGTCGTTCATCCGGGTGCGCGAGCGGTACACCGGGACAGGCACCATGACGTCGTTGCGCACGACGTAGCCGAGCCGCTTCAGCACGATCGCCAGTTCGACGGTCTCGGAGTACCGGTAGCCGCGGTAGTACTCGAGGGCGTGGACCAGGGCACCGGCGCGCAGGACGCGGTACCCCGACTCGACGTCGGGCAGCCGCGATCCGGCCCACAGCGTGGCCCAGGCGGACATGACGAAGTTCCCGGCCTGCTTGTAGAGCGGGTACGTCGACAGGTCCCGCTGCACGATGAGGGCGTCGAGGCGCTCGCCGAGCATGAGCCGCTGCAGGCCGTCCAGCGCGTCGAGCTCGTGCTGGCCGTCGGCGTCGACGGTGAACACGAGGTCGTCGGCGGAGACCTCGCCGGCCATGATCCGCCGCTTCAGGTCGGAGAACGCCGTGTAGTAGGCCTCCGACAGGCCACGGTTGTGGTCGTGGACGAGCAGCCGGGCGTTCGTGTGCCCGGGCAGCCAGGCTTGGATCCGAGCCCGCGTGGCGTCGGTCGAACCGTCGTCGACGACCACGAGCTCGTCGACGGCCGGGTACAGGAGCTCCAGGACCGAAGCGACGGTGGGCTCCTCGTTGTAGGCGGGAACGACGGCGATGCGCCGCACCGCCTGTTGCGTCAGCGTCATGCGCGGTCTCTCACCGGGAGGACCGCGGCGGTGCGGACGTCGCGCTCGAGGTACCACTCGTAGGTCCGCCGCATCCCCTCCTCGAACGGGATCTGGGGCACCCAGCCCAGCTCGTCACGGGCTCGGTCGGTGCGCACCACCCTGGCCCGCAGATCACCGGGCCGGGACGGTCCATAGGTCACCGTGACGTCACCGACGAGCTCACGCACGGTCTCGGCCATCATCCGGATGCTCACCGGCTGGTCCCCGTCGAGGTTGTACGTCCGGTTCTCGGCCACCGGCGCCAGTGCGAGGACGTGGGCCCGGGCGAGGTCCTCGACGTAGACGAAGAACCGCTCCTGGCTGCCGTCGCCATCGATCGTGAGGGGCTCGCCGCGCATGGCTCGACGGAAGAAGGCGGCGGCAACGACCGAGTCACGCATCCGGGGGCCGTACGGGATGCCGTAGCGCAGGACCGTGTAGGGCCGCTGGTAGAGCGTCAGGTAGTCGCGGCACAACATCTCGCTCGCCACCTTGGTGGTGACGTACAGGTGGCGGTTGGTGTCAGGGGAGAACGGTGTCGACTCGTCGACGATGTCGCCTTCGGTCGCGGCGTACACCCACACCGTGCTGGCCAGGACGACCCGACCCGCGTCGGCCCGCCGTGCGGCGTCCAGGACGCTGGTCGTTCCGAGCACGTTCAGCTCGACCGCACGCCTCGGGTCGCCGTGGATCACGTTGACGTCGGCCGACGCGGCGAGGTGGAAGACGGCGGTGGTGCCGACCAGCTCGCCCACCAGGGCCTCGGTGTCCAAGATGTCGATCGGGCGCCAGTCGACGTCGGAGCGGTGGGGGGCGACAGGGTCCAGGACCCGCACCCCCCAGCCCGCCAAGCACAGGGCGTCGATCACGTGCGAACCGATGAAGCCCGAGCCGCCGGTGATGGCCACGATCTTGTCGGAGCCGTGCCCGTTGCCGTTGCCGTGCCCGTTGCCGTGCCCGTTGCCGTGCCCGTTGCCGTTGGATGCACCGTTCGTGCTCATGACCGTCCCATCGTTGCTGCGACTGATTCGATGACGATGTCGACCTGTTCGTCGGTGAGGCCCGCCGACACGGGCAGGCAGACGTGGCGGGCACAGGCCCACTCCGCTCCCGGGAGCTCGCCCTCTGCCCAGGGGGCGAAGACGGGCTGGCGGTGCAGCGGGGTCTCGTACACCTCGCCGGACAGACCGACGCCGCAGTCGTCCCGCAGCATCGTCTTGAACTTCTCGCGATCGACGCCGTCCGGGAGGAACGCGACGTACTTGTAGTAGTTGCAGCGGTCGCCGGTCGGCACGACGAGGGGCTCGAGTCCCATCGCCGAGGCCGCAGCGTCGTAGCGGGCGGCGATCGACTGGCGATGGGCGATGAACTCGTCGAGCCGGCGGAGCTGGGCGACGCCGATCGCCGCGTGCGGCTCCGACATCCGCCAGTTGTACCCGAGGCGGGTGTGCAGGTTGGTGAGGAAGCCGGCCTTGCCCTGGTCGCGATAGACGCGGGCCTCCTCGGCGATGCGATCGTCGTCGGTGACGATCATGCCCCCCTCGCCCGACGTCATCACCTTGGTCGGGTAGAAGCTGAAGGCGGCGGCGATGCCGAACGTCCCGGCCATCGCGCCCGCTCGCGCGCTCCCCTGGGCGTGCGCCGCGTCCTCGACGAGCCAGATCCCGCGCCGGTCGCAGATCTGGCGCAGCCGTTCGATGTCAGGGGTGACGAGCCCGCCGATGTGCACCAGCACGGCGCCCACGGTGTCGGGCCCGATGGCGGCGTCCAGCGCGTCAGCCGAGACGGCCATCGTCGCCGGGTCGCAGTCGACGAACCTGGGTCGGGCACCGGCGGCCACGACTGCGGCCGCCGTCGCGAAGAACGTGTTGGCGGGGACGAGCACCTCGCCTCCGCACGCTTCGAGCGCCCGAAGCGGGATCTCCAGCGCGCTCGTGCCGGAGTTCACCGCGATCGCATGTCGGGCGCCGACGTAGGCGGCGAACTCGTCTTCGAGCAGGCGTCCGAGGCGACCGAGCGTGAGCTGGCCGGTCGCCAGCGCCTCGTCGATCTGCTCCAGGATCCACCGCCGATCCTCGGGCGGGACGAGCACCTGGGCAGGCGGGACCCTCAGTGCCACGGGGTCACCGCGCAGAGGCCGAGGGGCCGAGGGCGCGGGCGCCCGGCGGCTCGGACCGCTCCTGCACTGACCAACCAGAACGCCGGCGCTCCCCGTGAGACGTTCACGGACCGTCGATCGATGGCGAAAGGTTCACGAGGTGCACGCATGTGGTTGGTCAGACCTCCAGAGGGAGCAGCCCGAGCGGTGGCCCGGTGGACGGTGGGAGGACGGGAAGTGCGAGCGCGCCGACGAGGCGGTCGGCGGCAAGGACCGTCGCGGTCAGGGCGACGCCGAGGCCGAGCAGGATGGTCTGCCAGAGCGTCCCTTCGCCGTGCAGGCGCGGGCGGGTGCGGGCCACGGCATGGTCGACGCGCCGGGTGGTGTCGTGATGGTCCTTGTGGCTGATGCTCGACGGCGGGACGTCGAGGCGCTCGTCATCGTCGGGGTGGGGGATCGCCGCCCCGCGCGACACGGCGCGAGGCGGGGGCGCGGTGAGCGCCGGGACCGTCGCCTCGCACCGGCTCGGGGCCGGCACCGCGGCCGACGCCCGGGGCGCGAGGATCAAGCCGAACCCTGACGCGATCGTGAGCACGACCAGGACCATGCGGAGCAGTCCGCGGCCGCGCGTGGGCGGCAGAGACTCGGCTGGCCCTCGGGTCATCGCAACGACGCTAGCGGTTCGGACGGTGGCGCGTGGTGATCACCCCGCCACGCGATCCCGGTGGCGGTCGGGCCCGCTGTCGCGTCGTGTGCCACTCGTCACTTGATCCGTGGCTGCCGGAGGCCGATGAGGAGGGGGCGGGCCCTGCCCGCTCCTGCGTCGTAGGGCGGGTGCAACAGGTTGCGAGGGGAGCAGAGCAGCGATGATCGACCAGCGTGAGGTGGCTGCCGGGTCCCCCCCGGCGACGGGCGCCGTCGCGTCGCGCCGCGGTCGTCGGCGGCGGCCGTGGGAGTGGATCGCGGCGGCGGCGGTGCTGGCCAGCGGGCTCGGCATCGTCGTGTTCGTCCTCAGCCGGGGCAACGACACGTCTCGGGCGGTCCCGTCCGGCGCGGCGACGACGGTCAGCGAGGGGGCGCCCGCGCCCCCGGCGGCGTCCTCCGGCGCCCTCGCGACCGCCCCGGTGCCGACGACCTCGGCGGTCAGACCGGCCACGTCGGCCACGTCGGCCACGTCGGCGGTGCAGCCCCCCGGCACCGCCGCAACGCCGCCCCCGAACGCGCCCGCCACCGTCGTCCCGGCCGGCTCGCCGGTGCGCTGGGCCGTGTTCGACCACGGCAAGGTCTTCCTGCGGGGTCGGGTCCCCGACCAGGCCACGGCCGATCTCATCGTCGCCAAAGCCGCCAAGGTGGTCGGGCCTCCGAACGTGACCGACCAGTACACGATCGACCCTGGCGCCGCCCGCCCCGACAGCGCACCGCTGTACGTCGCCGACACGGTGCTGTTCGACACCGGTTCGGCTGTCCTGCGCCCGGAGTTCACCGGGCTGCTCGACCTCGGGACGGTGCTGCTCAAGCAGAACCCGAAGGTGACCATCACCGTCATCGGGCACACCGACAACGTCGGCGACCCCCAGTCCAACCTCGCCCTCTCGCAACGGCGGGTCGCCGCCGCGATCGGCTACGTCGTGGACCGTGGGGTGGACCCGTCCCGCCTGATCGGTGTGGCCAAGGGCGACACCGACCCGGTCGGGGACAACTCCACCCCCGAGGGGCGCCGGGCCAACCGGCGGGTGGAGTTCGTCATCACCGGCTTCCTGGACTGATGCCTGCGGCCGGCACCGGGAGCCGCCGCGAGGGTCCGGGCTAGGGTCACCGATCCGTGGACGATGCCGGTGCTCGACCGTTCGTGGTGGGGGTCGCCGGTGGCACCGGCTCGGGGAAGACCACGGTGGCCGAGCGTCTCGTGGAGCTGCTCGGGCCGCAGGGCCTGAGCCTCGTGAAGCTCGACGCCTACTACCGCGATCGCAGCGCTCTGCCCTTCGACGAGCGGGTCCTCATCGACTACGACCACCCCGATGCGTTCGACTGGGCGCTGCTGATCCGCCACGTCGAGGACCTGTGCGCGGGGCGGACGGTCCAGATGCCGGTCTACGACTTCGCCGAGCACGTCCGGGCTCCGGTCACCGTGACCGTCGAGGCCCACCGGGTCATCGTGGTCGAAGGCATCCTGACGCTCTACGAGCCGGGTCTGCGGGCCATGTTCGACCTCAAGGTCTTCGTCGACACCGACGCCGACGTCAGGCTGATCCGGCGGCTCCAGCGCGACGTCGCCGAGCGCGGCCGGACCGTCGACAGCGTGATCACCCAGTACCTGACGACGGTGAGGACGGGCCACCTGCAGTTCGTGGAGCCGTCGAAGCGCCACGCGGATGTCATCGTCCCCCACGGGTTGAACGAACCTGCGCTCGACATGCTGCTCGCTCGCGTCCGGGAGCTCGCCTGAGAGGCCGGTGCGCAGGCGGCACGAGGCCCGGGCGTCGCGGGGGCGTTCGGCTACGGTCGTCTCGATGCGTGCCCAGCACACCTTCACGGTTGTCGCCCGCGTCCCGGACCCCCTGCGGCCTCTCGAGGAGATCGCCGCGGATCTGTCCCGGCTCCACGACCGCCGTGTCCGTGCCCTGTTCCGGGTGGTCGATGCCGAGGCCATCGAGGTCGAGGGCCTCGACCCCCTCGGCGTGCTGGCCCGGTTGCCGCAGTACCGCCTCGACGAGCTCGCGGCGGACGCCGGTTTCGTCGCCCGGGCCCGTGGCCTGCTCGACGAGCTGCGGGCCGAGGGCGCCGGGTCGCGGTGGTTCGCCGAGCACGGCGACGGATCGCTGCGCTGCGTGGCCTACCTCTCCCCGGAGTTCGGGATCGCCGCGTCGCTGCCGCAGTACTCGGGCGGCCTCGGCGTGCTGGCCGGCGACCACCTGAAGGCGGCGAACGACCTCGGTGTCCCCCTCGTCGGGGTCGGGTTGTTCTACCGTCACGGCTACTTCCGTCAGAGCCTCGACCGCGCCGGGCGGCAAGAGGAGCGCTTCCCGCGGCTCCACCCGGCCACCATGGCGCTGCAACCCGTCGACGTCGAGGTCTCGGTCGAGCTGGCCGGCGTCCCGGTCCGGGCCCGGCTGTGGTCGGCCACGGTCGGATCGGTCCCGCTCTACCTGCTCGACACCGCACTCAACGGTGACGGCGTCGACGCCGGTCCGGATCAGCTCGTCGCCGACCGCCTCTACGGCGGCGGGACCGAGGACCGCATCCGCCAGGAGCTCCTGTTGGGCGTCGGCGGCTTCCGAGCCCTGAGCGCCATGGGCTTGCGCCCCGACGTGTACCACCTGAACGAGGGCCATGCCGGCTTCCTGGTCCTCGAGGCGATCCGCCACGCGATGGCCGACGGCGACCTGGCGTTCGCGGAGGCGGTCGAGGCGCTGCGGCCGTCGGTCGTGTTCACGACCCACACGCCGGTCCCGGCCGGGATCGATCGCTTCCACCGGAGCCTGGTCGAGCGGTACCTCGGGTGGTGGTGCGACGACGTCGGGCTGACCGTCGAGGACCTCATGGAGTTCGGCAGCGAGCCGGGCGGGGACCCGGACCTCTTCAACCTGGCCGCCATGAGCCTGCGGCTCGCCGGCGGAGCGAACGGCGTCTCTGCCCTCCACGGAGCGGTGAGCCGGTCCATGTTCGCCGGTCTGTGGCCGCAGGTACCCCTCGAGGAGATCCCCATCGGGTCGGTGACCAACGGCGTCCACGCGCCGACCTGGGTGTCGACCGAGCAGGCCGAGCTGCTCTCGACCTACGTGGCGCACGACTGGCCCCACGCGAGCGCGAGGGCGTGGACGGCGGTGGACGACGTTCCCGATGCCGCGCTCTGGCGAGTGCGGCGCCTGCGCCGCGAGCGACTCGTGCACTTCGCCCGGAGGCGGGCCCGCACCGCGGCGCAGCGGCGCGGCGCCCGCGAGTCCGAGACGCGGTGGTGCGACCAGCTGCTGGACCCGGACGCCTTCACGATCGGCTTCGCCCGTCGCTTCGCCACCTACAAGCGCGCCACACTGCTGCTGCGCGATCCGGCCCGGTTGCGGGCCCTCCTGCTCGCTGACGATCGGCCCGTGCAGCTCCTGTTCGCCGGCAAGGCCCATCCGGCCGACGAGCCCGGCAAGGAGCTCATCCACCACGTCGCCACGTTCGCCGCCGACCCCGACGTGCGCGACCGGATCGTGTTCATCGAGGACTACGACATGGACGCCGGTCGGATGCTCACCCAGGGGGTCGACCTCTGGCTCAACACGCCGCTGCGGCCGATGGAGGCCTGCGGTACGAGCGGGATGAAGGCCGCGCTCAACGGGGCCTTGAACTGCTCGGTGCTCGACGGCTGGTGGGACGAGCTGTACCGCCCCGACCTCGGCTGGGCGGTGCCCACCGACGACACCGCGCTCGACGGTGAGGCCCGTGACCGCCGCGAGTCCGACTGGCTCTTCGATCTGCTCGAGCGCGAAGTCGTGCCGCTCTTCTACGACCGCGCTGTCGACGGCGTGCCCCGCGCCTGGGTGCGCCGCGTGAAGCAGTCCCTGGCCACGCTCGGGCCCCAGGTCAGCGCCACCCGCATGATGCGCGACTACGTGGAGCACTACTACGAGCCGGCGGCGCGCCGCGGAGTGGAGCGCCGCAGCGATGGCTCGGCCCGGGCCCGCGCCGTCGCCCGGTGGCGGGCACGCGTCGTCGACGCGTGGCCCGACGTCGAGATCCTGTCGGTGGGCTGGCCCGAGGGCGACCTGCGCCTCGGCGCCCCGGTCGACATCGGGGTCTCCGTCCACCTCGGCGGGCTGGCGGCCGACGACGTCCGGGTGCAGCTGGTCACCGGGTCGGTGGAGCAGGACCCCGAGCTCCGGGCCCCGGAGGTCATCGTGCTCGAGCCCCTTGACGGGCCCGATCGCCACGGCCGGTGGCGGTTCACCGGCTCGTTCACGGGGCAGCAGGCCGGCGGCGTCGGCCTCGCCGTACGGGTCGTGCCCCACCACGACGACCTCGCCGGCTGGACCGAGCTGGGCCTGGTGCGCTGGGCGCCCGAGCACTGACGGCCCCGGCGGCTCCGCTCAGGCCCGTCGGTAGACGGCGACGGCAAGCGGGGCGAGGGTCACCGGAGCCGACCAGGGTCGGCCGTCCCAGGCCGCCTCCTCGGCCTCGAGCAGCGAGACGACCGGGTAGCCGGCGCCGCCGTAGCGAGCGTCGTCGCTGTCGGCGATCAGCAACCACCGTCCCGGGTGGGGCAGCCCGATGCGGTAGCCCTCGCGGGGGACGGACGTGAAGTTGCACGTGAGGACCAGGTCCCGGGCCGGGTCGTGGGCGTGGCGGGCGACCACGAGCACGCTGTTGGCGGCGTCGTCGCAGGAGATCCAGGCGAACCCGCCGGGGTCGTGATCGCGTTCGTGGAGCGCCGGTTCGCTGCAGTGGAGCTCGTTCATCCGGGTGACCCAGGCGGAGATGCCGGCATGGGCAGGGTCACCGAGCAGGTGCCAGTCGAGGCTGCGCTCGTGGTTCCACTCGCTCCACTGACCGAGCTCGGCCCCCATGAACAGCAGCTTCTTGCCGGCCATGGCGTGCTGGTAGCCGACGAGGAGCCGCAGGTTCGCCCGCTGCTGCCAGGGGTCCCCTGGCATCTTGGACAGCAGCGAGCCCTTGCCGTGCACGACCTCGTCGTGGGAGAGCGCCAGCACGAACCGCTCGGAGTTGGCATACATCTGGCGGAACGTCAGCGCGTTCTGGTGCCAGGGCCGGTGGATCGGGTCGCGCCGCAGGTACTCCAACGTGTCGTGCATCCAGCCGAGGTCCCACTTGTAGTGGAAGCCCAGGCCGCCCCATTCGGTGGGAGCCGTGACCCCGGGCCACGCGGTCGACTCCTCGGCCACGATGACCGCGTCGGGGAAGCGCCGGCGGATCTCCGCGTTGCAGTGTCGGATGAAGGCCAGGGCCTCGAGGTTCTCCCTCCCGCCGTGGACGTTGGGGATCCACTCGCCGGGCCGGCGGGAGTAGTCCCGGTAGAGCATGGACGCCACGGCATCGACCCGCAGACCGTCGGCGTGGAAGCTCTCGAGCCACCAGCACGCGCTCGAGATGAGGAACGACCGGACCTCGTGGCGACCGTAGTTGAAGATCAGCGAGCCCCAATCGGGGTGGCGCCCCTCCCGAGGGTCAGCGTGCTCGTAGAGGTGGGTGCCGTCGAAGGAGGCCAGGGCGAAGGGATCCTCGGGGAAGTGCGCCGGCACCCAGTCGAGGATGACCCCGAGGCCCTTCTGGTGCAGGTGGTCGACGAGGTAGCGCAAGTCGTCGGGCGAGCCGTACCGGGCCGTGGCCTGGAAGAACCCGGTCACCTGGTAACCCCAGGACCCGTAGAACGGGTGCTCCATCACCGGCAGGAGCTCGACGTGGGTGAACCCGTGGGCGAGGGCGTGGTCGGCCAGCAGGGGGGCGATCTCGCGGTAGCCGAGCCACCGGTCGCTCTCCTCGGGGACGTGGCGCCAGGACCCGAGGTGGACCTCGTAGACCGACATCGGACGGTCGGGCCGCTGCCGTTCGGCCCGCCCGGTCATCCACTCGCCGTCACACCAGCGATGCGCCGACGCGTCCACGATCGAGGCATGGTTCGGCGGCCCCTCTCCGGCGGTGGCGATCGGGTCGGCCCGCTCGGTCCAGCGCCCGTTGGCCCCCCGCAGACGGAACTTGTAGCACTGGCCCGCCTCCGCGCCCTCGACGAAGGTCTCCCAGACGCCCGATGAACCCCGCCGGTGGAGCGGGACGCCGTGGTCCCAACCCGGGCCGTCCCCGACGACGCGCACCTCGCGGGCGTTGGGCGCCCACACCGCGAAGGCGGCGCCCATCACGCCGTCGATCTCGATGACGTGGGCCCCGAAGCGCTCGGCCAGGTTGGTGTGCGTGCCCTCGTTGAACAAGAAGAGATCGAGGTCGGTGGCCAGCACGGCTTCGCCCGGCCCCGGTGGACGAGCCGGGGGCTGGTGGCGCTCCTCGTCGATACGACGCAGGCTCGCCCCCACGGCGACGTCGGAGCGCATCTCCTCGAGCGACTCCGCGGCGCGCCGCCGCCAGTTCTCCACCCCCACCGTTCCGGGCCGGTTCTGGGGCCGGTCCTCGAGCCAGAGGTCCTCGAGGTTGACGAGCACGAGGGCGGCCTCGCTGCGGGCGAGCTGGTCCAGCATCGTGTCGCGGGCCCGCCCGGCCGGCTCGTCGATCGCGTCCAGTTGTCCCGCTGCGCCCCGCTCCCGCCACGCGAGGGCGAACGGGGTGAGGTCGTGGGTGTTCAACGAGGCCACCGACCGCGCCGGGGGGCGTCGCCGGAGGCGCAGTCCGTGCTCGGCCAGCTCCAACTGCGCCACGAAGAGCCCCAGGGCCCCGTGCTCGGCCAGCGCGGCTCGGGTCTCGTCGGGCACCGTTCCGAGGTCCTCGCCGATGATGCCCGCACCGTGGTGGTGGGACAGCAGCGACACGACGGCCCACAGCTCCTCGGCGGGGAAGCGGACGTAGACGCCCTCGGTGGCCGCCCGCCCGGCCGGTACCCAGAACTGACGATGCAGACCCATGACGTGGTCGATGCGCAGCAAGCCGGCCACCGTCAGGTGGTGCTCGAGCACGCCGGCGAACATCGCGTGGGCGTCGAGCCGGCTGCGTTCGGGGTGCAGGGGGGACAGGCCCCAGTCCTGGCCCTGCTCGTGGAAGTCGTCGGGAGGCGCTCCGATGCTGACGCCCTCGACGAACAGGTCGTGGTGGCGCCACCCGTCGTAGCCGTCGGGGTGGGTTCCGATCGGGAGGTCCAGCAGCAGGGTCTGACCCCGGGCGGCCGTCGCGGTGGCGAGGTCGCCGAACTGGGCGGCGAGCCTCCACTGGCACCACGCGTGCCAGCGGACGGCGGCGGGGTCGAGGGCGTCATCGGGGATCTCGCGGCGCCACCGTTCGGGCCAGGCGCGCCAGTTCACCCCGTGGCGCTCGCCGGCGGCCCTGAAGCGCGCGTAGTCCGTGACATCCGGGTGGCCGGCCAGCCAGCCGCCGAACGCCGGGTCCCGCTCGGCCAGCGCCAGCGGGAAGAGGGCCGAGCGCTTCATGGCCGCGACGGCCCGCTGGTCGGCGAGGTCCTGGGGAACCGTGGAGGGTCGTGCCGTGCGCCCGAGGATCCGGTCGGCGTCGAGGTGGATCTCGTTCCAGAAGCGGCGGCTGACCGGGGCGTAGGGGCTCGGCTCGAACGGGTCGGCCAAGAAGGCCGCGAGGAGGGGAAGCGTCGACACGACACGAGCACCGAGGGCGCCCAGCCACTCGGCCAGGTGGTCGAGGTCGGTGAGGTCCCCGACCCCCCAGTCCCGGCCGGTCCGCAGGGCGTGGAGGGGGAGGAACGCACCCCAGGATCGGTCGGGGACGGGACCGGGGTGGCAGCGCGTCGGAGCCGACAGGATCGTCACCTGGTGCGACGCCCCACCGGCATCGACGAGG
>Ga0209048_10004100_pt1 | contig 13992 bp, 15 predicted proteins | sample FrelakmetCRP12CR_FD_187146 | JGI IMG/M metagenome (GOLD analysis project Ga0209048, IMG submission 187146) | Freshwater lake sediment microbial communities from the University of Notre Dame, USA, for methane emissions studies - CRP12 CR (SPAdes)... | ecosystem: Environmental > Aquatic >... | reverse complement strand
GTCGTGTTTGGCCAGTGCAACCCAGTTGCGGTTATGTTCGATTACACTGAGGACACTGTCGGAGCGGTAAAATCCATCAGGGAGAACAACAAGAAAGTGCCGATAGTTATTCTGTCTCGGCTCTCGTATCTGCCTATTGAAAAGTTCGTAGGTCTTGACGTGAAGCATTGCCCAAAGTATATGATGCATCCAAAGGAGTTTTTAAAAGAAGTATTACACAAAATATTGCCCCGGTGATGCGGAAGTATTTCGGCTGTCCATTTTACTTACATCAGCGTTTGAAAACAAAATAATCAAAAAAAAGTTAGCTGATGTTCTTGTGGGCTCGCCTAAGGACATCTTTGCAGACCTTCATATCTTCTTCGGAGATCCCTCTGCCAGCCTCAGTAAGAAGCCTCTGTACCAGAGCAGTCACTCTATTCGTGACCTGCTTCCCGCGCTCGGTAAGAAAGACAATCTTTTCACGATTGTCTCTACGCCCGCCTTTGCGGCCTACTAACCCGAGGGATTCGACACTCGCAACTAGCCGAGCGATAGTGGTCTTGTCTTTGAAGAGTTTCTCGGCAAGAACCTGTTGCGACTGCCCGTTGTGACCCCAGACATGCACCAGGACCACCCACTGCTCAGAAGTAATCTTGTAACCCTGACGTTTTAATTCCAGATTAATCCGTTTCAGAATAGCCCGCGAGAAAAGAGTTGACAGGTTGCCGAGCGATTCATTGAGTGAGTATTCTCCGTTTGTCCTTGCCATATAGTTGTATAATACAACTAATGTTCCATTTAGTCAAGATTGATTCGTGTAGAAACTATCACAGCAAGCCTTCCACTTGCAGGACTCGATTTCCAGAAAAGGTAGGGCCCTCCAGTAACAGTAGGGACGTCATGTTTGTCCCAGTAATTCACGCTTGACCCGATTCTAGAAAAGTGCAGGTTCTCAGGTGCACAGCGCATTCTTACCACAGAGGTGCGTCTCTCCATTATAGGAAGAAGTTGATCCCGAACTATTTTGGAACCACGGCCCAGACAATCTGTCCGAACTAAATCGGAATAGGCGTCCGAAATGGTCGGAATATCGAGTAAGCTGCATGATTAAAAAGAGATAATCAAAAAAAGCTGCATTGTCCTTGTGTTGCAGTGTTAGCATCTTACCTTCCATCTGCAAGGGGATACAAGATGAGAAAAAAAACGGCGGAGCATACCGTGGATATGACGATTAGAGCAATTCCGTGTCGCCGTGAGAATAGGGCGGGGCGCTGGCGCAGAGAATTTTCAACAAGGTGACGCCGGTATTTTTGACTTTGTGCGGAGTGCCGGGCTCTATGCAGACCGTATCACCTGCTTTAATCTCGAATTGTTCATCTCCGAGCGTTATGAGTCCAATCCCGGAAAGAACGTGATAAATTTCTTCACTCAGCAGATGCTTGTGCAGGTGCGTTATTGCGCCGGGCGGAACAACGGCCTCGGCAAGGCTTTGATTGCGGTTAAGATGTGTGAAGGGATGCATCAGTTCACGAATAATCGAGCCGTCCTTGGTGATGTAAGGCTGTATGGTATCGTATTCACTCTTCTTGAGCATCATAAAGCCTCATGTCTTTCAAAAAAGGAAATTGCGACCTTACTTCATTTACCCCCAGGGGATCAAACTCGCAGACGAGGTACTCATCACTTTCACTGCCTGAACAGATGAAATTTCCTATCGGATCGATGACGCAGGACGATCCGGAATAGCAAATGCCATTGCCGTCGATGCCGGTCCTGTTGACGCCTATCATAAAGCACTGGTTCTCGATGGCGCGCGCCTTCAGAAGAGCATTCCAGTGTTCAACCCGTTCGGAAGGCCAGTTCGCTATCACGAAGATTGCATGGACCTGTTTTGCGACCTTCCTGAAGACCTCCGGGAACCTGAGATCATAACAGATGAAGATACTCGATGGGATGCCGTCGATATCGAATGTTGTTACGTTATCTCCGGCGATATAATATTTCTCTTCATCAGCGAGACAAAAGGGATGCATCTTCGCATAGGTTGCCCTGAGCATGCCCTTCCTGTCATAGGCGACCGCCATATTGCGGCCCTTATCTTCACCCGGCGCCTTGATCGGGAATCCTGCGATCAGGTTGATATTGTTCTTTTCCGCTATTTCAGAAAGTGCCGATGTGGTCTCGCCGATACCCTCGTCAGCGATGGCAGCAAGATTCATTGAGAAGCCGGTGTTAAACATCTCGGGAAACACAATAAGATCGCAGCTCTCCCCGGCAGCCTTTTTTGCAAAGAAGCCGGCCTTTTCGTAGTTCCGCTGCCTGTCTTCCCAGGCGGTGTTCAGCTGGATCAGCGCGGCTTTCACTTTTTCCGCTCCAGCTCTTCCTTGAGCACCTGATTCTTAAGGTTTTCGATCTTTTTGTGATACTGGTTTTTGAGGTCCTGCGGGACCATGTTGTCGACGATTTTAATCCCCTGCAGCACAAAGGGGAGAGTCGAAGATTTGTTAAGCAGTGGGCTGTCGTGTGGAAGAATGGCGAGCAGGAAGATGACCATCAACGCAACAATCAGAAAGCCCTTTACAAAACCGACAGCGCCTCCACCAAAACCATTGAGAAGACCGAGACCGGGCAATCTAAAGACTTTACCTACGAGCGAGGCGATCACCACTGCGGCGATGATACAGACCAGGATGATGAGAATGAAGCTGAGAATCTTTGCCACGCCGACATCTACAAAGGTGAGGTGAGCGGCAAGTGGGACGTAATAGTGAACAGCAGCAAAATATCCACCGACGATCCCGACGATGCTGAATATCTGGCTGACCATGCCTCTCCAGATGCCGAATGCCGTTGTCAGGCTGATAATGACAAGGATGATGATGTCGAGCGTATTAATGGTCGTTCACCCCTTCCGAAAAAGATTCCTCAATATTATACCCCAAACGGCAATGATACCCTGAAACGTGATCCTGCTCCGACGGTGCTTTTGACGGTGATTTCCCCGCCCATGACCTCAACGAGTTCTTTCACAATGGCGAGACCTAGTCCCAGTCCTTCGGCACCGGACCGTTCAGGCCGGTAAAAACGATTAAAGATGAGGGGTAATTCACTTTCCGGAATCCCCCTGCCGGTGTCCCTGACTTCGATAAAGATCCTCTTATTTTCAATGCTATAGTCGATCGAGACGCCGCCATGGTCGGTGAACTTCAGGGCGTTTGAAAGAATATTTATGAGGACCCTTTCGAGCTTCTCCACATCGGTGGTGACGACAAGTTCGGCATCATTTGCAATCTTGACATAAAGTCCCCGGCTTTGAAATGAAGGAGCCAGATCCTCAACTAGCCCCGAGAGGAAATCCCTCAAGTTGATCTGCGCCGCTTCTCCCTTCACAAAGAAGCTCGCCTCTGCCGCGGTGATATCTTCAATCCCTTTGACGAGTGCGATAAGTCTTTCGATTTCGACCTCGATATTGTCGAGGCCCTTCCGGGTATCCATCACTATGCCATCGGCCATCGCCTCAACATGAGTCTTCATTATGGTTAGGGGAGTTCTGAGTTCATGAGCGACATTTGACATAAGATGTTTTCTCAGTTCTTCTTCCTTCTGGAGTGATTCCGCCATTTTATTGAAGGTCCTGGCGAGATCGCCGACTTCATCTGACGATTCAGAGGCAATCCTTACTGAGAAGTCGCCATTGGCGATTTTCTCAGAAGCCTTTTTCAGCGACATCACGGGTTTGGAGAGGTATTGGGTAAGCAAGAGTCCTGTCAGAATAGTTCCGGCACCGGCTATAAGCAGGTAAATATACAGAAAATGGCTGACCCTGCCTTTGAATATCGCCTCCTTTTCTGCAAGATCCTTTTTCTGAAAAGATCGTGACATAAGGGTGCCGATTTTATCGCTTTTGGCATAGATGGGAAACTCCGTATAGGGATGATTAATATCAGTGTGCATATGAAAGAGTTCTTCCATCCGATGTTTCATACTGGGAGAGAGGGACGCAATGTAATGATGTGAAGGGAGCACTTCCTTTCCCTGTACATCAAGAATCTTGATGTCAAGACCGAGCATCATTGCCCAATGTATGGATTCGGACAGTACCTGACTGTCCCAGGAACCTTCATCATATGCGCCCTCTATCGAAACCGTTATCCAGTGTATCTGATCATCCCGTATGCTGCTGACGTAATTATCGAAGTCTTTAATAATCATCAGTGCAAAGACAATCGTCGATAAAAGGGCGGCGAGTATTATTACGATGAAAGCGAGAAATAACTTCGTTCTCATTTATCCGGTTCACCTATGAACTTGTATCCCATGCCATAGACAGTTTTGATGAAAACGGGTTTTGGGGGATCGTCCTCGATCTTGTGCCGGATGTTCTTAATATGCGCATCCACAACACGGTCGAACCCCTCGAAATCATAGCCCTGCACGATGTTGATCAGGTGCAGACGCGCGAATACGATATTCGGCCTTTCGGCGAGGCTGAGGAGTATCCTGAACTCCGTGCTCGTCAGGGCGACCACTTGATTATTTTTTTTGACCTCCCGCGAAAGCGTATCGATGACCAAAGAACCCTGGTTAAAGGAAAGCTCTCTTTTATCATCCTTTCTTGAGCGTCTGAGGTGGGCCTTTACCCGAGCCACGAGTTCCCTGGCGCTGAATGGTTTTACGACATAGTCGTCGGCACCCATACTCAGGCCCCTTACCCTGTCGTCCTCGGCGCTTTTTGCGGTAAGCATGATTACCGGAATGTCAGAGACCTCGCGGATGGCTTTACAGACAGTCTCTCCATCAATATCCGGCAGCTTGAGGTCGAGGATGACGAGATCAAATCCGTTGCTGATCTCTCTGAGGGCGGACTCGCCGGTTGCCGCTGCAGTTACGTTGTAGCCCTCGCGTTGAAGATATGATTTGACGATATCGGCGATCTTTTGTTCGTCCTCTATCATGAGGATCCTTCCGCTTTCCATATGTTTATATTATCACATCAACGGGAGAGTGAAGCTGTGGTATAGTTATTTATACTATGACGAAGGAATTTATTGACGGTCAACTGCCGCTTGCTTTTATTCATACCGGGAATTCTCTGAGACGCCACATTGAAAAATGCCTTGGCCGGGCGGTTGCGCTTGTGCTCACCGAAAATTCGTCGAGCATACTATCGGCGAGGGTGAAGGATGGCATAATGAATGTTCGCCTTCACCGGATGTTTCTCAATGCAGATAATCATGTTATCGGTGAAATCATAGTCTTCCTGAAAAACAGAAAAGGCGATATGACCCATTTTCGTTCTTTTGTTCGCAACAATAAAGAGCAGCTGAACAAAAGACCGCCGAAAAAGGTCTCTGTGAAAACCCGGGGCAGATTCTATGAACTCCGTGTATTATTTGATGAGATTAACAAGGAATACTTCGGCGGCATGATTGAAGCGGCGATTACCTGGGGGACAAAAAGTTCACGCTATGCTGTCAGAAAGAGGACCCTCGGCAGCTACAGCGGCAGATCGGACCTCATTAGGATAAACCCTGTGCTCGACAAGAAGAGCGTTCCACGATATTTCATTGCATTCGTTGTCTATCACGAAATGCTCCACGCTGCTATAGGTATATCCCGGCAGGGAGGAAGACGGAGACTCCATTCGCGTGAATTCAAAAGAAGAGAAAGGCTCTTTGGGGAGTACGAACGGGCCATAGCATGGGAAAGCAGGGCTTCAACATGAGGGATGAAGGGAACCTGCCTGCTAGTTGAAGAAGGAGAACTATGAGCGATGCAAGAGGGAGTGTAACGGTCCCTTAAATTAAGGAGATAATGAATGAATACGTGTCCGTGTGGATCAGATGTCGCCTATGATGAATGCTGTTTGCCATTGATAAAGGGACAGAGAGCCGCTATGACTGCCGAGCAGGTCATGCGTGCACGATACAGCGCCTACGTCAAGAAGGAAATCGGATATATCTTCACATCTCTTCATCCTGATTACCGTTCGGACTATGACGAAAAAAGCACACGTGTCTGGGCGGAAAGTGCCGACTGGCATAAGCTTGAAATTGTGGAAACATCTGGGGGTGGGCCTGAAGAGCGGGAGGGACAGGTCGAATTTATCGCGTCGTACACCGAGAACGGCATCAGAAAAGAGCACCACGAATTGGCGTCGTTTAAAAAAGAGGCTGAATCGTGGTATTTTGTGAGCGGCAAAACCGTGCCGCCCAAACAGGTGATCCGATCAACTCCCAAGATTGGCCGCAATGAACCATGCATCTGCGGCAGCGGCAAGAAATACAAGAAATGCTGCGGACGATGATATATAAATCTAACGACTTCCGGAAATCGTCATTGCAGTCCATATTTCACGTCTCTAGCTGACGCAGTTAATCGCTTTATTCCTTGTTATAATAATATCGATAGACTTTAAAAAAAATATGCGATTACTCGACATAAATATATCCAACACTTTGCCGTTATAAGAAGGGTTGAATACTTTATACCGCGCGGATGTTTAACACAAAGAGGAGGTTAACGCTATGCATGAAAGAAACAAATCAGCGGGAATGAACAGAAGGGATTTCATCAGGATTGGCCTGGCGGGAACCACTTCAGCGCTCTTTGGGGGGAATGCTCTTGCCGAGGCTATACAGTACTATGCATCATCAGAGTCGGAGCCTTTTACCTTTCCCAGGCCTGTTTACCGGACTCTCGGCCGGACAGGACTGAAGATCACGGTCGTAAGCTTTGGGGCGATGCTCACTCCAGAGCCGGAAGTTATCAAGATTGCCCTTGATCATGGTATCAACTATGTTGACACTGCACGGCGATATATGGGTGGCAAGAACGAGGAAATCGTTGGCAAGGCATTGAAAGGAAGGCGTGACAAGGTGTACGTGGCGACGAAGACACAGCCTGCGTCGAAGTCGAAAGAGGATATTGTCAGGGATGTCGAGACGAGCCTCAAGGCACTTCAGACCGATTACATCGATCTCATCCAGCTCCATAATCTCACCGATAAAGAACGGGTTTTCATTGCTGAGACGCGAGAGGCTCTCACAAAACTAAAGGAACAGGGCAAGGTGCGCTTCTTTGGAGTGACTACACACAAAAATCAGGTTGAGGTGCTCAATGCCCTTGTGGATGATCATGACCGATTCTTCGACACGGCCCTCGTGGCGTATAATTTCAAGAGTGAAAAAGAGATAGTGGATGCTATAGCAAAGGCCGCTAACGCAAATGTCGGGATCATAGCGATGAAGACACAGGCAGGCGGTTACACAACTAAAGAACTGGGACTGATCAGCCCTCATCAGGCCGCCCTTAAATGGGCGCTTCAGAATTCGAATATCACGGCGGCGATTCCGGGCATGAAAGATATGGCAGAGCTGAAGGAAGATGTTGCTGTCATGGGAATGCCTTTCAAGTACGCCGACGAGCGAATCCTGCAACGCTATAGTTCCGCCGTGGAGCCCCACTATTGCCATCTTTGCGGAAAATGCGAGAAGACTTGTCCCATGGGCGTGGAAATCAGTACTATTAATCGTGCCCTTATGTATGCAGAGGGGGCCTATAAGAGTCGCGAGCTCGCCCTGTCTACCTATCGTGAAATCCCTCGGTCTGCCTCTGCATCCGTTTGCCTTGACTGTTCAGCCAAGGGGGTCAGTGGTATGTGTGTTGCACGCTGTATCAACGGGCTTGACGTTGCAGCCAAGATGGAGCGCGCCAGGCAGTTGCTCGTCTAGGAACCATACGCAATAAGGGAACCGTGGACAATAAGTGACTTCGTTTCCGGAGGGCATTGATGTTTAAATTATGTCTCAGCACCTCAGCGATCATATGCGTGCTTTGTGCATCAGTCGCGGTCTTTGCCGCCGATACTTCTCTTGAAAAAGTTTTGACCATCCCTGAATGTGCTGAAGGCTGGCGCATGGAGGAAAAGGTTACCTCGTACACGCGGGATACCCTTTTCGATCGAATCGATGGCGAGGCGGAGATTTATTTCCCCTATGGGTTCGAAGTGCTTGTATCAGCGAGATATGCTAATAAGCAGAACCCGCAGTATGCGATCGAGGCTGATGTCTATAAGATGGGTTCTCTGCTCGATGCCTTTGGGATATATGCCAATTATCGACGGTCTGATGATGGTGAGATCAAGATTGGTGCCGAAGGAACAGTCAATTCTTCTCAGCTTCTTTTTTACCAGGACCAGTATTTTGTGAGGATGCAGGCCACCGGCACTCTGAGCATTGAGCGAAACATATTCCTTGCCTGTGCTCAAAAAATATCGCGGAATCTCCCGGTAGGTATGGGCAGGCCAAAAGAACTTGAGGCCTTTATAGTCTCGGCAGTGGTGCTGAAGAGCGAACGGTATATCGCTCAAAGCCTTCTTGGATATTCTTTTTTCCCCAGGGGGCTTATGGCCGATGCAATGATGGGAAACGAGCTTGTGCAAGTTTTTATCGTACCCGGGGATTCCCGGGATGCCGCACAAAAAGACTTTCAGCGGTATCAGGAATATCTGCAAAAATCCGGAACGGTAGTACAAGTGGCAGCTATCCCGGATCGACATTCTCTGGAAGCAGTCGATCCTTTGTACGGAAATGTGTTCGTGGAACAGTACGGCCGTTATCTTGTTGGTATGGTCAGGTTTAAAGAGATTTCTGCAGCGAAGCAGCTCGTTGAACAGCTGAGAAAGAGGCTCGATAATCAGCTTCGCTGACATTCATGGGGATTGCGATATTGGTAAATACACTGTCGATCAGCTGCGGGAACCTTCCTTTATCATCTTTCTGGCCGCTCTCAGCGCCTCTTCTCTGGAGTTCACGTGTCCTTCGAGGGCGAGCAACTCAACGGCGGCAAGTATATCCTTGAAGAAGGGAGATGGCGACAGTTTGAATTGTTCTATGAGGTCGTTTCCGTCAATGAACGGAAGCTTCTTTTTTCTCGGAATGAATTTATCTTGATAGATTGCGATGATCTCTCCGGCGAGAGACATAAGCGGGTTTTCTGACAGCTGGCAGAGGCGTGTGCCGGCAAGGATAGAGATCAGAAGCGCATAAATATCGTCGCTGAAATCACGTAATAGGGCGATTATGACCGATTTCCCTCCGCTGCCCAGGGATTTAATGACCTTGCCGTTCGAGGCGATCATGCGGGCATATGCGATCTCCCGTCGCGACAAGCTTAACCGGTGTGCGACTTTTTCAACACACTCTCCTTCCTGAAAAAGTGTTGCGATCTTGAGGCAAAATATTCGGTAGTTTTCAGCGAAGTACTCGACTATCGGTGCGCTCCTGCCGGGGAAATAGAGGGGCAAGTTTTTTAGAATATGCTCTAAATATCCGTATGATTGAAGGATGTCATGCCATGTCTCATGCGAGAACAAAGCCACCTCAGGGAAGAGATGGTTGAGAATACCATTCTTATCAATCTCTTTGATTGTCGAACAGGAATCATCAACACCGAAAATATACCTCAGTTCTTCCGCTATTCTCTCAGCAGCCGCATCGGATATCAGAGAGGCATGGGTCTTCACTGCCGCGAGGGTATTGACTTCAACGGAAAAGTTGAGCGTTGCCGCAAAACGATATACCCTTAGGAGTCTCAAAGGGTCCCGAACAAGATTTGTTTCGGATACCATTCGAATGATGCGATATTTTAAATCATGTTGTCCGTTAAAGGGATCAATTATGAATTCTTTCAGGACATCATTATTGATTATTGATTTTTGATCTATGATGTGCGAGAGCGGGATCGCCATTGAGTTGATCGTGAGGTCGCGGTCGGCAAGGTCATTCGTGATTGCGTCTCCGCGCAGCACGCTGATATCGATGTATTCACGGTTTTTTACTACCCGCACAACGCCGAAGTCCTTGTCGAGGAGAACAAAGGAGCCTCCGGCAAACGTGGCAAAAGACCTGCCGATGCTCATTACATCGCCGTTCACGACGATATCAACATCTTTCATCTCACGGCCTAAAAGTATGTCCCTGACCGTCCCGCCGACAAGAAAAGCATCGGCGGCAAGGCCTTTCCCCTCTGCAAAGTCCGAAAAAAGTTCCAGGAGCATCAGCACATCATTTCCTCGATCGCGCGCGCTGTATGGAAGCTTTCACCTGAAAAACCTCTCTTTTTGGGAATGCTGAATCTGTACTATAATAAAACAATAGACGCTTAAATAAAAGGAGATGCAACTATGAAGGGTCCTGCAGTATTGATGGTCGTGGGGTTGATAATAACCGCGGGGTGTTTTTCGACGGTTTATGCCGGTACGTATCAGTCCTGCACTCCATGCCATAACGGCCGTACAGCCCCCGATCTCAGGGGCAGATTTGCATCCACCGACGAGCTGATCCGCGCAGCGAAACGCGCGAAGAGCCCGCTGATGGCAAATATCCAGGTAAACAAGGCTCTTCTGCGTGCAGCGGCAAAGGACCTCGGCCTGGAGTAACGCTTCTTTCGCTATTTGGAAAGGCTCCCTAATACTCCGAGTCGGGACTGGGCGTAGCGTCCCATGTCATTGGAGGGAGCGACTTTGACCTGTGCGAGATATTCATTATAGGCTGACTGCCGATCATCGATGCTCTCGTAGCATATTCCCAAAACGCCATGGACTTCGGGATGTTTTGGTTGAACATCTGCGTAGGCCTTAAGATAAGGAATAGCGTTTTTGTATGATGCCATTCTGAAATAATCCATTCCGAGGAAGTAATGCGCCGAGGCATCCTGAGGGAAAAGAGTGAGAGCCTTTTTAAGATAATCAGTGCTGTCAGGATAGCTCTGTTTATAATAGAGCAGCGCGCCCATGCCGTGGATTGCCGGCTCGTAATTCGGGTCTCTGTTCAGGGCTGATTTGAAATGTTGATCTGCCCCGGTGTAATCTTTATTCTTCAGCGCTATATACCCTTTAAGGTTGTGAAATGGAGCTTGTCCGGCATCGGCGCTGATCGCTTTTGAAATCAGCGAATCAGCCTCCTCAAGCTTATCCTCACCGAATGCCTTTACCGCCTTATCGTAATTGTGCAAATACACCTGGTTTATTTTCCTCAACTGGGCGGACATGCTCATGAATCTCTCCCCGCCGGCCCCGTTGCCAACGATGGAATAGGGAGGTAAATTCCTGATGAGCTGTTGGATTTCATCGATCCTTATAGAGGTCCTCGGGTGCGTGGAGAGAAGATCGCTGACAACACCTCCCTGTTGAGAATCCTTGCCCATCAACCGCTGATAATCCTGAGCAACCTTTTCGAGATTATTGTGGGCCATGACGGCATATTGGGGATCGTAGCCAAGTCTCGTCATATACAGAACCCCGAGCCTGTCCGCTTCGAGTTCATCGTCCCTGCTGTATTTCAAAAGGAGTAGGCTGCCGCCGATATTACCGAGCGTCAGTGCAGGGTCGGCGAGGGATGAATTGCTTAATGCGATCCCTGCCACGCCGAGACCGATCTGCTGGAGCATGCCGTAACTCATCTGGCTGGCCGAATGGCGCGCAGAGACATGCCCCATCTCATGACCCATAACAAAGGCGAATTCGGCTTCGTTATCAAGGGCTGCCAGCAATCCGCGTGTTATCGTAACATGTCCCGGAATTGCCCATGCATTGGGAATCGATGAATTCTGTATCGCAAAATCGATCGGCAGGTTCGGCCGGTGCGAGACGCTATGGATCCTCAGAATGATATCTTTAAGATATGAACGGAGCCGGTCGTCCCGGTATTCGCCGCCGCCGCCCATGTCCCCCCAGAGCGCGCTCGGGTAGAATTCCTTACCCATCGTGACTTCCTGATCTTCGGACACGAGCATCAACTGGCTTTTCCCTGTGACAGGGTTGACGGCACAGCCGGCTGAAAAGAGCAGAACGACCAGGAACAGAACCGCATAAATAATGATCTTCTTCATGAAAGATAACTCTCGGGGTTCGAGCTGATACAATCCAGTATATTGGATTTATTGTGTGAATCAAGCAGAGTATTCGGCAGGATTTCTGCCAGGTGATCTGCTGCTTCAGTGATTGCCATTGAACCGCCGAGCAGCCTGCCATGCGTGTCTGCTAAGCCCTCCCGGGTAGAAAACGGGGTTGCCGGGACTTTCGCCTCCCTGATCGAGTCGGAGACGATGATTATCCGTGCCGGGTTCTTGACCCTGAAGATCAGTTCGAGAGTCCCTGGATGGAGATGAAATGGATCTGCTATTACCTCGACATAGACATCCGGGTCTAAAAGACCATATCCGGCGATGCCAGGGTCCCTGTGGTGGTAGGGGCGCATAGCATTAAACAGGTGAGTAATGCCCTTTGCTCCTGCTTTATGACCGGCCTCGGCCTCGGAATAGGTCGCGTTGGAATGACCCATGCTTGCAATGATTTCTCCGGCTGACATCCTCTTTATGAGAGCGAGTGAGCCGTCAAGCTCTGGTGAGATGGTGATGATCCTGATCATGTCTTCGAAGCCTTCTATCAACTGCTCAAGATTGTAATCTGTCGGATCGGTAAATGCCATTGCGTTCAGGCTGCCGCACTTCAACGGGTTTAAAAATGGCCCTTCGAGATGCACGCCGATAATTCGTGCCGGTTTGCGTTCTTCGGCAGAGCCATATTTCAGACTGGAGAATTCCTGCTTGAGGATGGGCTCAGAAGCCTGCGCTTCCATAGCTTCTTTTATCACTGACAGATTGTCTCGCATCACCCTGACAGTCGCGGGATAGACCGTGGGGATGATTTCGGTAACGCCATACGAACCGTGGATTTCCGCGATTTTCAGGATATGTTCGACATCGGTTGTTCTGGTATCGTAACCGCCGATGCCGTGAGTATGGACGTCGATGATTTTCATGAAAATATCATAGCATAGAGTCGCGGTATTGAAAACAGGGTGGACTTTCCGATATCATGCACTCAGGATGAAACCATGACTGAAAAAGAATTGATAAATATGGGACAGTGGTCGGTTGAAATTCTGGAGTCCCTTATGAAGGAAGCCGGATCAATCAATGATCCGGGTGAGCGCATCGACTTTCTGTCTCGCAGGTTTTTAGGAACGATGTATCGGGAATACACTCTGATAGGCGACCAGAAGAGAGAAGAGGTACCGGTTGTAAACCTTGAAGCGGTCGATTGTTTTACTTTTATCGACTATATGGAGGCGATGAGACTCTCGTCATCATTTCCAGAATTCAGCGAAAGTCTGAAGAAAATACGCTATCGAGGCGGGGTGGTCTCTTTTGAGAACCGGAACCACTTCTTCACTGATTGGGTCGAGTTCAATCGTGATCATATCGGAGATATCACCGGCGCGGTCGGACTTCGCAAGACAAGAAAAGTACTTAAAGCACTCAACCAGAAGGAAAACGGCACCTGTTTTCTGCCGGGGATCGGTCCGGTGCGGAGAGAAATCGAGTATATCCCTTCATCCTCGCTGGATAATCAGATGGTCGGAAGGCTGAAGACAGGGGATTATATCGGCATATATTCCGAACTCGACGGGCTTGATGCATCCCATGTCGGAATCTTCATCAGAATGGGACGTTCACTCTTTCTGAGGCATGCCTCTTCAAAAAAAGAAATCAGACAGGTTGTCGATCAGGACTTTATGGAGTATGCAAGAAACAACCCCGGAATAATCATATTAAGGCCGAAGAGATAATCCGGACACTTCGAACTATACTTCATTCTCCTTCAGGGACTCGATCAACGGCCGCAGCTTCCAGAGCAGAATAAGACCGGGAGTTGCAATGGCAGCGCTTATGAGGAAAAAAACAGGCCAGCCGACGGCTTCGGCAATAAAGCCCGAGGTTGGGGCTATGGCAATCCCTCCGAGTGCGGCGAGTGATGACAGCAGCGCGTACTGAGTTGCGCTGAAGCGATGATTGCACATGGTCATGAGCAGGGCAAGAAAGGCGGCGGTGCCCATGCCGCTTCCCAGATTCTCAAAAGCGACTGCAAAGATAAGCATACCGTAACTTTTACCGGCTACTGCCAGGACCGAGAAGGTGAGGATTGTGAAGGCCTGCCCGATCCCG
>Ga0209048_10004099_pt1 | contig 13993 bp, 10 predicted proteins | sample FrelakmetCRP12CR_FD_187146 | JGI IMG/M metagenome (GOLD analysis project Ga0209048, IMG submission 187146) | Freshwater lake sediment microbial communities from the University of Notre Dame, USA, for methane emissions studies - CRP12 CR (SPAdes)... | ecosystem: Environmental > Aquatic >... | reverse complement strand
CCCCATTGGGTAGGATCCCCATCCGGCTCAGAGGCGCGTTTCATCGCCGTATCCATATCACCGGGGTCAACACAATTGATGCGTACGCCAGTTCCATCCAATTCTGCTGCCCATGTGCGGGTCAAGTGATCCAATGCAGCCTTTGAAACGCCATACGCACCCCAGGTTGAATAACCCACAATCCCTGCATCAGAGCTAACATTGATGACCGAGCCGCCTCCACGCGCCAGCATTTGCCCGACCAGTGCCCGTGTTAACATAAATGGGCCGGTTACATTCGTCTTGAAAACACTCTCGAAATCATCGATCGGATAATCTACCAGGTATGGCATAGGTGTAGGTCCTAGCGCAGAAGCATTATTCACCAGTACGTCCACCCGTCCAAACCGTGCCAGCGCCTCCCCTGCCAGGCGCTCCACATCTTCGCGCTTCGAAACATCCGCATAAACGCTCAATACCTGCGCGCCCAACGCTTTAATCTGGCGTTCCGTTTCCGCCAGGTCTTCCATACTGGAAGGACGTGAGTTTATAACCAGGCTCGCTCCCAGGCGGGCGAACTCCAACGCCAGAGCGCGCCCCAGACCGCGTGACGACCCCGTGATCAGGCAGACTTTGGCGTGCAAATGTACAGATCTTTCCATAACTTCCAGCTCCAGTTCTGTAAAAAATCAGATTGTAACCAATATAGCCATAAATTGTCCGGTTGTCAATAGCTCACGGACCCGTCTCAAATGAAATTCTTACACCTTTGGATCCGCAAAATTGTACAACTTACACCCCAATCCGTATGGACGTGATATAATTTCACAATATTTATCTAATTCGTCGAATCGGTTTCTGAAATATGAGATCAGGGGGAGTTGAGGCAGTACTTATCCAGATGCAAAAATTGCATATTCTTAGGGAGGTAAAGAATTGGCTCCAATCATCATCTCAATCCATTCCTTCCGCGGCGGCACGGGAAAATCCAACACAATTGCGAATATCGCCACCTTGTTAGCAGCCATGGGGCGCAGAGTCGGCGTCATCGATGCCGATATCCAATCGCCCGGCATCCATATCCTGTTCGGTCTGGAAGGAGAGGGGATCACTTCCTCACTCAACGATTATCTGTGGCATGGCCGCGATATTAAAGATACTGCCTTGGATGTAACCCACAGCCTGGGTCCAGGCATCCAGGGCCGCATTTATCTGATCCCCTCCAGTATCAAACCAGGCGAGATCTCGCGCGTGCTCCGTGAAGGTTACGATGCCCAAAAATTGGCCCAGGGCTTTCACAAGCTGGTTGAAGAGCTGGAATTGGACAATTTGCTCATCGATACCCATCCCGGCTTGAACGAGGAGACATTGCTTTCCATTGTCATTTCGGATGCCCTGGTGATCATCCTGCGACCGGACAAACAGGACTATGAGGGCACAGGCATTACCGTGGAAGTGGCGCGCCAGTTGGAAGTTCCAGCAATGCTGCTGATCGTCAATAAAACGCCATCGATCTTTGACCATGAAGCGGTAAAAAGAAAAGTTGAACAGGCCTACAATTGCGAAGTGGCTGCTGTGCTGCCCCATTCCGATGAAATGATGAGCTTAGCCAGTGAAGGCATTTTCGTACTTCGCTACCCGGACCACCCTTTGACGGGCTTGTATAAAGTGATTGCGGCAAAGTTGATATGACCTCCGAAGGTGGATTTTTATCCCGTCAAGAGTTATTAGCGGGCCTGCCAGCCCAAAGCGCCAGCACCACCCTTTACGCCATCGAAAGCCGTACCGCACAGCTGGTTTCGCATGCCAGGCATGAAGCTGAATTCTACATCACCCCGGTTACCGCCGAGTGGCGTGAGAGGGAATTCTTAAAGGCGATCGCCGCCGGTCGGGAGCTGCCGCTCCAGCTCACCATTCAAGACCTGGAAAGGTATGCTCCCGAATGGGCTTCCCTGGTATTGGATGATGTTAATGTAAGAGCCGCCATCGCCCACCTGCTGGCTGTGAAATACCGCTTTACAAAACGGACGGTCCTAAAGCTGCGAGGTGCGCTTGGATTGGATAGCCCGCCCGTGCAGGATGCCTATCAGCGCCTGTATCGCCAACCTCTAGCCACCATTTACGCCCCCGTTCTGCCTTTCGGTGAGCGCTTGCGTTGGGGATGGACGGCTTTTTCCAACCGGGTCGAAGGGCTGCCGCCTTTCTGGATCGCTTTTTTATTGACTCTGCCAGGTGCGCCTGGATTGCTGGCATTGCCGATCGTCCTGGCGCCGCTTGGGCCAATTTTGAGCCTGGCCCTGGTCGTTTTTTTTGGGCTGATCAATATGCTGACTGTCGCGGCCCTGGCGGAAACTGTGTCGCGTAGCGGCACAGCTCGTTTTGGCCTGGGTTTTCTGGGCCAGCTGGTTCAAGAGTACCTGGGTAACGCCGGCTCTTTGTTTCTCACCGTAGTCTTGTTTATTAATAATTTTATGGTGCTGATTATCTTCTATATTGGGGTTTCTGGGACACTGGAAAATTCTACTCACCTTCCGGCTGGGTTGTGGATTGTGGTACTGTTCGGTGTATGTTTGTATTTCTTATCACGAAAATCGCTCAATTCGACGGTAACATCTGCCCTGTTAGTGGTATTTATCTGTCTCCTGGCTTTGTTGATCATCCCTCTGTTGGCCTTGCCTCATTTTCAACTCGCCAACCTGACCAGCGGCAGGTTTTCACTTGGCAGTGGAGCGTCTTTTAATCCGGCCGTCCTGGGGCCAGTGATTGGCGTGATGCTTTCCACTTTCTTTTCACACTTCCTGGTGGCTTCTTATGGCCCGGTTGTCCTGCGGCGCGATCCCAGCGCCCGCTCCTGGATTTGGGGATGCATTGCCGCCATCTTCGTCTTCATGTTAATCGCCTGCCTGTGGATCGTGGCAGTGGACGGGGCTATACCCCAGGCAGAGTTGGCCAGCACGGTTGGCACGGTGCTGGTCCCGCTGGAAAAGATCACTGGTCCGGTCGTAAACCTGTTAGGATCGCTTTTAGTCATCCTGAGCCTGGGCCTGGGCTCCATTCAGATTTCGCTGGGCATCTACTATCTGGTGCAGGAACGCTTGCCATCAGCCGCTTCTTCTTCTTCTATTCTGCGAACTGAGCTGAGCCGTTTTCTTCTATCGATCAGCCCCGTAATTGTAGCCTTTTTGTTGGCCGTATGGCTTTCGTTGAGTGGAACCGGTTCTTTCTCAAACCTGCTGGGCATTGTCAGCGCCTTTAGTCTGCCCGCATTGGCTGGAATATTTCCGGTCTTACTGCTCGCAGCCACGCGACGCAAGGGAGATTTTGTGCCGGGCGTGGTTTATAAGCTGCTGGGAAACCCGCTGGTGCTGGCATTCACATACTTGTTTTTTCTGGCTACGATATTCTTACACGGGTTATGGATATGGAATGAACCGGTATCCAGGGCTCTGGCGGTCGTCTATGGGCTGACCATTTTAGGTGTAACCATCGCTATGCTGCGCGGCGGAGCGATGAATAGACGTCTGGCGATTGAAATTCGCCAGGACCAAAGCCTGGGAGGGAAAAGCCTCTACCAGGCTATGGCGGATGGTCTTCCAGCGAGTGGAGAAGCCCACCTGATCTATACGGACGGCGAGCAGGATCACTCTCCTGGTATGGGCGAGATCGCTCATTTCCCCGCTTTACGCCGCGCCCGCTTTATATTCCCGGCTAGCAGAGCCAGAGAATTAAAAGTATGGGCCCACCGGATTACACCCGAGCTAAGATCGGAGGGACTGGCGGCTTTGCTGGTTGTGTCCAGCAATGGCGAACGGCAGACCTTTAACCTTCAGCATTCAGGTGGACTGGTGATTCTGCCTTATAAGGGGGAGCAAGGCGAAATCGAAATCACTCTGCAGAATGCAAATAACCAGGTGGATAATAAATCTGCAGAATCAGAAAATTTAACGTATAATACTAAAAAGGCCTAAATTAGCATCTATTTCGCAGTCGATTTTTATTACCGGGATAGCAAATGCGAATAGAAAGGTGAAAGGGAATCATTGCTTAATCTTAATCATAAACTATCGCCAGTCTACAATAAATCGGACTTATGGCGGACGCCTCATATCCCTCATAGGTAGGATTAGAAATAGATCGCTGGCCGGTTTGCATTCTGCACGATAATGTTAAACTGGCCTTTGTGAAAAAAAATTCAAAACAGGTTGGGGATTCTCTATTTATAAGGAAAGAGAGGAAGAACATGTTCGACATTATCGTAATCGGCGGCGGCCCGGCTGGTGTGATTGCTGCTTTGCGCGCACGCGAGCTTGGAGCTAACGTCGCACTGGTTGAGCGTAGTCGAATGGGAGGAACTGGCACTAATGATGGCTGCGCTCCTACCCGCGTGCTAGCACGCGCCGCCCGTTTGGTCAGGGATGTGAAGCAATTTAGCGATTTCGGCATCATAGCAGACCGGCCTGAAATTAATTGGCCAGCCATGTTAGCCCGCACGCAGCAAACCATATCCCGGCTACACGAGAAAAAGCAATTGATCAGCCGCCTCGAAGGATCGGGGGTAGAGGTATTTGCAGGGAACGGAGAAGCGCGGTTTATAGACCCCCATTCAATAGGACTCACCGATGGAACCACATTGAATGCAGATAAATTCTTGATCTGCGTGGGTGGTCATGGTAGGCGTTTGCAATTTCCGGGAAGCGAGTTCACTTTGACCCACAGCGATGTCTGGAAATTGACGCATCTTCCAAAGTCAATTGTCATTGTTGGAGGGGCAGCCACCGGATGTCAACTTGCTTCGATATTCAGTTCATTTGGCACAAAAGTGACTTTGCTGGAAAGAGGACCGAAGTTACTCGCTGTTGAAGATGATGCGCTCGCGAGCACTGTTACCGACGCCTTCCTCCAACATGGGATTAAAGTAACCACCGGGATAGGCGATATCGAACGCGTGGAAAAACGAAATGGCTTGCTTGAATTCCATGTAATCATAGACGGGAAGTCCACTTTGTTCGAAACCGAAGCCGTGTTAATGGCTGTGGGCTGGATTGGCAATTTGGAAACCCTCAATTTGGAAGCGGCTGGAGTTAAAACCGAGCGCGGTTATGTGGTGGTGAATGACTTCTTGCAGTCGTCTGCTGAGCATATTTTCGCGGCTGGCGATGTGACCGGACGCATGATGTTGGTGCAGAGTGCTAGCTATGATGCCCGCATCGCGGTCGAAAATGCAGTATTGGGGTTTGGACAACCTTACAAGCATCAAATCGTGCCCCATGGAGGCTTTACCGACCCCGAGTATGGCAGTGTGGGTCTTACAGAGAAGCAGGCGCGTGCCATTGAGCCAGATTGTGCTGTCTCAACGGTATCTTATGCCGATTTAGACCGGGCCGTAATCGATGACCACGTTGAAGGGCTCTGCAAGTTGATCGTCTCTCAAGAGAACCACCGGATATTGGGCGTTCACATCGTCGGTGAAAATGCTTTGGAGATCGTCCAGCTGGTTGCAGCCGGCATGGCGGCGGATATGTGGGTGGAGCAATTAGCTGAGCTAGAAATTGCCTACCCAACCTATACCTCGGTGGTGGGATTGGCCGCTAAGCGCCTGGTAAACAACTTAGGGGTTGTCCCGCTGGCTCCTGAATGGCGCACCTCCGAAAAACTGGTATCAGCCGAATGGGAATGAATATCGGATTGGAAAATCAAGACAAGGTGATGGATCAAGTGACGGTATCCAACACTCGTTTAACTGGCGCCGGGCTGGCCATAGCCAGAATAGTCTGGGTGATCATTACCTCTTTGGTCTTGGGCCTATTTCTGATATCTATACCAGTTGAGTACCGGACTCATCTTACGGAGGGATCCCAATTATTTGGGCCAGGCTTAACCTACCTCGGGCTGGCGGTCCCATTTTTTGCGGGCTTTCGCACGTTCATGGATGTCTCGCTAGCGATGGGGTTCATCCTCATTGGGATCGTCATATTTTTTCGAAAATCCGACGACTGGATGGTTATATTAACTTCGCTCACCAACCAGACCTTCATCGCCCTTTTCGTCCCAACCTTTACATTTTTAGTATTATTTGAGCCTGCCTGGAGGCCGCTGGTCAATTTTATTCGCGCCCTTGGCCTGGCGTCCAGCTTGATTGTTTTCTTTTATTTGATCCCTGACGGCCATTTTATCCCGCGTTGGACACGCTGGTTAGCTGCTCTATGGGGATTGATCGTGATGCTCTGGCTGATTTTCCCAAATATGCCTGCCAACCTCATTCAAATGAGTACCTGGGAAGGGGATATACAACTTTCGTTTGTGATTTTCTTTTCGGCTTATGCAACCGGCATATTTGCGCAGAGCTATCGCTACCGGCGGGTCTCAGGACCCGTCCAACGACAGCAAACCAAGTGGTTTGTTTTCGGGGTAACTGCCGGGTTTGTCGGGTTTGCTTTGTATCATTTGCCATTGGTGCTCCAGCCGTCCGTTTTCGGCCACCCAGGCGTGCCGCGTTTATTGCATATCTTCATCGGGATACCCATTTATCACTTGCTCGTCTTTCTGGCGCCATTATGCGTCGCTATCAGCGTTATGCGCTATCGTCTATGGGATATCGATTATTTAATCAATCGCACTATCCTGTATGGTACGCTTACCGTTGTCCTAACCCTGGTTTATTTCAGCAGTGTCATCCTGCTGGCCATGCTTTTCAGGAATATTTTCGGGTTTGGTCAAGACACCCTGGTCACAGTCATTTCCACCCTTGCGATTGCTGCGCTGTTTATCCCTCTCAGGCAGCGTATCCAGATTATTATCGACCGTTACTTCTATCGCAAAAGATATAACACAGAGAAAACGCTTACAGCGATAAGCGCCTCTCTTCGTGAAGAAGTAGATCTGAATTCATTAATTGACCGGCTGCTCCTGGCAGTCCAGGAAACGATGCAGCCTGCTCATATCTCTTTATGGTTAACATCGAATATTTTGAAGGATAGGACAACCCCAAAAGGGATCAGGCTGACAGCTATCTCGCAGTTTGATATCAATCCGGATGATCCTATCGTAAATTACTTCTTGTCTAATCCGGAAATCGTTAAAATCGATCACCTGAGCCTGGATTCGCCAGCCCTGTTGGCCTTACGCCAGGCAGGGGTTAAGGTTTCAGTCCCTTTGGTTAATCAGGGGCAATTGGCCGGCCTGTTAAATTTGGGGCCTCGCCGGAGTGAGCAGGATTATTCAGTCGACGACCGCCACCTGTTGAATATCCTCGCCAGCCAGGCTGCGCCTGCCCTGAGAGTAGCAGAGCTTGTCCGCCAACAACAGGACGAGGTTGTAAAACGAGAGCGAATGGATTATGAATTACAAGTAGCCCGCCGGATTCAGCAGACATTCCTTCCCAAGCAATTGCCAGACATACCCCATTGGCAAACTGCCGCCCATTATCAACCTGCCATTGCTGTAGGGGGTGATTTTTACGACTTTCACCAATTTCCCGATGGCCGGTTTGCGATCATTATCGGGGATGTAACCGATCACGGTATCCCGGCTGCGTTGGTTATGGTGGATACACGTGCAATCCTGCGCGATTCCATCCGGTTATCAAGTTCTCCCGGTGCCATCCTGGAACATGCCAACAATATGCTGTGTTCTGAAATCCCCACCTCGATGTTCGTCACGTGCCTGATCGCCATTTTAGAGCCCCGGCGTGGGAGGCTGCAATTCGCCAATGCTGGTCAAAATTTGCCTTTACTGAGTATTGATGGGCGCATTCAGGAGCTCCGTGCTACAGGTATGCCGCTTGGCATCATCCAAGGGTCTCATTACGAAGAGAATGAAACCATTATCGGTCCCGGTGAAAGTATCTTATTTTACAGTGATGGGCTGGTAGAAGCGCATAATTCATCTCGAGACATGTTTGGGGAGGAGCGATTAAAAGAGATCGTTTCCACTCACACGATTAATCCCCAATCCTTGATTAACATTCTGCTGGATGAAATGGTAGAATTTACTGGCCAGGAGAATGAACAGGAAGATGATGTCACTCTGGTTGCCCTTTACCACTCCGATGGATTAGTAAATCGCAATTAATTCCTCCTGGGCGGCTTAATAAAGCCTATGTGAGGGTTCGCTAATAGTTTCAAATAAGGAGGAAACACAATGCCGCAAGCCAATGCCACTATGAATATTATTAAACCCAACGACCACACCAACATTATCGAGGTCAATGGTGAAATTACTGCCTTTGCAGAGAATGCGCTGATGGAGGCTTATAACTCGGTCAATCTACCAGAAATTCGTAACATCATTCTGGATTTTACTCACATGGATTACATGAACAGCAGTGGCATCGGGCTGTTGATTACGTTGCTGGTACGCGCAAATCGCCAGGGGCAGAAGCTATTCGCTACCGGGCTTAATGAACATTACCGGCGTATATTTGAATTGACTCGCTTGAATGAGGCGATCAATATCTTCCCGAGTGTGGACGAGGCGGTAGCAGCCGCCGTATAAAAAAGCCGGGCAACCAGGCTGTTTAAGCAACTGAATTGGTTTCGAGTCTCCCGGCGATAAGAGTGATATCGTCCTCCAGGGGGCGACCATCGGAGAAGTCTTCGACCGCCTGGCGCACAACCCGGACCAGGTTCTGAGCCGAAAGGCTGGAATTTTGCTGGACAAGGGCTGCCAATCTCTCCTTACCAAAAGGATCTCTTTGTAGATTGGTAGCCTCGGTGATTCCGTCGGTATAGAACAACATGACATCGCCTTCGGATAGAATGACCGACTCGGATTTTAGGTAGAAGCCTTCCATGATTCCCAGGGCTGGGCCTGTGGGTCCCAGCCAGCGCATATTCCTATCTCGATTGCTATATAGCAGCGGAGGGTTTTGCCCGGCGTTCGAAAAGGTTAAAACATGTGTGGCGGTTTCGAACCGGCAAAGAAACGCGGTCACAAACGTAACATAGTTAATATTGTGCAGGATGATATGATTGATGCGCTCCAGCACTTCGATTGGCGACACTTTCTCCGGCACCAAAGTGCGCAGGGCGGTTTGAAAACTGCTCATCAGCATGCTGGCTGAAATTCCATGCCCCGCTGCATCTGCGATAATCAATCCGTAAGCCCCATCCCGAAACTGAAAGAAGTCGAAATAATCACCACCGATGATCTGTGCCGGCCGGCTGAAAGCCGCAAGATTAAAGTCCGGAATGGCGGGTACTTGTTGGGGGAGTAAGGCGCGTTGGATAACGGCCGATAACTCCAGATCGGCCTCCAGCTGGAGTCTTTCTTGGTCTGATAAATCTCCCAAACATACGCAAGCCGTGTAATCCATTTCCAGCAAACTGGTTTCGATTTGTCCGTGGCAAACCTCGCAAATCCCCAGGGTTTGATCGGAGATTTTCTCCAACGTTTGATCGACAACTTGTATTTGTACCTGAACAGCTTGCTCATCAGCAGTCCCTAGCTGGATCTGTTTTTTGGTGGGTGGTGTCTGCTCAAGCCATCCAATTAAATTCTGGCGTTTCTCAATCAAACCGGTTTGGAATCTCTGAAAGATGCTTACGTCCATCACATACCTCCATTCAATAAAAGCGCCCATCCTCTGCTAGAACGTTTGTTTTATATTTTACCCGAAACGCAACAAATTGGCAATCGTATTCTTGCTGATTTTTTTAGGCATTTCCTACTTATGGTGGAGGTTTTTATCCGCCAAAAGTTGAGGCCTAAACCAGACTAAAGCAGGATGAAATTCTTTGCAAAGGCGGTTAAACTATAATCTGGATTTGGTCGGGGGGGAAAATGAAACCGACAGAGCGGGTAGAGCCTGGCGAGGGGTGTGGTGCCTTTCGACAGGCTCGGTTCGCTTCTTAGATCACCAAAATATGGATGAGGAAAGTCTAAACTGGACAACTTGATACACCAAAATAGAATATTTGGAAAAATAGCATTGCGGGAAGGGGATAATTGATATGGATGCGATTGAAACCAATGAGTTGACCCGTTCCTTTGGAGGCAGAACGGCCGTGGACGGGCTGACGTTATCCATCCCTGTGGGTTCAGTTTTCGGCTTTCTGGGACCCAATGGCGCGGGCAAGACCACCACCGTGCGCATGCTCTCTGCGCTCATCGCTCCGACTTCCGGCACAGCCCGGGTCAACGGGTACAACATCGGGGTTGATAATGAGGCTATCCGCGGCTCTATAGGCATCCTGACCGAAACGCCCGGGCTCTATGACAGGCTGAGCGCCTGGCAGAACCTGGTGTTTTATGCCCGTTTGTATGATGTCGATGCCAGGCGCGCCGCTGCCCAGACCGAGCGTTATTTGCGCGACCTGGATCTTTGGGAACGACGAAATGATAAGGTGGGCGGCTTCTCAAAAGGGATGCGCCAGAAGCTGGCAATCGCCCGGGCCTTGCTGCACGAGCCCCAGCTCGTCTTTCTCGACGAGCCAACCGCTGGGCTCGACCCCGAAGCAGCCCGTACCGTGCTCAATTTCGTCAAGACCCTCCGACGCGAGGGACGGACGATTTTCTTAACCACTCACAACTTGCCGGAAGCCGACGAATTATGCGACCTGATTGGCGTTTTTAAAACCCACCTGCTGCGCCTGGACACGCCGGACCACCTGCGCGCCGAGCTGTTCGGCCGGGGCGTGGAGGTGAGGATCGCGGGGGATAGCGCGGCATATCTCGCGGCGGCCAGGGCGCTGCCATTCGTACACGGAGTCGCCGCTAAGAATGGCAACCTCCAGGTGAGCCTGGACGACCCGGACGGGCAGAGCCCTGCTCTGGTGCAAGCCCTGATCGCGGCTGGCGCGCAAATACGCTCAGTGGAACCCATTGCGCATTCTTTGGAAGATGTTTATATGGAGCTGGTTGCTGAGCGTCATGGAGAGGTACAGCAATGAACAAAGTCTGGTTGGTGCTCCAAAAAGAGCTGCGAGAATTGTTACCGCAGCGCGTCCTGTTACTCACCCTTTCCATTATGCCGCTCATGCTGGTTGTCTTTTCCGGTTTTTTGCTGGCTCAGCCCTCTATGGCGGGTCAGTTGCCATCGGCGGTATCCAACCCGCTCATGACCGGACTGACTCCAACACAAATTGGACAATTGATTATAGCCATGCAGTTCAGGATTTTGCTGCTGATACAGCCTCTGCTCATCCCATCGGTCATCGCGGCTTACAGTGTGGTGGGGGAAAAGAATAACCGCACACTGGAACCTTTGCTGGCCGCGCCTGTGCGCACCTGGCAATTGCTCCTGGCTAAAAGCCTGGTTGCCATGTTACCGGCAGTCGCCATTACCTGGATCAGCGGGGCGATTTTTGTTGCAGAGGTGGCCCTGCTGACCTCGCCAGCCATCTTATCCACGGTCATCTCCCCGGGCTGGTTGATCCTGATGATCTTCACCACGCCGGTGATTGTGATGACGCCGATTGCGATAACGATTATGGTCTCCTCCCGGGTAAATGACCCCCGGACGGCGACCCAGGTTTCATCTTTCCTTTTTATTCTCTTAGTAGTAGCGTTCGAAATTTACGGAGGAGTATTAGTAGTCAGTATGACCACCGCGCTCGTCGTTACGGTCCTCCTGGCGTTGCTCGGCATAGGCCTGCTGTGGGGGGCGACGCGGGTATTTCAGCGGGAAGTGATTCTCACGCGCTGGACATAGCACTTTATATTTAGGGGGAAAATAGGGAGGGAAAAATGATCACCAACATTGCCGCAATTGTTCCCTATTGGAGTGAGGCAGACTTCCTTAAGGTATTCCGCCAGGGTTTGGATCCCTCAGGTCGACAAATTCCTCCAAAAGCCATGCCATGGAAATCATACGGAGCAGCGCTAACAGATAATGATTTGACCGATATCTACAACTACATCGTCTCGTTGCCGGCTAGCGTAACCACAATAAAATAATCTTATCTTCATCAGATAAGCAGACTTTTATGGTATAAATAGGTTGAGTTGCGCCGGTTTGAGTGGGATGTATCTCCGGCGACGCCATAAAAGAATATTGCTATTGCGTAGATAGAGGATTAGGAGGTTATTAAAGTTATGGTTACCGCACTATCTCGAGAGGAAAAGATCAAGCGGGGCAGCGAAGATGCTGGTCGTTATTTCCGCTATATGGCCGAGTTCGTTGGTTTTACCCAGATTGACGCAGACTCTATTCGCGCCTCTGGCTTGATCATTGAGAAGTATCTACCGGAGATCGTTTCTCAATTCTACACTCACCTGCTCCGGTATCCCCCCACCCGGCAACACTTCCTCAAAGAAGATGGCACCGTGAACCAGGATTATTTACAGCTGCGGATGCACCACTTAACCAATTTCTGGCGGCGAACGGCTGGAGGAAAGTTCGACGACGACTACGCCCGCTATATTGACTATGTTGGGCGGGCGCACACTTCGCAGGGCGCTGACCCCAATATCTATATCGCCGAGCGTTATGTGATCGGCCAGGTTGGATTTGTCCAACATGCCATCAGCACCGCCCTGGGCAAAGAGCTGCACGAGATCGACCCGGACCTGGAGGTGCGCGCCCAGAGGGCCTGGAATCTGCTGATGATGGTTATCCTGGAAATGCTTTCGCGCGCTTATGGAAGCGAGCACGAGGCCGAATTCCAGAATTTACCCGCCAATATTAATCAGGAGGCCATCCTCGACCTGGCGGTTGATACGTATGAACATGGACTGGGGTTGCACAGGCTGACGGGGACCCAGGAGATCCGGGTTGGACGTGCTGATGAGATCCCGGAAGGCGACCGGAAGATTATCCAGGTCGATGATCTCTCAATTGGCGTCTTTCATCATAAAGGCGGCTATTATGCGTTGCATAATAGCTGTTTACACCGGGGTGGACCGGTATGCACTGGCTCTCTCGAAGGCGATGTTTTGACTTGCCCGTGGCATGGTTACCAGTACAATGTGACTACCGGCCGATTAATTGTCGATCCAAGCGCCAAGCTGGAGACATTCCCGGTGGAAATCCGCAATGATGAGCTGTACCTGCAGGTCCCGCTTCCGCCTGAAGAGAAAGAAGACCTCTCGTTATTCGAGGAACAAACCCCGCCAAAGGAGGAAAAAACGATGGAGAAAAATGCGTTCCGCCTCAGCGACGTCAAACCTGGCAAGACCAGGCTGGTTTATTTGGACAGGGAGCCGGTGGCGGTCTACAATGTGGGTGGCGCATTTTATGCCACCCAAGCCGAATGCACACACGAAGGAGGCCCGCTAAACGAGGGTGAACTGGACGGAGTGCAGATCACCTGTCCGTTGCACGGGTCATGTTTTGATGTGACGAATGGCAAAGTTTTGCGCGGTCCGGCTCGTTATCCGGTGAAAACTTACCGGGTGGTCATCGAAGGCGAGATCGGACGGGTGGAATAGTTCTCCGTGGGTGGGTCGGGGCCAGGTAAAGTAGCGGATGGCTCTTTCCTGACGAGCTACGCTGCCCTGACCACCGACCCCACCCCGCCAGACCAGTGGCAGACGTGAGAGCAGCTGGTTTTCTTGCTGTTGTCTGAAGGTGAGCTGGCGATCTTGGTTGCCTGGGCAAGCAGCTTGGGGGATTTTACGAACAACCTGCTCCGGACTCACTAACCACCCAGAAGCACGCTAGCATAGCTGAAGCAAGAACTATGCAGACGGAACGGCGGCCTGGAGCGACTGGCGTGGTTGAAGTAAAGCAAAGCCTTTCGTCTTATATCATCTACCAACCCATAAAGTATAGTGGGCGGACCTATCCCCCTTCATAGGAACGGTGTTCCTTACTGCTGGAAGGGGGATTTAGGGGTTAAATCGAGCACTTTATTGGCTTGGTTATCCATCTCGTTTTCTCTCCTTGGCTATTGCAATTTGATAAATAATCCTGTATAGTATTAGCAAAGCTGTTGTTACTCTCTAGATAATTATTGTGGTTCTCGATCATCTGAAGGGGGTTATTCCCCAAAATCTCACGCTTCCCTCGAACCAGCCTGGTCAAATTCGTTCACATCTCTTGTATTGCTCAACCACAATCCAGTTAGGAGGTTAC
>Ga0209048_10004098_pt1 | contig 13996 bp, 10 predicted proteins | sample FrelakmetCRP12CR_FD_187146 | JGI IMG/M metagenome (GOLD analysis project Ga0209048, IMG submission 187146) | Freshwater lake sediment microbial communities from the University of Notre Dame, USA, for methane emissions studies - CRP12 CR (SPAdes)... | ecosystem: Environmental > Aquatic >... | reverse complement strand
CAGTATGCAGGTTCATCCCAAACCCCCGAGCAGATCGCGGCTGGCCGGCAGTTGGGCGCCGACATTGCCGCGCAATTGGTTGAACAGATCCGCGGGATGGGAATGCCGGCAGAGCGTGCCCTGATTGGAATGAGGCCGCAGATCAACGACATCCTAATCCGTGGCTACCTGCTTTCCGCCGATGAGGGCAGTACCGCCAAGCGCGTAGCCATCGGATTCGGCTCCGGGGGATCCGAGTTGCAGACGGCGGTCGAAGGCTACCAGGTGACAGCCCAGGGGCTGCGTAAGCTCGGGTCCGGCACGCTGGATTCCGGCGGCAACAAGACGCCTGGGGCGGCAGTCGGCGCGGCGACCTTCATTGCCCAATCTGTGACCAGGGTGCTGGGCGTCTACAAACTTGAATTTGGCGTGCCGGAGGCCATCTGGGTGATCGAGGTCAAAGATTTCCCGGTGGTGGTGACCATGGATGCCCACGGCCAGTCGCTGCATGAGGCAGTGGAGAAAGAATCAGCCGGGGTGCTGGCGGATTTGCTGGCAAAATAATAGAAACAAGAGACCCGTTTCAACAAGAAAACGGGTCTCTTCGTTAGATGGGGTAAGGAAGACCTACGGTTCCCAATCCATCTGTGTCACGCTAAACACATAGGGCTGTCCCTGAACGTATTCCACCCCGATGAGCAAAGTCCGCCAGGAATTTTCATTGCCAGCCGGGCCAGGCTTATAGAGTGAATAAAAGTTGATATTGGCGTAAATTGCCGGCCAGGAAGTGTCGTAACTGGCGCCGCCGGTCTGGACGGAGTCACAGGCCAGGCTGTAGCCAGGCGGAGGAGCGTTGAAGACATCCAGCAATTTAGGCAGGACAGTATCATGGAAGGAGCCGGTCGTTTCCAGGCCCGAGCCGGGCGCCGCTCCCCAATTGTGGGAAAAGGTGCTGTCTAAGATCCAGCGGGCGTGTTCCCGGTCAAAGATGATAGCGTCGCTATACCGCCACAAGCGGACAGCCAATCCGTGTGCCGGGCTGACCAAGGCGGCCAGCGTCTCGCCATTGGAAGAATTAAGTGCACTGCCGAGATTGTTGAGCAATGTGGTGACCAGGCTGTCAGCGCAGAAAGAGGCCGGGGCCACGTATTCCGTCAGATATTTGGCGATGACCCAGCCGTTTCCGCCGCCCGGGTTCTGCACCTGCACCCACAGGTCGCCATCTGCTGTGGCAGATGGTCCGGTGCGCATAACGTTCGTCGCCGTTGCGGTGAAGGAACCGTCAGTTGGGTAGCCCGCCCCGGGAAGAGTGCGGACGCTTAGCACATCCCCCGGCGGGACCAGGATGACGCCATACGGCCCGGAGGGTTCGCCGGGGATGATTCCGCTGTTGGTCGGTGTGGGTGCAATCCCGTTGGTGGGCGTGGAGGCGCCGGGCGTGACAGTTGACAGGCTCAGGGTGGGGGCGGGAAGGGTGGGTGAGGCAGCCGCCGTCGTAGGAGTAATGAGAAGTGGGGTGGGAGAAGGAATGAGGATCAGGGTTGGCAATGGGAGTGGCGTACCGATCATTGAAATCGAACAGCCGGTCAGGGCAAGCAGCCAGCCGAGACCGAGCAGGATAAACCTTGTCTTTTTCATGATCTCTCCTTTGGAACACATTGATTGTATCACCGCCATCCACCCCAACTCTTTTCCTCCGGCTCGGGAATTCTCAAAAAATCCGACCGTGCGCAAAAAAGTTCGAATTGCGAGGCTTGTTTCACGGACGCAGGCTCCTAAACCGCCATCTCCCTGTAAAGGAACCAGTGACCGAGACGGTCATCCACGTCTTTTATGGCGCGATCATAATACAGGTCGAAGATCTGACCCGTATCGGTCCGCACCCGGAAGTAGAAGCGGCCCACGCCGAGCGAGCCGTGTTCCGCCGCCAGGGCGGCATGCGCCGGGCGCATGTTACGCGCCATCCGCCCACGGCGGATAAAATCGTGCCACTCGGATATTTTTTCGACCACGCGGTAATTACATTCCTGCCAGGTAAAGCCGTCCGGGCAGGGTGGCGTTTTCTGGCGGAAGGGAGGCATATCGAAGTGGATCTCGATTTCCTCACCAATGAAACGCAAAGCAGGTTCATTCATATTATTTAACGATGCTCTTCGATTTCTTTCGGTATCATTTTACTGCTTCTTGGGTCAATATGCATCCATCACCCCGGGTTACCTCAATCCACGACAATTTCCATCAAATCAACGAAATTCCCCTGCACCCGCAGGGGAATTTTTCTCTTTGCGCAGATCTCTGTGAATTAGGCTTCCGGTTTTATTTTGGCCATCAGGGCCTTATAGGCCTGGAGATTGGGCGGGTTCATTGCCATGATCGTCTCCAAAATCTGGATGGCACCCTCCCGGTCACCGGCTTTTTGGAGCAGCTCACCTGCGGCATCCAGTTGCGCCACAGCCTCCGGGATGCGTTCTGCCTGGCGAAATTCCTCCGCCAGTGCACGCCGCAGGAGGCCCTGCTTGGGATTCTCATTGACCAGATCTTCCAGGAAGGGGATGGCTTCCCCCCTCCGCCCGGCGCTTTGCAAATGTGCCAGGAAATTCTCCAGTTCGGCGGTGGCCTGGGGGAGCTGGTTAAGGCGGATGTTCAGGTCGATCAGGCTTTTACGGGCAGTGATATCGTCGGGTTCGAGCGTACGCACCTGTTCAAAGATGCGCAGCGCCTGGCGCCAGTTCAGCCGCTGCATGTCAATATCGGCCATTCGGCGCATGAGTTTAACGCTCCAGGCATGGTTGGCGCCATCCTGCTGGGCAAGGCGCAAGGCAGTGGTGTAGGTCTGGCGCGCCATGTCGAGTTCGGCCAGACGGTAGTAAATGTCTGCAAGTTCAATATACTCGCCCACAGCTTCATCCACCATGCCACGCGCGGCCAACTGGTCAATAAGACGGGTACGAATGGCCAGGTCCATTGGCGCGACCTGCACAATTCGGCGCAGGAGATTGACCGCCTGGCTGGCTTCCCCGCGCACGCTGTAGGCCTCTGCCACAACCGAGTACTTGGTAACCGCATCCTGCGTGCGTCCATCCTGGATGAGCAGGTCACCCACCAGGGTATGGAGCGGCAGATAAGTTGGGGCATATTTAAAAGATTCAAAAGCTTCGTCCATGGCCGTGCGCAGGTGACCCGCGCGCGCCAGAGCCCGGACTCTGCCAATCGTTTTGATGACCGTGTTGCTCTCGGATTGGGTCAGGATTTCCGCCAGGGGCAGGGGCGGTGCCCCTTCGGTGGTTTTTGGAAGTTGCTCACGGGCCAGCAGCACTTCAGCGCGCCAGTTAGGGCGGAACAATAATTGGTTGATATTGTCACACAATTGTTCCATTAAGGGGCTGTCGGTCTGGTGAGCATTGGCTTCGATAAGCGGTTCGTACAGCTGACGAATCGCATCAGCCTGGTCAGGCGGAACGACCTGTGTATCGGCAATCTTGAGCGCTTCCAGGTACTCGGTCACGGCTTCAGGCAGTCGACCCAGCTTGCGCTGGATCTGCCCCAGCAAAAGGCGCGCCCCCAGTGCATAATCTGCATGTTTGACCGCGGTCTGCAGGAGATGCAGGGCGCCTTCCAGCCGCTCGGTTTTTGAACGCAAGAAACCGAGGTCGAAGTAAAGCGCCGAGTCTGCAAAGCCGCCTGCCAGGGCTTTTTCCAGTTCCTCGGCAGCTTGAGCCTCCTGATCCTTCGATTGAGCGTCAATTGCCTGGCCGATGTGAAGCATGATATTGTTACGCTCGACCTGTATTTGATCCAGCTCACCTGTGCCACGGACAAGGTTCTTCATCCCGTGTTTTTGCGCCTCGAGGTTACCCGCCCCATCGGAAAGGTCAAACAGGACCGCAGCCAGGCGGGTGACGGCATGTTTGCGCGCCTCCGCCACCGGGTCGAGACCAGCATCGGCAGGCTTGGGGATTTCCAATGGTTTCACCTGCGCCAGGCGCAGTTGACCAGTACCACCCTGAGGGTGCATGGGCTTGGGGAGCAACTGTCCGGTTTTAAGCATGGTCTGCGCGTGACGGGCTTCGGCACTGGTGGGAACCAAAAGCAATGCGCGCCCGACTATTTCAACCGCTTTCTCAGGGTGACCGGAGCGTTGCAGCAGGCTGGCGACTGTCAGATATTCGGTGGCAGCCTGTTGGGCATGCCCGAGGCGTTCGTGGACCATTGCCAGGTACGAATGGGCGGTAACATGGCTGGGGTTTAATTGGGTGACGCGCACCCAATTTGCGAGAGCTTTACCCGCGTCCTGGTTCTTGACGTAAAGTTCGGCAGTCTTCAAAAAAGCCTGGGTGGCTTCCGGAATATTGCCAAGCCGCTCGGATAGCTGTCCTACTTTCTCCAGCGGGACCGGGTCATTGGGGGCAGCCAGGGCAGCCTTCTTATAAACCTGGAGCGACTCTTCGTAATGCTGCAATTCGAACAAGGCCAGCCCCAGGCTGGAGAGCGCCTTGGGGTGGTCCGGGATTATTTCCAGCGCTTCCCGATAAGAGGCGGCAGCTTTGTCCCACTGCTGATCCCAGGCCAACGAGTGGCCCATGTCCATTGCTTTCTGAAAATTATCTTCACGTCTTGCCATGGTTATCTCTCGGTGAAGTGTTTATGCCAGCGGTTTTAATTCATCCCAGTTCAGGCCCCAGCGCGCCTCAGTCGTAAGAGGGATGCCCAGCGGGTAAGCATTCTCCATGACCTCCCGCACCACTCCGGCCACACCACTCAATTCGGAGTGTGGACATTCGACCACCAGTTCGTCGTGGACTTGCAGGAGCATTTTTGCATGTAAACCGGCCTGCGCCAGGGCAGGCGGGATTTTGATCATGGCTATTTTCATTATATCAGCAGCCGTACCCTGGATGGGGGCATTGATGGCTTCCCGTTCCTCGCGATTCTTCATCACCTGGTTCAGGCCGCTCTTCAGGTTGGGGAAGTACCGGCGGCGGCCCAGCATCGTTTCCACGTAACCGTCGCGGGCGGCTTCCTTGCGAATGCCGTCCAGGTATTTTTTGACACCCGGGAACTGCTTGAAATACGCTTCAACAAAATCCTGCGACTCCGACAGGGTCAACTCAGTGGAACGCGTCAGGCCAAAAGCTGACATCCCATAGATGAGACCGAAGTTGATGGCTTTGGAATGGCGGCGCATTTCCTTCGTCACCGCTTCGAGCGGCACCCCGTAAATGGCTGCCGCGGTGGTGGCATGGATGTCCTGCCCGATGCGGAAAGCGTTCAACATGGCCTCGTCCCCGGCCATGTGTGCCACAATGCGCAACTCGATCTGCGAATAGTCCAGTGAGACAAGCACGTTGCCGGGGTCGGCAACAAAACCACGCCTGACACGCCGGCCCAGGTCGGTGCGGGTGGGGATGTTCTGCAAGTTCGGGTCAGACGAGGAGAGCCGCCCGGTGACGGCGGTAGTCTGGCTGAAGGAGGTGTGCACGCGGCCATCCTCTGGGTGGATTTGCTTCGGTAGTGCGTCCACGTAGGTGGATTTGAGCTTGGAGAGTTCGCGGTATTCCAGGATCATATCCACCACGGCGTGCTGTCCGCTCATATCCTCCAGCACACCCGCCGCGGTGGAGTAATGACCTGAGGCGGTCTTGCGGCTTTTATCAGGCGGGGACAGGCTCAGGGTTTCGAAGAGCACATCCGAGAGCTGCTGGGTGGAGTTGAGGTTGAAAGCTTTGCCAGCCGCCGCATAGATCTGTTTCTCAAGTTGTGCCATGCGTTGGCTGAGTTCCACCGAGAAGTTGGCAAAGAAACCCTTGTCGAGGGCAATGCCTGCCATTTCCATGTCAGCCAGAACGGGGATGAGCGGCACTTCAATGTTGACGAATAGGCTCCACAATTTCGGGACACGTTTGAGTTCGGTCTCCAGCAGCGGCATCAGCCGCAAGGTGGTTTCAGCGTCTGCAGCGGCATACGGAGCCGCCTCAGCGATAACCACCTCCGCCATCGAGCGCTGGTTCTTTCCCGTCCCGATCAGCTCCTCGATGTGGGTCATGCTCTCGCCCAGCCGGACGCTGGCCAGGTTCTTCAACCCCAGGTTGCGCGAGTTGGGGTCGATCACCCACTCGGCTACCATCGTATCGAAACCCAGCGGCGCAACCCGCAGGCCCTGGCGTGCCAGCATGATGAAGTCGTATTTCAGATGATGACCGATCTTCGGGATGCGGGCATCCGTCAACGGGCGCTGTAAAGCAGAAACGACCTGTTCGAGCGGCAGCTGCGTCCCGGCATTGTGCCCGACCGGGATGTAATATCCGAGGCCGTCTTTCATCGCCAATGAAATACCCACCAGGCTGGCGGTCATTTCGTCGGTGGAAGTGGTTTCGGTGTCGAACGAGATGACGGAGGCGGAAGCCAGAGCCTTGACCAGCGACTCCAACCCGGCAGGGGAATCAACAATGATGGTTTTTAATTTTGACTCGCTGCTGTTCACCGGGTGTGTCTCACTAACCCGCCGTGGTTCCTCCCCAAAAAGGTTTAACTGCTGCGTCCCGGCGGGTGAGGCCGGTGAGGAGCCGGTCAATTTTCTGAGTTTATCGATCAGCGTCCGGAATTCCAGTTCTCGGAACAAGGCTTCCACTTTGTCCGGTTCGAAGGCTTCGGTGCGGGCCTGCTCCAGATCGATCGTTACCTTGAGATCGGTCCGGATGGCAGCCAGTTTGTAACTCATGTAAGCGGACTCTTTTCCGGCCTCCAGCTTGTTCCGCCAGCGTGGCTCGATCTCGTCCAGGTGGGCATAGACGTTGTCCAGCGTCCCGTATTTCGAAAGCAGGTTTTCGGTGGTCTTTTCGCCCACGCCGGGCACGCCGGGGATGTTATCGGATTTGTCGCCAACCAGGGCTTTATAATCCACCACCTGCTCCGGCCGGACGTGCAACTTGCCAAGCACATCTTCAGGAGTAATGTAATTCTGGTCGTCACCGGCCAAATAGACGATGGTGCGGTCATTGACCAGTTGGAGCAGGTCTCGGTCGCCGGTGATGATTTTGACGCCCAACCCCTGTTTGGCAGCCCAAACCGCGGCAGAACCGAGCACATCGTCTGCTTCGAAACCTTCCATCTCAAGGCGCGGGATGTTGAAGGTGTCGACCATTTGGCGGATGCGTTCGATTTGCGGACGCAGATCGTCGGGCATCTTGGCGCGTGTGGCTTTGTACTCGGGATAAATCGTGTCGCGAAAGGTTTTGCCGGTGTCAAAAGCCACTGCCAGGTAATCGGGCTTATCCTGCTCATAGATGCGCAGGAGTTCACGCGCGAAACCGTAAATTCCCGCAGTCGGTTCGCCAGTGGAGGTCTGCCAACGCTGGCTGGACCCACCGGCCGTCAGGGCGAAATACATGCGGTAGGCCAGGGCATGGCCATCAATTAGGTATAAGGTTGGGGGCACGGTTTTCCGAGGAAGGCGGAGGAAACAGACCGCCTGGGTTTATCTGTAAAAGGCGACTAACGATTGTTCTGTAGGGGAATCCCCTGCCGCTGGCGCGTCTGCAGGATGAAATCTTTGATCAACTGGGCTGGGGGCGGCTGGGAACCTCCCATGATGAGATACCCTGGTGCCCAGAAATCGCCAGAAGGGTTCTCTTTCTTTAAGCGGGAGAACTCGGAGAATATTTTTTCGGAAGTATGCTGGCGTAGAATTCGCATCAGGAAGCCGGGTGCGGTGGCCGGTGGCACGTTGACGATCCACTGCAAATATTCAGGCCTGATCGAAATATACTCAAGCCGCCAGGCGAAGGCGACGCAAATATGCGGCACCCATTCCCCCAGGAGGTCCAGCAAATCGCCGGTCATGTGATGCTGCGGGAAACGCGGCACCAGCAGGCAGGCATAGTCCAGATTATAGACAGCAGCCGAGACCGGCTCCAGGATGATTTTGCGTGCCACATCTGGAATCGAGCTTGGCGGCGTATCCTGGAAGGTTTCGGGGGCCGGCTCAGTTCTTCGGACTTTGTTTTTACGGGTAACCGCCTGGGATTGGACCGTTTCCTCGAGGGAGTCAGGCCGGGTTTCGCTCTGATCAGTGTCGATTAACGCCTTGAACCGGTCAACTGGCGAAGGCTGGCGGCTCCAGTGCGGTGCAGCGGCAGACGGCAAGGCGACCGCGGGATTTAGATCTTTCCTGGATCCTTGCACGGCCGGCCCGAATTCATATCCGGAACCAACCGGAATATTCGTGCGCGGATGCGGGGCAGGCCTGTTGGAGGGGCCATCCGAAACCGGGTTCTGGCCCATCTCGGCGCCAGTCATATCCTCGTCCAGTGGTTCTTCAGAGGGGGAGGTCGAGAGGGAATGCACCAACTGCGAGGCCTGGGTACGAATGGTACTGAAGGGCGTCTCGGCATCGAAGACCAGTGCCAGGACCATGCCTTCGGCCAGGCGCGTGGCATACAGCATGTGCTCGGCGTCAGTGGAGGCCAGGCGGACAAAGCGCACCAGGTCATTCTCTTCCACGTGGTCCCAATAACGCGTCAGGGTATCAGCCAGTTCGCGAGCGGCTGATTGAGGCAATTGTCCGGCATACGCCCACAACTGGTCGGTGCGGGTGATGAGCGCAGCCTGGGCGGATGATTCAAGAGTCAGACGCGTGAGATGCTGGGCAGCCCGGGTTACATCCGAAAGCCAGGGGAGCTCAGCATTTGCGTCAACCTTTTTCAGTATGGAGGGAATATCCCTGGGTGCGGAGGTGTGGAAGAAATGATCCATCATCTCCAGCAGCTCGGGCGGGTAGAATGGTTTGGAGAGGTAATCCCGGGGGAAAAGTTCTTCGAGAGCTGAATGCCAGCCCGCGCCTGAAATGACTACAAAGATGATCTCTGGATTGGCTTGCCGCAGCAGGCTCCCGATTTTGAGCAGATCCGTTTCAGCCAGGGAAGTGTCCAGAAAAGCCAGCGCAGGCTTGAATTCGCGTGCGTAGGTCGCCGCGTCTGCCAGCTCTCCGGTCATCCGGACCACAAATCGCCCCGTCTCTTCCAGACTCTGGCGGATATGTTCCCCGAAGGGGATGTCTGATGTGATGATCAGCAAAGGCGTTGGCATCAAACATTAGTTTATCACGAGCCTGTCACACAGGCAAGCCGTTAAACATGGTAAAGCAGTGCTAAAATTACAGGGTTGCGGGTAATACCTAATAAAAAAATCCGCTTATTTTCGAGCCCTCCGATACCAGAAAGTTCATCGTTTTATGGGAGCAGCCGCCGCTAGAAAAGCCATCATGATAAAACTCACCCATCCCATGCTATTCAGCAAGCTGTGCGCCGTTGCCGTGCTGCTCATTTTTACTGGCGTTTCCTGCCTGCAGGTAGCGGCAACGCCCACCCCCTCGCCGGTTCTTCAAACGGTCGAGGTGACCCGGGATGTGACCCAGCCGGTAACCCAGGAGGTGACCCGCCTGGTGACCCAGGAAGTCACCCGCATCGTCGAAGTGCCCGTTACCGTCACTCCCAGCCTGACCCCCGAAATCTCCCTGACCCCTTCCCTGACCAGCACCATTACCCGCACTCCCTCAATCACCCCCACGCCTGCACCGCCGCGTGTCACCGTCCTGGTACATGCTGCTTGCTATTATGGTCCGGGGGACACTTACCTTTACAAATACGGATTGAACGAAACTGTCTGGATGGAGGTCATCGGGCGCAACCAGGACGGGACCTTCCTATTGGTCCAGGGAGGCGATCATAAGAATCCCTGCTGGATGAGAGCTGATCAGGCCCGTTTCAATGACGGCGGCGATGTCACCACGCACAACCTCCAGATTGAATCTTCTCAAATCATTCTTCCCTACGCGACAAACCTTTATCGTCCGCCGAGTGGCATCCAGGCTTTCCGCTCTGGGAATAAGGTCACTATTTACTGGAACGCCGTCTGGATGACCGAAGACGATTACGAAGGCTATTTGATAGAAGCTTATCTCTGCCAGGGGGGCCAGCAGATCTTTAAACCTATTAAACACAAGCCTCCCCTGAGCGACAACCACGATACGCTTGGGATAATAGTCACCGACGAGCCCGGATGCCTGATGCCCTCCAGTGCCCGCATCTACACTGCCGAGAAGCATGGATACACTGGTTCTATCCTCATACCTTGGCCGCCTTACGATTCCACCCCCACACCCACCCCGTAACCCACCCGGAGCCACCATGCCTGATTACCCTGAATTTGTCCAAAAATACCCGACCTACGACAAAACCCACGACATCGACGAACTGCGCGACCGCGATTATTCCCGTCTGGACCGCGGCGGCCAGATTTATCTCGATTACACCGGCGGCGGACTATATGCCGATTCGCAAATGCGCCTTCATCAACAAGTACTGGCTGAACAGGTCTTGGGCAACCCGCACTCCTCCAACCCCACTTCGCTGGCTGCCACACGGCTGATCGAGAGCGCCCGCCTCACCATCCTGCAATTCTTCAACGCCGACCCCGCCGAATACACCGTCATCTTCACCCAGAATGCCAGCGGGGCGCTCAAACTGGTCGGCGAGTCCTATCCCTTCGAACCGGGCGGGCGTTATCTGCTGACCTTTGACAACCACAACTCGGTCAACGGCATCCGGGAATTTGCCCATGCCAAAGGCGCCGAGGTGACCTACATCCCGATCAGCCTTCCGGATATGCGCGTGGATATGGAATCCCTGGATGCATCTCTGGACCTGGCAGCTGCGGGTAAAAATAACCTGTTCGCCTACCCGGCCCAGTCCAATTTCTCTGCCGTCCAGCACCCGCTCGAATGGATCGAACGCGCCCACGCCAAAGGCTGGGACGTGCTGCTCGACGCGGCGGCCTTTGCACCCAGCAATCCCCTCGATCTGGGCAAGTACAAGGCCGATTTTGTCCCGCTCTCGTTCTATAAGATCTTCGGCTACCCGACCGGCATCGGGGCTTTGGTGGCTCGGCGTGAAGCCCTCAAGAAATTGCACCGCCCCTGGTTCGCTGGAGGGACGATCACCGTCGCCTCCGTCCAGGGCGATAAGTACTACCTGGCCGAGGCTCCGGCTGCCTTCGAGGATGGCACGCTCGACTATCTCAACATCCCGGCGGTGGAGATCGGGCTGAAGCACATCCAGTCCATCGGCTATGAGACCATCCATGAACGGGTGCGCACTCTCACCGGCTGGTTGCTGGATAACCTGTCTGAAATGAAACACGGCACCGGCGTGCCTCTGGTGCGTATTTACGGACCGCTGACCACGGTCAAGCGCGGCGGTGCAGTCACCACCAATTTCTTCGACCAGCACGGTGGGCCGATTGACCACCGCTCCATCGAGCAGGAGGCTAATAAGCACAACATTTCCCTGCGGACAGGTTGTTTCTGCAACCCGGGCGCAGGCGAGATCGCCCTGGGCATTTCCAAACCCGAACTCGCAGCCTGCTTCACCCAGCCCGAACACGACCAGCGCCTGAGCCTGGATGACTTTCGCCTGTGCATTGATGGCAAAGCCTCCGGCGCAGTGCGCGTCTCGGTGGGGCTGGTGAGCAACTTCGAGGATGTCCAGGCGTTCTTGAAGTTCGCCCAAGGATTGATTAATTAATATGGATAATTCAACCCGCGCCCACATCAAACCCGGACTGCGCGTTCGCATTGTCCTGAAACAGGACCAGACCACCGGCAAGCTGACCGAGGGCATCGTCAAGGATATCCTGACCAGTTCTCCCACCCATCCGCACGGCATCAAGGTCCGCCTGGTGGACGGGCAGGTGGGACGGGTGAAGGAAATAATAGGGTAAATGGCTGTAATAAATTGACTGGATATTTAGGTACTGCGTCAATGCCAATAAAAATATGCAATCAGCAAGCTCTTTAGCATCAGAGCGTTACGATTCCAAGGAAGTAGCAGTACAGGGTACTGCGCCACTGCAAACCAAACATTAAGCAATTAACATGCGCTTTGGCATAAATGAGTTCCGATTCCAAGGAAGTAGCAGTATAATCGCCGCCATGCCCTCTCCCTCCCAACTCAAGAAACGCAAGCCTCTTTCCCCATATATACACCTCTTCATCCCGATTGCTTTCGTCCTCGGGCTGGGGGCAGGGTATTTGCTCTGGGGGCATGCAGCCACACCTGCCGCGGCGGGCACGACTGAAGTAAAACGTGTCACCGTTTCGACAGATGGCGACCCGTCCATCGGTCCGGACGACGCGCCTGTCACCATCGTTGAATTCAGCGACTACCAGTGCCCGTACTGCCAGGCCTGGGATCAACAGACTTTTGACCAGTTGATGGCGAATTATCCGAACAAGATCCGCTTCGTCTACCGCGACCTGCCCCTGCCCTCGCATCCCGAAGCGATCCCGGCGGCCGAAGCCGCCAACTGCGCCGGAGAACAGGGCGCCTACTGGAAGTACCACGACGCCCTTTTCAGCGGACAGTACACTCTGGGCCGCGCGGCTTACGAACAATACGCCGCCGACCTGGGGCTGGATACAACCACCTTCAATGCCTGCCTGGATGACCATCACACCCAGGCGGAAGTCAAGGCGGATGCCGCCGATGCGGCCCGCCTGGGGTTGAACGGCACGCCCAGCTTTGTGATCAACGGCCGGATTTTGGTTGGGGCGCTCCCGTTCGCAGAGTTCAAAGCCATAATTGACCAGGAATTGGCTGCAAAGCCGTAATATTTTTAACTCCCGTCCAGGTGTTCACGAGAGGGTGAGATGAAAAAATTTATCGCCGTTGCTGGCAATATCGGAGTGGGCAAGTCCACACTGGTTGAAATGTTATCCGTAAAACTGGGCTGGACCCCATTCTTTGAACCGGTCGCGGAGAACCCCTACCTGGCCGACTTTTATAAAGACATGCAGACCTGGGCTTTCCATTCGCAGATCTTCTTTCTCACCCATCGCCTGCGTGCCCACCATCAACTGGCGCTATATCCCTCCTCGGCCATCCAGGATCGTTCGGTTTACGAAGATGCCGAGATATTCGCCCACAACCTGTTCCTGCAGGGACACATCCGCCCCCGTGATTACCAGACCTATCGCGAACTCTACCAGACCCTGGTGGAGTTCCTGCCGGTGCCTGACCTGGTGATTTACCTGCGCGCTTCCGTCCCCACCCTCATCCAGCGCATCGGGAGGCGCGGGCGCGACTACGAGCGCACCATCCCTGCCGATTACCTGACCAGCCTGAACAACCTGTACGAGACCTGGATCGCAGACTTCACCCTTTGCCCGGTGCTGACCGTCCCGGCTGACGATGTTGACTATGTGGCCCACGCCGGTCACCTCGACCTGATTGCCCTCAAGGTGGACGATAAATTGACTGGCCAGGAGGAGGTTATTTTTGACCCTGAAGAAGTGGCCCGCGCCGCCTGCGATTAAAAACTAAAATCCCCGGCAGACCGGGGATTTTTTATTTCACGAACACGTCCCATTTCCAGCGGCTTTTCAGCCAAATTTCCCAACTCCCGGCCTCGCCCCACATCATCGAACCGGGACTGTTGCATTCCGCGGTCAGGATCGTTTGCGGAGCTTTATTTACCAGGCAGACTTGCTCGGACTCTTCTCCTGCTCCGGGTGTACCGGCTCGGATGGGTGTGTTCGGCAGCCCGGGCGAGGGCTGGCAGACAAATGCCCACGCCCCTGTCCCATCTGGCAGGCGGCACCAGGTCCGGTCGGCGGCGGTCACCATTGGATAGTTGATGCTATCTGCCGCCGTACCGTTGGGTTTGAGCAGGCGGACGCTGTCGCCGCCATCGCTGAGTGAGATGCCGGTCTTGGTTTGATAGAAGACCGCCATCTGGCGCGGCAGCAGGGTCAGATTGGGCAGAGTATAGGGGCTGGAACCGCCCGCGTCATCCAGTTCCCAGTTTTTCACGTTGATCGGATTCGTGCCCATGTTCATCAGTTCAATATACTCATCGCCGCTATTGGACATTCCGTCGCCATTCCAATCGGTGTGCGGATGGGGCAGGAACTCGTTGATTACCACGTTGCCCGGGTAGGGGGTGGGGGCGCGCGTGGGGGTTC
>Ga0209048_10004097_pt1 | contig 13998 bp, 12 predicted proteins | sample FrelakmetCRP12CR_FD_187146 | JGI IMG/M metagenome (GOLD analysis project Ga0209048, IMG submission 187146) | Freshwater lake sediment microbial communities from the University of Notre Dame, USA, for methane emissions studies - CRP12 CR (SPAdes)... | ecosystem: Environmental > Aquatic >... | reverse complement strand
GGCACGGCTTGCCCACATCTTCAAAATCGCCCCCAACGGCGGTTTGGAAACCGCCGCTCCCGTGTTGCTTGATTGGAAATGGATCGCTTTTCCCAGGGCTAATTTGTTTACGCACTTTCAGCGCTCACTCCCGTTCCGCGCCAAAGTTCATGACACGCTCTAAGGAAATGCTCACTCTCGACGATGGCTCGGCACAACCAGCACCGGGCAACTTGCCTTCCGGACAAGCTGCTCCGCCGTGCTCCCGATAAAAGCATGCCGGAGACCGGTGTATCCATGAGTTGAAGTGATGACCAGATCGACGTCGGGCTGCTTCGTTTTTTCGGCGAGCATCTCGACCGGGGCTCCGACGGTGACTTCCGTTTCTGCCCGGATGCCAACGAGTGGCAAAAAGTTGACCAGCTCATCAAGCTTGTCTTCCGCGCTGAGTCGCGCCGCTTCGAGCAGTTGCGACCAGTCCCAGCGAGCTACGTAGCCTTCGGCGGCCATATAATCGGCCGGAGGCACGACGTGCATCAGAAGGAGATCCGCTCCGACCCTGGTGGCAAAAACCGAAGCGAATTTCGCTCCTTCCGTGGCGCACTCGGAAAAGTCCACCGGCACGAGAATCTTTCGGAGCACAATTCCCTCCGTGGCGGTCTTGATCGGACCACCCGTTCCTCCCCGGACGACCAGGACCGGACAAGGGGCACAACGAACAACTTTCTCAGCGGTGCTGCCGAGGGTCAGGTGTTTGAATCCTGCACGGCCGTGCGTGCCGATGACGATCAGATCGGCGTGAAACTGACGCGCTGTTTCCCCGACTTCCTGAAACGGCTTCCCCGAGCGGACGTGGCAGTGTGATTTCCTTAAGGTGAACGAAAACCTTCGTTCCACTTCCTTCTTCAGGTGGGTGGCAATCTCGCGGTCGTCGAAAAGCTCCGGCGTAATGGGGACCGAGGAGAATTGGTGCTCGCCGTCGAAAACATAAGCAAGGTGGACGGAAGCGCCAAAGCGCTGGGCCAGCGGGATCGCATATTCCAAGGCGTGGAACGATTCCTCAGAGAAATCGACCGCGGCGAGGATGGTGCGAATGTTCAGTGGATCTTCGAAGAAGGATTGAGTTGGAAAACCCGAGGGCTTGCCTGAGCCAGGAGCGGGCGGCGCCGGTTTGATGGTAGTGCTCATGCGAAGAAATTAGCCCCCAACCGGGCGCCGGGACTAACCGGGAGTTGTGAAACCGTTACCGTTTCTTGCGCGGTTCGGAGACTGTTGAAATACTGGAATGGGCCGCGTTGCTGTGGATTTTGGCGTTGGCCAAGACGCGAAGCGCAGTGCCGATATCCGCAGCGATCTCGGCCAAGCGAGCAACGAAGGCCAGCGCCAAAATCAACGCAACCCTGGAGGGCCCGAGGCAGAAGGGCAGCTGGCTGCGTCGCCGCCGCGCGATCGAATGCATGGCACCCTCAAGCTCCGGTCGACGGCCTGCGCTTCCAGAGAACCAGTTCCTGCTCCATCAAGGGAACAACGCTGTTCGACTAAATGGGCTCGCTCTGATCGTGAATCGGCCGCGTTGGGTGCCGGGCCGCTTGCATTCGCCGGTACATCACCAGGCTCATGCGTTTCAAAAATTCGTAACCGAAGGAGGGATCCGTCTCGCAATGCTCGCGCAAGATTGTCCCCCAAAAGAAGATTGCGGTCGTTGGTTCGATGGCACGCGCCGTGAAGTTGCGGATATGGGGAGGAAACATCCACGACCACCCCAACATTGGATCGCCCACCCCGCCACTCGACTCCACGGTTACCTTTCCTGTTTCGATCAAATAAAACCGGTCCGCGGGGTCCCCCTCACGAAAGATCAATTCTCCTTTTTGGAAACGCACCGCGACCGCGCACTCCGCCAGCAATCCCACGTGCCTTCGATCCATCCCAACGAGAAAGGGATGCAGAGCCAGACGAGTCGCCATGCTCTCAACGGCTGTCTTTATCATTCTCTCCTTGCTCGCGGCATGATCCGGCCGGGACGAGAAATCCAGGGGCACGATGTTTTTGGGGACCAGCATCTCCGATTTGGATTGAACCGGCATCGTTTGAGTTGTCATACCGCTATCCTGTCCCGCCTTGAGCAGTTGGCTCATCCGCCCTTGTTAAATATCGTGCGTTTCTTGTGATCGAGGGATCACGACCACCCTTTACCTGCACAATTTTCGCCCAGCAAAACGCAATCCGCGATAAGCGGCGCATCCGCGTTCGCCTCAATCTTTCGTCAGAAAGGACCTTCATGGAATACCTCGTTGTCCTGGCGACTATGCTAATGATCGGAGCGTATGCAGTGATCATTGCCCGCTGCCTGCCGAAAACATAATGCTTGATCGGCAGCGTCGCCGAACGTTGAACTGACGGCCGATGTCTGAGAAAAGCACGGCGCGCCGGCCCAACTTTGTCCGCCGTTTCTTTTCCGCGCTTGGGCCCGGAATTGTTACCGGTGCGGCGGACGACGATCCGTCCGGCATCGCGACGTACTCGATCGTCGGGGCCCAGTTCGGAACGTCACTCTTGTGGACCGCGGTGATCACCTGGCCACTGATGGCGTTTGTGCAATTCATGTGCGCTCGCATCGGGATGGTCACCGGGATGGGGCTTGGTGATGCGTTGCGGCGAAAAGGTCCGCGTTCGCTCTTACTTATCGGAGCCGTGGCGCTCCTGGCCGCAAACACGATCAACGTCGGTGCGGATCTCTCCGGAATGGCCGACGCCGCGGCGATGCTCACGGGAATCAATTCGCATCTCTACGTCGTGCTCTTCGGCGCCGGAATCGCCTTCGCCACGATCCGGTTCCGCTATCATTACATCGCGGCCGTGATGAAATGGCTGGTGACAGTTCTGTTCGCTTACGTCATCACAGCTTTCATCGTCGGTCCTGATTGGAGTTCAGTCTTGCGCGACACCTTTATTCCATCGCTTCCGTCGGATCACATGGCCATGCAAAGTCTCGTGGCCATTCTCGGGACAACAATCAGTCCCTACCTGTTTTTCTGGCAAGCCTCCCAGGAAGTAGAAGAAGAAAAAGCGATGGGGCGGCGAATGCTGGTGGACCGGCTCGGTGCCACCCGCCGGGAATTGGGCCTGCGGAAGTTGGATGTTGGCGTGGGGACGTTTTTTTCCAACATCGTCATGTACTTCATCATTCTTACGACCGCCCTGACTTTGCACCGGCATGGGCTCACGAATATCGAAACCTCGCGACAAGCCGCCGAGGCTCTCCGTCCACTGGCCGGGGCTTTCGCGTCGACCCTCTATACCCTGGGCGTAATTGGCGTCGGCATCCTGGCCATTCCCACCCTCACTGGATCTGCCGCCTACGCTTTTGCGGAAACGTTCTCGTGGAAGGAAGGGCTGGATGAACCATTCCGCGGTGCCATTCCGTTTTATGCGATTGTCATCCTCTCCACTCTCGTGGGAATTGTGCTCGATCTCCTAAGGATCAATCCCATCAAAGCGCTCTTCTACACCGCGGTAATTAATGGTCTGCTTGCGCCCTTCTTACTCGTGGGCATCCTGGTGGTGGCGTCCGATCGCCAACTGATGCAAGGACAGCCCAGCACATGGCTATCTCGAATCATTGTCGGAATCACCGCCCTCGTCATGTTCGGTGCGGCGGCGGCAATGTTCACCCTGTAGCACATTTTCTGATTGCGTGGCTTGCAATGGTCAATGTTTAGGGCGGGTTGCCCAAATGGTTAACAACGGATACTTAATTCGGCGGGGTTGATAAACAAGATCGTTAGGAAAAGCAATGCTCTGCAACGAAGTAGCATCGAAAAGATAAAATGGAGAAAAGCTCGACCGAGATTGGGGACGATTGCGCGACTCGCCGGGTTTGAGATACACGCATTCTCTCCGGCGAGCTATGGATGAATTTCCGTTGGCGAAAAAGGAATCCCAAGGAACCTTAGCAAAGCGTGTACACCATTACACCGCGGGGCGCCGAAAAATCTCCTATATCCGTCGCCATGCCATTCTTAACCGCCTCCGAAGCGCTGAACCAAAAGTCGCTTTGTCTGAACGCAGACCAATCTTGATCGTCCATTTGCAGATGCCGCTTCAGGATTGCCTCTGTCCGTTTATCGTCCATTTCGAGACTCTTAACAGCGGCCTTGAGTCCTTCATATGTAGGAATCGTATGAGCCGCGGGCTTGGAACGATGAATCATGAATGTCGCGTGCTGACTCACGAATCTCTTTGGTGCGCCCAAGTAGGCTATTGTCGCGACAGAGCAAACCGTGCCGGTGTTGTACAGGAAAACCTCCAAAGGAGCATTTCGGATAAAGTTATACAGGCTTATCCCGTCTCCAACTGTTCCGCCAGTTGACTGAAACAAGATATGAATTCGATCGTAGTGGTCCCGCGACGCCGCGCTTATTCCGTCCATCAGGCGTTGGCCGGTGGTCTGATTTATCTCCGAAAAAAAGAATCCGTAGGCTTCCTTCGGCTGCGGCGCCAAATCTTTCGTTAATAAAGATGGGTCAGGGGCTTCCATAAAACCGAGATGCCTGTATCAACCCAACTTAATCAGCGACCTGCAACAACAACCTTTGCCGCTGCCGGCGTCTGTGGTTGATCTGTCACGTTCAAATCGGAACGGCTCGATGTCGCGTCCATCAAGTGGAGAGGTACGGGTTGAATTTGCAATGAGTTGAAAGATTGCGGTTCATCACTGGCAAACAGACAATGTCGATTCCTTCGTCAGCCAGCCAATACCTTGTCGGTAACACGCAATACCCACCATGTATGCCTTAGATTCAGCGGTGGCGCAATTTGTGTTTAGTGGCAAAGGCGCCGAACACAGACGGCAAGCGTGGATGACAAGTGCCGAGACCGACTTAGAGCCACGCTCTGCGGATTAGCCACATCTTCACTGCCTGGGTCAGGACAACATAGCAAAGCAGGGTCGCGAGCAGGATCGGCCAGTAGAGCGCCGGCAACGCGGTGAAACCGAGCGCCGGCGCGAGGGGCGAGTAGGGCAGAAATGCCGCGACCGCCATGATGGCCACCGTGGTCATCGTGAGCTGCCAACTCGCACGGCCCTGGATGAAGGGAAGCCTGTTCGTGCGGATGACGTGAACGACCAGCGTTTGTGTGATCAGCGATTCGACGAACCAGCCGGTTTGAAAAAGTGAGGCGCGCGCGGGATCCCAGCAATCGAAGACGTACAGCATCACGAAGAAGGTCGTGTAGTCGAAGATCGAGCTGATGGGGCCAATGAAGAGGACGAATCGCTTGATGTCGCCGATGTGCCATGGGCGCGGCTTGCTGGTCTGCTCCGGCCCGACTGTGTCGGTGGGAATCGGCACCTGCGAGAAATCGTAGAGGAGGTTATTCGTCAGCACCTGGATGGGTGCCATCGGCACAAACGGCAGAAACGCGCTCGCCCCTAGGACGCTGAACATGTTGCCAAAGTTCGAGCTGGCACCCATGCGGACGTATTTGAGAATGTTCACGAAAACCTTGCGGCCCTCGATCACGCCGTCATCCAACACCATGAGATCCTTTTCGAGGAGGATGACGGCCGCCGCAGCCTTCGCGATATCGACGGCGGAATCGACAGAGATACCCACGTCGGCCACATGCAGCGCCGGCGCATCGTTGATGCCGTCACCCATAAAGCCGACGACGTGGCCTTTTTGCTGGAGCGCGCGGATGATCCGCTGCTTGTGCGCGGGCGAGAGACGCGCGAAAACGTGGGTACTCTCAGCGGCTTCCGCGAGTTGGGCATCGGTCATCGACTCCACCTCGCTGCCCAGGAGAATATCGTCGGCGTTCAACCCCACCTCGCGGCAGACCTTGCGGGTCACGAGGTCGTTGTCGCCGGTCAGGACTTTCACGGTGACGCCGTGTCGTTGCAGTGCGCCGATTGCCTTGCCTGCCGAATCCTTCGGCGGATCGAGGAAGGCGACGTAACCTTTTAGGATCAAGTCGCACTCATCCTCTTTGGAAATGAACTCGTCCACGGCGAGATGCTTGTGGGCAACCGCGAGCACGCGGAATCCGTCGGCGCTTAACTGCTGGTATTGTTCCGTCAACTTGCCGACGAGCTGCGGCTCCATCGCTGACACCTTCCCATCCAGTTCAAAGAAACCGCAGCGCGGAAAGATCGCCTCCGGCGCGCCCTTGGTCAGGAGTTGATGATCCTTGTCCGGCCTCTCCACCACCACGGACATCATCCGGCGCACGAAATCGAACGGGATCTCATCCACTTTGGTGAAGCCCTCGATGACTTCCTGGTGACTCTCGCGATGGCTCAGCACCGCGCGATCGAGCACGTTCTTCAAGCCAGTCTGAAAATGCGCGATCAGATAAGCGTCGCGAAGAACCTCGTCGTTCTCCTTTTGCATCACATCGCAATGCCGTTCGAGGATCACCTGATCCATCGTCAGCGTGCCGGTCTTGTCGGTGCAGAGCACGTCCATGCCGCCGAAGTTTTGGATCGCGTTGAGCTGCTTCACGATGACCTTCTTCTTCGACATCGCCAGCGCGCCCTTTGACAGGCAGACGGAGACTATCATCGGCAGCATCTCTGGGGTTAGACCGACCGCCACGGCGATGGAGAAAAAGAAGGCCTCGCTCCAGTTGTGCTTTGTGAGTCCGTTGATGAGGAAGACGAGTGGCACCATGACCAGGATGAAACGGATCATCAGCCACGTGAACTGTTGCACCCCCTTGTCAAAGCTGGTCTGCTCCGGCTCGCCCACCATGCTCCCAGCCATGCTGCCAAAGTAAGTCTGCGCGCCCGTTGCGAGGATGACGGCGGTGGCCGCGCCGCTTTCCACGCTGGTCCCGAGAAAGCAGACATTCGTCAACTCCAGCGGCGAAATCCCCGCCCGCGTTTCCCGCGTGGCGAGCTTCTCCACGGGCAGCGACTCACCGGTGAGCGTCGCTTGCGAGATGAACAAATCGTTGGCCAAAATGAGCCGGACGTCGGCCGGGATCATGTCTCCCGCCGAGAGCTGCACCACATCGCCGGGCACCAACTGCTTTATCGGGATCTCCAATTCTTTTCCGGCCCGCACCACGGTCCCCGTGACGTTGATCATCGCTTTTAGCTTCTCCGCGGCCGCGTCCGCGCGGGCTTCCTGCACAAAGCGCAGCAATACGCCGATGCTCACCATCAACGTCATCACGCTTCCGGCTCGCGCATCGCCCGTGGCGAACGAAATTATCGCAAGCACCGTCAGCAAAATAACCAACGGATTTCTCGTCGCCGTGAGCAAGCGCCACGGCCAGCTGCGATGCTTGTTCGCCGCCACGACATTCGGCCCCACTTCCGCCCAGCGGCTGGCCGCCTCGCCTTCGCTCAAACCTTCCGGCGTCGTCTTCATGCGAGAGAAAACCTCGCTCGTCTCCAACTGCGCCAACTCCGCAAGAATAGGTGAGAAGTGGATGGAATGATCCGCGGGCTTCGGCGGCGAAGTCGATCGGATTAGCTTGGGCAGGTGGTTCATGATCGCAGGAGATCCCTCAATGCAGACATAGTATACGGCTCCACAGTCTCGGCATTCCACCGGTTCCCGAATTGCAACGCGAGCGCGAACATCAAGCCTCAACCAAGTCTCAGTTAAGAAACGGTTAAGAAAAGTTAAGAAAAGGGGTCAGATCCGAGTATTTTTGGCGATCGCTTTCTGGCAGTGATACAGCCGAAAGGGGTCAGATCCAGGGTCAGATCCGAGTATTTTTGGCGACCGCTTTCTGGCAGTGATACAGCCGGTTTCTGACGTAGTTTGAGGTTCCCATCGACAGAGCTTCGCCAATCCATTTCAAGGTAACGGCGGTCTCTTTACGCAAGCGTCGCGCAAGGGCGATCTTCTTCGGATCCCCTTTGCGGCGTCGCTGAAGCTCGGTTGTTGTCCAGCCCAACAACTTCATCTCATCGCGAATGATCCGAAGGGCTTTGCCTTGCTCGGTTTCGTCCCGAGTTGGTCCTGGATGCTCTTCCTCGGCATCGATCTGCACCCGTCCCAAAATCCAATCCAAGAAATCTTCAGCTCCGAACTTCCAACCGCGCCGAATCGAGTTCAGTTCTTGCGACGGACGATTTGCCTCTTGGCGCATCGCTTCCATCCGCCGGCCGAATTCCCGTCTGTCGCGTGGCCGATCTGACCCCAGTCCGTGTTCACCGAACAAGCGATCCGTGCGCAACCAACTGGGACGTTTCTTGGGCTCTTTGAGATAATACGGATAACTGCTCCACGGGTAGTTCTGAAGCGATTCGCTATCTCGCAGCATACCAGCGCGAACCGGATTGAGATGAACATAATCGCAAACACGGCGCAGATACTCGCCCGCTCTACCATCGACTAAGAGTGCCTTGTAACGGCCTGCGAAAAGGTGCCCGCAAAGGCGGTGACGCTGGTTAAACTGCTGAGTGTAACGGCCCAGCAGCCATTGCATACCGACGCTTAAGTTGGCCCGCGGCGTTTCTACGACCAAGTGAAAATGATTGGTCATGAGGGTAAAGCTATGCATCTGCCACGCCGTTCGTTCACAGGCGCATCCGAGCAGATCGAGGAAGAGCAACCGATCTGCGTCACCGTTTACGATCGGTTCGCGGCGATCGCCTCGGCTCAAAACATGATATATGGCACCCGCGTACTCGATTCTGAGGGGACGAGTCACATCTCAAGCGTGACCTCCGTCCAAGTTTGTGTCAATAATACTCCGATCTGACCCCAGAGCGCTCCCAAAGCGCTCCCTCCGATCTGACCCCAAAGCGCTCCTCTACACCGCGGTAATTAATGGCCTGCTTGCGCCCTTCTTAATCGTGGGCATCCTGGTGGTGGCGTCCGATCGCCAACTGATGCAAGGACAGCCCAGCACATGGCTATCTCGAATTATTGTCGGAATCACCGCCCTCGTGATGTTCGGTGCGGCGGCGGCAATGTTCATCCTGTAGAACATCTTCTGATTGCGTGGATTGCAAGGTTCCATGTTTTAGACGCGACCCCACTTCGCCTCCCCGCAGTATGAAAAAAAGACTCTTTGCCGTTTTGCGTGTGTTGTTGGTCCTGGCGATTAGTTTTGTCGTCGCGGGCGTTGTAGTCGTCGACCGCTACGCGTGGAAGCCGGCCCGCAGGCTTTCGACTGCTGTTCGCGATGCTCGTTCGGTGACTCTGGAGGAATACGTTAATGACTCGGTCCTCGCCCAGAGAATAGCTACCATTGACGAAATCTCTCGCTTGCGAGCAGCAACTTCGCAGTGGTTGCGTCTTGAGTTCCCTACGAGTTCCTTGTGCTATGAACCGCATCATCGCATCCAAATAGTGCGTGCGGATGGCTCTGACTTTGACGTGGACATTTGTTTTAACTGCGAAAGATTCTATATCTCCGACGAGGGTCACCTATATGATCTTCTACCTTCCTTGAGTAAGACCCTTGCTGCGTTCTTCACGTCAGTGGGAATGACGCCGAAGACAGACAAGGAATACTCCGAAGTTGAAGCTTCCAGTCGAAATGCGCACGCTGAAGAAACAAAGAATCAGAGTGAATGACATGGGTCTCTTAATTTGGCGTTTCAATCCGGGGCGCTGACTCGGCGTGTCAGCGATAAACGGAGCGGCTGAGCCTCGGCTCTCATCCATCGTGAGCTTTGAAATGCCAAAAACCTGGAATTTGTGCCCGTGCGATCGTTTCGGCGAGCGTCTGTCCCGTAACGAAAGCACTCACCCGTCGTAGCGAGCTAGGTCAGGTCTGACGCGTCGCGGATTCAAAAGGAGGGGATTGCCTTGGGGAAAAGGATGTCCCGCGTTAGTTGAAAACGGGTTGGTTCTCATTGGTTTGTTAGGCTGCCATTTGGTCTTGGTCAAGGATATGGTCTTTGAGGGAAGCGCTTAATTGATGGGAGAGCGTATGGGGTCGCGTCTCAAAAAGACGCGGCCCCACTTCGCCCGTGAAACCGAAGAGGACAAAACGAAGACGTAGAGGGAGAGGGAGAAAGCCCGTTACGGCGAGCCCACGCTATATACTTCAATCAAGCCGATACCAGTGCCATTATTGGATCCCGCAAGAAGTGCGGTGTAAGCGCCGGGAGACAGGGTGGCCACGACGCCGGATTCCAGACTGTTTGGAAGCGCAAGTCCTAGAGCAGCGAGTTCCGTAGCCTGGGCCGGATCATCCTGCCAGTTCTCATTGGTGGCGAGGATCGATCCGTTGCTGTCGCGTATCTGTAAAGTGGGATCGAGCAGCGCGCCCTGGACAGCAGACGAACCGAGACTCGGTCCGAGCCCGCGGACTGCAATCCGGTCGTTTCCGTTGCCGTTCCCAAGAATGAAGCCTGCGATCACAACATCGCTTCCCGTACTGACAAAGGCTCGTGCGCTTAGATCGGCCAGCTTCGAATCAACTTGTTGGTTCAGGTCATATATTTCAACCAAGCCCACGCCGGTGCCGTTATTCTGCCCACGCAATATGGCAGTGTAAGCTCCGGGATCCAAGGTCGCACAAATGGCCGCTTCCAGATCGTTGGCCGGCGGGATGCCGGTGGCGCTGAGGTCGCAATTGCCCACACAGGACACACAAGGGTCCCGCCAGTTATCATTGATGATCGTGGTAACTCCAGGTGGCCCATGCAGTTCGAGAACCGGGTCAGCCAGCGTATTTAGACCTATACCGCTCAGCGATGGTCCGATCCCGCGAAGTAGAACCCGTTTCGGAGCCGTTCCGGTGATGATGAAACCGCCGATGCCAACGCCGTCACCGGCTTGCACAAGTAAGCGCGTCGATAGGTTGAGGGCTTGCGCGGCCGCTGTTGGCGTTGGTGTCGCAGTAGACGTAGGCGTCGGTGTAGGTGTCGGTGTAGGTGTCGGCGGTGGCGCGGTTGGGGTTGGACTTGGCGTCGGTGTTCCAGTGGGCCCCGGTGTTGGGGTCGGTCCGCAATCGGCCGGTCCAAGCAGTGAAACGAGCGCTGGGTTGCCCGTCTTGAAGAATCCAATCGTTGCGGTAGCGCTAGCGGGTGCCTGAGGAGAGTCAAACCGGAAATTGTAGAGCGTTCCCCAACGAATCGCATTCGCATTCTGGTTTTGAGCAAGGGATTCTGTGCTCCAGCTTACCGCATCTGTGGTTTGATTCGACCTCCAGGGCGTGTGGCTGAACCCCGCGTCTCCTTGTGTCCCATCATTTGGAAAACCGGGAGGATTTGGCGGAGCGCGAAACTCCAGATTGCTGACGGTGGCTCCGCATCCGAGAGGGACGCTGAAAGATTGAATCGCTCGATCGAGGTTCTGATTATAGATGGCGTACTCGTAGTGCCACAGACCGGCGACCGGGCCTGTTGCTTTGTAAGCAATGTAAGCGCGGCCGTCGTTTCCGGGATCAGGTTCGATCGGATTGATGGTCGCTCCGGTCCACGCATTGATGGCGGCTGTCATCCGGACCGTCGCGTCAACAGGTGTAAAGACGTAATCCGCTGGACCGCTGATGTTGTAATGCCGATACGACGCGTTGTTGAACATATTGCATTCGCCCGGATGAGTCTGACACCACGCGTACTCGTCCGGAGTGACAAAGAGTAATTCCGCGTAGTAGGTCGCGCCGGGGTTCATCGGTGGATTTAGATCGGCATTTTCCACCTCGATCATATGTGAGGTGGCGGTGTGTGTGTGGCCGGTGTGATTCCTTGCGTTCGATGAAAAGACTCCCGTATACGGATTGATCCAGGCGCGGGAACCCAAGAGACTTTGTTGGGCGCTTTGTGAGGCGATATAAGTATCGGAGCAGCCGACGCCAAGGTGGGCGACATTTCCGCCGGGCTGGCATCCAAAGTTGCAATCATTCGCCTGTTTGGCTCCGAAGGTGTGCTTGACCCACGATTGGCCAATTTGCTCGAACCGGTCGTTATTCCCCGTTCCACCACTCATTCGATAAAGATTTTGGGCGATGACCGGGTGATCCGTGTGTGGAATGGAAAAATAACCAACCAGCTGATTCCCGCCATTACAGGAGGTGAGTCCAATCGCCAGGCCCTTCTGAGTTCCGGTGGTGCCGAATACATTCAGGCCCGTCATGTCTCCGGCTACAATGTCGGGCCCGGGATTAAAACCTGACGGAGCGCTCAGGACTGTCTTCGAAGACGAGTCTCCCGAGCTGCTCGTCAAGAACAAGATCGACAGGAGGGCCAAGTAACTCAAAGCTCTCTTTGTCATTGTTTCACTATCCGATTAATGCGTGAGGGTTGCACGCTCGCCGCGTTGTGTCTTGTAAGGATCGGGCCAGAACGCCAACATAATACAGGGTCGCGGCGGACCGGAAGCAGTGCGCCGCGGCCAGGGCGCAGATGCATTGGCTCAAGATATCCTCCCGCCCAAAGCCGAGCAAGGTGAAACTCCTCGAGTGCGTCCGAGAGACCTTGGGCAGCGACAGCCGGCGACGCAGGATACCAACCTCACGCTGGACATCGTAAACCAAGCGCGATTCGCGGGTCCCGCGCAAACTTGAATCCGCTCAAGGGAGAGTTGGAAGCGACGTTCCTCGCCAGCGCGAGAAACTGAAACGCTTTCCCGAGGAGTTCCGGATGAAGCAGTAGAGTCATAGGGGTCAGTCAGTCCACTTACTTGGCTCCAAACGATGCCGGGGGATGGCGATGGGTTCGCTGATTTCCATTTGCGTCAGTTCGCGGGCTTTGACGATGCGATAGATTTGCAGCATCAGACGCGCTTTCATCAATTGTTGCTCGGGATTGGGTAAGCCGAGATCGGCAAAAACATTGCCACTGCTTTTCTTGGCTTTTGCTTTTCCGTTTGCCGGCATGGTCACGCCGTGACCAACACGCGGCGCGGCTTCGCAACGTAGCGTTTGACTTTGATCTGGCTTTGTCTGTCGCGGGCGGCGGCAATTTCATAGGAGGTCTGCATGCGAAGCAGCGTGTCCATCTTCAAGCCGAAAGCCTTCTCGATCCGTAGCGCCATGTCGGGCGACAGCGCCGCGCGTTCGTTGAGCAGCGCGGACAAAGCGGGCCTGGTCACGCCGAGAATGTCGGCCGCTCTGGTCACGGTCAATTCTAGCGGTTCAATCACTTCCATCCTGATAAATTGTCCCGGATGGCTCGGACGTAGCATGCGGATCATGGTGTTGTCTCCTTCAATGGTAATCCTCGTAGCTGAGGTCAAAAATTTCCTTTTCCGGTTTGTCGACTCCGAATGTGATCCGCCAGTTTCGGGTGACGCTCAGGCTCCACGTTCCTTTGCGATCGCCGGTTAACTGATGCGCTTTCCAGCTCATAACGTCACGGAGTTCCTGGGCGTCATCCATGTCCTGCAGGAAGGTGACGATGTTTCGCACCTTCTCGACAGTTGGCGGGGCCAGGCCGGATGCATCGTTGCGTTCAATGAAGCGCCGGAGTCCCCGATGGATCACGTTTCGGATCTTCATTATTAATCCTAGCAGAAATCGTTGTTTCCTGTCAAGTTACGCTTTACACTACGCCTTCGCGGTGTGCTAGGCTGCTCCTCCGCAGGGTGGGGGAGCCCCGGACGGGCTGCGGCTTGTTGCTGCGACGGTCAAAACAAACTGAGCTGCTGCCGTTTCGCTTTCGCGGCCTTTTATTCCGGCAACTGTGCGGCGTGGTCGAGCCAGGCGCGCGCGAACGCGACCGGACCGCCTTCGGCCTCGATCACTTGGGCGTTTGTAAAATGCGATCGGTAGCCAGTTTCCGTGATCGGCAAAGGCTGGCCGTCGAATGGGGGTGATAGGGGTCAGTCAAATTGACCCCTATGACCTCACTGCTGGGATTTAGTGCTTCGCCCGTTATCAAGTAAGTATGAAAAAGGAAGCTGACAACGCGAACTTATCGACCGTATAGTAGTTGGAAGCGAAGAGATCGCCCTTGTCGTTGAAAGCCAGACCCGACGCAAAAACGTGTAACGCGAACGCGCGTCTGGGGTCAGAGTGGGCTTCCCCCGATTTTTCGGACAGTTAGTTGGGGATCAATTCCTTTGGTTTAGTTTGTTTTTGGTTTAATTGGGATTCAAA
>Ga0209048_10004096_pt1 | contig 13999 bp, 11 predicted proteins | sample FrelakmetCRP12CR_FD_187146 | JGI IMG/M metagenome (GOLD analysis project Ga0209048, IMG submission 187146) | Freshwater lake sediment microbial communities from the University of Notre Dame, USA, for methane emissions studies - CRP12 CR (SPAdes)... | ecosystem: Environmental > Aquatic >... | reverse complement strand
GGCGATCCGACCGGGCGCGGTTCGGCTACGCCGTCGGGCCCCACTCGTTGAAGCGCTACCTCCACCCGCCGCGGGTGGCGCTGTGGTCGGCTGACCGCCGCGACGGGACGATCGCCTTCCAGGCCGCCGACGACGCGCCCCCCCGCTACGCCTTCGTCGGGGTCCGGCCCTGCGACGTTCGAGCGGTCGCGACCCTGGACCGCGTCCTCCTGGGCGGTCCGGTGCCGGACCCCGCCTACCGCGACCGCCGGGGGGATGCGTTCATCGTGGTGGTGCACTGCGGTGACCCCTCCTCGTCGTGCTTCTGCACGTCGATGGGAACCGGGCCTCGCGCCACCGGGGGGTTCGACCTCGCGCTGACCGAACTGGTCGCCGGGGGCGAGCCGGCCTACGTGGTCGAGGTGGGCACGGACCGCGGGCGGCAGGTTGCCGACGCCCTCGGTGCCCGGCCAGCGGCGGAGGCCGAGGTGACCGCCTCGCTGGCCGTCACCGATCAGGCGGCCGCGTCGATCTCCCGGCGGCTCGACCCGATCTCGGCGCCCGGGGCGCTGGCAGCCGCCCGGGCCGACGTCGACCATTGGCGCGAGGTCGGCGCGCGATGCCTCACCTGCAGCAACTGCACGATGGTGTGCCCGACGTGCTTCTGCACGACCGTCGAGGACGCCAGCGACTTCGCCGGGACCCACGCCGAGCGGCGTCGGGTGTGGGACTCGTGCTTCGGCGTCGACTTCTCACTGCTGGCGAGTGGCCCGGTGCGCACCAGCGCAGGTGCCCGCTACCGGCACTGGATCACCCACAAGCTCTCGAGCTGGCACGACCAGTTCGGGGAGTCGGGCTGCGTGGGGTGCGGGCGCTGCATCACCTGGTGCCCCGTGGGGATCGACCTCGTCGCCGAGGCCACCGCCGTCCAGGCCGGGCCGGGTGGCGCCGCGGGGAGCGCCCCGTGAGGCCCGGCGCCCGTGCGGCCGCCGGGCCGGCAGGGTCGGGCCTGGTCCCCCGGCCGTGGCGTGTCGAGGACGTCACCCCCGAGCTCGCCTCCACCGTGACCCTGCACCTTCGGCCGGTCGACGGCGAGCCCCCGCCCTTCCGCCCCGGCCAGATCAACATGCTGTCGGTCCCCGGCCTGGGGGAGGTCCCGATCTCGGTGAGCACCGACCCCGACCGCCCCGAGGTCCAGGGCCACACCATCCGGGCCGCCGGCGCGGTGACGACGGCGCTCGTGCAGCTCTCGCCTGGGGCGACGGTCGGCGTCCGGGGTCCGTTCGGGACGTCGTGGGACCCCGAGGACGCGGCCGGCGGGGACGCGCTGTTCGTGGCCGGCGGGATCGGGATGGCCCCCCTCCGCTCGGCCCTCATCCACGTCCTCAACGCCCGCGACCGCTACCGCCGGGTCGTCGTCTGCTCGGGCGCCGGGACGCCGACCGAGCTCCTCTACGGCGCGGACCTCGCCCATTCGGCAGCCCGCGGCGATGCCGAGATCCACCTCATCGTGGAGCGTCCGGCCCTGTCCTGGGCCGGGCCGGTCGGCGTGGTCTCGTCGCTCCTCCCCGGTCTGGACGTCGACTGGCCGGGGGCGATGGCGTTCGTGTGCGGCCCTGACGAGATGATGCGCGCCACCGCGACGACGCTCACCGGGCTCGGGATGGCAGCGGCGCGGGTCCGCCTGACGCTCGAGCGCAACATGAAGTGTGCGGTGGCGCTGTGCGGCCACTGCCAGCTCGGTCCGCTGCTCGTCTGCCGGGACGGCCCGATCGTGGCCTACGACCGGCTCGAGCCCTTCTACGCGATCGAGGAGATCTAGCGATGGCCGGCGCCGGGGCCCGGCCCCGCCTGGCGGTGTGGAAGTTCGCATCGTGCGACGGGTGCCAGATGAGCATCCTCGACTGCGAGGACGAGCTCCTCGCCCTGACCGCCGCGGTGGAGGTCGCCTTCTTCCCGGAGGCCTCCCGGGCGATGGCGCCAGGCCCCTACGATCTGTCGTTGGTGGAGGGCTCCATCTCGACTCCGGCGGACCTCGAGCGGATCCGGCGCGTCCGCGAGGAGTCGGCGGTCCTCGTGACCATCGGCGCGTGCGCCACCTCGGGCGGCATCCAGGCGCTCCGCAACGCCACCGACCTCGGCGAGCTCTCGGCCGCCGTCTACCCCGAGCCCTCCTACCTCGACACCCTCGCCACCAGCACCCCCGTCGCCGACCACGTGCGCGTCGACGCCGAGCTGCGGGGGTGCCCCATCGACCCCCGGCAGCTGCTCGAGCTGGTCACGGCCACCCTCGTCGGGCGCAAGCCGCAGCTGCCCCGCCATTCGGTCTGCGTCGAGTGCAAGCTCCGGGGCACGCCGTGCGTGCTCGTCGGCGACGCCCTGCCCTGCCTCGGTCCGGTCACCCAGGCCGGATGCGGGGCCATCTGTCCGGCCTTCCACCGGGCGTGCTACGGGTGCTTCGGGTCGATGGAGACCCCGAACACGTCGGCGCTGGCAGCCGAGCTCGCCCGTCTCGGGGTGTCCGAGCGCGAGATCGGCTGGGCCTTCAGGGGCGTCGCGGGCGCCGATCCGGCGTTCGCCGGAGAGGCCGGCCGCCATGACGGATGACCCGGACGGGCGGCGAGCCGGCGACCGACGCATCGACGTCCCCATCCTGGCCCGGGTTGAGGGGGAGGGGGCCCTCCACCTCGTGGTCGAGGGTGGTCGCGTCATCGACGCCCGCCTCCGGATCTTCGAGCCGCCCCGGTTCTTCGAGGGCATCCTCCGGGGCCGGGGGTTCACCGAGCCGGTCGACATCACGGCCCGCATCTGCGGCATCTGCCCGATCGCCTACCAGCTGGGTGCGGCGCAGGCCCTGGAGCAGGTCTGCGGCACGACGCTCGACGCCGGGATCGACCGGCTCCGCCGGCTCGTCCTGTGCGGCGAGTGGATCGAGAGCCATCTCCTCCACATCGCCCTGCTCCACGCGCCGGACTTCCTCGGCTACGCCAGCGTGGTCGACCTGGCCGCCGACCACCCGGAGGTGGTGGAGACCGCGCTGCGCCTGAAGAAGCTCGGCAACGACCTCGTGCGGGTCCTGGGCGGCCGCCCCATCCACCCCGTGAGCGTGCGGGTCGGCGGCTTCCACCACCTGCCGGCCCGGTCCGAGCTCACCGGCCTGCTTCCCGAGCTCACGTGGGGGCTCGACGCGATGGCTGACCTGGTGCGCTGGTGCGCGTCGTTCGAGTTCCCCGCCCTCGAGGAGCCCTACGAGGAGGTGGCGCTCCACCACCCCGACGAGTACGCCATGCAGGACGGTCGGATCGTGAGCTCGGGCGGTGTGGACCTCGCCGTCGACCGGTTCGCCGAGCAGTTCGTCGAGTTCCAGGTCCCGCACTCCACCTCCCTGCACAGCCGCAACGTGGACGGCCGCCCCTACCGGGTCGGCCCGCTCGCCCGCTACAACCTCAACGGCGGCCAGCTCTCCCCCCGGGTTCGGGCCCTCGCCGCCGAGATCGGGCTCGGGCCCGTGTGCGCCAACCCGTTCAAGAGCATCCTGGTACGGGGCCTCGAGGTGGTCCACGCGCTGGAGGAGGCGATGACCATCGTGGAGGCCTACCGGCGGCCTGCGCGGCCGTTCGTCGAGGTGGCTCCCGAGGCGGGGGTCGGCCAGGGCGCCGTCGAGGCACCCCGCGGGCTGCTCCACCACCGCTACGAGCTGTCCGCGGACGGCACCGTCCTCGGCGCCCGGATCGTGCCTCCCACCTCGCAGAACCAGGGAGTGATGGAAGCGGACCTGCGGGCCTTCGCACAGCGGCACCTCGACCTCGACGACGCCGACCTCGAGCTGCGGTGCGAGCAGGTGGTGCGCAACTACGACCCGTGCATCTCCTGTTCGACGCACTTCCTGCGCCTCACGGTCGACCGCCGGTAGCCGGGCTCCGGTGGCCACCGTCCTCATCGGCCTCGGCGACGACGCTCGCGGGGACGACGGCGCCGGTCTGGAGGTCGCCCGCCGGGCGGGCGGCATCGCGCACGTCGGGGATCTGAGCTCGCTGCTCGGCTGCTGGGAGCCAGGCGACGAGGTGGTGATCGTGGACGCGGTGGCCTCGCCTGGACCACCCGGCTCGGTCCTCGAGCTCGGCCCCGGCGATCTCGTCGGGGCCCCTGCCCTGTCGACCCACGACCTGGCCCTGCCGGACGTGCTGGAGCTGGCCCATGTCCTCGGTCGGGCCCCGGCCGGGGTGCGCATCCTCGGGATCGTGGGCCGCCGGTTCGAAGCCGGCAGCGCGATGTCGGCGGAGGTCGCCGCAGCGGTCGATCGCGTCGCCCGATCGCTCACGCCGGGGGCCTGACCGGCCCACGCGCCGCCGTCAGGGGGCGGTGATCGCCGGTGAGGGCGCCCGGCGTGAGCGATCGGGGACCCTTCACCCGTTCACGCCGTCAGGCGGTCAGCGGCCGTTCCAGACGTACTCGCGGATGGCGTCGGTCTCCGTCTCGAGCTCGATGATGCGACTCTTCACCACGTCGCCGATGCTGACGATCCCCCGCAGCTGCCCGTCGACGACGACCGGCACGTGTCGGACGCGCTGATCGGTCATCAGTGCCGCGAGCTCCTGCACCGTGGTCGTCGGACCACAGGTGAGGACCTCGGTCGTCATGATCGATGCCACCAGCTCGTCGAGCACCCCGGCGCCCCGCTCGGCCAGCGCCCGCACGACATCGCGCTCGGACACGATGCCCTGGACCTCCCGCCCGTCCTCGGACACCACGAGGGCGCCGACGCCGTGGGTGGCGAGCGCACGCAGCGCATCGGCGACCGTCGCACCGGCTGGGGTGGTCGCCACCGCATCCCCCTTGGCCCGCAGCACTCCGCTGACTCGCATCGGCCTCACCCCCCGGTGACTGTGAAGCACCCCATTGTCGCGCAGTGCGGGGCGGCCATGGTCGCGACCGGTCTGCGCCGCGGCGACGACCCTGCCCGGGGAGCCGGGGCGGGGCGGACCGTACCCCTGCCGGGCCCGGCCGCGTGCCATGGTTGGGGTGTGCTGTATGACGCGGTCGGTGACCGGGTCGACCGCCATCGCGGCCGCCCTGCTCTGGTCCGGCGCCGGGATCGGCCCCACCGGCGGCTGACGATCCCGGCGGCCGGAGTCCTCCTGGCGCTCGTCGGGGTCGCGTGCGGCGGTACGACCCGCCACGCCTCCAGCCGCTCCGCCGGCGCGCCGTCGGGCGCCGCCCGAGCCCCGACGCCGACGACCCTCCTGCCCCCCACGGGCGTCGGGGACCCGCACCTGGCACCCGGGTCCGATCCCGGTGTCCTGCCCGGCCCGGTCCTCATCGCCGACGAGGGCAACAACCGCCTCATCGAGGTCGACAGCCAGGGCCGGACGATCTGGACGTTCCCCCGGCCCGGCGACCTGCCGGCCGGGGTGGAGTTCAAGGCCCCGGACGACGCGTTCTTCACGCCGGACGGCCGCCAGATCATCGCCACCGAGGAGGAGTTCTCGGTCGTCTCCCTGATCGACATCGCGTCCCGAAAGATCGTCTGGCGCTACGGGACGCCCGGCACGCCCGGTTCGGCTCCCAACCACCTGTCCAACCCCGACGACGCGATCGTGCTCCCCAATGGTGACGTCCTCACGGCCGACATCAAGAACTGCCGGGTGCTGCTGATCGCCGCCGGCGCCCATGCCCCGGCCCGGGTCTACGGCACCACCACCCAGGCCTGCCGGCATGCCCCGCCCGAGCACTTCGGCAGCCCCAACGGGGCCTTCCCGATGCTCAACGGCCACTACCTGGTGACGGAGATCAACGGCGACTGGGTGGACGAGATGGACCTGGCGGGGACCGTCTACTCCTCGATCCACCCGCCCGGTATCAGCTATCCCTCCGACACCAACGAGGTGTCCCCCGGCACCTACCTGACCGTCGACTACACGACCCCGGGCCAGATCGAGACGTTCGACGCCTCCGGCAAGCTGCTGTGGCGCTACCGGCCCACCGGCGCCGAGGCGCTGTCGAAGCCGTCGCTGGCCCTGCCCCTGCCCAACGGGGACGTGCTCGCCACCGACGACGCCGACCACCGGATCATCGTCGTCGACCCCAGGACGAGCCGGGTGGTCTGGCAGTACGGGATCAAGGGGAGTCCGGGTGACACGCCGGGCCTGTTGAACGGGCCCGACGGCCTCGACCTGGCGCCACCCCACTCGGACCTCGTCCGTCACTCGTCGACGATGGGCCTGCCGCCGGCCGGCACCACCACGGCCACCAGCGGGCCGACCGTCACCCAGCGGTGACGGTCAGGATGGTGGAGAGCCGCTTCGGGCTCTCGCCGCCGATCAGGTAGACCGTGTCGCCCAGGTGGCCGACGCCGGCGTCGGCCACCGTCACTGGGAGGGAGCCGGCCGCGCTGACGGTGCCGGTTCCCGGGTCCACCCGCTGGACGGTCGAGCGGGCGGACCCCCCGGAGAGCCCGCCGGCCAGGAACACCGATCCGCGGATGACGAACGCCATGGCCTCGGTCACCGGCGTCGGGAGGTGGGCGACGACGGTCGCCGTCCCGGCGGCCACGTCGACCGCCTGGATGTCGGTCACCGGTCGCCCGCCGCTCTCGCCCCCGAACAGGTAGATGGTCGAGCCCACGACGGCGACGGCGGGGTACCGGACCGGTGTCGGCAGCCGGGTGACCACCCGGAAGGTGACGCCGTCGGCGGTCTCGAGCACGTCCGGCGTGGCGGCGCGGCCGTCGAATCCCCCGAGAACGTAGGCGTGACCCCCGATCACCGCCGCGGCGAGGTCGGATCGGGGGCGCGGGAGGTGCCCGACGATCGAGGAGCCGCCGCCGCCGAACTGCTGGACCGTGTCGATCGTCGTCGCCTCCCCACCGCCGAAGACGAGGACCCCCGACCCGACCGAGGCTGCGGCCGCGTCGTGGGTGGCCACCGCGAGCGCACCGACCGGCGCCGTCGTCCCGGCGCCCGGATCGAAGCGAAGGACCCGGCTGGTCGACGTCCCGGGAGTGCCCCCCGTCAGACCGCCGAGGATCAGCAGGCCGGCGCCGTCGACCGCCACCGCCGGCCGCGACAGCGCCGCCGGCAGGGAGGTCGGGGACTGGGCCACCCGGACCGTCTCGGGTGGGGGCGCCACGGTGGTCGGCGCCGCCCCGCCGGTCGTCGGAGCCGCCGACCCCTTCGCCCCGCCCGAGGTGGACGGCGAGGTGCCCGAGCCGCCGAACAGCGCGGGGATGCCGATCGCCAGCAGGACCACGACGACCGTCGCGACGAGGATCGTGCGGGCCAGGCGGTACCGGCGCCGCCGCCGGGACTCGGCGCGGTGGTCACGGTCCGCGCCCCCGGGGCCCGGCGCCGTCGGGCGGACGGGGCGTGAGGGGTCGGTCACCCGGTCGGTCGGTGTCGGGGGGCGACCGTCATCGACGCCACCGTAGCGGCGGGCACCGCAGGGCAGAATTCCCGGGCGCGACGAACGGGTGGGGGTGAGCCGGTGGCCGGCACGGCGACGATCGGACGGAGACTGCAGGACGCGGCGGGGACGTGGAGTGACCGGCTGTGGCTGGTGGACGACCACCGCGCCTGGACGTTCGCGGACCTGGCCGTCGGGGCCGAGCGCGTCGCCCGCGCGCTTCTCGCCTCGGCCGTCGGGCAGGGTGACCCCGTCGGGGTGTTCGCCTCGAACCGGGCCGAGTGGTTCGTGTTCGAGCTCGGCGCCGCGCTGATCGGCGCTCCCGTCGTCCCGCTCAACACCCGCTTCACCGCGGCCGAGCTCGGGCAGGTCCTCAGCCGGGTGGGCGTCCGGGCCCTCCTGTGGGAGGGATCGCTCCGGGGAAAGGACGCCGTCGGCCTGCTCGGGCAGGTCCTCGCCGGCCAGGACCACGCCCTCGCCGACGGGGCCGGCGAGGGCCCCGGCCGCGCCGCGGGTGGGGCCCCGGTGGTCGTCGGGCTGGGCGACGGGCCATGGCCGCCGTCCGTGGCGACGTGGGCCGACTTCCTCGACCGGGCGGACGGGATCGGCGACCGCGCCTTCGCGCAGGCCCGGGAGCGGGTCCAGGAGGACGCGACCGGCCTGATCGTGTTCACCTCCGGGACGACCGGAGCCCCCAAGGGGGCGATGCTGCGTCAGGGTGGCATCGTGGCCCACATGCGCACCTGGGCCCGCCACCTGGGCTTCACGGGCGACGACCGCGCCATCCTCGCCTCGCCGGTCTTCTGGGGCTTCGGCTGCGTGCTCAACGCGGTGGTGCCACTGCTCGCAGGCTCGAGCATCGTCCTTCACGACGGCTTCGACGCCCGGGCCTGGCTCACCGACATCGGCCGCTGGTCGTGCACCTACCTCCAGGGGGTGCCGAGCCAGTACCAGCTGCTGCTGGACCACCCCCAGAGCGAGGACTTCGACCTGAGCGGGATCCGCCTCGTCCAGATCGGCGGGGCACCGTCAGCCGACGTGTTGGTGCGTCGCCTCCGCCGACGGGCCCCCGGCGCCGTCCTCGTGTCCGCCTACGGCCTGACTGAGGGCGGCTTCGTGAACACGGCCACGGATCTCGGCGACCCGGACGAGCTCGTCCTGTCGACGGTGGGCAGGGCCCTGCCCGACAACGAGGCCGCCGTCCGGCCGCTCGACCGCGACGAGGACTGCCCGTCGGGCGAGGTGGGGGAGCTGTGCCTGCGGGGGCCGCATCTCATGACGGGGTACCTGGGCGACCCGGTGGCGACGGCCCAGACGCTGCGCGGCGGATGGCTGCGCACCGGCGATCTCGCCACCATGGACCGCGGGGGCTACCTTCGCATCGTCGGCCGGGTCAAGGACATGTTCATCACCGGCGGCATGAACGTGTACCCCGCGGAGGTCGAGAACGTCCTCGCGGGCGCCCCCGGGGTCGCCCTGGGCGCGGTGGCCGGCGTACCCGACGACCGCATGGGGGAGGTGGGTGTGGCCTGGGTCGTCGCCGAGGCGGGGGCGTCGCTCGAGGAGGCCGAGTTGCTCGCCCACCTCCGGACGCGCCTGGCCGACTACAAGGTGCCGCGCCGGGTCTGCGTGGTGGACGAGCTGCCCATGTCGGCCTCGGGAAAGGTGGCCAAGCTCGAGCTCGTCGAGCGATGGAGCGGCGGGGATGGGGCCGGGCCGTGATCCTCGACGGGCCCGGCTTGCGACCCGGGGCGGGATCGCGGTCATGCTTGCGGTCTCCGCACGAGGGGAGCCGACCATGACCGATGTCAACGGCAGGATCGTCGTCGTCACGGGCGCAGCGAGCGGCATCGGCCGCCTGCTCGCCGGCGAGCTGGGCGACCGGGGGGCCCGGCTCGTGCTCTGGGATCTCACCGAGGACCGGTTGGCCCCGGTGCTGGCCGAGCTCGAGCGGCGCACCGGCCGCCCCGCCACCGGCTACGCCTGCGACGTGGCGGACCGTGCCATCGTGGCCGAGGTCGCAGCCCGGGTCCGCTCGGAGGTCGGCGACCCCGAGGTCGTGGTCAACAACGCCGGGATCGTGAGCGGGGCCCGTCTGCTCGACCTGCCCGACGAGAAGATCGAGTCGACCTTCCGGGTGAACACCCTCGCCCTCTTCTGGGTGACCAAGGCCTTCCTGCCCGCCATGATCGACCGGGGCAGCGGCCATGTCGTCACCGTCGCCTCGGCGGCCGGCCTCGTCGGCGTGGCCAAGCAGACCGACTACTCGGCCAGCAAGCACGCCGCCGTCGGCTTCGACGAGTCGCTGCGGGCCGAGCTCCGCGGCGTCGCCCCCGGGATCGTCACCACCGTGGTCTGCCCGTACTACGTCGACACGGGGATGTTCGCCGGGGTCAAGACGCGGGTTCCCGTCCTCCTGCCCATCCTCAGCCAGGAGGACGTGGCCCGCAGGATCGCCAGGGCCATCGACCGGGACCGCCGACAGCTCATCCTCCCCCCGATGGTGCGGCTCGTCCCGGCCATGCGCCTGCTCCCGGTCCGCGCGTTCGACTGGGTGATGGACCTGTTCGGCGTCAACGCCTCCATGGAGGACTTCGTCGGACGGGCGGCGCCCGTGTCACGGGACTCGACGCGCGTCGGCTGACGGGCGCGACCGGCACACCGGCCGGGTCGAGCGGCCCGGACCCGCCCGGCGTCCGGCGCCCGAGGTCGTGACGATCGGCCCTATCGCCCGCCGCCGGCCGGGGCGCATCGTGGAAGGGCGAGCGACACGGCTGGAGGCGGCATGGGTTCTTCCCCGGAGGTCCTCGGCGCAGGGATGAGGACGGCCTCCGCGACGGCTGTTGCCCGCATGATCGACGGGGTCAAGGTGTACGGCAGAGGCGATACGGAGGTCGTGGCCCTCGCCGGGGTGACGGCCGAGTTCCCGAGCGGACAGTTCACGGCGATCATGGGCGCGTCGGGCTCGGGCAAGTCCACCTTCCTGCACTGCATGGCCGGGCTGGACCGGTTGACGTCCGGACGGGTGCTCGTCGGCGATGTGGACCTGGGGTCCCTCAACGACCGGCAGCTCACGATCCTGCGTCGGGAGCGGATCGGGTTCGTCTTCCAGGCGTTCAACCTCGTGCCGACGCTCACGGCCGAGGAGAACATCACCCTCCCGCTCGACCTCGGAGGCCGCCGACCCGAGCGGGCCTGGCTCCAGTCGCTCGTGCGAGTGCTGCGAATCGAGGATCGGCTCGGCCACCGTCCGTCCGAGCTGTCGGGTGGTCAGCAGCAGCGCGTCGCAGCCGCACGGGCCATGGCGACCAGGCCCGAGCTGGTGTTCGCCGACGAGCCCACCGGCAACCTCGACTCGAGGTCGGCGACCGAGATCCTCGGGCTGCTCCGCGCCGCCGTCGACGACTTCGGACAGACCATCGTCATGGTGACCCACGATCCCCGGGCGGCCAGCTTCGCCGACCGCGTCCTGTTCCTCTCGGACGGCCGGTTGGTCCGCGAGCTCCCCGACCCGAAGGTCGACACCATCTTGGACGTCATCCGGGATCTGGGTGACTGAGCCGTGTGGCGGATCACCCTGAAAGGGGTCGTCGCCCACAAGTTCCGCTTCCTGCTCACGGCCGTGGCCGTGCTGCTCGGCGTCACGTTCATGGCCGGGACCATGGTGTTCACGGACACCATCTCGCACACGTTCAACGGCCTCTACAGCAGCATCTACCGGCACACGGCCGCCGTTGTCCGCGCTCGACAGGCTTACGCGACCTCGTCGGGCACCGAGCGCCGGCGCATCGACGCGTCGGTGGCCGACACCGTTCGGGGCCTGCCCGGCGTGGCCGGCGTCCGCCTCACGATCGAGGGCTACGCCCAGCTCGTGGGCAAGGACGGCAAGCCACTCGGCAACCCGGGGGCCGGGCCCCCGGCCCTCGGCGAGGCCTGGACCGACTCCGCTGAGCTGAACCCGTTCCGGCTGCTGCCCGGCGGCCAGCCTCCCCGAACGAGCAGCGAGATCGTCATCGACAAGCACTCCGCCGACCTGGGGCACTTCCGGGTCGGCGACGAAGCGGTCGTGTTGACCAAGGCCGCCCCGCAGACGTTCACCATCGTCGGCATCGTCACGTTCGGCTCGGCCGACAGCCCCCTCGGCGCCGGGATCACCGTCTTCGAGCCCGCGACCGCGGCGCGGCTGCTGGGCGAGCCCGGCAAGGTGGACCAGATCGACGTGTCGGCCGCTCCGGGCGCCACCCAGGCCGACCTGGCGCGCCGCATCGACACGGCCCTGCACGATCCGAGCCTCGAGGTCCTCACCGGACACCAGGTGACGAAGGAGAGCGAGAGCAGCATCCACAAGGACCTCAGCTTCCTCAACACCTTCCTGCTGGTGTTCGCCGTGATCGCCCTGTTCGTCGGGTCGTTCATCATCTTCAACACCTTCTCGATCGTCGTCGCCCAGCGGATGCGTGAGCTGGCCCTGCTGCGGGCCGTGGGTGCGACCCGGGCCCAGGTCACCCTGTCGGTGCTCGGCGAGTCGTTGGTGCTTGGCGTCGTCGCGTCGGCCGGCGGCGTCGCGGCCGGGGTCGTCCTCGCCGCCCCCCTGAAGGCCGGGATGGCGGCCCTCGGCATCGACATCCCGGCCGCCGGGCTCGTGGTCGGCCCGCGGACCATCGTGGTGTCGATGCTGGTCGGTGTCGCCGTCACCCTCGCCGCCGCGGTGCTCCCCGCCCGTCGAGCGGGACGTGTGCTTCCCGTCGCCGCCATGCGCGAGGTCGCCGTCGAGCCGACCGGCCACTCCGTCCTCCGGGTGGCAGTCGGGTGCCTCGTCACGCTGGTCGGCGCCGCGCTCCTGTCGGTGGGGCTGTTCGCCCACGTCGCCCACCGCCTGACCTACGTCGGCGCGGGGGCGGCGACGGTGTTCCTCGGCGTGGCCGCGCTCGGACCGGTGCTCACCCGCCCGCTCAGCCGCGTCATCGGGACCGCGATCACGTCCGTGCGCGGGACGACGGGGGAGTTGGCCACGGAGAACGTCGCGCGCAATCCGAGGCGCTCGTCGTCGACGGCTGCGGCCCTCATGATCGGGGTCGCCCTCGTTGCGCTGATCGCGGTGATCGCCGCCTCGACCAAGGCGTCGGTCGGGGACATCATCGACCGGGCGATACGCGCCGACTTCGTCGTGACGAGTGGCACCGGGAACCCCACGGCGCTGGGCCTCAGCCCCGAGGTGCAGCGTCGGATCGCCGCCCTCCCCGAGGTGTCGGCCGCGATGGGGGTGCGGGTGGGTCCCGCCCGCATCAACGGCGCGAACGTGTACGTGGGGGCCGGGGATCCCGCCCGTACCAGCAGGCTGATCGACTTCGGCGTGAGCCAGGGGCGCCTCGAGGCCATGGGCGTCGACGGGATCGCCGTGTCCGAGAGGGTCGCCGCCGACCACCGCCTGGCGCTCGGTCAGCCGCTGACCGTCGTCTTCCCCACCACGGGGGCGCGCACGTTCACGATCGGGGCGATCTACCGAGCCCGGGAGGTGACGGGCGACTACCTCATCTCCCTCGCCAGTGCCGAGCAGAACTTCCGTCAGCAGCTCGATTTCCAGGTGTACGTCAAGCTCGCCGACGGCGTGTCCCCGCACGCGGGCAGGGCGGCCATCGGGAAGGTGCTGGCCGACTACCCGACGGCGAAGCTCCAGGACCAGACGCAGTACAAGCACCAGCAGGCGGCACAGATCGACCAGCTGGTCAACCTCCTCTACGGCCTCCTCGCGCTGGCCATCATCATCGCCCTCATCGGCATCGCCAACACGCTCGCCCTCTCCATCCACGAGCGGGTCCACGAGCTCGGCCTGCTCCGGGCCGTCGGCATGACGCGGGGCCAGCTGCGCGCCGCCGTCCGCTACGAGGCGTTGATCATCGCCATCCTGGGCACCGTCATGGGGCTGGTCATCGGCATCCTGTTCGGGTGGGCACTCGTGGTCGCCCTGTCCTCCCAGGGGATCCGGCGGCTGGTGATCCCCGGCCTGCAGCTGCTCATCGTCGCGGTCGTCGCCGCTCTGGCCGGGATCGTGGCCGCCGTCGGCCCCGGCCGGCGGGCGGCGCGGCTCGACGTCCTCCGGGCGATCGCGAGCGAGTAGCGGGGGACGGGGCGAGCCCGTCAGCCGAGGGGGTTGGGGACCGGGCCCGGCCGGGCGCACAGCGGCGCGGTGTAGGCGGGGTTCCTCGGCGCCGGGAGGGCGGGCGGCGTGAGGAACGGCGGGGCCCCCCGGAAGTCGAGGCAGTCGAGGAGGTTGTCGGCGTTGGCGTCGCGTGCGGTGAGCGCCGGAAGGTTGAACTTGGTCTCGATCAGCTTGAGCACCGAGGTGTGGTCGTGCACGACACTCGAGACATGGTCCTTGCGGGCCCACGGCGACACGATGACGGCGGGCACCCGGAAGCCGTAGCGGTCGTAGCCGCCCGGGGCGTCGGTCGCCGCCAGGCGGGGAGGCACGGCGTCGGGCGGGACCGCGGGCGGGGGGGCGACGTGGTCGTAGTAGCCCCCGTGCTCGTCGTAGCACCAGATGAGCACGGTCTTGGGCCAGGCCGGTGACGCCATGACGGCGTTGATGACCTTGGCCGCGAACCCCTCGCCGAGGCTG
>Ga0209048_10004095_pt1 | contig 14000 bp, 9 predicted proteins | sample FrelakmetCRP12CR_FD_187146 | JGI IMG/M metagenome (GOLD analysis project Ga0209048, IMG submission 187146) | Freshwater lake sediment microbial communities from the University of Notre Dame, USA, for methane emissions studies - CRP12 CR (SPAdes)... | ecosystem: Environmental > Aquatic >... | reverse complement strand
CAGACCGCTTCCGCGCGAGCGCAGTCGGAGGCCGACGCGGCCGCCCGCACGCTCGCTCGCCTCCGGACCGAGATCCAGGAACTGGCCGGCGCGGTGTACCAACACCTCGACCGCACAGCCCCGCTCGCCGAGGTCGACACCACGGCGACGATCGAGCTGGGCCGGCTGCGCGAGTACTCGATGGCGCCGAGCGACCGCCTCATCGAGCGGGTCGAGGAGGCGAAGGTCGAGGCCAGGAAGGTCGACGCTGCACGCGACGAGGCCCGCGCCCGCGCCAGCGAGGCCACCCGCTTCGCGCATCTCGCCGACGACGCGCTCGCCCGCGGACGGCTGGCGCTCGCCGACGCGGAGACCGCCGACGGGCTCGCGATCGCGGCGGTCACCGAGGCGCTCGGCTCCGGAGCCGCCCTGCTGACCCAGGTCGCCGACCCGCACTTCGGCGCCGACGACATCACCGCCGCGCTCGCCACCGCACAGGTGGGCCAGGACGATCCGGTCACCGCCTTCGGCCTCTTCCGCTCCCCGGTCCCGGGCGCGGCGCTCGGGTCGCCCTACGGGATGCGGGTCGACCCGCTGTCCGGCGCGGTGGGCTACCACCCGGGCGTCGACTTCGAGGCGGGGGCCGGTGAGCAGATCCACGCCGCCGCCGGAGGCGTCGTGGTGATGGCGGGCGACTGCGGCGGGTACGGGAACTGCGTGGTGATCGACCACGGTCACTCGATGGGCACCCTCTACGCGCACCAGAGCCGCGTGCTCGTCGCCGTCGGCGACCGGGTGGGCGACGGCCAGGTGCTCGGGCTCGTGGGGTCGACCGGCAAGTCGACCGGGCCGCACCTCCACTTCGAGGTGCGGTTCCACGGCATCCCCGTCGATCCCGTGCCCACGCTCACGTCCTGAGCAACGTGCGGCTCGTTCAGCGCAGCGCGGCGTGCGCCATCGCGCCGAGCAGCTCGATGACCTTCGCGTCGGGCAGCCGAGGGTCGTGGTCGGCCACGGAGTTCAGCAAGCCGAACACCGCGTGCACCGCCGTCTCCACTTCGCGCCGGTCCCGCGCCGGATCGGTCGCGAGCAGCGTGTCGCTCCAGACATCGGCGTAGGCGCGCTGGTTGCGCCGCAGCCGGGCGCGCTGCGCGTCGGGCAGGTTGTGCGCTTCCTGGTCGTACACCGCGATGATCGAGCGGTCGCGCAGCGCGAACGCGACGTGGCGATCGATCAGCCCGTCGAGCGCCACCGCCGGATCGTCGGTCGACGCGGCCACTTCACGAGCACCCGCGAGGAGCGCGTCCACCACCCGGTCGAACAGCGCGACGAGCAGCTCCTGCTTGTTGGCGAAGTGCCGGTAGAGCGCGCTGCCGGAGACGCCCGCCGTGGCCCCGATCTCGAGGATGCCGACCGAGTGGAAGCCCCGCACCGCGACCAGTTCGGCGGTCGCGTCGAGCAAGGCCTCGCGCGTGGCGAGGCCTCGCGCGGTGGTGCGCCGCGGGGGCGTGTCGCGGGAAGACGTCGCGGTCACGAGGTCAGTACGACTTCGGGAGCCCGAGTGACTGTTGCGCCACGAAGTTGAGGATCATCTCGCGACTCACCGGCGCGATGCGCAGGAGCCGGACCATGCCCCAGAGGTCGGCGAGGCCGTACTCGGTGGCCATGCCGTTGCCGCCGTGGGTCTGGATCGCGGCGTCGAGCGCGTGCAGGCCGGCCTCGGCCGCCGCGTACTTCGCCATGTTGGCGGCCTCACCTGCGAGCTTGCGGTCGCGGTCGCCGTCCGAGCCGTGGTCGTGCAGCCAGGCCGCCTTCTGCGTCATCAGCCGGGCCAGCTCCAACTCCACCTTCGCGACCGCGAGCGGATGCGCCACACCCTGGTGGGTGCCGATCGGGACACCCCAGACCTCCCGCTCCTTCGCGTACGCGGCCGCCTTCTCGAGCGCGTACCGGCCGATGCCGTTGCACAGCGCGGCGCCGAGGATGCGCTCGGGATTCAAGCCCACGAACACCTGGCGCAGACCGTCGCCCTCGTCGCCGATCATGCGGTCGGCGGGCACGACCACGTCGTCGAAGAAGAGCTGGAACTGCTTCTCCGGCGCGCGCACCTCCACGGGGATCACCTGCCGCTCGAGCCCCGGCGCGTCGGTGTCGACGACGAACATCGACAGTCGGCCGCGGCCCGTCGCCTCGTCCGTGCCCGTACGCGCGACGACCAGCACCTGCGGGGCCTCGTCGACGCCGGAGATGTAGGTCTTGCGCCCGTTCAGCCGCCAGACGTCGCCGTCGCGCGTCGCGACGGTCGACAGGTTGTGCGTGTTCGACCCGGCGTCGGGCTCGGTGATCGCGAACACCATCTTCTCGCCCGCGACGAGGCCGGGCAGCCAGGTGCGCCGCTGGTCGTCGGTGCCGAAGCGGGCGATCACCTCGGCGCTGATCCCGGGCGAGACGAGGATGAGCAGCAGCGGGCAGCCTTGCGCGCCGAGCTCCTCGCACACGACCGCGAGCTCGGAGATACCGCCGCCTCCGCCGCCCCACTCCTCGGGCAGGTGCACCGCGAAGAACCCCGGGGCCGCGACCGCGGCCCACAACTCGTCGAGGCGGCCGTCGTTGCGGGCCCGGTCGGCGTAGTAGCCGTGCCCGAATTCGCCGGCGATGCCGGCCACGGCCTCGCGCAGCATCTGGTGCTCGGGCGATTCGGCGAAGTCCACGGGGATCCCCCTCAGCACTGGACGGCAAATGTGATTGATGAATAACATACGCCCATGGCCGTCCTCGTGTCGACCCTGGATCCCACCGACCCCGGAGGCGCGGCGAATCGCGACGGGCTCACGCGGCTGCTCGCCGAGCACCAGGAGCAGCTCGACGTCGCCCGGGGCGGCGGTGGCCCGCGCTACGTCGAGCGGCACCGGCAGCGGGGCAAGCTCACCGCACGCGAGCGCGTCGAGTTGCTCCTCGATCCCGGCGCGCCCTTCCTCGAACTCTCGCCCCTCGCCGCGTGGGGCACCCGCTTCCACGTCGGCGCGAGCATCGTCACCGGGATCGGCGTGGTCTCGGGAGTGGAATGCGTGATCATCGCCCACGACCCCACGGTCAAGGGCGGCACGATGAACCCGTACACCCTGAAGAAGAACCTTCGCGCGCTCGAGGTCGCGCGGGTGAACCGGATGCCGCTGGTGAACCTGGTGGAATCCGGCGGCGCCGACCTTCCCACGCAGGCCGACCTCTTCGTCCCCGCCGGGCAGATCTTCCACGACCTCACGCAACTCTCCGCGATGGGCATCCCCACCATTGCGCTCGTGTTCGGCAACTCCACCGCGGGCGGCGCGTACGTGCCCGGCATGTGCGACCACGCGGTCCTCGTCGACCAGCGCGCGAAGGTGTTCCTCGGCGGGCCACCGCTCGTGAAGATGGCCACCGGGGAGGAGTCGGAGGACGAAGAGCTCGGCGGCGCGGCGATGCACTCGCGCGTGTCGGGGCTCTCCGACTACTTCGCCCGCGACGAGCGCGACTGCATCCGCATCGGACGCGAGATCGTCGCCGACCTCGGCTGGCACAAACTCGGCCCCGGTCCCGACCGCGCCGCTGATCCGCCGCGCTACGACGAGGAGGACCTGCTCGCGATCGCGTCGGTCGATCTCCGCGTTCCCTTCGACCCTCGCGAGGTGCTCGCGCGCGTCGTCGACGGCTCGCGCTTCGACGAGTACAAGCCGGAGTACGGCACATCGCTGGTCACCGGGTGGGCGTCGATCCACGGATACCGCGTCGGCATCCTCGCCAACGCCCAGGGTGTGCTGTTCATGGAGGAGGCGAAGAAGGCGACGGAGTTCATCCTCCTCGCCAACCAGACCGACACGCCGCTCGTGTTCCTCCAGAACTGCACCGGCTACATGGTCGGCCGGGAGTACGAACAGGCCGGGATCATCAAGGACGGCGCCAAGATGATCAACGCGGTCACCAACAGCACGGTGCCGCACCTCACCGTGATCATGGGGGCGTCGTACGGCGCCGGGAACTACGGCATGTGCGGGCGCGCCTACGGGCCGCGTTTCCTGTTCGCGTGGCCCAACTCGAAGATGGCGGTGATGGGCCCCCAGCAGCTCGCCGGCGTGATGTCGATCGTCGCCCGCCAGTCCGCGGCGTCGGCGGGGCGCGAGTTCGACGAAGCCGCCGACGAGGAACAGAAGCGCGCGGTCGAGGCGCAGATCGAGGCCGAGTCACACGCGTTCTTCAACAGCGGCAAGATCTACGACGACGGGATCATCGACCCGCGCGACACGCGCACGGTGCTCGGGATCGCGTTGTCGGCCGTCCACTCCAACGTCGTCGAGGGCCGTCGCGGCTTCGGCGTGTTCCGGATGTAGCCGGTGGTCTCCCGGCGGATCGTCACCAAACTGCTCGTCGCCAACCGGGGCGAGATCGCGGAGCGGATCGTGCGCAGCGCGCGCGCACTCGGTATCGCCACCGTTGCGGTGTTCTCCGACGCCGACGCCGACGCCCGCTTCGTGCAGGTCGCCGACGAAGCCGTCCGTCTCCCGGGCACCGCGCCCGCCGACACCTATCTGCGCGCCGACCTCATCGTCGCCGCCGCGCGCCGCACCGGCGCCGACGCGGTGCACCCCGGGTACGGCTTCCTCTCCGAACAGGCCGGGTTCGCCCGTGCGTGCGCCGACGCCGGCCTCGTGTTCGTCGGCCCGCCGGCCGAGGCCATGGAGCTCATGGGCTCGAAGCTCGCGGCCAAGGCGATCATGAGCGACGCGGGGGTGCCGGTGTTGCCCGGCGCCACCGTCACCGACTCCATGGACGAAGGTGCACTGCTCGCGGCCGGCAAGGGCATCGGCTACCCGATCCTCGTGAAGGCATCGGCGGGGGGCGGCGGACGCGGCATGCGCGCGGTCCACGAGGCGGGCGAGCTCGTCGACGCGGTGGCGGCCGCGCAGCGCGAGTCGGCTGCCGCGTTCGGCGACGGCACCGTGTTCCTCGAACGCCTGGTGGAACAACCGCGCCACATCGAGGTGCAGGTGCTCGCCGACGCCCACGGCAATGTCGTGCACCTCTTCGAGCGCGAGTGCTCGATCCAGCGTCGCCACCAGAAGGTGATCGAAGAGGCGCCCTCGCCCGCGGTCGGCGACGAACTGCGCGCACAGATCACCGGCGCGGCGGTCGCCGCCGCGCGCGCCGTGGGCTACGTGAACGCGGGCACCGTCGAGTTCGTCCTCGCACCCGACGGCACCTTTGCGTTCCTCGAGATGAACACGCGGTTGCAGGTGGAGCACCCGGTCACCGAGCTGGTCACCGGCCTCGACCTCGTCGCACTGCAGCTCCGCATCGCGCAGGGCGAACCGCTCCCCGACGAAGTCCTGACCGCGCGCCTGCACGGCCACGCGATCGAGGCTCGGCTCTACGCCGAGGACGTCGCGGCCGGCTACCTGCCCACCAGCGGCCGGCTCGACCGGTTCCGCATCGCCCTCCGTGACGGCATCCGTCTTGACACGGGCTACGGCGACGGATCGGTGGTCTCCACGTTCTACGACGCGATGCTGGCCAAGGTCATCGCGTGGGCACCGACCCGCGAGGAGGCGGCCCGGCGGCTCGCGGAGGCTTTGCGCGCCGCACAGCTGCACGGACCGACCACGAACCGCGATCTGCTGGTCCACGTGCTGCGCCATCCCGAGTTCCTCGCGGGCGCGACCGATACCGGGTTCCTCGACCGCCACGGCGTCGCCACGCTGGCGACGCCGGGCACGAGTCCCGCGACGGCGCACGTGCACGCGGTCGCCGCCGTGCTCGCCGGGCAGTCCGCCGCACGCGAGCACTCGCCGCTCCCCGCAGGCATTCCGGTCGGTTGGCGCAACGTCGGGCCGGCCACGCAGCCCGTCGAGCTGGTCGCCGACGACGGCACGGTCATCACGGTCGCGATCACGGAGTCGCGAGCCGGGGTGGTCGCAACAGTGCACGGCACGTCGATGCCGCTCATCGTGCACGCGCAGTCCGTCGACCTCGTCGAGCTCGAAGTCGACGGTCACCGCACCCGGTGCTCCGTGCAGCGCGTCGCCGACGACGCGACCGGAACGGCGCGTGTCTACGTGGACAGCACGCTCGGCGCGACTGCGTGCACGGAGTCGGCCCGGTTCCCGCTCCCCGCGCGCGAGGAGATCCCCGGATCCCTCGTGTCGCCGATGCCGGGCACGGTGGTGCGCGTCGACGCGGTGGTCGGCGCCTCGGTCGCTGTCGGCACGCCGTTGGTGGCACTCGAGGCGATGAAGATGGAGCACACGCTGCGTGCTCCCCACACCGGCACGGTCAGCGAGGTGCGCGTCGCGGTCGGCGACCAGGTCGAGACCGGCGCAGTGCTGGTGGTCGTCCAGGCGGCCGTGGACGAGGAGGGCGCCGTGCAGGAGGAGCAGGAGTGAGCATTACCTATGAGCTCGACGGCGCGGTCGCGTGGGTCACCATCGGCCGCCCCGAGGCTCGCAACGCGCTCAGCGCCGCGGTCCGTGAGGGACTGTGGGCGGCCACCCACCGGTTCAATGCCGACGACGACGCAAAGGTGTTGGTGCTGACCGGCGCGGGGGACCAGGCGTTCTGTGCCGGCGGCGACCTCAAGGAGATGGCGGCGACGGGACTCGAGGTGCCCGGCCCCGACTTCCTGCCCATCTTCGGTCGCAACGTCGACGTGCCGAAGCTCACCATCGCGGCAGTGAACGGCGTCGCCTACGCGGGTGGGTTCCTGCTCGCGCAGATGTGCGACCTCGTGGTCGCGGCCGATCACGCGCGCTTCGCGATCACCGAGGTGAAGGTCGGGCGGGGCACACCGTGGGCCGCGCCACTCCCCTGGCTGGTACCGCCCCGCGTCGCGATGGAGCTCCTCGTCACCGGCGACCCGATCGACGCGGCGCGCGCGCTCGAGGTGGGGCTGGCCAACCGGGTGGTGCCGCTCGTCGATCTCCGCGCGACCGCGCAGGCGCTGGGGGAACGAGTGGCAGCGAACGCACCACTCTCCGTCGCCGCAGCCAAGCGGACCGTGTTGCTGTCGGCGCCGCACGTGTGGGACGCGGCCGAGGAATTGTGGGAACCCGTGTACCGCAGCGACGACGCGCAGGAGGGACCGCGCGCGTTCCGCGAGAAGCGGGCACCGAACTGGCAGGGCCGATGAGGCCGATGAGCAGGGGACGCTGACGTGGCCGTCGACCTCGGCGACCTGGCCGCCGACCTGCACGCGGAGACCGCGGCGCTCGACGCCCTGCTGTTGCCGCTCGACGCCGAGGGCTGGGCCACCCCCACGCCCGCGCCGGGGTGGTCGGTGCACGATCAGATCTCGCACCTCGCATACTTCGACGACGCGACGCGCCTCGCGGTGCGCGACGACGAGTGGTTCGCCACCGAGCGCGAGCACGCGCTCCTCGACGTCGACGCGTACACCAACGAGATCGCGGCCTGGTTCCGCGACCTGCCGCCGTCGGAACTGTTCGCCTGGTTCCACCGCGCGCGCGACGAGATGCTCGCAATGTTCCTCTCGTTGGAGCCGTCGCAGCGGGTGCCGTGGTTCGGGCCCGACATGAGCGCGCCGGCCGCGCTCACCGCGCGCATCATGGAGACCTGGGCCCACGGCCAGGACGTCGCCGACGCGCTCGGCGTGACCCGCGTGCCCACGCGCGCGCTCCGCCAGGTCGCGCACATCTGTGTGCGCGCGCTGCCCAACTCGTTCCTCACGCAGCGTCTCCCCGTGCCCGAGGCGCCGGTGCGGGTCGTGCTCACGGGGCCCGACGGTGACGAGTGGGTGTGGGGCGATGACCCGAACGCGGCCGACTCCGTCACCGGTTCCGCCGAGGAGTTCTGCCTCGTCGCCACCCAGCGGCGGCATGTGGCCGACACGTCGCTCGTGATCACGGGCGCGGTCGCCGAGCAGTGGATGGCCATCGCGCAGGCGTTCGCCGGACCCGCGGGCGTGGGGCGCCGCCCTGGTCAATTCGGCCCGGGCCAGTTCGGAACCGGTTCGTGAGCGCGGCGCGGCCGATCCGGATCGCCAACGTCTCCGGGTTCTTCGGCGACCGCATCGCCGCCGCACGCGAGATGCTCGACGGACCGGAGCCGGTCGACGTCCTCACCGGCGACTACCTCGCCGAGCTCACGATGCTGATCCTCTGGAAGCAGCAGCAGAAGGACCCGGGCGCGGGCTACGCGGGCACGTTCGCGCGCCAGATGGCCGACGTCATGGCCGACTGCCTCGCGCGCGGCGTCAAGGTCGTGAGCAACGCAGGTGGTCTCAACCCGCGCGGGTTGCGCGACCGCCTGCTCCAGATCGCCGCCGAACAGGGACTGACCCCGCGCGTCGCGGTCGTCGAGGGCGACGATCTCCGTGATCGCCTCGCCCTGCTGCCCGCCGACCTGCTGCCCACCGACCTCGACGGCCCGATCGCGAGCGCCAACGCCTACCTCGGCGGGCACGGAATCGCGGCCGCGCTCGAGGCGGGCGCCGACATCGTCGTCACCGGGCGGGTCACCGATGCGTCGCTCGTCGTCGGGCCCGCGATGTGGTGGCACGGCTGGACGCCTGACCGCCTCGACGCGTTGGCGGGCGCGGTGGCCGCCGGACACGTGATCGAGTGCGGGCCGCAGGCCACCGGCGGCAACTACCCCTTCCTCGCCGAGCTCGCTCCGGGACTCCCGGGTTTCCCGATCGCGGAGGTCGCGGACGACGGCTCGTTCGTCGTGACCAAGCAGCCGGGCACCGGCGGCGCGGTCACTCCCGGCACCGTCACCGCGCAACTGCTCTACGAACTCGGCGAGCCGGCGTACGCGAACCCCGACGTCGTCGCGCACTTCGACACGATCGAGCTCGCGCTGGATGGTCCCGACCGCGTGCGGGTCTCCGGCACCGTCGGCTCCCCGCCCCCCGACACCCCCAAGGTCGCGGTCAACTTCCCCGGTGGCTACCGCAACACCATGACGATGGTGCTCACCGGGCTCGACATCGAGGCCAAGGCCACCCACGCGACCGCGCAGCTCTTCGAAGTGCTCGGCGGGCGCGAGCAGTTCGACGTGGTCGACGTGCAGTTGCTGCGCACCGACCACGCCGACGCCGCCCACAACCCCGAGGCCACCGCCCAGCTGCGGGTCACGGTGAAGAGCGGCGACGCCGCGCTCGTCGGCCGCCGTTTCTCCAACGCAGTCACCGAGTTGGCGCTCCAGAGCTACGCGGGGTTCTTCACCACCACCCCGCCGACCGACGCGAGCGCGTTCGGGATCTACCAGCCCACGTTCGTCCCCCGCGCCGCGGTGCCCGAGCGCGTCGTCCTCCCCGACGCCACCGAGCTCGTCCTCCGCCCGCTCACCATCCCTTCCCTTCCGTTCCCGACCTTGCGTCGCACAAGGGCGTATAGCGCCCTCGAGCGACGCAACTTCGAGGGGGAGGGCGAGGGGGAGGGCCGGGAGATGGTGCGGGTGGCGTTGGGGACGGTGTGCGGGGCGCGGTCGGGCGACAAGGGCGGCAACGCGAACATCGGGGTGTGGGCGGTCGGGACGACCGACGACGACGCGGATGCGGCGTACGACTGGCTCGACGCGTTCCTCACCGCGGACCGGGTGCGGGAGCTGCTCGGCCCGGAGGCCGCGGCGCTCGAGGTCCGCCGCTACGAATTGCCACTCCTGCGCGCGCTCAACTTCGTGGTCGTCGGGATCCTCGGCGACGGCGTCGCGTCGTCGGTGCGCTACGACCCGCAGGCCAAAGGACTCGGTGAGTTCCTCCGCGCGCGCGTCGTCGACATCCCCGCTTCCCTGCTCGGCTGACGCGGCATCGGTCGTACGAGGGTCAGTCGTACCAGAGCTCCTCGAACACCGCCTTCGACTCCACGAGCTTGTCGACGTCGGCATCGTCGTAGCCGTACTCACCCATGATCTCCCGGGTGTGCTGCCCGACGACGGGCGGTGGACCGAAGATGTGCTGCGGTGTGTCGGAGAAGTCGATGGTCACCCCGAACTGCTCGTAGCGACCGAGCTTGGGATGTTGCTGCTGCACGACCAGACCGAGCGCCTGCATCTCCGGGTCGTCGTGCACCCGCACCCCGAAATCCCCGTCGCAGATCTCGACCGGCACGCCCGCACCGTCGAGCGCTCCGAACGCCTCGGCGGAGGTGCGCGCCGCACACCATGGTTCGAGCAGTGCGGCCAGCTCGTCGTCGGCGGGAAGCTCGTCGCGCCCGAGCGCGGACGCGAGCGCGGCCTGCTCGGCTGCGGTGATCGCGGCGACCGCGATCCAGCCGTCGGTCGTCGCGTAGAGGCGGTAGCGCGCCGACAGCCCCATCTGCATGCGGTCGAGTTGCGGGCGCGGCAACGCTTTGCCGTCGGGCGTGAGCGCCGCGTACGACGCGCACAAGAGCGCGGCGTTGAGGATCGACGTGTCGACCGCCTGCGCGACGCCGGTGCGCTCACGGTGGTACAGCGCCTGGATCAGGCCGATGGCCGAGAGGAAGCCGTTGCCGGTGTCGCCGAGCGACGTGAGCCCCCAGAACGGGCGGCCGCCGTCGTGGCCCCCGCCGTCCTCGTAGGTGACGCCCGCGAGAGAACACCCGGTCTGGTCGTTGCCCGGCGAGTCGGAACGCGAACCCCGGTCGAAGCCGCGCGTGTGCACGTAGATGATGTCGGGGTTGACCTCGCGCAGCGACTCCTCGTCGACCCGCAGGAGACGCAAGGCGTCGCGCCGCATGTTGGAGTGGACGACGTCGGCCTGCTCCACCAGCCGGTGCAGCACCGCGAGCCCTTCGGGGGTCTTGAGGTCGATGCCGATGCTGCGCTTTCCGCGGTTGGCGCCGTACGCGATGTGGTTCTGGTGCCAAAACGGGTCACGCGTCGCGTTGACCTTGATCACGTTCGCGCCGAGATCGGCGAGGAGCTGTGTGCCGAACGGGCCGGCGACCGCGAACCCGAGGTCGAGCACCGTGATCCCGTCGAGCGGCCCCCGCAGGGCTGCACCGTCGGTGGCGACATCGGGGGAGGCGGCGGGTACCACCTCCGGATCCCGCCACTCGAGCTGACGGATCTCGTCGGTGTGCTCGCCGACCCGCGGCACCGGGCCCTGCACCGCGCCCGGCGTCTCGCTCAGGCCGTAGAGAATGCCGGCCTGGCGCAGCGTTCCGTGCTCCGGGTGCTCGACGTCGACGACCGCGCCCTCGGCTTCGAGCGCGGGATCGACCAGCGCCTCTTCGGGAGTGCGCACCGGTTGCAGCGGGACGTTCGCACGCGCCGCGAGCGCGGTCCACTCGTCGCTGGGGAACTTCCGCATCGCCTCCTGCATCAGCGGGAAGTAGTGCGCGAGCACGATGATGTTCTCGAGGTCGCTGTCGATGCGGTCGGGGTCGTCGCGCTGACGGTCGACGTCGCGCCGGATCTCGAGCGTGTCGCCGTCGGCACTGGAGATCGCGAACGCCGGGTTGGGCACCCACTGCTGCACCCAGCGACCGTCGGAGCATTCGAACATGCCCTTCGTGGCGCGACGGTCGTACACCCAGGTGCGGAACCGCCGCGAGTTGCTGTCCTCCGCGCGGATCCACTTGGACGCAGTGAGCGTGAACGCGGCCTGCAGCATCGACGTCTCGACGTGTTGGCCGCGACCGGTGGTCTCGCGCGCGAGCAAGGCGGCGTTGATGCCGAGGCTCGCGTTGAACGCGGTGGCGAAGCTCGTCCACGGTGTGTAGGTGAAGATCGGCCCCTCCCGCGGTGAGCCCGGCTCCATGCCCTCGGGGATCTCGAGGTCGGGGAGGTACGGCTCCTCGTGGTTCATGTGGACCATCGCCCCACCCAGATGCGCGCGCTGCTCGTGCAGCAGGCCGGTGCGCGCGGCAACCAACGCGTCGTACCCGGGGCGATCGCGCATCGACGAGCGCGCGCCGTACGCAGTGATCGAGCAGTGCACGAGCCGGGGGTTCTCCGCGTGCAGCGTGTCCCAGTCGATGCCGAGCCGGTTGGTGACTCCCGGCGCGAAGCTCTCGAGCAGTACGTCGGCGCCGCACACGAGTTCGAGAAAGGTCTCGCGGTCGGCCGCATCCTGCAGGTCGAGCACCGCGCTGCGCCGGCCCCGCAGCCACACGGCGTAGCCGGGGTTGCCGCGGTACGGGTCGCCCCCGGGCGGCTCGATCTTCACGACGTCGGCACCGTGGTCGGCGAGGAGCATGCCGGTCACGGGGCCGGCCACCCCCGACGACAGGTCGAGCACGCGGACACCTTCCAGAACTCCGGCTCGCACTCCGGCCATGTTGTTGCTCCCCCCCTTGCCAACCAGTGCCGAGACATAGTAATCAGTATGAAACCACCGGGCAACGCCCGCCGTCCCGCCCGCCGAGCCCGTTCGAGGGGGAACCGTGACCGCCACCACAGGCCCATCGGGGCGCCTCATCTCCGCCGACTCCCACGTCGCCGTCGACCTCGACGTGATCAAGGCGCGGGTGCCGTCGAACCTGCACGAGGCCTTCGACGACGCGATCGCCGCGCAGGCCGCGGTCGACCAGGAGCTGCGCGGCGGCCGCCAGATGTCGTCGGCCGACTTCGACATGGAGGCCTACACCCACCCGGGGTACAAGGAGCCGCACGCCCGCCTGGATGCGATGGACCGTGACGGCGTGCACGCCGAGGTCCTCTACTCCGAGGTGAGCGCGTTCCGCTCGTTCGGCCTGGTGCAGGGCGACTGGCGCCCGATCAGCCGGGCGTTCACCGACCACCTCGCCGACTTCGCCGCGGTCGACCCCGACCGGCTCGCAGTGTCGTACCAGGTGCCGGTGATCGACGTGGCGTACGCGGTGCGCGAGGTCGAGCGCCTCGCCGCGCTGGGCGCGCGCTCGGTGCACCTGCCCAACTTCCCGAGCGAGATCGGCCTCCCCGACTACTGGGACGCGTCCTACGACCCGCTGTGGGCGGTGCTGCAGGAGACCGGTATCTCCATCAGTCACCACCTCGGCGTGCGCAACTGGCTCTTCGACGTCTTCCGCCGCGACCCCACCCCGCAAGCCGCGGTGTTCACGTCGCTCCCCTCGCTCGCGCTCGCCGAGGTGCTCGGTCTGTGGCTGCTGTCGGGCACGCTCGAACGCTTCCCCGAGTTGAAGATCGTGTTCGTGGAGCCGGGCCTCTACTGGGTCCCCGGCTACCTCCAGGCCATGGACCGCCGGTACGAGGGCGGCGTGTACAGCGTGCCCGCGATCCACACGAAGCCGAGCGAGATCTTCCGCCGCCAGATGGCCGTGACGTTCATGGACGACGCCGCCGGATTGAAGCTGCGCCACGACATCGGTGTCGAGAACGTCCTCTGGTCGACCGACTTCCCGCACCCCGCCACCACGTGGCCCAACTCGGAAGCGGTCATCGACCGCCAGATGGACGGCGTCCCAGCTGACGAGCGCGAACTCATGGTCGCCGGCAACGCGGGGCGCATCTACAACTTGTGACCTGCTGACCCTGATCCGGTCGATTAGATCCGGCGGGAACGCCCGACCCAGTACGGGTCGCGCACCGCCCGCCGGGCGAGCTTGCCGGTCTCGGTGCGCGGCAGCTCGTCGACGACCTCGACCGAGCGCGGCACCTGGTAGCCCGCGAGCCGGGTGCGACAGAACGAGAGCACGTCGTCGGCATCGAACGTCACGCCGTCGCTGACCTGCACGACCGCGTGCACCGACTCGCCCCACTCGTCGTCGGGCACACCCACCACGCAACAGTCGGCGACCGCGGGATGACCCAGCAGCGCGCTCTCCACCTGCGCGGGGTAGATGTTCACGCCGCCGCTGATGATCACGTCGCTCCGGCGGTCGCAGAGGAACAGGAAGCCGTCGTCGTCGAGGTAGCCGATGTCGCCGAGCGTGAACGCGCCGTCGAGCCACGCCGCTTCGGTCTTCTCGGGGTCGTCCTTGTAGGTGAAACCGTCGCGACCTTCCTCGCGGAAGTAGACGAGACCCTCCTGGCCGCCGGGCACGGGCCCGCCCTGCTCGTCGAGGATCTGCACGTGCAGTTCGGGGCGGAAGGGCTTGCCCACCGAGCCC
>Ga0209048_10004094_pt1 | contig 14001 bp, 11 predicted proteins | sample FrelakmetCRP12CR_FD_187146 | JGI IMG/M metagenome (GOLD analysis project Ga0209048, IMG submission 187146) | Freshwater lake sediment microbial communities from the University of Notre Dame, USA, for methane emissions studies - CRP12 CR (SPAdes)... | ecosystem: Environmental > Aquatic >... | reverse complement strand
CGACTGGGGTCGACGTCAAAGGCACGTGCTCGCTTGATGCTCAGGGCCGAGCCATAGCGATCACCACATTTCTCGTCCGGGCTAAGAGCTCGCGACGTTTCTCGGCGTTGATTTTCTTGCCGGATGGTGTAAATAGAAATTGACACAAGTGTGTGACTTAAGTCCTGAACACGCGGCGCCGCGTCGCGCCACCTACCGCGATTAGGGAGTCTCCGGCACGGCCTGTTTTAGACGGGAGAAAGCACGAATGTATAAGTGGATTTTGATGGCGATGATCATGGGAGCCGCTCCTGCGGCTGCCTTGGCTGCAGATGCAGAGGCTGGCAAGACCGTCTTTCACAAATGCCAGGCCTGCCATCAGCTCGGCAAGAATGTGGTTTCGCCGGTGTCAAAGACAATACTGATCGCGCCAACTTGATCGAATATCTGAAAACGCTTAAGTGATCGCCAGCAAGCCCGCCATTTGTGACCGTAACGGCGTGAATCAAGAGACGCCCGACAGGCGGTTTATGCTGCCGTTCGCCGGCCGGCGCGTAAACCCGCCTCCGATCTGGCTCATGCGTCAGGCCGGCCGCTATCTTCCCGAATACCGCAAGGTGCGCGCCGAGGCCGGCAGTTTTCTTGATCTCTGCTACAAACCTCGCCTGGCGGCCGAGGTCTCGCTGCAGCCCGTTCGACGCTACGGCTTCGACGCGGCCATCCTGTTCTCAGATATTCTCGTCGTGCCCGATGCACTTGGACAAGGCGTGCGCTTCGTCGAGGGTGAAGGTCCGAGGCTCGACCCGATCCGCAGTAGTGAAGATCTCACTCGTCTCGCCCTGGCAAAAACGCACGACAAATTTGCGCTCGTCTCCGAGACGGTGGAGCGCTTGCGCCGGGACTTGCCTCGAGACACCGCACTTATTGGATTTTGTGGTGCTCCTTGGACGGTCGCGGTTTACGTCGCGGAAGGCCGCGGCTCCGGTGATCAGCGCGCGGCGCGCAGTTGGGCCTATCGAGATCCCGAAGGTTTCGGCAAGCTGATCGAGCTGCTGACGGATGCGTCGATCGAATATCTTTCAGGTCAAGCGCGCGCCGGGGCGGACGCTTTGCAGATCTTCGATAGTTGGGCCGGTAGCCTTCCCGATGACGAATTCGAGCGCTGGGTTATCGGACCAACGCGCAGGATTGTCGATGTCATCCGCAAGCGGCATTCTGGCTTGCCAATTATTGGATTTCCGCGCGGCGCGGGCGCCGTGCTGCACCGGTACATCGAGGCGACCGGCGTTGATGGCGTGAGCTGCGATACGGCTTGCCCCTTGGCGGTGATGCAGAGAATCGCGAGGGGCGAAACCGTCGTTCAGGGCAATCTCGACCCGATGCTGCTGGTCAGGGGCGGAGAAGCTTTGGATCGCCGCGTCGACGACATTTGCGAAGTCATGCACGGGCTACCGTTCGTCTTCAACCTTGGCCATGGGATTGTTCCCGAAACGCCGCCGGAGAATGTGACGCGCCTCGTCAAATGTTTGCGGAGGGGAGCGTAGCTTTGAGCGAGATCTCCCCCGATCCAAGTGCGCTTATCAACGCGCTCGTGGCCTTTGGAGCACCTGGCTCACCGCACGTGGGCACGACCGACTGTCAGATCACACCCGTAAAAAGTACAATGTCGACGACCAACATCATCGAGAACATTCCCGCCCGGGACGACGGGGAAGCTTTCGGCCGGCTGTTCCGTGACTACGCGCCGCTGGTGAAGTCGTTCATGATGCGCCAAGGGGGCAGACGCCAATACGGCCGAAGAGCTTGCTCAGGAGACGCTGCTGACCGTTTGGCGCAAGTCGCGCCTCTACTTGAGCGACAAGGGAAGTCTTAAAACGTGGATTTTTGCGATCGCTTGCAATCTGAGGATCGACCGGCTGCGCAAGGAGTTGAGATGGCTCCCGCTGCCTGAAGGATATGATCAGCAGGCGAGCCAGGGATGCCACTCTTGATGAGGCTTGGGGGCAGGAAGAGCGGCGCGTTCGCGTACAAAGGGCACTCGCGGAATTGCCCCCGTATCAGCACGCGGTCGTCAACCTATCCTTCGTGGACGGATTATCGCACGCTGAGATAGCGGGACGCCTAGGATCGCCTCTTGGAACCGTTAAATCGCGCTTGCGGCTATCATATTTGAAGATCCGCGATATGGTCGAAGACTTGAATTAAATGAGATTGACGCACCACCCCGGTTGGTGAGCTGCTCCTCGCCGTGCGTATTTAACACGCAGATTTTAGGCCGCGACTGCACCAGGGCGGCAACACTATAACCATCGCGCGGCCCGCGCTTTCAAAAGTCTCAATTCGCGCGTCCCGCGGTTACGCCGCGGTTTCGTCCTGTCGGAACTCGAAGACCATCGGTGTGGTCTCGGTGGCAGGGGGGGAAGCAATAGGCAAGTTGTTACCTGTTTCGGCGAGCAAGCTTTTGTCGGAAGCGTTGGTCGACGATAGCAGTTCGTCAACAAGCAGATCCTTCGACAAGGCATAATAGCCGGCGAAGAGAGCAAGTCCGAGCAGAACGAACACCGCCGGAGTATTCAATGTTGCGGTTCCCAAGGTGCCCGTAACCTGTAGGAAGAATCCGACGACCAGCAATGCGGCCCCGACGCGAGAATCGAGCCATTGCGCGCTCAATCGCCTCAAAGTCCGCTCTTCGATGGGATGCGCCGGAGACGCGACATCGCGACATGACGGTGCTGGGTTTAGGAAAGCAGCATTGCAAAACTGAGCCCGCCACTTCCCACAAATTGGAACTCGACGCTAGCATCATGTTACTTGCTCCCAGAGGCTATCGCCTATTCAAGGCGCATACGTTCCTCCCAATCCATCACTGCAGTCAATACTCACCGCTGTTCATTTTCCAGCGAAGCCCCCGTTGGCGTTGACGCGTGGCACTCGGATGACTGGCCCAAGGTTCCGACAGACATGTCGATCAAGGCGCTTCGCGACGATCTCGAGCTCCCCGAGCTGCAACAAAGGCTAGGCACAAACGGCTCGAAAAACTGTAATGTATCGGCTCCCTGGCTAGCTCACTCATCGGGGGGCGAGACGGGAAACTCCTGGTCTTCTATTTCGCGGCCGCGAAGAATCTCCCGCCGGATGCTGAAAAGCTGCGAGAGCACGAGCGCGAAGATTATGCCAAAGCCGAGTATCAGCTCAATCAACGCGTAACTCCTCGCTAACCGTATGCAGGAACGACGGGTGAGAGCGCGAAGGTTTCGCGACCCAACGCCCGGAACACAGCCGAAACAATCCCCGATGCATCCAGGCCGGCATTTCGGTACATGGCAGCCGGCTTGTCCTGGTCCAAAAACACGTCGGGCATGAAAATTGATCGCATGCGAAGCTTCCCATCGAGGAATCCTTCGCCGCTCAGGAATTGCATCACGTGGCAGCCGAATCCACCAATGGCGCCCTCCTCGATGGTCATGAAGACCTCGTGGTGGCGCGCGAGTTGACGGACGAGACCATCATCTAGGGGCTTGGCGAAACGCGCGTCGGCAACCGTTGTAGAGAGGCCTGCCGCCGCGAGTTGGTCGGCGGCCTTCATGCACTCTTCTAGCCGTCCTCCAAACGATAGAAGTGCTACGGCCGAGCCTTCCCGAAGAACGCGTCCTTTGCCAACTCTTAGTGGAACGCCTTCAGCGGGCAGCTGCACGCCGGTTCCCTCGCCGCGAGGATAGCGAAATGCGGACGGTCCATCGTCGATCACCGCGGCAGTTGCCACCATGTGGCGTAGCTCTGCTTCATCCGCAGCCGCCATGATGGTTATGCCCGGGAGACAGCCTAAGTACGTGATGTCGAACGAGCCCGCATGCGTCGGGCCATCCGCACCGACGTAGCCGGCGCGATCGATTGCGAACCTAACCGGCAGCTTCTGAATGGCGACGTCGTGGACCACTTGATCGTAGGCGCGTTGCAAAAAGGTCGAATAGATGGCTGCAAACGGCTTCATACCCTCGGCAGCCAGCCCCGCGGCGAATGTTACCGCGTGCTGCTCGGCGATGCCGACGTCGAAGGCGCGATCGGGGAATGCGTGGGAGAAAAGGTCGATGCCGGTGCCCTCGGGCATAGCCGCCGTGATGCCGACGATTCGCGGGTCCTTTTTGGCTTCCGCTATGAGGCTCTCACCGAATACGCGGGTGTAGGCCGGCGCTTTGGGTTGCGGTTTGTCTTGGGCGCCCGTAATGACGTCGAACTTCTGGACGCCATGATATTTGTCGGCGGCAGCCTCCGCGGGCTTGTAGCCTTTGCCCTTCTTCGTGACGGCGTGAACGAGAATTGGGCCTTGCTTGCTGTCTCGGACGTTTTTCAAGATGGGCAGCAGCTGCTTCAGGTCATGGCCGTCTATAGGGCCGACATAGAAAAAGCCAAGTTCTTCGAAAAGCGCGCCGCCACTCCAGTAGGTACGCGACAGCTCTTCGATCCTGGCGGCCCGGCGTTCCCATTGTTTTGGCAATTTTTTCGCAAGCTGCTTGGCAATGTCGCGCAGATGAAGATACGTGCCACTCGAAGTGGTGCGCGCAAGATAATTAGACAACGCTCCGGTAGGCGGCGCGATTGACATGTCATTATCATTGAGGATGACGATGAGCCGCGCGTCGCGCGTACCGGCGTTGTTCATCGCTTCGTAGGCCATGCCGGCACTCATGGCACCGTCGCCTATGACGCAGATGACATTGTTCGCTGCGCCTTTGAGATCCCGCGCGACCGACATGCCGAGGCCCGCCGAGATCGACGTTGACGAATGCGCAGCGCCGAAAGGATCGTAAACGCTTTCCGCGCGCTTAGTGAAGCCAGAGAGACCGCTGGCTTGTCTCAGCGTACGGATACGATCCCGCCGGCCCGTTAGTATTTTGTGCGGATAGGCCTGGTGTCCGACATCCCATATTAACCGGTCATTCGGCGTGTCGAAGCAGTAGTGCAGCGCGACCGTAAGCTCGACGACGCCAAGGCCGGCTCCTAGATGGCCGCCGGTCAGGGATACGGCGTCGATTGTTTCGCGGCGAAGCTCTTCAGAAAGTTGCGGAAGGAGCGCTTCCGATAACGCTCTCAGATCTTTCGGCGTCTTCACGCGGTCTAGCAGAGGCGTCCTGCTGGCCTCGTATGAACCATCGATCGCTTTCATGGTCTTTGCCCTCGACTCTGTAAACTTGGACAACTATGCGATTGCCTGCTTCTGCCCACCGGAGCTGCTCGATGAAAGCTCGCGGCGTCCGATCTGCTCGAAGATATCGATCACGCGGACGGCTCGACCGTGCAAATTCCACCAAGGTAATGCGGTTGCGGGAGCAGGTGGCGTTGGAAGCGAGGTCGCGGTAGCATCGACGACAAACTGCGCTTCATAAAGGCAACCAGTGGGAAGTTCGCACAGCTTCGGTCGTAGTGTCAGAAGTGCGCTGCAAAGTAGTTCGAGCTTGCGGCGCGCTGGAATGACTATCCTGCGCGAAACGGAATCACAGTCGTGTCGCCGCAGCTGATTGCCGATTTCAGCGTAAAGCAGGCGTGCCGCGCGAATGCCAGGACGGCAGGACAGGGGCAGCTCCGGGATTGCAGTGTCGGCCCGCGCGTAGAACTCGTCGGCAACATCGAGTATACGGGAGACCACGGCGCCAAGTCTTGCGGAGAAGCTCGGATTTACAAGCCAGTCATCGACGTCGATTCCCGCCTCGGCCATCCATGACAACGGCAGATATACGCGCTGTGCGCGTGCGTCTTCGCCGACGTCGCGCGCGATGTTCGTCAATTGCATCGCGATGCCAAGATCGCACGCTTGCGCAACGAGATTGGGCGATCGGACCTGCATCAGAACGGCCATCATAGCTCCGACGGTGCCAGCAACGCGCACAGCATACGCCTGGAGATCGGCGAGTTCTCGATATCGACGCCCGCTGGCATCCCATTCCAGACCGGCGATCAACGCTTCCGGCAGCTCCCGCGGAATTTCAAATCGGTCGATCGTTTGAGCAAACGCGCGATCTACTGGGTTCGCGCATGGCCGCCCCGCGTAGGCTCGATCAAGCCGTTCGCGAAGCTCGTAAATGTCCGCAAGGCTTCCGCCGTCGATATCGACAGCATCGTCCGCGAGCCGGCAAAAGGCATAAAGCGCCGATGCTGGCTCCCGAACGTGGCGCGGCAGAAGGAAAGATGCCGCATAAAATGTGCGCGAACCGCAGCGAAGCAGCCTGCGGCACGCCGCTATGTCGGTCTGGTTGTTGTCGTTTCTCTTATTCGAAAGCGGCTGCATTTGGCACCTCTGTTGAGGACACGGGCGGGGGCGAGAAGGGACGGGGGCGCCGGTGCCCAGCGCGCGTTGGGGATTTCGGAGCGATGCAAGAACTCCCGCTGTCGCGGCATGTAAACATGATTTGACATTTAATATTGTCAAATAATCTAGCGCAAGAGCTTTTTGCATGCTCCATTATGGCTTTTCGGATTTGACGTTGCCCGGCTTTCGGCTGCCCTGAAAATTATGTCTGCGATCTCTTCGGGGCGTTCTTCATGGACGAGATGCCCGCCGCCTTCGACGCGCTCGATCATGGCACTCGGCACGAGGTCGAGCAGCACCTTCCGGGCGTCGTTGGGCGAGATCGCCTTGTCTTTACTCGCAGTCACGAGCACAAGCTTGGTCTTAAGATGAGGGAGGTCGATCGCAAATGACTGAAGGTCCCAGCTGGCCATCATGCCAAGCGCTGCCGCAACGTGACTGGGACTTCTAAAAAGTCGGGCGTAGAAGTCGATGTCTCGAGGCGGAACATGCGATCCTGTTCCAACGATAACCCTCTCGACGGCGGAGCGGCTCTGGGCCTGCCAAGCCATGATGCGCGGCACCACTGGTGCTGACACGAGCAGCTTCGCAAGCGGCGAAAAGAAACCCCCGACCCAACTGCCAAACGGCAGCAGCGCGCCGTTGATGCTGACGATCACGCGCGGGGTGATAAGGCCATCGAGTGTCGAGCGGATCGCGATGGCAGCGCCCGCTGAATGGCCGACTGCCAGCGCCGGGTCGATTTGAAGGGCGTGCATTAGATCCCCGATTGCCGCTGCCATCCCCGGAAGTGACAGATGGCTCCGATCGGACATCGCCGTAAACCCGTGGCCAGGAAGATCTGGTGTAACAACAGTGAATGATCGCGAGAGCAGAGGCAGTAATTGACGCCAGGAATGGGTCGATGCGCCGGTCCCGTGGATGAGCAGTATCGTTGGACCCTGACCCATGATCTGCACATGCCACCTGAGACCCATGGTCTCTACGAACCGACTCGCTTCGCGATGCGGCCAGTCGCGGCCGTCTCGCTCCCAGTCGAGCCGACCGATCAAGGCGCTCTCCTGTCCATCTGCGCTTTGATGGCATCTGACAGCGTTCGCGCGTCGGCGTGGGGCAAGGGAATGTAAGTCGCCCCCATCGCCTCGGCGATGCGCGCGGCATGAAACTGGGGTTTTGTTGATGTGTCGATGAGGATGGCGGCCGTGCGCGATGCGCGTAGTTTGTGCGCCGCGGAGACAGCCTCCTCTTCGGCCCGAGCGCGTCCGGGGGTTCCGTCCTGGCTGATATTGGCGCGTCCGTCCGTCAGCAAAACGATGCCAGGAGTTTGTCCCTTGCGACGGACAGCTTCGCCGAGCAGCCCGGCCGCGGCAATTCCCGAGGCGAGGGGTGTACCTCCGCCCCCGGGCAGGTCGGCTAGATTGCGCTTAGCGCGCGCGAGAGCCCGCGTCGGCGGCAACAGTGTCTCGGTTCCCCGTCCGCTAAATGCAATAAGGGCGACGGTGTCTCTTCGGCTATAGCAATCGGCAAGCAGCAGTTCGACGGCGCCCTTGGCCTCGGCGAGCCGCTGGACCGCGGTCGAACCGGAAGCATCGACGATGAATATCGTCGTTGTTTCGGCGCGATATTTAAGGCGCCGAAAGCGGAAATCGTCCGGTTTCACATGCACGAGTCGCCGTTTCGCCGGAACCTCTGCAAGCGATCTTTCGCGGCGGCGGACGGATTGCCAGGGTGCCGCGGCGCGCAGCGTCTCGACGATATTCAGTCGCTGGCCGTCTCGGCTCTCGCTGCGGGAAACGCCTACAGGGCGTCCACGCCGCGGCGATTTTTGTCTGGCGCCTGACTTGCCGGCCGAGGACGCGCGCGACCGGCCGGATTTTTTCGATTTGAGAAGAGCGAGCAACTGAGGTGGGAGCGCCGCTCTTGCCGCTGCCACGAGCATGTCGCGAAGAGCCTTTCCTTCCGGCTCTGCGGGCTTTTCGACGTCGTCCGGGTTTGGCAGTTTCGGTTCTTGTTCTGGCGGTGTTTCGTCAGCGGCATCGGGTAGGCGGGTCGCGCGCGGCGCGAGGACCAACCGGGTAGCCGTAGCCGCGTCATCCGCTGAGACAATGGCTCGCCGGTCGAGAGCCGCAGCGATCCGCGCGACGCGCACCGCTAGTATCGGGGCATTCAAAGAAGCGACACCGAGCATGGCGGCCGCCTCGCACAGCGCGGCTATGACATCATGGCTCAGCGAAACGGCCGGGTGCTCATGGCTCGCACGCTCAATGTCTTCTCTCACAAAGAGGTCCGCTAAAAATTCTGTTAGGCGCAGGCCTTGCAGATCGATATGCAAAGCCAGACGATCCCGCAAAGAGCTCGGCGCGCGATCTTCGTCTAGGCGCCCTTCGTCAAGTGCAACGATGCCGAAACTTGCCGGAAGGCGACGCGTGAGCCCATCGCGTTCTAGCGTGACCTCATTTAGGTCGAGCACGCTAACGATCCGGCCCGCGATCGCTGCGGAAAGACGATCAGATCCTGGGATGACGAGAATGCCTCCGTTGGCCTCTGCGAGAAGTCCGCGATCAGCTACAGGTCGTCCTACCGACAGCGTTGCGGCAAGGTCCAATCCGCCGAGCAGACGATCGTCGGTGATGTGAGTGGGAAGTCGTCGCACGGGGCCGCCGGCCGGTAAAAGTGACTTCAGGCTTTCGAGCCAACACTCTTGCACAGGCCCAGCTTCGGTGCGCGCCACTACGCCGCCGATGGTGCTCGGACCGGCGGCGAAAATTGCGGCGGCGAGCGCTGCATCTGCGCATCGCAATTCAATTACATTATGCGTCTCGTCATGCACCGAAAACTTCCTCGACCGAACGCTCGATGCGCGCCGTCGATCCCCCTTCATCGAGTGGACTACGCCGCAATCGATGCCGCAGTGCGGAGGGCGCAATTTTGCGCAAATGGCTAATCTTGACCTCGCTGCTTCCCTCGAGCGCCGCAAAGGCTCGTGCCGCGCGCATCATTGTCAGCTCGCCCCGGAGGCCATCCGTTCCAAGTCCTACGCAAAGGGCGGCAGTCTGCTCGAGCGCCTCTTGCGGGATATTGACAGAACTCAGATGGGCGCGCGCCGACTTGATCTGATTGCGCACTTTTTCACTTTCTGGTTGCCATTCGGCCGCAAACTTCGCCGCATCTTGTTCGAACGCGTCGCGCCGTTTCACGATTTCGATCCGGGTCGCGATATCGCTCGGCGTGCGGACTTCAACCGACAGACCGAACCGGTCGAGTAGTTGCGGACGCAGCTCGCCCTCTTCCGGGTTGCCGCTGCCGATGAGAACAAATCTGGCGGGATGGCGGACGCTCAACCCCTCGCGCTCCACGACATTTTCTCCGGAGGCGGCGACATCGAGGAGAAGATCGACCAAGTGATCCTCGAGCAGGTTGACTTCGTCGATGTAGAGGAAGCCGCGGTGGGCCCGTGCCAAAAGACCGGTTTCGAAGGCTTTCTCGCCTGTGGTGAGCGCGCGTTCCAGATTGAGCGCACCGATGATGCGGTCTTCGGTGGCGCCCAACGGGAGGTCGACGACAGGGACAGGGGCCGTTTCGCATGGCAGCGGGCCAGTTTTGCCGCGTTGCTGGCATTCTTCGCAGCCCGATCCGTTGGCGCCTGGATCACAATGGTAGCGGCAGTCGGTTACGACGCGCATCGGTGGCAGCAGATCGGCGAGACCGCGCACGGTCGTCGATTTGCCAGTGCCGCGGTCGCCGAAAACGAGCACGCCGCCGATTGACGGATCGACGGCGGCGATGAGCAGCGCGAGCCTCATCTCGTCTTGGCCGATGACCGCGGTGAACGGATAAGTGGCGCGCATCCCTGATCCCCGGAATGAAGTCATTGTCTGTTCTGCCTCGTTTCTGGCGGAACAATATCTTGGTGATCGACGGTTGTCTTGTAAATATGACAGAATGAGTTGTCAAAAAATTGCGTCAACGCTGCCGTCGACTCAAACGCCGGCAGAAATTTGCCGAAGCGCAGATTAAGTGGGTGGGGCGCCAACGACGGGCTGCTGCGTTTCGCGGTGCGCTTTCGCTACGCAGCGCGGCTAGGACGGTTCACGGCGAGGATCAGTGCATCGTGCCTTTGTCTTGCGTCGGATTGAGCTCGGCCAGCATCAACTGCAGACGGGCAAGGGCCTCTGAGAATTCGTTGAAGCTGCAAAGATCTGCCTTCCACAAGTCGCCGATCAGGCGCGCCGCGGGAGCCACTAGTCCCTGGAAGACGGTTTCAAGCGTGGCGCCCTGAATGCGCATGGTTTCGACGTAGGAAGCCGCGACAGTGGCGTCGCGGGCAAGGACCAGATAGGCGAGTTCGGCAACTTCATCGCTCTTGCCGTAATCTTCCGGCCCTGACGCTCCGATCGGGGCGCGATCGCCAACAACCCCGTGCGCCAGCAGCAGTCGCGGGATAATTTCGCCCTCGATCGCGCGCGTCAGCTGGGCCCGGTGGTGTTTCCAAAGGGTGCCCTTTGGATTTTTCGACGTCCAGGCGCCTGCAAATTCAAATCTGCCTTCAGTCTTTGCTGTAGCTTCGGGGGCGTCGCCTTGAGGACCGGTCGTCGCCAGCCACAAGACGGCGACGCTGCCGATCTTGGTTTCCCAATCCTCAATCTCGAAGGGTTTCACCAGATAGGCGTCCGCGCCGGCGCGATAACACGCATCAATGTCGCGCGGATGTGACGACGTCGAAAGCACGACCACCGGGACTATATGACCGGGATCCCGGGCCCTGAATGCTTTCAGAATTTGCAGACCATCAATGCCGGGCAGGTTGAGATCGAGCAGGATCAACGAGGCATCGAGTTGCCGCGCGCCACTTTCGTCGTCGAGCAACGTCAGCATGGCGGCATTGCCATCCTCGCAGCGTTCGATGGGATTGTTGACGCCAGCGGCCCTCAAGGCGAACTGAAGCGCCATAAAATCGGTATCGTTGTCTTCGAGCGATAAGATCTTGCCAAGTTGGGGCATTATGCCGTTGCCTCCGGCGCAAGCGTAAAAAAGAACGTCGAACCCTCACCGGGGATCGATTCGACCCAAATCTTACCGGCGTGCCGTTCGACGACGCGTCGCGAGATCGTGAGGCCGGCGCCGACGCCGCCGCCGAACTCGCCCTTGCCGTGAATACGCCGGAAAATCTCGAAAATCCGCTCGCGTGCGTCGACCGAAATTCCGATCCCGTTGTCGCGCACATAATAGCGAGTGGGATTACCTGCCTCAACGCCGATTTCGATCCAGCGCTGACGCTTGTCATTATACTTGGCGGCGTTGGTAATGAGGTTGGCAAAGACCTCTCGCACCCGCACGCGATCGCAAATGGCGATCCCGAGAGGATAAGGGCGTCGCACTTCAACTTCGGCATCGGCGAGCATATGGCGGCAATCCGCAAGCGCCTCGTCCACCACACGGTCGATGTCATTGCTTTCAAGGCTGAGCTCGAGGCGCCCCGTACGCGAGTATTGCAGAAGAGATTCAATAAGATCATCCATGCGCCGGGTGAGCTTGAGGATGGTATCGAGTTGTTGCTTGCCCTGCTCGTCGAGCTTGCCTTCCTGACCCCGCTTCAAAAAGCTCGCCAAGTGATGCACGCCGCGCAGCGGCTCCTTCAGATCGTGCGATGCAACATAAGCGAAGCTGTCGAGCTCCACGTTGGCTTCCGCCAGTTCGCGGTTCATCCGCTCCGTGTCTTCGGCGCGGTTGAGAATAATTTCGAAGATGGCCTGCCGGAGGCCAGCTGCTAGCTCCTTATCATCCTTGCACCAAGGCTCGGAGTGGCCGGTAACGCTCTCTGTCCAAATAGCGAATGAGCTGCGCGGTTGCAGTCGGAGCTCACCATCTGTTTCGCTGACCGTCACGGGCTTTTTAGGGTCCCCAGCCCAATCCACGATTTCGATGTGCTCTGGCCTGAACCATAAAAGAAAATCAGGATCCTGCGAACTGATCTTGGCGCTCAGAAGGCCGCTCACCGATGTCTTATACGCGGCAGCGTCGAGAAAGAAATCCGACAGTCGGTCGGTCGCAAACACAGTTTGATTTGATTTGGCCAGCCAAGATGCAAGGGCGCGCACTTGGCTTTCCGTGGGCGTCAATCCCATCAGCGATACAACTCCGCGCGCGACGATGGCCGCGCCGGTTGCTGGAACCTGGGAAAGAAGGTTTGGCGACATGTCGGAAGAGCCTAGAGACTTATGCAGATCGGGCTCGCGGCAAAGCCGCTCGACGAGTTGATCGGTGACAGCGGTCAGCCGCAAGCGCTGGGTATAGCCATCTGCATCCTCTTTGGCCCCCATCAGCAGGGACAACATGTGGGAGAGGAATTCCGCCGCCATGCGCGCTTCGTACGGCACTTGCCGTGGCGCACTGTGATGCATCGCCGAGATCAGCCCCCACAGCTTGCCCTCCTTCATCAAGGGCATGACCATGGTGGACTTGACGCCCATGTTCTTCAGATAGCCCGAGTACATTACCGAGACGCTGCGCAGAATCGCGTAGCTCATATCGACGGGCTTGTGAGTCAGCGGATGAATTTCGGGGTGAAGCGAAACGGGGACATAGTCGACGTCAGGCAAATGTCTCAACCAGCTCAAGCCGAACATGCGCCGAGCAGGAGCCGGAATGTCGGTGGCGGGGTAGTGCAACCCGAGATAAGGCTCAAGGTCTTTGCGTTTCGATTCAGCGAGGACGTGGCCGCTACCGTCCTCGGCGAACTTGTAGGCCATGACGCGGTCGTAGCCCGTGAATATGCTAATCCGGTCTACGGCAAGGTCGAAGAAATTCTGCAGTCCCTTGGTATTTTCGAGCATCGAAACCGTTTCGCGCACGTCCGAGTAGAGATGCGCATCGGATTCATCGGGCTGAGACGAGATCATCTCAAGCTCGAGGATCAGCGCGCCGCCTGAGCGATGCGCAAAAATGTTGACGCCTTTTGCGGACGCGGCGAAGGATTCTCTCACCACGTGGACAGGGCCGTTCTCCAGCGAAACGCGGCGTAGACGTGCCAGCATCTGAGGTGCGCTAGTTCCGAAAATTTCCGCTATCGTTTTGCCGAGGAGCTCTTCGGACGAGCGTCCGATGAAGGCCTCACTATTCCGACTGGCCTGACGGATGATGTAGTCGGGTTCATCGACGATGAGCATGGCGCCGTGGGGCTGGACGGCGCCGGGAAACTGCACGAGCTCGCGGTCACAATTTGAAAGGTCGACGTTCTTGGCCGTAACGTCGGGGGCGGCCGCAGCGGGCTTGGTAAAATTCATGGAAGCGCCCCGCCCAATGGGTGGGAGGCGCAGGCGCGCGCAAAAGTGTGCCGCCAACAAAACCGGCGCACGACGTCTTCCTCCACGACTGCCCTCTTAGCGGGGCTGCTGCATGGTCATCAGGCTTTAGAAGTTTGTCAAGTCTAAGCGACGACGGGAGAAGTCGCTTCCGCCTGGACGTGCCGGCAGCCATTGCCGGAACATTGCGAAGGTCGCTGCCGCAGCGTCCAGCACGCCAACCGCAGTGGGCGAATGAGGGTCGATGGCGTTCAGCGCGTTGAGGCAAGCGCGCCACAGCGGCTTTCCCTCTTCTCCAAAGCCAACAAAATAGGAGGCGCCGCACTCGGGCGTGAGCCCAAGCCGTAACTCTATTTGTGGCATGATCGCACGCGCGCCGAGGGCCGAGCCTTCAATGACGTAGACGCAACCGAGACC
>Ga0209048_10004093_pt1 | contig 14002 bp, 12 predicted proteins | sample FrelakmetCRP12CR_FD_187146 | JGI IMG/M metagenome (GOLD analysis project Ga0209048, IMG submission 187146) | Freshwater lake sediment microbial communities from the University of Notre Dame, USA, for methane emissions studies - CRP12 CR (SPAdes)... | ecosystem: Environmental > Aquatic >... | reverse complement strand
CCTGCTCGAAAGCCTTTTTGAGAGCCATTGTCGCAGCAACCCTGAAGGCCAGTTCGCTGGAAAAGGATTCATGAAAACCGCCCCCGAAGATAACCGCTTCCACATCCACGGCCGGGTATCCCAAGAGCGGTCCACCGCTGAGCCCGTCCTGAACACCTTCTTCCAGTGCCGGGAAGAATATCTCGGGAATGGAGGCGTCTCTGATTCTGTTTATGACCGCATTACCTGCCCCCCGGGGCAGCGGTGTCAAATGCAGTTCGACCATGGCATAGTGCCTGGCGCCACCGATCTCCCGATCAAAAACACCCTGAGATAGTGACTCCTGGGCAATGGTTTCACGATAGACGACCTGAGGCTTCCCGGCGTTGACGCCAACATTGTAATCTCTTTCCAGGCGGGTAACAACGATCTCCAGATGCAGTTCACCCATACCGCTAATAATCGTCTGCCCGGTGTCAGGATTCTCATTGAAGCGAAAAGTGGGGTCCTCCTCCGAGAGTTTGCTCAGGCTATCCAAAAGTCTTTCCTGCTCGCTGCGGGTCCTGGCCTCGACCGCAATCGACATGACGGGTTCATAAGTATCGATGGGTTCGAGCAGGATCGGATGCCTGGAATCGCATAGGGAATCCCCCGTCGTGGCTGATTTCAACCCCATCAGGGCAACAATGTTTCCCGCCCCTGAGTGTTCCAGCCTTTCTCGCTTGTTGGCATGCATCTGGAAAATACGGGAGACTTTTTCTCGAGTTCCCTTGGCAACATTCAAGACTTCGTCTCCCACCTGTAACTTTCCGGAATAGATCCGCGCGTAGGTGAGTTTCCTGCCTTGCTCCATAAAGATCTTGAATGCCAGGGCCGCGAATGGTTGTTGTTCGCTGCTGATGCGGAGTTCCTTTTCTTTGGTTTGCGGATTTACCCCATTGATAGGTGGAATGTCCACAGGAGAGGGAAGAAAATCCACAATGGCATCGAGCAGGGGTTGAATTCCTTTGTTGCGCAACGCTGTACCACAGAGGATCGGCACCACCTTGAGTTGGAGGGTGAGTTTGCGAATCACCGGAATGAGGTCGGAGGCACTGATTTCGTCTCCTTCCAGGTAGCGTTCCAGGAGCTTTTCATCCCATTCCGCCACCATGGCGACCAGTCGGTCTCGCGCTTCCAGAGCTTCGGGCATGAGGGAAGGGTCGATTTCCTGGTATTCGTACTGAGCCCCCAATGTCTCATCAAGCCAGACGATCCGGCGCAGGTGCAGAAGGTCCAAAACACCACGGAAATCTGATTCCTGACCGAGAGGCAGTTGCAGGGGCAACGGATGGGTCCTGAGTTTCTCTTCTATTTGTCGAACCACATCTTGAAAGTCGGCGCCGATTCGGTCCATTTTGTTGACAAAAGCAATTTTAGGAACGAGATATTTGTCTGCTTGATGCCACACGGTCTCCGACTGAGGCTCCACGCCACCCACAGCACAAAATACCGCAATCGCTCCATCGAGGACTCGAAGTGAGCGTTCCACTTCAATCGTAAAGTCAACATGACCGGGGGTATCGATGAGATGCAATTCGTGGCCACGCCAGTGGCAGGTAGTCACTGCAGAAGTGATCGTAATGCCCCGTTCCTGCTCCTGCTCCATCCAATCCATGACGGCGGCGCCATCATGCACCTCGCCCATCTTGTGGGAACGGCCGGTATAGAAGAGGACGCGTTCAGTTACCGTGGTTTTTCCAGCATCAATGTGGGCAATAATGCCGATGTTGCGGAACGTGTTGAGCGGTGATCTCTCAGCCATTATGTTTCCCTGCCTAACGCCTAACGGGATGGTTTGGAGAAATCTCCTCATTCCGGCCGAAGGGCGCCAACTTAGTAGTACTGGACTCAATTATCATTTTTTCACCGCAAAGACGCAGAGATCACAGAGAAAAAACCATTAGTTTCACTAAGTCTCTGCGTCCTCTGCGTCTCTGTGGTGAGATGGTTTTCTATGCCAAGCGGTTTTACTCTATGGGATTCCTTGTAAGCTGTCAAGGTGAGGGGGGTGAGCAAAGTGCCTGAGGGGCTGAAATTTCAAACGAACCCAAGGAGTTTTGAAAAGAAAAAGAGATATCATGAGTGGATGAGATTTTGCGATTAATAAAGAGAGTGTGCGAAAAAATCCTCTCAAAATCATGAACATTCGACAAGGGCTGGACCACAATGTCCGGATTTGTCTAACTATCGCTACCACTTTCCAAATACCGCCCGGCTGGGAGTCAGAAGAAACCATTTCGGGCACAATCTGCCATAACTCCTGAAAAACCAGGTTTATCGCGTTTGCCGTGAGCACATCTTTCTTGATATAAGCTTTGTTGTCCTAAAACTCTTACGGTTGATCCGCGAGGGCGATATTGGATTTCTTTGAAAAATAAGGAGAACCAGTATGGCGCCTGATTCCAGATTCTGGAGGCACCAGCTGGGGGACGCAAGAAACAGTCTTCAGAGTAATTTGCTGAAGGCCAGCTTAACGGTTTTTCTGATATTTAGTATGTCTACGGTAGAAATACAGGCAAGGACTGAACCCGTTTGGGACTCGATGGACGAAATGTTGAACTCGCGTGGCGATTACGACCAGCTGTTCCATGGAAAACCCAGAGGTATGATGTCTTTGTTCCCGCCGAACGAAATGCCACCTTTTCCCCTTGTTGGTCGATGGAGTAGCAGGATTCAGATCCATATTCCGAATCAACCGGTTATTCAACAATACATCCGCTTCTTCATGGGACAAGGCCGATCGACATTTGAGGACGCATTGGAGCGATCCCGGTTCTATGTCCCGATCATGACTGAGATTCTTGAATCCCATGGCGTGCCAGCTGATATGATTTCGGTGGTTTTTATCGAAAGCTGTTTCAGAGGGTATGCATCGTATGGAGGAGCGGTTGGTTACTGGCAATTGTTGGCGGCGACAGCCCGAACTATGGGACTGAGAGTCGACCGCTGGGTGGATGAGCGAAAAGATCCGATTAAATCCACCCAAGCCGCCGCCAAATACTTGCGCTCGTTCTATGACCAATTTGAATCTTGGCCGTTGGCGCTTGCCGCCTACAACGCGGGAGAGATTCCGGTCACAAACGCCATGAGAAGATCTCGAACGAGCGATTTCTGGGAACTCTCCAGACGTGGGACACTGCCAGGGCACACGCGGGCGTATGTACCCAAAGTCCTGGCTGCTATCCAGATCATGCGTGATCTGGAAGCGCATGGATTCAAGGACCCTAAACACTCTCATGCTTATGACTTTGAATCCATTTCAGTCAGGTCGCCTCTGAGACTCGAACAGGTGGCCGCATGGATCAAGGTGCCAGTGAGCTATTTGCAGGACTTGAATCCCGCTCTACGTCTGGACCGATTACCCCCTGACTGTGGGGTCAACTTGAACTTGCCTTCCGGAGCCAGAGAGAAATTCGATCTGGCCTATGAGCAGTATCTCCGGGATTAGCTAAAGAGTCCTTGCCGCCCCGCAGATCAACCCCTGCAGTACCGGAAGATGGGTACTCACGATGAGTATTAGGATGCTGGCTAAAGAGCTCTACCGTGTGATGAAGGAGGTAGAGCAATTGGAGAAGGAACTGAAAGGCCTGGCCCCTGGAGCGCCGAAAAGAGCAGAGTTGGAGCGAAGGCTCTTTGCTGCCCACGCTGACCAGGGGCGGATCAGGGCCATTTTAGACGGAGCAAAAGCAGATTGACTGAAAGGGAGGGCGGTTTCTTTGCCCTCCCGTAGTTTTCCTAAAACTCGATTCCCCGCTGTGCCTTGATGCCTTGGTCGTGATAAGGATGCTTGATCTGGCGCATCTCGGTTACCAGGTCAGCCGCGCGTACCAACTCTTCCGGAGCACCTCTCCCGGTAACCACCACATGCAATCCTTCCCGCCGGTTCGTGATCCCATCCAAAACCAGTTCCAGTGGGAGCAACCCATAAGAGAGCACGTAATTCAGCTCATCCAAAATGATCATATCGTAGCGGGACTCTCTGATCGCGGCATCAGCCCGTTCCCAGCCGGATCTGGCCAGTCTGGCGTCTTCCTCAAGGGACTCTTTCTTCCAGGTAAAGCCCGAGCCCAATGGCTCGATCTCTATCTCCTCAAACCGCTTCAAAGCTTCAAGTTCACCGTATGACCAGGCGCCTTTAATGAACTGCAAAATGAGGACCTTCAAGCCTTGTCCCACAGCACGAAGAGCCATCCCCAGCGCGGCCGTCGTCTTACCCTTGCCGTTACCGGTGAAAACAACAAGCAATCCCCTGCGCACAAAAGCCTCCCACCCTCTCGTCACTTAATACAGGTGCTCTTCACAAAAAAAAGCGGGCACTTTTTGCCCGCTTCCATGGAACTCTAGCGCCTCCCCCCGCACAGCCATCGCTGATGCCATGTGGGATTTGGCTGAATCTGCTGCTATCTTTAACAATGTCCGAAAAAAAAGCTCACCCTGAATATTAATCGGTTGAGGGGCTCTCGCTCTTTTTCTCACTACTTTCCGTTTTCGTTGTATCTGAGCCGTTGGGTGCACTGCTACTCTGGTTCTTGCCTGCATAATCCGTTACATACCAACCTGAACCTCTGAGGTGGAAAGTGCTCATCGAAATGAGTTTGTGTAATTCTCCACTGCAATGAGAACAGCTCGTCAGGGGTGGATCTGAAAATCTCTGTATCGCCTCGGCCATCTTCCCACACTTCGTGCATTCGTATTCATAGATTGGCATTTCATAACCCTCCGAGTAACATCCTTTGTAAAATGATCACTCTAAGAAATCGATCATCTGAATCACCACCATTATAAGGCTATCAATAATCATGTCAAGACTCTCCTGCAATACCTGTTTTGGCGGGAGCCTTGAGCTTCTTGCGAAACCATCAAGGGTTCAACGGGACCAACTGGCCGTTCACAACCTGCAAGAGCATATAATCCCTTTCCAATTCACCTCGTTGATTGAATGAACAGGTCCCGGTAACTCCTTCGAAGTCTCGAATCTGCAAGAGGTTTCGGATCAGTGAGGCACGGTCTTTGACTTCATAATTGAAGCCTGAGCGTGCCTGGAGAAAGAGCATAAGCGCATCATAGGCCTGAGCCTCCAGATAGGATGGGCGAGCATTGTACTTTGCCTCGAACTTCTCCCGGAAGGTCCTAACGTTTTGTTTCCCACTGTCAGCCAGGAACGGGGTGGCAAAAATAGCCCGCTCGACATACACTCCCCCAGCCTGCACCAGGGGCGCCTCGCCCCAGAGGTTCGTCCCGATCAGGGTCACTCCGACCACATTGTTATAGGGCAACTGTGGCGCGATGAGGGCCACTGTTTGCACTTGGTCAGGGATGAACAAGACATCGAAAGGGGTGGTTTCAATCCCTGTAGGGGGACTGTTCTTCCTGGCAATATTGAGCAATTTCTCGATCGGTTCTCTGAAATCGGTGCTCTTGTCCTTGTAGGGAACACTCGCCAGCAGATTGCCGCCAGATTCCTTCACCACCTCCGAGAAGATTTTAGAAAGGTTTTGACCATAGCGATCGTCAGGATAGAGAACCGCGAAACGAGCAAAGCCCAACTTGTCCTTGCAGTAGCGCACAAGTGTTTGAACCAGCTGTCGATTGTCAAGAAAAACATGGAACACAAAGCGGCTGTCTTCCGTTTGTTCATCCTGCTGAGTCAAAGCCAGAAGTGGCATGCCCCACTTGTTTGCCATTGGGGCTACAGCCTTGGCGGATTGTGCGCCCAGTGGACCGACTACCGCCAGAACAGCATCTTCCTTGACCAATTTTTCAAGGGACTTCGCAGTCAGGGCGGAATCGGTTTGAGCCTCTCGAATGACCAAAGTGACCCGTTGGTTTGGATGCGTCTCATTCCACTCTTCCGATGCCAAGTTGAGTCCTTTCAGGACCATATCACCATATTTGGCATAGGGTCCGTTCAGGGGTACGAGGCATCCGACACGATCAGCATTTACCTGAGTTGCAGGCTCAGCTGGGCCGGGGCCAGGAACGGGCGCCTCCCGCAACCCTCCCTGAATCTCCGGAGCCAGCGGGTGTGTGGGATTGCGACTCAAGAGCTCGCGCAGGTTTTGGCGAGCCGCATCGGACTGGCCTTGCGGTTTGTCAATCTGTGCTAGACGGTAGTACAAAAAGACCTTCATGAAATCAGGCTGATTCTTTTTCAGTAATCTCTGAATGGTGTTTGGGTCCGCGCTGTTCAGGAGATTGACCGTAGCCTGGGTGAGAGATTTGTTTTCTTCCGGCGTTTTGGCAACTCCAAAGCCGGCGGTGAGCCAATCGAAGGCCGTACTTATGTCACCTTCGCTTCCATAGATGCCAGCCATCAGGCTACTGAGACCGACCTGAACTCCGGGACTCCCTTTTGAAGCATCCCAGAGGGGCATGGCTTCTTTCAAGGCTTGTTTTTTTCTGCCGGTCATGGATAGGACGCGCATCCGGTCCAACTTTACCAGGCCAATGCCTTCCCACTCCGGATAGGTGTAGATGAGGTAGTCAAAATACTGGAGAGCTTTCTCTGCCTGCCCTTGCCCCAGATAGACGCCTCCAAGGGTGTAATACGACTTCGCCGCAATGGTGTAGTTCGGGTATTTCTGGATGATGCGTTCCCATGAGGTAATGGCAGCGGTAAGATTGCCCGCCTTCTGGGCCTTTTCGCCTTGTCGCCATAAATTCTCGGCTTCAGCCGGAGTAGCGGTGTTAAGTTTGGAGGTGGGCCTTGTTTCGGCGGGTTGCTGAGGACGAGTGGCGCAATTCGCCAGCAACCCCAAAGCAACAAGAGCTAAAGCCCACATTTTAATTCTGTCCATAGTGCGCCTCTTAGTAAATTGCGTCGATCCTGGCGCCCAGCGCCAACGTTGGGGGATCACGTATACTCCAAAATAGCATTAAGGGCACACGAAAACTGCTGTGCCCTTAAAAAAACTCATCTGCTAAACTTGATTCAACTTGAGCAGTACGCCGTCCCCCGCTTTGAATCCCTTTTTCGTTATTGCCACGGAGGCTGCCAGTCTAACGCTAGCAACAAATTGATGAGAATCCCTTACTTGTCTTTCACTTCTTGGAAATCCGCATCCACCACATCGTCGTCCGGTTTCTTCGAAGCACTTGCACCCTCTTGATGGGCTCCGCCTGCCCCGGCGCCTGCGGCCTGCTGTTCGGCGGCTCGCTTATAGGCTTCCTCAGCAAGTTTATGGGAGACCGTAGTGAGTTGATCCATTTCCCGCTGGATAGGATCTCGATCCGTGCCCTCCATAGCTTGTTTCAATTTCTCTATTTGTGCTTCGATATCCTGCCGCATTTTGGCATCTACCTTATCACCCAGGTCGCGCAGGCTTCTTTCGGTGTTATAGATGAGTGCGTCCGCATGGTTCTTCGTTTCCACGAATTCCCGCTTCTTTTTATCCTCCTCGGCATGGATCTCGCCTTCTTTTATGAACCTTTTGATCTCCTCTTCCGAAAGACCGCTTGAAGCGGTGATCTGAATCGACTGTTCCTTTTGTGTGGCAAGGTCTTTTGCGGAAACATGTACAATGCCGTTGGCATCAATGTCGAAGGTTACTTCGATTTGTGGGATTCCTCTGGGAGCGGGCGGGATCCCAACCAGCTCAAAACGGCCCAGGGTCTTGTTGTCCATCGCCATTTCCCGTTCGCCCTGAAGCACGTGGATCGAAACCGCTGTCTGGCTGTCGGTCGCCGTGGAAAAGGTCTGGCTCTTGCGGGTGGGGATTGTGGTATTGCGCTCGATGAGGCGGGTCATGACCCCCCCCAGTGTTTCGATCCCCAGGGAAAGAGGCGTTACATCGAGAAGCAAGACGTCCTTTACGTCGCCCGTGAGTACTCCGGCCTGAATGGCTGCGCCAACTGCTACCACTTCGTCGGGGTTGACTCCTTTATGTGGCTCTTTGCCGAAGAATTCCTGCACCTTCTGTTGTACTCGAGGCATTCTGGTCATGCCGCCAACGAGAATGACTTCGTCAATAACGCTTCGAGCCAGCCCGGCGTCACGCAACGCCTTTTCCATTGGTAGTCCCAGTCGATCGATGAGATCATCAACAAGTGATTCAAGTTTGGCACGCGTCAGCTTGATGTTCAGATGCTTCGGCCCCGAAGCATCTGCGGTAATAAAGGGGAGGTTGATTTCGGTTTCCATAGTCGAAGAGAGTTCTATCTTAGCCTTTTCCGCGGCTTCCTTCAGACGCTGCAGAGCCATCTTATCGTTGCGGAGGTCAATCCCATAGTCTTTCTTGAACTCGGCAGCCAGCCAGTCAATAACGCGCTGGTCGAAATCCTCTCCTCCCAGGTGGGTGTCACCATTGGTCGACTTGACTTCGAAAACCCCGTCTCCAATCTCCAGAATGGAGATATCGTAAGTTCCACCGCCAAGGTCAAAGACGGCGATTTTCTCGTCTTTTTTCTTGTCCAAGCCGTAGGCAAGCGAAGCAGCGGTGGGCTCGTTGATGATACGCAATACCTCCAACCCCGCTATCTTTCCCGCATCCTTGGTAGCCTGCCGCTGGCTGTCATTGAAGTAGGCCGGCACAGTGATGACCGCTTCCGTTACCTTCTCTCCAAGGTAATCCTCCGCGGTCTGTTTCATCTTCATGAGAACAAACGCCGAAATTTCCGTTGGGCTGTAGTCTCGGCCACGACTCTGCAAATGTGCATCAGCATTGGAAGCCTTTACGATCTTGTATGGCAGGATCTTAATATCCTCCTGAATTTCCCTGGTGTCATATTTGCGTCCTATGAGCCGCTTCACGGCATATATGGTATTCTCAGGATTGGTTATCGCCTGCCGCTTGGCCACCTGGCCAACAAGCCTCTCGCCGCTGTCGGTAAAGGCAACCATTGAAGGGGTCGTGCGGCCACCTTCCGCATTGGGGATTACCTTCGCTTCTTTTCCCTCCATGATGGCAACCACCGAATTAGTGGTCCCAAGATCGATGCCTATTACTTTACTCATCGGTTTTGCCTCCTTAAGATGCTATGCAATTTGAGTACTTCAATCAATATCTTCAATAATCACTCCATTCGCCACGTGCCACTAGCCGCTTGTCGATTAGGAATCCTGGGAGCTCCTGGAAACAACAACCATTGCGGGACGAACAAGGCGGTCATGCAGCGTAAATCCCTTCTGCAATTCCTGAATTACGGTTTTTTCGGGATATTCTGTAGATTCCTGTTGCATTACAGCCTCGTGATATTTGGGATCGAATGGCTTGCCCAGGGACTCAAAAGATGTGCACCCAAATCTCCCTAGAACATCCCCCATATTCTTCAATGTCATTCTCACGCCTTCAAGCAGGCTCTGACAATTTGTATCTTTTTCACCATGCTGCACGGCGCGCTCCAGATTGTCGATGACCGGCAAGAGTTCCCGGATCAGGTATTCATTGGCAAAACTAATGCCGTCCGACCTTTCCCGCTCCAGGCGCTTGCGCATATTCTCCATCTCCGCCGCCATGCGCAGAATACGATCTTGAAGTTGCCTGATTTCTTTATCTTTCTTCACCAGGATATCTTCACTTTCTTCTTGGTGAATCTCCATCGGAACAGGAATCCCGGCTTCTTCGCCGCCCGGGGATTCCGTGCCCGTGTCCAAGCCCCTATCCTGGCCAGGTTCCGTAACCATCTGTGTTCTACCTCCATTCCCCAAAAACAGGGCAATCCGTCATGCTCCCTCAGGTTCTTCAAGGAGTTGACTTAATAAGCAGGCTGTGAATTCCACCACGGGAATGATTCGCGAATAATCCATGCGCGAGGGACCGATCACCCCAAGGACTCCCAGCAGTGTATCCCCTCGACGATAAGGAGAAGAGATCAGGCTGATTTCTCCAAGCTCTTCCAATTCACTCTCGGATCCCAGGACGATACTCACCCCCATGGTCGTTCTCAGAGTCATGTCCAAAAGTCGTATGATTATTGATTTTTCTTCAAAAGCATCCAAGATGCGACGCATCCGCTCCACGTCTGCGAATTCGGGATTATTGAGCAGCTTCGTCTGCCCCTCGATGTAAACATCGGTATTTTCAAGCGTTGTTTGAAACGCGCGCTCAGTGATTGCAAGGGCCCGCGAATAGAGTTGATCAAAGAGGATCTTCTCGTTACGCATCTCCTCCAGAATGCGCTGCTTGATCTCTCCGAGCGGGACGTCCTGGAGGAGTTCGTTGACATATCGCCCGTAACGATCCAACTCTTCCTGCCTGATATCCTCGTCCACATCCAAAAAACTGTGATGTACCAGGCCCGATTTCGAGATCAGGATGACCGCCAGATGGCTATGCCTCAACCGGATAAACTCAATGTGTTTCAAGCGAGCCATGGTAAGCTTCGGCCAGAGAACGACTCCGGCTTGCCCGCAGAACTTCGACAGTATTCGGGACGTCCGTCGCAGCAGTTCGGTAATGTCTCCCTGTGATTCCTTGAAGGCTTGCCGAATGAGAGCCCGTTCCTCTTTCTGCAATTCCTTGAATTTCATTATGGAATCAAGATAAAGACGCAGCCCCCTATCGGTTGGGATCCGCCCGGCCGAGGTATGAGGCTGGTAAAGCAGTCCGAGATCTACGAGATCGGCCATCACGTTGCGAATTGTGGCGGAGCTGACCTTCAATCCATAGCGCTTGGATACGGCACGAGACCCAACCGGTTCTGCGCTTTGTATGTAGTCATTTATAACCGCTTCAAGGACCTGCTGATCCCGCTTTGGAAGATCGATCACTGGTGTACTCCAGGGGGCAAATTAGCACTCTTCCCTACAGAGTGCCAGCCTAACCTAGTAATGAACGCCGGCTTTGTCAATAACTCAGCGCTCTTCCTCGCAAGAATTTCGGGACGTTGGAAAGTGATCTGGGGGCTTGCCGTGATTGGTGGAAGAATGAAGGCATGCACTTGCCTTCTTTTGGGCGAAATACGGACTTGCAGCAAAAGGAAACCTTATTCAAGGTGGTGTGTGGCTACAAAAAACAAGAAGCCGAAGGAGAATAGCTCTGCAGCGGTCTCTTTCAGCTTCTGACCGACCCATAATAGGGCCAGCAAACAATTAGTACCTCTTCAGGAAGTCGTCCAGCATGTCGATGCTTTTCTTTTGGATAACCAAGCTAAAGATCTCGTCCTTCACCTTTCGGGGAAGGAGTTCGATGCTCTTGGTTGTGGCCGAGTCGAATTTCGCGGTCGGGAATCGCTGACTCACGGAAGCCTCTATCCCCAGGCCCACAGCCTCGGCACAGCCTTTCACGCGCATTCACCGAAGACCTAAAATCGTAGTCGTTGCCCAACAAAAAAAGGAGATGCACTTTCCGGTGCATCTCCTTTTTTTGAATCAGGCGATAGTGATTTGGTTATTGGCCCGTTGCAGCGCCGTGCAGCTTGACTTCAACTTTTTCGTCAAGGCCTGCATAGTAATCCTTGAGAATGACGAGTACTTCGTTACGACCGAAATGATCCGGAATCGGAGTTCCTTCGGAAAGACCCTTGCGCAGTGCGGTACCACTTAAAAGAACGCGGTCTTCCTTGCCGTGGGGGCAGGTCCTGAGGGATGCCATGCCGTCGCATTTATGGCAGTAGAAGGTCCAGTCGATTTTGAGCGGCGTACAAAGAAGCGCTTTTCCGCCCGCCGGTTTGGGGATCTTGTCAAAAATGGTCTGGGCTTCGAACATGCCGTAGAAATCGCCCACGCCGGCGTGGTCGCGGCCGATGATCATGCGGGAGCATCCATAGTTCTGGCGGAAGGTGGAATGAAGAAGGGCTTCACGGGGACCGGCATAGCGCATATCCAGCGGATACCCGCCCTGAAGAACCTTGTCTTCCACAAAGTAATTCTTAACCAAAGCATCAATACATCTTACGCGGACTTCGGCGGGAATATCGCCGGGTTTCAGGTTGCCGACCAGGGAGTGAATGAAAACGCCGTCGCAGACTTCGACAGCGATCTTGCACAGATATTCGTGGGACCGGTGCATGGGGTTGCGCAGCTGAAGGGCAGCCACTTCATTCCAGCCTCTTTCAGCAAAAATCTTTCTTGATTCTGCCGGTCTCATGTAAACGCCGGGATATTGGGCGGGATATTCGGCTTCACTGAGCACTTTGACCGGGCCGGCCAGATTGACAGCCTTCTGCTCCATCACCATCTGAACGCCGGGGTGATCATTCTTGGCGATTTTCCAGAAATCCTCGGCGGTTTTGGTGCCTTCACCCATATACACTTTTTCACACTCAAACTTCTTGTCGGCCTCGGTCATTTCATATTTCTCGGTGACCTTCATGGTGGCCATGAACTCGTTGCGCTCCGGATCAAAAAGAGCGATTTCTTCACCGACTGCGATGGCAGCGGCCTCTTCCTTGGACGCGGAAAGGGTTACCGGAATGGGCCAGAAAGTGCCGTCCGCCAGAAGATAATTATCGCAAACGCCTTTCCAGTCAGCCTTGGTCATAAAACCGGTCAGGGGGCTGAATCCGCCGATGCCCATCATGATCAGGTCACCTTTTTCACGGGGACTGACGTCGATTCTTTTAAGACCCTGTGCTTTTTTAAGTTCGGCTGCCTGTTCTGCACCTTCGAGCAAACAGCAGGTCAAGCCTTTTCCGCCATGAGGTGGGATTAATTCTGACATTTGTTTCTTTCTCCTTATTAAAAAAGTGTTGGGTTAAGTGGTTATGGCATGGGGCAACCCATGATTACGCACCTGAGTTCTTACATGTAATATAATGCTGTAAGTGAAGTCAAGCGCAAATTCAGGGCAATTGCACGTCATAAGGTTCTCGCCCAAGAAAATGGGGCAGCTCGGCGCTCATCCCCTCACTGAGATAGTTCCCGACCATTTCTTGAACGTTCAGGCGGAGCAACTCAAAGATCTTCTCCGACTGACATTGAATCTCTTTGAAAAGGCTGACAACTTCGGGTACATTGATCTCGATCTTCATGGCGGTTCTCCTTTCGTTGAGGTTTTGTTGGGCAACCCTCTTGTAAAGGAAAAGCGCTTTTCTTGTCATCCGGATCTGAAAAATTTACACAAAATCTTTTAACCCTTGACAACCTTTGCTCCAGGAATATAATGCGCGCGTACAAAAGAAATGAACATGAGCCGCCAAGTGCGGGTAGTCTGCCGGGGGAAGCGACGTAATCCGAGTAGCTGTTTCCGATGAAGCCCCATGCTTGTCAACTCCACCGCAATCGTAGAGAATTCCCTGTTCACGTTCGCAAAATCGGCTCAGTCTGTCATCCAACGCAACGGGCACTGTTTTCTAACGGTGTCACTTGCAAGAAATCGAGCTCCCATAGCCGCAGACCAAATTGTACTGTAAATCGGTTGGCCGGCAGGACAGCCTGTTGAGTGAAAGGAGGTGTGAGCGCGTCAGTCGAATGAGTCCGAGCAGTAAGAGGATTGGGTGAAATAGGCCATATAAATTCTTAAGGAGGTTAGACTATGCCTAGTTTTGTAATGACAGAGAAGTGTGATGGCTGCAAGGGGCAGGATAAAACTGCTTGCATGTATATATGCCCCAATGACCTGATGATGCTGAATAAAGAGACGATGAAGGGATACAACCAGGAGCCTAATTACTGCTGGGAGTGCTACTGTTGTGTAAAGATATGTCCACAGCAGGCTATGGATGTAAGGGGATACGCAGACTTTATGCCTCTTGGCGCTGCATCGACTCCGCTGAGAGGAAGTGAAGACATCATGTGGACCATCAAATTCAGGGATGGGAGACTCAAGAGGTTTAAGTATCAAACGAGGACGACGGCAGAGGGTTCTATAAAGCCATTTGAGGGATTCCCTGAGGCAAAGGTAGCAGATTTGAACAATCAGTACCTCCTTGGAGAGCCGGACATAATGGGAATTAAAGAACTCCCGACAAATAAGAAATAAGGAGATGAATAAATGAGAGAATTTGCCACAGAGGTTGTTGATACTGATGTATTGATACTTGGTGGAGGGATGTCCGGCTGTGGTGCTGCAGTAGAGGCTGCGTACTGGGCAAAGCCACTGGG
>Ga0209048_10004092_pt1 | contig 14002 bp, 11 predicted proteins | sample FrelakmetCRP12CR_FD_187146 | JGI IMG/M metagenome (GOLD analysis project Ga0209048, IMG submission 187146) | Freshwater lake sediment microbial communities from the University of Notre Dame, USA, for methane emissions studies - CRP12 CR (SPAdes)... | ecosystem: Environmental > Aquatic >... | reverse complement strand
GTCCCGTTCATCTCTCCTCGCCGCGTTCTCCGTTCTCGCGCTGACCGCAACGCCCGCCGCGACCGCGCTCGCGGCGAGCGCCTCAGCGAGGCCGGCCTCCCGGTCGGAGCGGGCGGCGATCATGGCGTACTTCACCGCCAACGACGGCAGCTCCTCCGAGGTGCACGGCGTGTACGTGTCTCGCTCGAACTCAAGCCTCGCCGTGGTGTGCGCCCACACTCCGGAAGCAGGCACTCAGGCTTTTGTCCTTACCCGCACACACCGCTCCTGGCGCTACCTGACCAGCGGCCCCGTCGGGCGCGCGGGCAACTCTGCCGATCGACGCCTCGAGCGCGCCTGCGGCTGAAAAAACAGGGCATGCTGCGCGCAGGCTAGGGGACGAGCAGGTAGACGCGAACCGGACCGGCCGCCGTCGTGGCGGCGAACGAGGACACTGCGTAGGTCGCCCCGCGGTATCTCAGGGACCCCTGGTCGGGCAGGCGGGGAGGTCCCGGCTGGGTGCTGCCGGCGAGCTGGTGAGCGCCCGATCGGACATAGCTCAGGCTGGCCGTGAGGGCCTCGCTTGAGTGGACGAAGGCGGAAGGCGGCGCTCCGGCCAGCGAGAAACGATGCCAGAGTCGCTGCGCGATGTCGCCCACCTCGGAGACCTTGATCGAGGCACAGCTCAAGCGCGAGAGCGAGCCAGGAACCGGGACCAACAGCGAGATCCGCAGGGGCCCTTGCGGGTAGGCCTCGGCCCTGAAGCTGAACGCCTCGTAGCTCACACCTCGATAGTTGACCGGCCCGAGGTCCGGGATGCTCGTCGGCCCGGGCGCAAGCGTGCCTTCCAGGGGCACCCGGCGCGACCCCGCGTACAGGACGAGGGGCACACCGATGTAGCGCGTCTCGAGCTTGACGTACCCAAGGTCGTCCTGGACCGACAGAAGGTAGCGCCCGACCGATCGGCCATGGAAGCGCAGGTTTCCGCCGACAGGCGCAAGGATGTAAGGACCGCCGACGTCTGCGAGCAGCACGCCGCCGCTCGTGACACGCAGGCGCACAATGTGAGTGCCGGAGTAGACGAGCCTTGTCACAGCTTCCTTTACGCTCACTCGGTTTCCGCTCGCCAGGGCGCTCAGCAGGGGGGCGAACGTTTCTACCTGGTTCTGGTCGGCGCGCACTCCGGAGCTCGATCGCTCCCGGGAATAGATCTGCATCGCCGCCCGCCCAACGGTCTTGGCGAGAACCTTCGGCGTGGCCGGGCCGCATGGTGGGCCGGCGATGCTCGACTGATCGGCCGGGGTCGCGCGCGCCGCGGCACCCGGCTGCGGGGCGGCCCTGCTCGCGCCCTGAGCCGTGGCGCCACAGCCCGCGAGCGCCGTCGCGAGCAGCCCCGGAGCGATGATGGCTGCGCATATCCGCCGCGCCGGCCGTTGTGCTGGCATCACCCGAGTCTCATTGACACCCATAATCGTCCGGTAACGGACGAATGAGAAAGCGCTCAAGACCGCCTTACCGGGCCAGGACCGTGAAGAAATCCCGGCTGTAGGGTTCGAAGTAGCGCCCGGAGATGCCGTTCTGGCCGGGTACCACCGGAACGGCGCTCGGTCCGCTGCCGCCGTGCACGTACAGATAGCCGGCAACCCATGCCGGATTGATGTCGAGCTCGACCGCCCGCTGCGCGCCGGCGCTGATCAACGCCTGGGCTATGCCGCCGGGTGACAGGCTCTCGCCGGCGGCCCACACCAGCTGGCCATTGCCGGTGATGCCCAGCGCCGAGCGCGCGATGAAGGTGACACCGCCCAGGGTGGATCCCCAGCACGACTGGACGCAGCTGCCGACGGTGCCGGCAGGGACACCCTGATCGACGAGCAGGTGCAGGTTCTGGAGGACCGAGTAGACAGGCTGACCGCGGGTCGGAACGCCGCTGTGCCAGGCGCCTATGTCCGTCATTCCGTTGCGATAGGTCACGATCGAACCCAGTCCGGGCTGCAGTGCAGCCCCGACTCGGCCGTCGGCCAAGAACCCGATCACGCCGGTGCTGAACTTGAACCCCCCGTTGAATGCGGCCACGATGCGGTGGATCTCGCTGGGGCTGATCCGGTCGCCGTACTTCCAGCTTCCGCTCGGCTCCCCCAGCCCCGCGTGGAGATCGAGCCGCACCAGTTCCTGGTTGAAGCGAAGCAGCGTCACGCCCGCGCGCTGTGCCTGCCAGGCCGCGATCTGTCCCCCGATCCTCGCTACCGGCTGCCAGCTCGGGCGCGCTTGGTTGACCGGAGTCACCACCGGGAGGGTCGCGGCGCGCTTGGCCGCTGCCTGCCTGGCTGCGGCCAGTCGCGCAGCGGCGCGGGCGGCGCGAAGTTCGGCCTGATCGGGATGGTCGGCCTGAGCGGATTGGCTCGACTGCGAGGCAGCCGCCGGCGCGGCACTCGACTGCCCACCACAGCCGCCCAGGACAAGCGCGAGCACCGAGGCAGCCGTGGCCGGCAGCAGCGTCACGTGTGTTCGTAGTCGTTCTCGCGCAAGCATTAATTGGCGGCTGGAGCCCTCACACTGCTCGGCCATGCTCGCCTCATCCGCCGCGAGCGTAGCAGGATCCCGCGAACTGCTGTGGAGGTTCGAACGGTCGCGCGCACCGAAGGCGCAGGCTTTATCCAGGCCTCAGAGTGGCCTGGCAATGTTCGTCTCCGGGGGGATCGAACACCACCGCAGGATCAACAAGGGAGATCGATCTCATGGCAAGAATCATCGTCACCACCGAGCAAAGCAGACCCGACTTCCCGGCGCTGCTCGACGAGCGAGTCTGCCCCGCACATCTGAGCGATGGCCACTCGGCAGCCCAGCTCATCGAGCGGCTGGGCTGGGCGATCAGAGACGCCGAGAGCACCGAGCACTCAGAGCGGGCAGCCTAGCGCGATCGCGATTCCTCAGGCCTTGCCGAGGTTCGGCCAGTCAAAGAGGCCCGGACTCCCGGACTGGCTGAGCCCGGGGATCAGCTGAGGGCCGACGATCATCGGCCCGAGGACGACGCTCGCGGCGGCCCGCGGCTGATCGTCAGCTCCGAAGAGCTCGGTGTCGTCTCCGCCGCCAACGCCGCACGGCGCCTGCCGGTGGTCCCGATAGAGCAGCCCGTAGTAGAAGACGTGCGCGGGCGCGACGGCAGGATCACGGATGAGCGTCTGCAGGTAGGAGGCGTCGTTCGCCTGGCGGGCCTGCCCGCGCACTTCACCAGCCCTGCAGTAGAACGCGCCGACCTCGGTGAGCCAGATCTGCTCGCCGACCCCGTGATTCGGCAGATTCGCCTTGATGTTCAGGAGATTGGCCTCGTTGTGGGTGCCCAGCGCAACGTAGGGATGTACGCCCCATATGTCGGCGGGGAAGCTCAAGCCCTTCTCGTAGGCCAGCTCGAATCCGGCAACCGTCCTCGTATCTTCGAAGTCCCCCACGATCACATGACAGGCGAGCAACGCCGTGCAGAGCGTGTGCGCGACGTTGGCGAACTCGGCAGCAGCGGCCGGGCTCTCATGGCCCTGGTTGTTCGGCTCGTTCCACGCCTCCACGTATCTGATCGGCTCGCCGAGCGCCGCGGCCTCGGCGAGGATCTCCCGCAACCTCAAGCCGTATTCACTGGGCGATTTGGGACGAACGCCGTCGTAGCTGGTCAGGGCCACCACCGGGGTCAGCCCCACGCTCCGGACGTCAGCGAGCCAGGCTTCGAACCGCTCCCGGTAGGTTCCCCGGGGATCGGGTCGTCCGCCGGCCTCGGTGGGCGCATCCCACTGGAGCACATAGCGAGCGAGCGAGACCTGCCCGAGCGGTCCGCCGCCCAACCGGCCGCGAAGGCCGTCGGCCAGCGGGCTGGCCGCGAATGAGCCGTCCCAAACGGGCAGGCTCTGGTCGGAGATCCCGTCGACGTAGACGGCCGCCGCGCAGGCGCCCGATCCCGCCAGGAGAACGCCGATCCAGACCGCAAGCGAGCAGGCCCACTGCAGGCGACGGACAGGCCTCAACCTCGCCTCCCGTCCGCGCTAGCGCCGCGAAGCAAAGAATCCGCTAAGGAGCTCAGCGCACTCCTGCGCAAGCAGTCCCGTAGCGACCTCGGGGCGATGGTTCAGACGAGCCTCGCCGAGCACGTCCAGCACGCTTCCGCACGCGCCGGCCTTCGGGTCGGCGGCACCGTACACCACCCGCGGAACCCGTGCGAGCACGATCGCGCCCGCGCACATGGCGCAAGGCTCGAGCGTGACATAGATCACGGCGTCGAGCACCCGCCAGCTGCCGCTCGCGCGTGCCGCCTCCCGCAGGGCTATCACCTCGGCGTGGGCGGTCGGGTCCTGACGAAGCTCGCGCTCGTTGTGGGCCATTGCGAGCACCTCGCCGTTCCGGACCACCACCGCGCCTATCGGCACGTCCTCGTGTTCTAACCCATGCTCGGCCTCGCGCAGAGCCAGGCGCATAAAGTAGTCATCGCGTGGGAAGAAGCGCCCGCTCATCGATCTCTCCGCGGTCTCTGCGACAGTGCGTGGGGCCCACGCTCGCTCCGGAGCATCATCATTACAAACCACCAATGCTCCGACGCGCCTTCCGCCCATCTGCCCGCACTGCAAATCGGTCCCTTCGGGTCGCCGTGTCGTGCGCGGCGCTCCTGGCCCTCGGCGGTTGTGCCGGCGCCTCCGCGGCGGCCGCGGCGGCGCCCGGCCCCTACGCGCCGGGGGAGATCCTCGTGAAGTACGCCGACGCCACGCCGCCCGCGGCCCGGGCTGCGGCCGCGCGAGCCGCCGGGGGACTCGATCCGGTGGTAGTCGCGGCGCACACGAGGATGCTGCACCTGGCTGCCGGGGTGAGCCTCGCATCAGCACTCGACCACCTGCGTCGCCAGCGCGACGTCGTGTGGGCAGTGCCCGACTACGTGGCCCATGCCTCGGGCGGGCTCATCCCCAACGACCAGGGTACGGGCGGTGCGCCCGGCGACTGGCAGCTGTTGCAGTGGAACTTCGTCGGGCCGTTCGGCGTGAATGCGCCGGAAGCCTGGGCGAACGTGGACGCTGCCAGGGCGCCCGGCGGGAAGGGCGTGGTCGTTGCGGTGCTCGACACCGGCGTCGCGTACGGCAACCGCAGTCGCTTTCGCCGGTCACCGGACTTCACCCGGGGCGAGTTCACCCAGGGGTATGACTTCGTTGCCAACAATCCCTATCCCAACGACCGGAACGGCCACGGAACGTTCGTCGCCGGAACGATCGCCGAGGCCACGAACAACCGTTACGGGCTTACAGGCCTTGCGTTCGGCACTCGCATCATGCCGGTCAGGGTGCTCGACAGCTCGGGCGAAGGCGACGCGTCGACGATCGCCGAGGGCGTCCGCTACGCCGTCAATCGCGGCGCCCGGGTGATCAACCTCAGCCTGGAGTTCTCCAGCGACATAAGGGCCTCGGACATCCCGGAGCTGATCGACGCATTGCGCTACGCACGCAGGCGCGGAGTGCTCGTCATCGCGGCTGCGGGCAATGAGGGGCACACTGCGATCGCCTATCCCGCTCACGCCCCCGACGTGATCGCGGTGGGCGCCACAACTGAGCACGGCTGCCTTGCGGCCTACTCCAACGACGGCGCAGGACTGACGCTCGTCGCGCCGGGCGGAGGGGCCGATGCGAACCTTCCCGGCGATCCGAACTGCCACCCCGAACAGCCGGCCGGGCGCACGATCTACCAGGTGACCTTCAACGGGCCTTCGCCCGGCCGCTTCGGCATTCCAACCGACTACGAAGGCACATCGATGGCCGCCCCCCACGTCGCGGCGGCCGCTGCGCTGATCATCGCCAGCCGGGTGCTCGGCCGCCGCCCGTCGCCGGCCCAGCTCATCGCTCGCCTGCGGGCCACCGCGCGCAAGCTGGGCGGTGGCGGCGACGAAGGCCTGTACGGGGCAGGACTCCTCGACGCGGCCGCGGCGACCGCCCCCGGCGGCCCCGGCGCCGTGGCCCCTTAGCCGCGGCACGCGATCGGGTGGTGTCGACCCCCGATCAGCAGGTCACGCAGGCGCCGGAGAAGTGCGACATCGCAGTGGTCGGGGGAGGAATCCTCGGCCTCGCCGTGGCGCGCGAGCTGATCCGCAGGAATCCGCGGTCCTCGCTCTGCGTGCTCGAGCGTGAGGCCGCGGTGGGAGCCCACCAGAGCGGGCACAGCTCAGGTGTGATCCACGCCGGGCTCTACTACGAGCCCGGCTCGCTCAAGGCGCATCTGTGCGTACAGGGCGCTCGTGAACTCTACGAGTACTGCGCCGAGCGCGCCATCGCGCATGAGATGTGCGGCAAGGTGATCCTCGCGACCGACTCCTCTGAGCTTGCGTGCCTGCAGGAGCTCGAGCGTCGGGGCAGGGCCAACGGGGTCGCAGGCCTGCGCCGGATCGATCCCGGTGAGATCGGGCAGCTGGAGCCGTATGCCCGCGGCCTGGCGGGACTGCACTCGCCGAGCACCGGGATCGTGGACTTCCCGGCGGTGACGCGCGCCTACGCCCGGGACGTGCACGAGGCGGGCGGCGCGGTCGCCGTCGGGTGCGAGGTGAGAGACGTGGTGAGCGCACCGCGGTCGCTGCGCCTCCTCCACGGGCGCGGTACGACCGAGGCCGGTCACGCGATCTTCTGCGGCGGAGCGTGGGCCGACCGGCTCGCGGTCGCGGCGGGGGCCGATCCCGATCCGCGGATCGTGCCTTTTCGCGGGGCCTACCTGCGGCTCGTCGCCCAGCGCCGCCACCTCGTGCGCTCGCTCATCTATCCGGTCCCCGATCCGTCGCTTCCCTTTCTCGGCGTCCACCTGACCCGGAGCGTCGACGGCGAGGTCCTGATTGGACCGACCGCCCTCATCGCGGGCGCCCGCGATGCCTACGGCCTACGGAGGGTGCGGTACAACGACGTGCGCGACACGCTCGTCTGGCCGGGAACCTGGAGGATGCTCAGCCGCTGGTGGCGCACGGGCGTAAAGGAGCTGCGCTATGCGGCGATGCGCTCAGCGCTGGTCAGCGCCACGGCGCGGTACGTGCCCGAGCTCGAAGTGCAGGACGTCGAGCCCTCGTTCGCCGGGGTGCGCGCTCAGGCCCTGAGCCGCAACGGCCGGCTCATCGACGACTTCGTCTTCTCGGCGACGCCACGCGCGCTGCACGTGCGCAACGCACCCTCGCCGGGAGCGACCGCCTCCCTGGCGATCGGCCGGTATGTGGCCGATCAGGCGGAGCAGGGGTTCGGTTGGGGGGGTTGAGGGGGCAAGCCGGTGGAGGTCGAGTCTTCCAGCAGGTGAGCTATCCCACTGATCTGAAGCACGGACGGCCCTGGCGACCCGCTACATCGCCGCGAGTCTTCTCACGGCATCAGGAACGCCCTCCCGAGCCGTCGGGAAGCGCGGCAGCCAGCCGAGTTCACGCTTGATCTTGGCGTTGGAGGAGCGCGCCGAGCGAACGACCGCGGCCACGGCGTTTCGCCCGGCGATCAGACGCGCGAGCGCGGCTGGCACGCGGCGCGGGGCGCCGACCCCAAGCGCCTGAGCGGTAAGTGCCATGAAGTCATAGAACGTGATCGGCTCGTCGTCGACGACGTGGTAGATCGACCCGGCGGGTCCCTGCTCGGCCGCGAGGGCCAGAGCACCTGCGACGTCATCAACGTGGACGACGTCCCACAGGTTCTCGCCCCCGCCGATCACCGCGAGGCGCCCCGACTGGCGCAGACGGGGAATGAGCTCGCTTGCATACCAGCCGCCCGGGCCATAGACATGGGAGGGCCGAATCACGACAGCCGGCAACCCCGACTCCAGCACGAGTCGCTCGCCCTCCTGCTTGGAGCGCCCGTAAGGGGTCTTGACCGGCAGTGGCGTCTCCTCGGTGAGAAGGGCGCCTTGCGCGTCCCCGGTTACCACGGTCGAGGAGAACACCACGCGGGGTCCGGCGGTCGGCGTCGGTCCAGCAAGAGCGAGGCAGGCGTCGAGGAGTCGCGCGGTGCCCTGCACGTTGACCTCGCGAATCTTGCGCTCGCTGCGCTGGGAGGCTATCTCCGCAGCGAGATGAATGACGCAGTCGGGACGCTCTGCTGACAGTGTCTGGGTCAAGCCCGGGCCGTCCATCAGGTTGCCCGTCAGACCGCGTGTTCCCAAAGGCGCCGAACCGGGGCGACGTACCAGTGCGCCCACCTCGTGCCCTCGTTCGAGCAACTGACTGCAGACAACGGTGCCTATGAAGCCACTGGCGCCTGTGACCAGGATGCGCATCCTCGTCGGAGCTTACGTCCGCTACCGGTAGCCGAGGGTGGCAAAGGTCTCGAGCGCGCTGTCTACGCCGGCCTCAGCTTCGTCCACCTGTGCTCGGGCGGCGTTGTAAAGGGATGGGTTCCTGGCGCCCGCCGCGTCTGCAAGCGCCACGTAAGCTTCATGCGCTTGCGAAATGGCGCTCTTCAGTGAGGCTTGTGCGCGGCTTACGACCAACGGAGGCTCCATCAGGGCAAGCGACGTGGCCGTGTTGGCAAACCGTTCGGCGAGCCGCGCGGCCAGCTGCCGCACCGTGGACAGAACCGCCAGTTGGTGCATTTCGCGCCGTAGCACGGCACGTTGCGCATCAAGGGATCCGACTATTCGGCTGAGCTGGCGGGCGTAGCCGGGTTCCGGAGTCAGGTCATAGCTCTGGGAGTGACCGACCAGCGTGAGGGTCGCGACAATCCGCTCGCATGTTGCCGTGTCGACCGATGCTCGGCTCGATGCGTAGCACGCCACGACCGTCGGGACGCCACCGAGGTTGGGGATGACGTAGACGGTCAGCTGCCGAGCAAACCCTGGGATGCTCAGTCCCGCGTATCTGTACGCCTGACTTTCCACGAGATTGACGACTTCGGCGTGCGGCACCGCGGGGAGCTGCGCGAGGAGTTGCGACGGGAGCGGGCCTGCCTGACCAGCGGGCAGCTGACCAGTCACGAAGCCGGTTTCAGCGGCGTCGCCTTGCGGCGCCAACACGACTGGGCGGACGATCGCGAGGCCAGGGATCGCGGAAGGCGCGGCAGCCTGCTGCCAGTCCGCAGGGGCGTCCACCAGAACGGTGCCGACCAGCACGCTGCGGATCTTCTTCGGAGCCGCAGCAGCGGAGTGACCATGCCCGGCGAGGTAGCCAACAATCGCGACCGCCACGAGAACGACAGCCATGGCGGTTCGCAGGCGGTTGGCCTCGAACATTATTGGCCTCAGCCTGAGCTGTCGAACAACCCGCCGCTCCCGGTGGAGGGTGCGGAATGGCTGCTCGCGGGTGGTGCGGCAGCCGGGGCGGGCTGTGATGGGGCGCTATGGGCTTCGGCCGGGGCCGGCGCGGATGGCACGTTGTTCGTTGCGGGAGCCGCCTGTTCGTGCACCGGCGACGACGACACGGCCGGCGCCGACTGCGACAGGCCCACAGGAGCGCGAAATACTTCACTCTGCGCGGGCGCCGGAGCCGCAGGGGCGGAGCTACGCCGGTTCGCCTGGGCGCCGCTACCCGCTGCCGGCACCGGCGCGATGTCGAGCGGCGAAGCGCTGCTCAGCCGCACCGGGATCGGTGCGCTGACGGAAGCTACCGGAAGGCTCGGGGCAGGTTCGACTCGGATAGCCCTTCCCGGATGTGTGGCGCGGCCCACCGCGAAGAAGCACGCGAACACGGCGAACAGTGTCGCCGCCACCATCAGGGGTCCTCGCAGCTCCACGCGGGGACGCCCAGCACCTTCGCGGATCCAGCGCCGCTCGACGCGAACCGTGTTCATGACGACGGGCACACCATTGGCTGGGAGTTGCTGGGGCTCAGAGAGTTGCTGGGGCCGAGGCACATGTCAACCCGCACGGGCAGCTTGCCACGCCGGATCGAAAAGCCTGTGTACTTCCCGACCTGACCGGCCTTCGTGACTCGGATCTGGAGCGTCACGCCTGCCCGCAGAGTGCGCTCGAACCGCCGGAACGCGACAACCGCCACCGGCCCGCCTTTTTTCTTCTTGCTCGCGATCGCTATCGCACTCACCGATCTCGCCGGGCATCCGCGACCCGTGCATGTGACGTTGATGCGTGCCCCTAGGGGCGCCTGCACCGTGACGAGGCTCAGCGTGACCCCAAATGCGCTATCGGAGCCGGCGATGCGCACGACCGGGAACGGCTGCATGAGCACGAGGGGAGCTGATGTCACCTGGATTCTCTCGGTGGCAACACTCGAGAGGCCGGTGGCGTCCGTGACACGCAGGCGCACCGTGTGGCTGCCAGGAGTGCTGAATGACGTCGTGAGAACCGAGCTGCCGGCTAGGAACGGCCCATTGCCCGCGAGGTCCCATGCCGACGCGGTGATCGGACTATCGACGTCTGTTGAGTTCGATGCCAGCGAGACACTTTCGCCGGTGTGTGGCGAGGCGGGGAACCATGTGAACGATGCTACCGGCGCCACCGGTGCAGCCCTCGCGACTGGGCGCGGCGAGACCGCCAACGTAGCGGCGGCGCTCGTGGCCGTACTGACCGTGTTCGTAAAGACGGCGCGGTACTGATAGCCGCTCTGCGCAACCGCGGCGCTCGATACGCTCAACGTCGTTGTCGTGTTTCCCGAATCCGTGCTGTCGTTCGTCCACGCAGAGCCATCCGTCGAGACCTGCCACTGCACGGATGGTGTCGGCGTACCAGAGGCAGCTGCCGTGAACGTTGCGACTTCGCCCGCGAACACGGTAGTGCTGACTGGGTCGATCGTTACGACAGGAGCCGCAAGCACGGTCAAGGTCGCCCCGGTGCTGTACGCCGTACCAACCGTGTTTGTGAATACCGCTCGATACTGGTAGCCGTTCTGATTCACTTTCGTCGGCGGAACAATGAGCGTTTCTGTCGCGTTGCCCAGATCGCTCGTGTCACTCACCCATGTCAGTCCGGAATTTGCTGAGACCTGCCACTGTATTTTTGGTGTCGGCACTCCCAAGGCTTTCGCCGTGAACACGGTGCCTTCGCCAACCAGCACTATCTGGCTTTCCGGCTCCGCCGTGACTTCTGGCCGCACCTTCGCTATGGCAACCGTCAACGTCGCGGGCGTACTGTTAGCTTTACCCGCCGAGTTAGTGAATACGGCGCGGTACTCGTAGCTGTTTTCACCCGCTGTAGCACTCAGGACCGTCAGCGTGCCCGTGCTATTTCCCAGGTCAACCGTGTCCTTGCCAAAGGTTTTGCCTTTGTCCGTCGAGCGTTCCCACTGTACCCCTGGCGTTGGAACTCCCGAAGCCGCAGCCATGAACGTGGCATGTTCTCCCGCGGTCACGCTCTGGTTAACCGGCTGAGCGGTCACCACCGGCGCTTCGGTTTTTTCAGTAACCGTCAACGTCGCGGGCGTGGTCGTCGCAGTGCCGGCGCTGTTCGTGAAGACCGCGCGGTACTCACTCCCGTTCTGAGCCGCAACGCTGGTCGCATTCACTGTTAGTGAACCCGTCGCGTTGCCCGGATCGCTCGTGTCGATGCTCCAGGTTTTACCAATGTCGGTCGAGCGTTCCCACTGTACCGTCGGCGTGGGAGTACCCGACGCCGCCGCCGTGAATGTGGCTGTTTGGCCCGTCAGCACGCCCATATTTACCGGCGGAGTCGTAACAACCGGCGGGGCGTCGACCGTGAGCGTCGCCGATTCACTCGTCGCGCTGTTGACACTGTTCGTAAATACCGCGCGGTACTGATTGCCGCTTTGTGCGAGGGCCGCGCTGCCGAGCGTCAGGGTATTCGTCGTCGCCCCAGCATCGGCCGTGTCAGTCGCCCACGTCGAGCCATTGGTTGAGACCTGCCACTGCACCGCTGGCGTTGGCGTACCCGAGGCCGCCGCAGTAAACGTTGCGGGTTGACCCGCCAGGACCGTGATGCTCGACGGGTTCGCGGTTATCGCCGGCGCGGCATGAACGGTCAATGTTGCCGGAGCGCTGCTCGCCGTGCCAGCCGTGTTCGTGAACACCGCCCGGTACTCGTAGCCGTTCTGAGCGACGTTGGCAGCGGCCACGGCGAGCGTGCCGGTTGTGCCTCCCGAATCGCTCGCGTCGTTCACCCAGGTCAGACCCGAGGTCGCCGAGTACTGCCACTGCACCGTGGGCGCCGGCGCACCGCTAGCCGACGCGGTGAACGTGGCGGTCCCGCCCGCCAGCACCGTCACGCTGGCCGGATTGCCCGTCACCGCTGGGCCCGCATGGACAGTCAGGGTCGCCGGTTCGCTCGTGGTCGTTCCCGCGGCGTTGCTGAACACCGCGCGATACTCGCGACCGCCCTCAGCGATCACGGCGCTTTCGATCTTCAACGTTGCCGACGTCGCGCCGGCGAGGGGTTTGAAGTTTGCGCCGTTTTCCGTAGACACTTCCCATTGCACGGTGGGCGGCGGCGTCCCGACGGCTGCCGCGGTGAAGGTCGCTGTTTCGCCGGCCAACACCGTCCGGTCTTTCGGTTGGGTCGAGACCGTCGGAATCGAGTGGACCGTAAGAGTCGCTGCCGAAGTCGTCGCCGAGCCGGCCTTGTTCGTGAATACGGCGCGGTACCGGTTGCCGCTTTCAACAAGCGTCGCATTTTGCACCGTCAACGTTCCCGAGGTTGCACCAGCCATATTCTGGAAGGTTGCACCTCCGTTGCTCGAGACCTGCCACTGGACGGTCGGGGCTGGGGCGCCCGACGCTTTCGCCGTGAAGGTGGCGGTTTTGCCGACCAGCACGGTTTCATCGCTCGGAGCGGTAACGATATGCGGCGGCTGGTTGACGGTCAGCGTCGCCGATGCGCTCGTCGCCGTGTTGACCGTGTTCGTGAACACCGCGCGGTAAGCGTTCCCGCTCTCAGCAATCGTTGCTTTTTCGACACTCAGCGTTTCCGAGGTCGCACCCGGCACATTGGTCCAGCTTCCTTCGCCAGGCGGCAGAACCTGCCACTGGATCGTCGGCTGAGGAGTACCCGAAGCCGTGGCGGTAAAGGTCGCGGTCCCAAGTTCAGTCACTTCCTGGCTGCTCGGCTGGTTCACGACAGTGGGCGCCACAGGAGCTGGGCTCACCTTCAGGGTGGCCGTGTGACTCTGCGTCGTGCCGGCTTCGTTCCTGAACCTCGCGCGGAATTTGGCGCCTGTTTCGTACGAGATACTTGCGCCGGTGATTGTCAACGTCGTTGAGGTTGCTCCTTCGACGTCTTGCCAGAATTCTCCAATCGATGGGGCATATTCCCACTGCACAGTCGGAGCGGGCGTGCCCGAGGCTTCGGCCGTGAACACCGCGGCTTCCGGTTCGGTCACTACCTGACTGACCGGCTGTGTCGTGACCACTGGCGCTTCTTCCGGCGGTTCGGCCGCGTTAGCAACCCCGAGCGGGCCTGCGACCAGCGCGACAAGGGCGACAACGATCACACGGCCGAGAGCGGTACTCGGACGCCCGCCGGGGCGGCGCTCATAATCCATGTCGCGTTCCATGCCTCCAGCCTCCAAGCTGGACGGAGCGCATTGCCTTACTCCGCGTTCCGTCGCCGTCCATCATAAGGGAAGTTGGGCGACTTTTGGGAGATCTCGCACTATTTCGAGGCGATTCTCACGAGGCATCTTGCGGCGACGCGACGGGTGCGCTCCGGATACCTGCGCAGACCTGATCGTTCGTGCGCAGCCCTCATGAGCGCAGAGGGCGGTTTCCTGCGTGACGCCCGTCCCCCGCGGCGGACGCGAACCTCGATCTGTCGCGTTCGGGCAGCCCTACCGGGCTCGCCTGTGCAAGGCGGCGCGGGTCCGCTCCCGCCGGCGCGACTCGTGGCGATGATGACGTCTCGCGTGATCCTCGTCGGAGTCGGGGTCCTTTGGCCCAGTCCCGCCCGTCGGGCCCGTTTCGCCCCTCGGCCCGTTGACCCGGTGACACCAGTCGTGCCGGTCGGGCCCGTTTCGCCCGTCGGCCCGGTTGACCCGGTAACACCAGTCGTGCCGGTCGGACCCGTTTCGCCAGTCGGACCGGTTGAACCCGTAACACCCGTGGTACCTGTCGGGCCGGTTTCGCCAGTCGGGCCGGTTTCACCAGTCGGGCCGGTT
>Ga0209048_10004091_pt1 | contig 14003 bp, 12 predicted proteins | sample FrelakmetCRP12CR_FD_187146 | JGI IMG/M metagenome (GOLD analysis project Ga0209048, IMG submission 187146) | Freshwater lake sediment microbial communities from the University of Notre Dame, USA, for methane emissions studies - CRP12 CR (SPAdes)... | ecosystem: Environmental > Aquatic >... | reverse complement strand
TTCCGCGGCTTCTACGGGTTCGCCGACGGCACCGGCGGCGTGGCGCCGATCGAGGTCGACAGCGCCGCGGCACTCGCGCGGACGACGGCCCCCTGGTCGCCGTGGCTCCACCTCACGGCGAGGCCGATCCTCCCGATCGAGGAGTCCACGGCGATCGGCGGCGAAGCCGTCGCCTGCCGCGACTCCGTCGGCCGAGACACCGAGGCCCGGGAGCGGGGGACGCGCTCGCTCCAGGCTCAGCCACCGAGCAGTGCAGCGTGGAGCAGGCCGTTCGACGTGACGGCTGAGCCCCCGTCGACGCGGGCGACGCCGCCGCGGTCCGTGAACGTCCCGCCCGCCTCCTCCACGATCGGCAGGATCGCGGCCAGGTCCCAGACCTTCACGCCGATCGCGTCGACCGCTCCGTCGACCGCGCCCTCGGCGACGAGCATGTGCGCCCAGAAGTCGCCGTAGGCCCGCGGGTGCCAGCAGCGGTGCGCGAGTGGCGGCAGCGGCTGCTCGAGCGCGAAGCAGAGGACGGCGTCCTCGATGCGGCCGACGTGCGAGACGCGGATCGGCTCGCCGTTCACGAACGCTCCCGCGCCTCGCTCGGCCCACCAGCGCCGCCCGAGGGCGGGCGCGGAGACGACGCCGAGCCGCAGCTCACGGTCCTCCTCGAGCGCGATCAGCGTCGCCCACACGGGGATCCCGCGCGCGTAGTTCCTCGTCCCGTCGATCGGGTCGACGATCCAGCGCCGGTTCGTGCCGCCGCTCGCGCCGTGCTCCTCGCCGAGGACCCCGTCCTCCGGCCGCTCGCGCGCGAGCGCCTCCCTGACCGCGGTCTCGACGGCCCGGTCGGCTTCCGTCACCGGCGTCAGGTCGGGCTTCGTCTCGACGAGCAGGTCGCTCGCCCCGAAGCGCCGCAGCGAGATGGCGTCCGCCTCGTCGGCGAGCGCGAGAGCGAGAGAGAGGTCGGGGCTCATCGAGCCCCGACCCTACAGCGCGCGGTTACCGGGCGGCGACGAGGCGGAACTTCGGCTTCGCGACCTTGAGCTGGAGCGGCTGCGACCACGTCATGGTCTCGTGCCCGGCGGGGAGCGCGTTGTCGATGCCGCGAATCCGGTACCACCAGCTGCCGGGCGTGAGCGGCAGGATCGTCGCCGTGCCGCCGTCGACCGAGAGGCGGCGGACGGCGTGCCACGGGTAGCGGGTCGGCGACCACTCCACCTCGTAGGTGTCTGCGCCGGGAACCGGGAGCCAGGCGACGAGAGGGTGGCCGTAGAACGGGGTGGAGCCCGCGGAGGCGATCAGCCGGCCGGTGGGGGAGAGCCCGGAGGCGTACGGCGTACCCTGGCCTGCGACGACCGGGGCGGACGCCTTCCCGAACGCGAGGACGCGACCTGCAGCGCACACGTCCTGCGGCAGCTCCGCGTCGGCGTAGGAGATCGTGGACGTCTTCCCGTCCGCGCTGGCCTTCGCGACCTGCTTCACGGGCACGACCGTCCAGTAGTACCTGCCGTTCGGCCAGCCGCTCTCGAGCAGCTCGATCAGGGGCCAGTTGCTGTTCGTCGCCTGGTCGGTCGGCGTCGTCGACGAGGAAGCCCCGGCCGTGCTGCCCCCGGTCGTCGTGGTCCCGCCCGTCGTGCCGCCGGACGAGGACGACCCGGAGGAGCTGCCGGTGCTGCCGGCGGTGGTGCCGGCCTCGGTCGCCGGCCTCGCGACGAGGCCCTCGGCCGTGTACGTGATGCCCTCGTCCCCGATGTCGAGGATGCTCGTCGCGGCCGCGTCCACCGACTTCGGGTCGGTCGGCAGCTTCAGCGTGCCCTTGTTGCGCGCCGCGTAGGCGGGGCTGCCGACGATCGCGCCGCGGAAGACCGGGTTGACGCACTGCTTGTCGCTGAAGACGTAGACACGGTAGAGACCGTACGAGTTGCCGGCTGCGTCCTGGGTGCCGGTGAACACGAAGGCCGGCGTCATCTCGTGCGCCTGGGCGCCCGTCTGCGTGCTCGTCGCGAGCGCCGTCACGGCGGCGACCGGCTTGAGGAGACCTCCGGCCAGGGCCGGGTTGCTGGACGCGAACGTGGCGCTCCAAGGCCCGTAGTTGACCGGGGTGATGAAGCCCTGCAGCTTGCCGACCCGGCGGACGGCGCGAACGCGCCAGTGGATCGAGCCGATGAAGGACGGCGTCTGGTGGAAGGCGTAGAACTCGCGCTCGTCGACCGCGTTGACGCGGGTCTCGACGACGCGGCCGATGTCGGTGAACCACACCTGGTAGCTCGTCGCGCCCTCGATTGGCGTCCAGCGCACGAGGCCGGGGTACGAGGTCGCCTGCCGGGGCAGCTCGGGCCAGGTGACGTTGAACCCGTAGCCGCTGCTCCAGGGCGAGACGCCGTCACGCGTCACCGCCCGCACCCGCGCGTAGGCGGCGTACGGCGCCCCCGTCATCCACGGGAGGGTGAGCGGGACCGCCACGGCGGGGCTCTTGAGGGAGCCGCTCGCCCAGAAGATCGTGCCGTCCTGGAAGGTCGGCGTCTTCGCGAGCTGGAACTCGTAGCGCGTCGTGCCCGTCACCGGGGTCCACGAAAAGGACGGCGTGCGGGGAAAGTCGTGCGCAGCGGGCTCGCTGGCGCGGAGGAGAAACGGCTTCAGCCCCTGGGGGGCAGAGAGCGTGGCACCCGTCTGGGCGAGAGCCGATCCGGAGAGAAGGGTGGCCGAGCAGAGAGCGAGGAGGGCGAGGCGGACGGTTCGCATATCCGGTATGTCGGCATCGCCGATGCCCTGACCCTCCCTCGAACGAGGGATACCCGGCCCGTCGGGGTCAGACGAGCAGCGGGTTCACCGCTGCCGCGACGAACAGCAACGCGAGGTACGCAAGCGAGTAGTGAAACAACATCACGGCCCGCCGCCGAGAGGTGTCGCGGCGGAGCTGCCAGGCGAGCACGAGGAAATAGGCTCCGAGGAGGGCGGCGGCAACCGTGTAGACGGGCCCGAGCCACCAGCCGACGGCGACAGTGAAAGCCACCATCACGATGGAGTAGAGGAGGATCTGCCGGGTGGTCTCCCGGATGCCCTTCGTGCCCGGGAGCATCGGCACGTTCGCCGCCGCGTAGTGCTCCTTGATCATCAGTGCGAGCGCCCAGAAGTGCGGGGGCGTCCAGAGGAAGACGATCAGGAACAGCCAGAGCGCGGGCAGGGCCAGGTTGCCCGTCGCCGCGGCGAACCCGACGAGCGGCGGCACGGCGCCCGCGATCCCTCCGATCACGATGTTCTGGTCGGTCGAGCGCTTCAGGTAGCCGGTGTAGACGACGACGTAGAAGAGACCGCCTAGGAGGGCGAGGAGCGCCGTGAGCACGTTCACCGTCGTCGCGAGGAGCGCGAACGAGAGCGCCATCAGGACGACGCCGAACTCGAGCGCGCGGGGTGCGGCGACGCGGCCGGAGGCGACCGGGCGCGCGGCGGTGCGCGCGCCCATGAGCTTGTCGATGTCGGCGTCCATCACGTGGTTGAGCGCGCTCGAGCCGCCGCAGGCGAGCGCGAGGCCGAGCATCGTCGAGAGGAACGGCCACGCGCCGGGCCAGCCCCCGGCACCGACGAACATCCCCGCGGCGCCGGTGAGCAGCAGCAGGGTCATGATCCGCGGCTTCGTCAGGGTGATGTAGTCGCGCCAGGGCCCGAGCGGGAGGCGCTCGCCGCGGAAGGAGAGCACGAGCGCCAGAAGCGATGCCGCGAGCGAGGCGCCGGCGGCGGCCACGTGCAGCGCGACCGTCCAGCCCCGGTCGCTGACGGCCACGAGGCCGCCGGTCGCCACGGCCGTGAGCATGAGCGCGAGTGCGGTCGTGGTGGCGACGAGCAGGCGCGGGTACGCGATCCTTGCGATCACGGCTGCGCCCACGAGCAGCGGCAGCGCAACGAGCGCCGCCGCCCAGTGGCCGTGGGAGGACGGGAGCGTCGCGCTCGCGACGACGGAGGCCGTCGCGACCGCGGCGGCCGTGATCGTGCCGCGCAGGACAGGCCCCGGCGCGGCCCCCGGCACGCTCAGCTCAGAGCGCATTCCGCTCCTTCAGCCGCAGGCGCAGGTCGTGCAGCGGCCGCGCGCTCGTGATCGGGGGCAGCGAGTCGAAGTTGCGCGGCGGCGGCGGGGAGCTCGTGTACCACTCGAGCGTGTCACCGAGCCAGGGGTCGTTGCCCGCCCGCCTGCCGCGGTGCGCCTTCGCGACGGCGAGCAGGAAGGCCAGCAGCCCGAGAGCCGTGCCGAACGCGCCGATCGTGGAGATCACGTTGTACGCCTCGGTGCTCCCGTGGCCGCTGAACGTCGAAGCGTCGGCCGCCTGGCCCTCGTCGCCGAGCAGGAACTGCGGGAAGAAGGCGCAGTTGAAGCCGAGAAACAGCAGCGCCGCCGCCGCGGAGGTCAGCCTCTCGTCGAGCAGCCGGCCGAAGATCTTCGGCCACCAGTAGGTGAGGGCGCCGAGGAGTGCGAGCAGCGCCGTCCCCCACAGGAGGTAATGGGCGTGGGCGCTGCCGAAGACCGTCCCGCGCAGGTCACGGCTGTTCGAGAAGATCGCGAGGAAGATGGCGGAGAGGATCCCGACCACGAAGAGCAGGACGGCGCCCACGGCGAAGAGCAGGGGCGCGGTGAAGCGCAGGCCGGTGCGGGCGCGCCAGAGCGTGTCGAGGAGCAGCCCGACCGCCACGACCGACGGGACCGTGGCGACGATCGCGAGCAGCAGCAGCACCACGCTCGGAGCCTTCCCCTCGGCACCGGCGTAGCCGTGGTAGAGCGCGAGCAGGAGCGTGAGGCCGCCGAAGCCCATCAGCGACTGCGTCAGCACCCGCGCGTTCGCGAGCGCCCGCCCGCCGAAGACGGCGACGATCTCGGCCAGGATGCCGACTACGGGGATCAGCGTCAGGTACGCGAACGACTGGCCGAAGAGCCAGGTCAGATCGCCTTTGACCTTGTGGTCGCCGGTGAGGAAGAAGTCGAAGGAGCCCCCGTGGCGGCGCTCGAGCAGGATCAGCACGAGCCCCGCCGCGGCGAGCGGCACGAGCACGACCGACGCGTACGCCCAGACGCCGACCGACCACACGAACAGCGGCGTCCGCGGCCAGGTCATCCCGTCGGCACGATACGACTGGATCGTCCGGGCGAGGTTCGCGGCCGAGCCGGTCACGGAGAGGGCGAGGAGGAGCATCCCGGTCAGCCAGAGGTCCATCCCGTGGCCGTGCTGCGTGATCGAGGCCGGCGGATACCCGGCCCAGCCGGCACGGGAGGGGCCGCCCTGGGCGAAGGCCGAGAGGACGACGGCGGCGCCGCCGAAGACGAAGAGCCAGAGCGAGACCGCCGCGAGCCCGGGCATGGCGATGCGCTTCGCGCCGACCATGAGGGGCACGAGGTGGGTGGCGAGGCCGACGACGACGGGGACGAGCACGAAGAAGACGAGCAGCGTCCCGTGCATCGTCCGCAGCTCGGCGTAGGTGTCGCTACTGAGGACGGAGGAGCCCGGCTGGGTCAGCTGGAGCCGCATCAGCAGCGTCAGGATCCCCGCAATGACGAGGAACACCGCCGCCCAGCCGAGGTAGAGCACCCCCAGGCGCTTGTGGTCGACGGACACGAGCCAGCCGGCGACGCGGCCGCGGTGCCACGAGACGGCGGGCTGGGTGGCGCTGGTCATGCGGGTGCTCTCCTCGTGGTTGCGCGGTCGAGGGTGACGGAGCTGTCATTCTAGGGGGATGGGCGACAAGACCACGGTGGAAACGCGCGTCCCGCTCCCGGCGGACGTGACCCGACCGTTCGACGTCTTCGTGAACGGCATCCCCCAGCACGAGGGGACGGACTACGTCGTCCGCTCCGGGTACCTCTACTTCGAGCGGCCGATGAAGGAGGAGGGCAGGCTCGGGCTGATCCGGTGGACGGCGATCTTCCTCGGGATCGCCGGCTCCTACGGCCAGAACGACTCGGTCGACATCGCGTACGAGCGGGACGGCAAGAAGATCGTCGCCGCGAAGCTACCGCTCGAGCCCGCTCCCTGAAGGACGGCTCGGACGGGCACGAGCCAGCCGCCGAGGGCTCGGCCGTCCGGAGCGCCGTCGCCGAAACAGCACCCGCCCCCGGGGGCGTCACGCTCTGCCTCGAGGCGTTCCAGGGCTTGACCCGTCCTCCGAAACGCATGCGAGGAAACGAGGCAGAAAACCACGTCGGCGAGGCCGACGAACGTCTCGGCGGGCGCCCTCCATGAACTCGACGCGCACGTGCAGGCCGCGCTCCGCCGCCGCACGCACGCCGCTGTCGAGGGCCTCCCTCGTGTCGAACGCCCGTGCCCGTCGTGGCGGGACGGGCGGCCACGATCCGGAGCAAGAGCTCGTCGAAGCCGCAGCCCAGGTCGAGCACGTCGCGGCCGGGCGAGGTCGGCAGGGCGCGCACCAGGGCGGCGGCCCGCTCGTCCGAGACCGGCGCGTTGAACGTCAGGCCCGCGTGCGCGCGCCGGCGGAAGTCGTCACGCGCGCGCCGCGCTCTCCGCGGCGGCGCGGAGGCGGACGGCCTGCTCCGGGCCCAGCTGGCCGCGCTCGAGCTTCCAGGCCCAGTTGCCGCCGAGCACGCCGGGGCGGTTCATCCGCGCGTCCGAGCCGAGCCCGAGCACGTCCTGCCCTGGCACCATCGCGAGCGCGGCGCGCGAGGAGAGCGCGAGCTCCAGCAGCTCCCAGGGGTCGCGGCCGGAAAAGTGACCTGCGAGCGTGTCGGTGTCGTGGGTCGAGGTGTAGACGACCTGGTGGACCCGGTGGTTGCCGACGCGATGCGGGTTGTCGGCCGGGCCTTCGAAGGCCCAGAGCAGCACGACCATGCCCGGGTAGCCGAGCTTCTCGCGTAGCGCGTGCACGTCGGGGGTGATCAAGCCGAGATCCTCGACGATCACGGGCAGCTCGCCGAGCGCCTGCTCCGCGGCGCGGAAGACGGCCGCTCCGGGACCAGGAGCCCAGTGCCCCTCGCGGGCGGTCTCCGCCTCGGCGGGGACGACCCAGTAGCCGGCGAACCCCCGGAAGTGGTCGATCCGGAACGCGTCGACGAGGCCGAGCGTGCGGCGGATGCGCTCGGTCCACCAGCGGTAGCCCTCGCGCCGGAGCGCCTCCCAGTCGTAGAGCGGGTTGCCCCATTTCTGCCCGGTCTCGTTGAGGGGATCCGGCGGGGCCCCGGCGACGAGGTCGTCCGGGAGGAAGAGCTCCGGGTGGGCGGCCTGGTCGCAGCTGCCCTGGGCCACGTAGATGGGAACGTCGCCGATCAGACGTACACCCCGCTGCGCCGCGTAGGCGCGGAGCGCCGACCACTCACGCTGGAAGCGCACCTGTTCGGCGAGGGCGTGCGCGCCCGCGAACTCGACCCAGTCGCCGATCCAGTAGGCGTTCTCGGACTCGAACCGCTCGAGCTCCGAGGGCGAGACCCTCGCGTCGGGGTCGGCGAGGAGACCGGGCCAGGCCGCGAAGGCCGACGCCGAGGCGTAGGGCGACCCGTATTCGTCCGGGGGGTTGAGCGGCAGGACCTGCCAGAAGCGGGCTCCCGCTGACGCCAGCCAGTCGACGAAGGCGTACGCATCGGGCCCGAGCCTGCCGCCCGGCAGCGAGGTTGGGTGGAGGTTGACGCCGAGTGAACGCGTGAGCCACATCGCCAGACTGTTTACCTTGTCGGTGATGGCGCCGTCGCGGACACAGATTCTGGACGTCAGGCCCGAGGTCGACTGCGGCCGCTTTCCGGTCAAGGCGTGCCTCGGGGACGGGGTCGACGTCTCGGCCACGATCTTCCGCGACGGCCACGAGTCGATCAGGGCGGTCGTCCGCTACCGCCGCGCCGGCACGCGCAAGTGGCGGGAGACGCCGCTCGGGGCGGCCGGGGACGACCGCTTTGCGGCGACGATCTTCCCGGACGCGCTCGGGACGTGGGAGTTTCGGATCCAGGCCTGGACGGACCCGTACACGAGCTGGCTCGACGAGCACGACCGGAAGGCGGCTGCGGGGCAGGCAGATCTCGGCAGCGAGCTCGCGGAAGGGCGGGATCTCTTCGGTGAGGGCGGGGTCGAGGGGTGGCGCGCGGCCGCCGCGGCACTGACGGAGCGTGCGCGCCACGATGCCGCCAGGAGCGCCGTGTTCCGGCTCGACGTCGACCGCGAGCGTGCGCGCTTCGGCGCCTGGTACGAGCTCTTCCCTCGCTCGTGGGGCGGGTTCCGCGGTGTCGCGGAGGTGCTGCCCGAGATCGCGGCTCTCGGCTTCGACATCGTCTACCTGCCGCCCGTGCACCCGATCGGAGACACCTTCCGCAAGGGCCGCAACAACGCCGAGCGCGCCCGTCGGGGCGACCCCGGCAGCCCCTGGGCGATCGGCGGCGCGGCCGGAGGCCACGACGCACTCCACGCCGACCTCGGCAGCGACGAGGACTTCGACGCGATGGTGGCGGCCGCGCGGGCGGCGGGGATCGAGATCGCGCTCGACTTCGCGATCCAGTGCTCGCCCGACCACCCCTGGCTCGTGCAGCACCCGGAGTGGTTCAACCGGCGCCCCGACGGCACGATCAAGTACGCCGAGAACCCACCCAAGCGCTACCAGGACATCCACAACGTCGACTGGGGCTCGGAGCAACGCGAGGAGCTGTGGCAGGCGCTGCGCGACGTGGTGCTCGGCTGGTGCGCCCGGGGGATCCTCATCTTCAGGGTCGACAATCCGCACACGAAGCCGGTGCCCTTCTGGGAGTGGCTGATCGCGGAGGTGCGCGCCCGGTACCCGGAGGCGCTCTTCCTCGCCGAGGCCTTCACCCGCCCGGCCCCGATGACGACGCTGGCCAAGGCCGGCTTCTCGCAGTCGTACACGTACTTCACGTGGAAGAACACGAAAGCCGAGCTCGTCTCCTTCGCCGAGCAGGTGCGGTCGTGGTCGGCCTTCTACCGGCCCAACATGTGGCCGAACACGCCGGACATCCTCCACGCGTACCTCCAGCAGGGCGGACGGCCGGCGTTCGAGGCGAGGCTCGTGCTCGCGACGACGCTCTCCCCGAGCTACGGCATCTACTCGGGCTACGAGGCCTGCGAGAACGTGCCGTTGCGGGAGGGGAGCGAGGAGTACCTGGACTCGGAGAAGTACGAGGTCAAGAAGCGCTCGCTGACGGGGCCGCTCCTGCCCTTGATCCGGCGCCTGAACGAGATCCGCCGTGCGCACCCCGCCCTGCGGCGGTACGAGAACCTCACTTGGCTCGAGACCCACAACGACGAGCTGATCGCCTACGCCAAGCACGAGGGCGACGACCTCGTCCTCACGGTCGTCAACCTCGACCCGTCCGGCCCGCGGGAGGGGCTCTGCATCCTGCCGCCCGAGCTCGGCCTGCCGGAGAGCTTCACCGCGGTCGACCTCCTCGCCGACAGCGCGTACCGGTGGCGGACCGGGCGGAACTACGTGGCCCTGCCGGCGGGCGGTGCCCACGTGATCGCGCTCGAGCCGGATCCGGCGGGAGCCGGCGCATGAGCGGGCACGCGCTGCGGACGCCCTCGTACCCCCCCGACCGCGCCCGCATCCCGGTGGCCGCTCCGGGGCGGATACTGGAGGCTGCATGACCTCCCTCGGCGATCTCGACCTCCACCTCGTCGGCGAGGGCCGCCACGAGCGGCTCTACGAGCGGCTCGGCGCCCACTGCCTCGACGAGGGAGGCGTCCGCTTCGCCGTCTGGGCGCCCAATGCCCGGGGCGTCACCGTCGTCGGCGACTGGAACTACTGGAGCGAGGGGGCAGACCCGTTGCGCCCGGTCGGGTCCTCCGGGATCTGGGAGGGCATCGCCGCGAACGCCCGCGAGGGCCAGCGCTACAAGCTCGCAGTCGCAGGCGCCGACGGGATCACCCGCCTCAAGGCCGATCCGTTCGCGGGCTACGCCGAGGTGCCGCCCGCGACCGCCTCGATCGTCCACCGGAGCCGCTTCGCCTGGTCGGACGACGCGTGGCTCGAGCGCCGGCGCGCGACCGATCCGCTGACGCAGCCCTTCTCGGTCTACGAGGTGCACGCCGGCTCGTGGCGGCAGGGGCTCTCCTGGCGAGAGCTCGCCGAGCAGCTCGTCCCCTACGTGGCGGAGCTCGGCTTCACCCACGTCGAGCTGATGCCGGTGATGCAGCACCCGTTCGCGCCCTCGTGGGGCTATCAGGTGACGGGGTACTTCGCGCCGCAGTCGACGTTCGGGCCTCCCGACGACTTCCGCGCGCTCGTCGACGCGTTTCACGCGGCGGGAATCGGCGTGCTGCTCGACTGGGTGCCGGCGCACTTCCCGCGCGACGAGTGGGCGCTCGCCCGCTTCGACGGCACGGGCCTCTTCGAGCACGACGACCCGCGCCGAGGCGCGCACCCGGACTGGGGCACGCTGATCTTCAACCTCTCGCGTAACGAGGTGCGGAACTTCCTGCTCGCTAACGCCCTCTACTGGGTGCGCGAGTTCCATGCCGACGGTCTGCGCGTGGACGCGGTCGCCTCGATGCTCTACCTCGACTACTCGCGCGACTCCGGCCAGTGGGTGCCGAACGAGCAGGGCGGCCGTGAGAACCTCGAGGCGGTCTCGTTCCTCCGCGAGCTGAACGAGGTGCTGCACGCACGCGAGCCCGGCGTGGCGATGATCGCCGAGGAGTCGACCGCCTGGCCCGGCGTCTCACGCCCGACCTCGATGGGGGGGCTCGGGTTCACGTTCAAGTGGAACATGGGCTGGATGCACGACACGCTCGCCTACGTCGAGCACGAGCCGGTGCACCGCCGCTTCCACCACGACGAGCTGACCTTCTCGCTCGTCTACGCGTGGGACGAGAACTTCGTCCTGCCGCTCTCCCACGACGAGGTCGTGCACGGCAAGCGGTCGGTCCTCGCGAAGCTGCCGGGTGACCGCTGGCAACAGCTCGCGACGCTCCGGGCGCTCTACGGCTTCATGTGGGCCCACCCCGGCAAGCAGCTGCTCTTCATGGGCAGCGAGCTCGCGGAGTGGGGCGAGTGGTCGGAGGGCCGCTCGCTCGACTGGCCGCTGCTCGACGATCCGGAGCACGCCGGGGTGCGAGCCGTCGTCCGCGATCTCAACGCCGTCTACCGTGAGCAGCCGTCGCTCTGGGAGGTCGACTTCCGGCCCGAGGGGTTCGCCTGGCTCGTCGGCGACGACCGCGACGAGAACGTCGTCGCCTTCGCCCGCTTCGCGTCGTCCGGCGCGCCGCTCGTTTGCGTCGTCAACTTCTCACCGGTCGTGCGCGAGGAGTGGCGGCTGCCGCTGCCCGCCGCCGGCAGCTGGGTGGAGGTGCTGAACACGGACTCGCGGTTCTACGCGGGCTCCGACGTCGGCAACGGGCCCGGAATCGAGGCCGAGGCGGTACCGATGCACGGCCAGGCGTTCTCGGCCCTCGTAACGCTGCCTCCGCTCGCCACCGTCTGGCTCGTGCCCCGCGCCTGACGGGAGCCCGGCGGGCAGCCGAGGACGGCCGCCCGGCACGGCTAGGCTGCACCGATGAGCGAGGCACCGGAGCGCGACAACAGCATCGTCGTCGAGAAGCTCGTGCGGGAGTTCAGGAAGGGACCGCGCGCGGTCGACGGCATCGACCTCTACGTCGCCCCCGGCGAGATCTACGGCTTCCTCGGGCCGAACGGTGCGGGCAAGTCGACGACCGTCCTGATGCTGACGACGCTGCTTCCCCCCACCGCCGGCACCGCCCGCGTGGGTGGCTACGACGTCCGCAAGGAAGGGCCGAAGGTGCGCTCCGTGATCGGCGCCGCACTGCAGGAGGCGGCGCTCGACCCGCTCCTGACCGGCCGTGACCACCTCCGCCTGCAGACGATGCTGCAGGCGATTCCCCGCGCCGAGCGCAAGCCGCGGCAGGACGAGCTGCTCGAGCGCGTCGGGCTGACCGAGGCCGCCGACCGCAAGGTGCGTGGCTACTCCGGCGGCATGAAGCGCCGCCTCGACCTCGCGCTCGCCCTCGTCCACCGCCCCAGCATCCTCTTCCTCGACGAGCCGACGACGGGGCTCGACCCGCAGAGCCGCACCGCGCTCTGGGCGGAGGTGGCGCGGCTCGCACGCGACGACAACGTGACGGTCTTCCTCACGACCCAGTACCTCGAGGAGGCAGACGTCCTCGCGGACCGGGTCGGGATCATCGACCACGGCACGATCGTCGCCGAGGGAACGCCCGCCGCCCTGAAAGCCGAGATCGGCCGGCCCAGCATCCACGTGATCCCCTGCAACGACGGCGACAGGCCCCGCATCAAGGGTCTCCTCGACGGCTTCGGCGAGCCATTCGGCGACGGCCACGACCTGGCCGTACGGCTCCGGGAGGGCGTCGGCATGGCGGACGTGATCCGCGCGATGGACACGGACGGCCTCGTCGTCGACGACGTCGAGCTGCGCGCGCCGACGCTCGACGACGTCTTCCTCGCGAAGACCGGCAGGACGCTCGAGGGCGCCGCGGAGAGCAAGGACGGAGCCGCGGCGCCGTGAGCGCGCTGCCGACGCAGATCGGCGCGCTCGCCCAGCGGTCGATCACGCGCACGGCCCGGCAGCCGGCGAGCGCGATCCCGCCGCTGGTCTTCCCGGTGGTGCTCATGCTCCTCAACGCGGGCGGCCTCCACGCCTCGACCAAGCTGCCCGGCTTCCCGACCGACTCCTTCCTCGCGTTCGCGCTCGCGGTGCCGTTCATCCAGGGGGCGCTGTTCTCGACGATGAACGCCGGCACCGACCTCGCACGCGACATCCAGACAGGCTTCTTCTCGCGGCTCTCGCTGACCCCGGTGCGCGGCTCTGCCCTGCTCGCGGGGCAGCTCGCCGGCATCGTCACGCTCGGGGTGCTGCAGGCGATCTTCTACATCCTCGCCGGCCTGATCCTCGGCGTGCGCTTCGCGTCGGGACCGGCAGGCGTGGCGCTGTTGCTGGTCTACGCGGCCCTCGTCGCGCTGGGCTTCGGCGCGCTCGGCTCGTTCCTGGCCTTGCGCACCGGCTCGGGCGAGTCGATCCAGGGCCTCTTCCCGGCGCTCTTCGTCTTCCTCTTCATCTCCTCGATGAACACGCCCCGGAACCTGATCGCCGTCGACTGGTTCCGGTTCCTCGCGACGGCCAACCCCGTCTCCTACCTGATCGAGTGCGTGCGCAGCCTCATCATCACGGGCTGGGACGCCGAGGCGCTGGCGCTCGGCTTCGGGATCGCGCTCGTGCTCGCGCTCATCTCCCTCGCGGCCGCCGTCTGGGCGCTCGGCCAGAGGCTGGAGCGGACGTGAACGTCTGGCCGGTCGCCTCCGGGGTCGCCTGGCGCACGTTGAAGAACGTGATCACGACGCCTTCCATCATCATTCCCTCGCTCGCGTTCCCGCTGTTCTTCTTCGTCGCCTTCGCGGGCGGCCTCTCGCAGCTGCAGCACACGCCCGGCTTCGACTACCCGAACGGCTACACCGCCTTCCAGTTCGTCTTCGTCCTGCTGCAGTCGGCCGCGTTCGGCGGCGTCTTCACCGGCTTCGGGGTGGCGCGCGACTTCGAGGGCGGCTTCGCGCGGAGGCTGATGCTCGCCGCACCGAACCGGCTCGGGATCGTGGTCGGCTACGGCTTTGCGGCCGCACTGCGCTGGCTGATCGTGGCGACCCTGCTGACGATCATTGCCCTGATCGCCGGGATGCAGGTCGGCGGCGGGCCCGTGGACGTCGTCGGCCTCTACTCCCTCGCCCTGATCATGAACGTCTGCGGCTTCCTCTGGGCCGCAGGAATCGCGATGCGGCTGCGGACGCTCCAGGCCGGGCCGCTGATGCAGATGCCGGTGTTCCTGCTCCTCTTCATCGCCCCGGTGTACGTGCCGCTCGCGCTGCTCGGCAGCACGTTGCACGCGTTCGCGCGCTTCAACCCGGTCACGTACGCGCTCGAGGCGGGCCGCGGCTTCCTCGCGGGCGACCCCACCCAGGTGGCGCTCGGCTTCGGCCTCCCGCTCGCGGCCGCGCTCATCTTCTCCGTGTGGGCGCTGCGGGGCCTTCGCTCCGCGGAGGCGGCCGGGTAGCGGCGGGGG
>Ga0209048_10004090_pt1 | contig 14010 bp, 11 predicted proteins | sample FrelakmetCRP12CR_FD_187146 | JGI IMG/M metagenome (GOLD analysis project Ga0209048, IMG submission 187146) | Freshwater lake sediment microbial communities from the University of Notre Dame, USA, for methane emissions studies - CRP12 CR (SPAdes)... | ecosystem: Environmental > Aquatic >... | reverse complement strand
GGCATAGTCAATCCGGGTCAGTGGGTTGACCTAACGGTTAACATCTTAAAGTCGCCTGCCAACACCGGAACGTACACCGGTTATTGGCGCCTGCGTGAACCGGGTGGGGTGGTATTTAGGCTTGGCCAATCTGGTGGACCATTCATAGTGAGGATCAAGGTGGTAGCTACGACCTCCATTACACTTATGCCAGTGTCCGGCGAGAGCGGCTCTGTGCGGTCAGATGGATTAACAAATACAAGTGAATTTTCTGTTGGCGATTCTTCCCTGAATAAAGGAATAGAGATGTTCCTATCCTTTGATATATCCAGCATCCCCTCAAACGCGACCGTAACAGAGGTAAAACTCGATATGCGGACCTATACTTTGCTAGGGAATCCGTTTTCCCTGGGCGTGCTTAATTTATATCAGCAAGACTTTGGTACGCTGGACGGTGGGGATTATGTATCTACTTTCCCAAATGGGGGGAATCTGGCCGATTGGGGGTCAACGGACGCGCTAAACAACGTGGAGGTTTCTCCGGAGCTTAAAAAAGCCCTCCAAGTCAAACTGGGAACAACACGCATTCAATTTCGATTCCAGTTTCAAGTTCAAACCAACAGCAATGGACTGGAAGACAAGCTCATGTATGGCGTTATTCCAGTGATCACCCCGATTAATAATCCGGCACTCATCGTAACCTATATGACGCCATAGTATAAAATTCCCGGAGACTCGAAGTCCCCGGGATTTTGTTTTTATTGCTGTCGAAGCTTGCTCCACGCCCCCACCCAAGGCTTTCCAAGACGGTTACCAACCGGGACTGTAATCTTATTCAACTTACTGGCGATCAGCGCAGCCACTTCAGCCATCATCCCCCAATTGTCAGTCTGCAAAGCACGACGCATTTTTTCGGCGTATCGCCCAGTCCAAGCCCAATCCGTGCGGAACTTGTCTGCCTTGACCCAATAATCGCGTTTTTCCCAAGCAGCCACAGAAACATCTATTGACCCGGCAATCCTTTCGAGAGCCATGGCAATGAAAGCAGCCAAATCGCGAGATTCAACTCCTGGTTCGGTTTGCTGCGCCAGTTCACGAATCGCCAGTACGATGGCTTTATTAAGATGGGTGCGTTCTTTTCCAACGCTGTCCGGGTTAATTATGCGACTCAAGGTTATCTCCATAAGAAAATAATGAATGCAGCGATTATACTGCAATGAGGAAAGCGGATTTAGTAAAAAGGGTCCTCCCCACTTATTTATCTCCTGTAAACAAAAGATTAACAGCAACACCCCTTTTATTGACGCACGCCTCCCTTAAGCTTATAATCTTGCAGTTCCGGGGAAGTGGCGGAACTGGCAGACGCGCAAGACTTAGGATTTTGTGCCGCAAGGCGTACGGGTTCAAGTCCCGTCTTCCCCACACTTCACCATGAATACATAACGAATTATGTAAGGATTAGGCATTGAAAATCGAAACCCAACCTCGTGATGATCATCAGGTCACCTTGATCGTTGAACTAGAAACCGAACAAATGGAAGGTGCCAAACACCGTGCTGCCCGAAAGATTTCTGAACGTAAATCCATCCCGGGATTCAGACCGGGTAAAGCTCCCTATGAAGTCGTGGTTCGCAGCTTTGGCGAAGGTGTAATATCTGAAGAGGCCGTTGATATACTCCTAGATGAGGTCTATCCGAAGGCTTTGGAAGATGCCAAACTTGAACCAGGTGCAGCAGGATCGTTGGAAAAAGTCGAAGACTTAGACAAGAAGCCCAAGTTTACATTTACCGTCCCACTTGCCCCGACTGCCAACCTAGGCGATTACCGCTCAATCCGTTTACTTTACGATTGGAAAGAACCTGGTGAAGACAAGGCTGAAGAGGCAATTAATGAATTGCGCCGAATGTACGCCAAGACCGAATCGGTTAACAGACCCATCGAGGTAGGTGACTTTGTAATGGTTGACCTGAAAGGCGTTAAAGCAAAAGCCACAGAAGCCGAGGTCCCGACCATTAACCGTCCCGGGTTACCCGTTTTTGTCAGCGACGGCGAGAAAGATGACGAGTTCCCCTTCAAGGGATTCTCGAAAGAACTGGTTGGCCTAAGTGGGGAAGAGACCAAGACGTTCAGCCACAAGTATGAAAAAGATTACAAAGACGAGAACATGAAAGGTTTGACGGTTAATTTTGATGTAAAAGTCAAAATGGTGCGGGGAAGTATCCTGCCAGAACTGAACGATGAGTTTGCCAAACAAGCTGGTCCCTTTGAGAATTTGCAGGCTCTGAAAGAGGCGGTCAAGGCGAATTTGGCAACCCAGTCCAAGATTGATTACGATGACGATTATTTCGAAAGATTGCTTGAGAAAATCAAAGAAAAAGCCGCTATCAAGTTTCCACCCCAAATGCTTAATCACGAATTGGAACATGTGATGGAAGATTTGAAATCCCGACTGGCAGAGCAAGGTCTGGACATGGCAGCATACCTAAAATCTCGTGAAATGGATGAAGAAAAGTTCATCACTGAGGAAGCCAAGCCGATAGCAACAAAGCGGTTGGAACGGTCGCTCATTATGGATGAACTTGCCAAGATCGAAAAGATCGACGTTAGCCAGGAAATCCTCCAGTCGTCGTTCGAGCAGACCTGGGGTGAATACCAAGGTAATGCCAATTTTAAAAAGGCGATGCGCGGTAAATCTCAACCGCCAAAACAATTAATGAATGCTGTGGCAATGGAATCCGCCAATCGAGCCTATGTCCAGCAGACCTTGAACCGGCTCAAGGAAATTGCCACAGGTCAGGCTCCAGAACTTCCAGAAATGGAAACGAAAAAGCATGTTTCCAAGAAATCTTCCAATGCGGCCTCGCAGAAGAGAATTAAAACCGTTAATGCACAAAAAACTGTTGAGAAAAAAGTTGGTTCAAAAGCTGGCTCGTCCAAGATAAAGAGGAAAGCTGAAGGTAAAATAATGCCTTCATCTGAAAAATCCACCCCCAAAAAATAATCCCGGTTATTATTTTCAGAAATGGAGTAAATATGATCCCAGATTTCAAGAACGTTATTCCAATGGTAATTGAGTCGTCGGGCCGCGGTGAGCGGGCCTATGATATCTACTCCCTGCTCCTCAAAGAACGCATCATCTTTGTCGGTACTGCAATAGACGACCAGGTCGCAAATGTCATTGTTGCGCAGTTACTTTTCCTGAGCCGAGAAGACTCGGAAAGGGAAATACAAATGTACGTCAACTCACCTGGCGGGGTGATTTATTCCGGGTTGGCCATTTATGATACGATGCAGATGATTCCAAACCCGATCAGCACAGTAGCCGTTGGAGTGACCGCCTCGTTTGGGACCGTGCTGCTGACCGCGGGCACGAAAGGCCGCCGCTATGCCCTGCCGAATGCCACCATCCACATGCACCAACCGCTGGGTGGCGCACAGGGCCAGGCCACCGATATTGAGATCCAGACAAAGCAAATCCTGCGCCTGCGCACCCTTTTGAATGATATTATGTCTAAACATACGGGAAAGCCGGTGGATGTTATCAAACAGGATACGGAGCGTGATTTCTACCTGGATGCCAAACAAGCTGTTGAGTACGGGTTGGTAGACCAGGTTCTCGAAATTCCGACCAAAAAATAACACTTAGGGGCGGACCTGTGTGTCTGCCCTTTTTTTTTGCCTATGCTTCCTCCAATCATAAAATCACTCATTCTCGATATGGATGGCGTTCTGTGGAAAGCCGATGTTCCCATCGGGAATCTCACCGCCATTTTTGACCTGATCCATGCCCGCGGACTGAAATTGGCCTTTGCAACCAACAATGGGACGCTTACACCTGATCAATATGTCAAACGCCTGGCGGGGTTTGGAGTAGTCGTAGAACCCTGGCAGGTGGTGACATCTGCACTTGGTGTGGCACACTTGCTAAGTCAAAGATTTCCATCAGGAGGATCTATCTTTGCAATCGGCGAAGAAGGTGTAATGCTTGCCTTGCGTGAGAATAATTTCGAACCGGTTTCAATTGAAAGAGCTGAAAAAGCCCAGGCAGTTGTGATGGGAATAGACCGAGGTGTCACCTTTGCTAAAATAAGCGAGGCAGCTTTGCTAGTCAAGCGAGGCGTACCTTTCTACGCCACCAATCCCGATAAGACATTTCCGACCCCGCGCGGCGAAATTCCCGGCGCGGGTGCGTGGGTTTCTGTGATCGTTAATGCAACTGGCATTGAACCTATTTATGCCGGCAAACCCGCCCCATACTTAATCGAACTGGCGCGTGAAAGGCTGGGTACCACTAAATCGGAGACTCTAATTGTCGGCGACCGTCTGGAAACCGACATTGCCGGAGGCCAGGAAGATGGTTGCCCTGTCGCACTGGTGTTGAGCGGAGTCAGCACGCGGGAACAGGGAAAGGCGTGGAAACCTGATGTAGATATCATCGCAGAAGATTTATACATACTTATTAAATAACTAGTAATATTTTCCAGTTGCGTTTATAGTATTTATCAAATGCATCAATTAAATGAGTGCTACTTATATTTATAACCTATCTTTCCTCGAACTTACCTCCCTCCTGACCGAATGGGACGAACCTGCATATCGTGCCCGACAAATCTGGGAGGGACTTTATCGAAACTTTTGGAACACTCCAAAAGAATTCTCCAACCTGCCTGCTCATTTACGCCAAAAATTGGGGGAAACCATGGAGTTCAACATACTTGTTCCCACAAACTCTTTGCGCTCTTCAGACGGCAAGACGATCAAAACACTATTTCACCTTAAGGACGGAAAGGCCATCGAAGCCGTTTTAATGAAATATTCCCCTTCGACAACTCTTCGACAAATTCAGCTCGATGATTCAAAGCAAGGCCGACGCACACTTTGTATTTCCACCCAGGTTGGCTGTGCCATGGGTTGTGTTTTCTGCGCCACCGGTCAAATGGGTTTCAAGCGTAATCTCTCAAGCGGGGAAATTGTTGCCCAGGTAATGTATTATGCTCGCCTGCTTCATGATCAAGGCGAAGTTGTCAGCAATGTAGTAGTGATGGGTATGGGTGAACCATTCCATAACTACGACAATACCATGGCTGCGATTGATCGGTTGAACGACCCTGACGGTTACAATTTTGGAGCGCGGCGCTTTACAATATCGACAGTTGGGTTGATCCCAGCAATCAGGCGGTTTACCGCTGAAAAGAGACAGGTCAACCTGGCGATTTCCCTGCATGCTGCCAATGATGCCCTGCGTTCCTCCATGCTGCCGATCAACCAACGTTACCCACTTGATGAATTGCTCGAAGCCTGCCGAGACTACATCGCTATAACAGGTCGTCGAATCACTTTCGAATGGGCATTGGTCGAAGGAATCAACGATACTCCGGAGCAAGCCCATTTGCTAGCAGGTAAACTCAAGGGATTGTTATGCCATGTAAATGCCATCCCCCTCAATCCCACTAAAGGTTATTCAGGTAAAGTTACGACACATCAGCATGCTAAAGAATTTAAGGAAATTCTTGCCGAGTACGGAATCCCTTGCACAATCCGTATGCGGCGTGGATTAGATATACAAGCTGGATGCGGACAACTTGTAAGTTTAGAATAATTTTATGATAAGTATTTTACTATAATTATGGCTATGCGAATTATGAATATGTATTCACTAATTGCTTGCCAGATTGCCGCCTTTGCAGTATCCTAAATTTTGTCCATTCTACCGATACATATGTGGAGTTACATGATCGAAACTCAAGACAAACGTCCCTGGCTTGACCGCCCCCTCTTTTCCACTATCCCGTTTATCACAGGTGAAATTTTTGTTTTTACCTTAATAGTTTCGCTTATGGCTGTCAGCCGCCTGTACAATTTGGGAGTGCGAGTCATGAGCCATGACGAAAGTTTACACGCCTATTACTCCTGGCTGTTTTCGATTGGACAAGGTTATCAGCATACGCCTACAACACATGGACCGCTGCAATTCCACTTGTTAGCTCTGACTTACTTTCTTTTTGGAGACAATGATTTCACGGCCCGCCTGCCGCATGCCATTGCCAGTATTCTCACGGTCGCCTTCCTTTTGAATTGGCGACGCTACCTGGGGCGTGCTGGAATGCTGGTTGCCGCAGCGCTGGTACTCATCTCGCCCTATATGCTCTATTATGGGCGTTATGCTCGTAACGAGGCTTTTGTGGCACTGCTGGGGGTGGTTACGTTCTACGCGCTCTTGCGGTATCTGGAAACTGGGAAAAAGCGTTATATTCTCTTGCTAACAATTGCCACTGCCCTGCACTTCACAGTCAAAGAAACCGCTTTTATTTACACTTCTCAGGCGCTGCTCTTTTTAGCGTTCTATCTTGTTAACCGCGTTACTCACCTGCCTTGGAAAAACAAGGGGTTATTGAACTGGTTTGTCGTGACCTTGAGTGTTGGAATATTATTACTTGGCATGGTACTCGGACTAACAATCTACGCCCGCGCCCAAGTAGTAACAGATGCCAGCCAGACTTCTGCACCTCTCATCCCGGGAGCAGCGACAGGGGTGGCGCCACTCGTCAATCATTTACCCTCGGTCGTTTCTTTGCTTGTGCTGGCAAGTATCATGTTCGTCGCTGCAGCGATCTTGCTTATCACCGGTTATGGTTGGAAAAATCTGCGGATTGAGCGTTCGTTTGACATGCTCATCCTGCTTGGAACGTTTGTCCTGCCACAACTGGCTCCCCTCCCAGTTAAAGCGCTGGGCTGGAATCCACTCGATTACCTTTTTACCTGGCCAGGTTGGAATTGGCAAGCCCTATGGGCCCAGGGGCCATTCAAGACGGCAACGGTCTTGATAGTGCTAGTCAGCATCTCAATTGTCATTGGCCTGCTCTGGGACTGGAAACGCTGGCTGGTCAACGCAGCCTTTTTTTGGGGTATATATATTTTTTTCTTTAGCAGCATGTTTACCAACTGGCCGGGACTGGCGACGGGTTTGGTTGGATCATTGGGCTACTGGCTCGCTCAACAGGGTGTCCATCGTGGCAGTCAGCCATGGTATTACTACCTGCTGATACAAATTCCAATATATGAGTTTTTACCAGCAATTGGATTGGGTCTAGCTGCGTTCTTCGGTTTGCGCCATAAATCACCGGCTCCCCTACCCCACGAAACAGTCTCTGTCCCTAATCCTTCCGAAACTGTTATTCCAGAAACAACACCTACATTCACCCTGCTGATTTGGTGGGTTTTATCCAGCCTGATCGCTTTTTCCAGCGCAGGCGAAAAAATGCCCTGGCTAACAGTCCACATCACACTGCCAATGATCCTGCTGTCCGGCTGGGGGTTAGGGCAGGTTATCGAGCGGTTTGACTGGTCAAAGTTCCGTGAACGTGGCGGTTGGGTTACCATCCTGCTGGTAATATTGTTCGCAAGCCTGACCGGTGGCTTGCTAACGTGCCTGGGAGTGAATCCTCCCTTCCAAGGAAAGACGATAATCCAGTTATCCGCGACAGGGGTATTTCTTTTCTCGGCGATATGCGCTCTCTTCAGCGCAGGTGGATTGATTTATTTTCTGAAGGGTTGGCAGGTCCGTGACGTGCTTCGCTTGGTCACGCTAGTATTATTCTGCCTGCTGGCCATTCTGACCGCACGCACCGCTTTCCGTGCCGCATATGTCCATCCGAATGATGCCACCGAATATCTAGTCTACGCCCATGGTGCGAGCGGTATTGAAGATGTGATGTCACAAATTGACAAAATTTCAAGTCGGACAGTCGGCGGGCAGAATCTTGCACTAGCATTCGACAACAGTGCACCAGACGGTGGAGTGGCGTGGCCATTTACATGGTATTTGCGTCATTATCCCAATAAGATTGCCTTTGACCAACCAAGTGCTGCCCTGCGTGGAGTGCCGGTGATTATAGTTGACCAGAGTAACATTGATGCCGTCAATGCGATAGTCGGCAATGATTACTACCGAATTAACTATATTCGCATGGTGTGGCCCAACCAGGATTATTTCAACCTAACCTGGTCGCGTATCAAGGATGCTCTGACCAATCCAGCCATGCGGTCAGCTCTCTGGCAAATATGGTTCGACCGTGATTTTTCCCAATACGCCATCGCCTTAGGGAAAACCGGGTTGACCTTGTCAGATTGGAACCCCAGTGACAAAATGCAACTATTGATCCGAAAAGATGTTGCTGCACAAATATGGGACTATGGCGTCTTTCAGACAACGACCGTTCAGGCTGATCCCTACGAGAAAGGCAGTATATCCCTTCCTGCAGACCTTATCTTCGGAGAGAACGGAACATTAAATGGTCAATTCAATTCTCCACACGGGATCTCAATTGCACCGGACGGGACCCTATTCGTTGCCGATACCAATAATAATCGTATTCAGCATTTCTCTGCGTCTGGGCAGTTCCTAAACGCCTGGGGTTCGCTTGGTAATAGTTCGGCTGGTGATGCCCCCTTAGGGACCTTTAACCAGCCCTGGGCGATTGCAGTTTCACCCGACGGAAAGTTCGTCTATGTGGCTGACACCTGGAACCATCGCATCCAGAAATTCACTGCCAGCGGAACACCACTTATAATGTGGGGCACTCCTCTCTACGACCCAACCACTACTGGTACATTTGGGATATGGGGGCCGCGTGGGATTGCCGTGGATGCACGGGGGCGCGTCTTTGTAGCAGATACGGGCAATAAGCGAATCCTCGTCTATGACGCGGATGGGAATTTTGTCATGCAAATTGGCAGTGAGGGTCTTTCCATCGGCCAATTTGAAGAACCGGTTGGACTGGCGATCGATACACGGGGATACTTGTATGTTGCTGACACCTGGAACCAGCGCATCCAGGTCTTTGCACCAAGCGAAGATGGTAAATCTTTCTCTCCACTCCTACAATGGGAGATCGCCGGCTGGTATGGCGAATCATTAGACAATAAACCTTATATCGCAGTGGACAACCAAGGTCACATTTTTGTCACGGATCCGGAATCATATCGCGTTCTCGAGTTTACGGCCAATGGTGGTTTCATCCGCACTTGGGGTGAATACGGGAATGGAGCAGGAAATTTCGGATTGGCCACGGCGATTTCAGTGGACGCAGAAGGGCGTGTTTGGGTAAGCGACGCAGCAAACAACCGGTTAATGCGATTTACAATGCCATAAGCAGACCGAATGTCATCTGATATGCATATTAATTACATGAGCTCTAAAAAAGCATAATGTTATAATGCTTGCGCGTATCATTCCAAAGGGAGAAACTTTCGCATGAAACTACATGAATATCAATCCAAACAGCTTTTTGCCAAATATGGCATTCCGATCCCAAAGGGACGGGTAGCGGCTACTGCAACCGAGGCAAGACAGATTGCTGAAGAGTTGGGTGGCCGTGTTGTTGTTAAATCCCAAGTGCTGGTAGGTGGACGCGGTAAAGCGGGTGGCATCCGTCTTGCCAAGTCTGCAAAAGAAGCTGAAGAGGTCGCGACACAAATTCTCGGCATGGAAATTAAAGGTCTGCCAGTCCGTAAAGTTCTGGTTGATCAAGCAGCCAATATCGACAAGGAAATCTACTTAGGTATCACTAATGACCGCGCCGCACGCCGCCCAGTCTTTATGGCTTCCGCCGCCGGTGGCGTGGAAATCGAGGAAGTTGCCCGCACTAATCCCGAAAAAATCATCAAAGTCCATATTGATCCACTGCTCGGATTGCGCGACTACCAAGCTCGTGATATAGCAATTGGCATTGACCTGCCAAAGGAATATTGGAAACTATTCGTGGATATCTGCCGGGGTCTTTGGAGGGTTTACGTAGAATGTGACGCAACCCTGGCAGAGATCAACCCGCTTGTTATCGTAAAAGAGAAAACGCTATTGGCGCTGGATGGCAAAATGCTTTTGGATGATAATGCCCTCTTCCGCCACCCTGATCTGGCTGAGATGCGAGACGTAGATGAGGAAGCCTCTGCTGAAACCGAGGCGCGCAAATACGGTCTTTCGTTCATCAAATTAGATGGCAACATTGGCTGCATGGTTAATGGTGCAGGTTTGGCCATGACCACCATGGACATTATTAAACTTTTTGGCGGTGAACCGGCAAACTTTTTGGATATTGGGGGCGGCGCAGGAGCAGACAAAGTCGCGGCAGCCCTGCGTATCATTCTTTCTGACAAGAATGTTAAAACTATTATGTTCAACGTTTTCGGCGGTATCACCCGCTGTGATGAAGTAGCTAAGGGAATCCTTGCTGCCCTCAAGGAAGTCAAACTAACCATCCCGATGGTTGTTCGATTAGTTGGCACCAACGCCGAGGAAGGCCTCAGACTACTGGCAGATGCCCACATGATTACCGCCGAGACCCTCGCGGATGCGGCCAAGAAATCCGTTGCAGCGGCAAAAGCATAGGAGGCTTAAATGAGCATATTAGTTGATAAAAATACCCGCCTTCTGGTGCAGGGCATCACCGGCAATGAAGGCCTCTTCCACACACAGCAAATGCTAGAGTACGGAACCAAGGTTGTGGCAGGAACTCGTCCCGGAAAGGGCGGCGAATGGGTTTTGGATGGGAAAGTTCCGGTATTCGACTCCTGCAAGGCGGCCGTTGAAGCGACCGGTGCGAATGCAAGTATTATCTTTGTTGCCGCGGCCTTCGCCCCAGATGCCATCTTCGAAGCTGCAGACGCTGGTATTCCGTTCATCGTTTGCATTACCGAGGGTGTTGCAGTGCAAGATATGATGCGGGTGCGCGAATACCTCGACCAGAAACAAGTCCGCCTCCTTGGGCCAAATTGCCCGGGTCTGCTGACTCCTGGCGAAGCCAAAGTAGGCATTATTCCCGGTAATATAGCGATTCCAGGGGATATAGGTGTCGTCTCACGATCCGGTACGCTGACTTACGAAGTTCTCTATGCATTGAAGCTGGTTGGCATGGGCGCCACCACCTGTGTTGGCATCGGAGGAGATCCCATTAACGGAACCAATTTCCTTGACTGCCTGTCCATGTTTGAAGACGACCCTCGAACCGAAAAAGTGGTTATGATCGGCGAAATCGGCGGTACGGATGAGGAAAAGGCGGCCCAGTTCATCGCTTCCAAGATGACCAAGCCAGTTGTCTCGTTCATTGCAGGCCAGACAGCTCCTCCCGGAAAGCGCATGGGGCACGCCGGTGCCATTATCGAAGGTGGGTCAGGCACCGCAGCCGAAAAGGTAAAAGCTCTCGAAGCGGCAGGGGTGAAAGTTGCCAAACACCCTGAAGAAATCCCATCTCTATTAAAATAAAATCAACTCCCGGAGTCTTATATGCTCCGGGAGTTTTTGTAATAATTCTTTTTTATTGATTTCCTCATAGCTAATGAATTTTATTTCGAGGGTGTAAATTCATGCGCGTGCCAGGGGGCGGCTCACAACCAGGTTAGTGAATTGGGCGGTCTGACAGATCGGTACTAGAATTACAGCATCCTTTATATCACCATGCCAAAAGGGTAAACCATTCCAAAGAGATAAATAATAAAGACGCCGATGCCGGCGTCTTTATTAAATATCGTGAATTACTTTTTAGCTTTTTGCGTGTCGACGAATTTAACCGCTTCGTCTACTGTGGTAATCTTCTGAGCATCCTCGTCAGAAATCTCGGTGCCGAAAACGTCCTCAAACTTCATGATGAGCTCGACCAAGTCGAGTGAATCGGCTTCCAAGTCTTCCCGGAAACGGGCTTCGGGTTTAACTTTCGCCTCGTCTACGCCCAACAAGTCCACGATAATTGCCTTTACTTCATCAAAGGTACTCGCCATTTCTGCCTCCTGTTATTTTTAACTACACTATTGTAATCGTTTCGCCGTTATAATTCAATACAAGGAACACAAATATATGGCTAAAGTTGCGCCGATAGACCGTAGGAAATCTGACCACATTAAAATAAACCTGGAAAAAGATGTCCGCTCCGGGTTAACCAATGGACTGGAACATTATCACTTCATCCACGAGGCGTTACCGGAACTGGACCTAAAAGCTGTTGGTACGACTACCAACCTATTTGGGAAAAAACTAAACGCCCCCATTCTTATCTCATCCATGACGGGCGGAACTGAGGAAGCAAAGCTAATCAATCAGCGTCTCGCCGAAGCTGCCCAGATCGTTGGCGTACCTATGGGGGTTGGCAGCCAGCGCGCGGCTCTCGAACACCCCGACCTGGCTGAAACCTTTTCCATCACCCGAAAAGTGGCTCCCGATATTTTGCTCTTCGCCAACCTTGGTGCAGTGCAATTAAACTTCGGGTACAGCATCGATCACTGCCGCCGTGCTGTGGACATGCTGCAAGCTAATGCGCTCATCCTGCATCTCAATCCCTTACAAGAAGCATTGCAGGCAGGCGGCGACACTAATTTCGCCGGGTTGGCAAAGAAAATCGAGAAAATCTGCAAAAAACTGGAAGTACCAATAATTGTCAAGGAAGTTGGTTGGGGAATCTCTGAAAGAACCGCAAAGATACTCATTGACTGTGGGGTTTCCGTGGTTGACGTGGCTGGCGCGGGGGGTACATCCTGGTCACAGGTTGAAATGCACCGTGCCCCCGATGAGTTCGCCCGTCAGTTAGCTGCCACCTTTATCGATTGGGGTATTCCCACGGCTGCCTCAATCCTGAATGTAAAGAGGGTCGCGCCCGATATGACAGTCTTCGCAAGCGGTGGATTGAAAGACGGTCTCGATATTGCCAAGTGCATTGGTTTGGGGGCAACGCTTGGTGGTATGGCTGGCGAATTCCTCAAAGCCGCAGTCATTTCGACAGAAAAAACCGTAGAAGCCTTAAATTTAGCGATAATGCAGATCCGGGTCGCAATGTTTGCGGCTGGAGTACCTGAAATTTGTAAAATGAGATCCGCTATTATTGAGGAACAATGATTCTGAATGATTTTTCCGCTCTCATGCTTCCCGCCATCGAATTAGAACTCAAGCGTCAGATTGACCGGGTTAACGAGCCCCGCACACGCATCTTCCATGAGATGTTCACCTACCAATTGGGCTGGACAGGTGAGGGAGCCGGAAAGGAGGCGCAGGGTAAGCGCATCCGCCCCCTCCTGGTACTGATCACTTGTGCTGCATGTAATGGAAACTGGAAAACTGCACTCCCAGCCGCGGCCGCTGTCGAACTGATCCATAATTTTTCGCTCGTCCACGACGACATTGAGGACAACTCAAATAAACGCCGCGGACGTGATACCATCTGGATGAAGTGGGGCATGCCGCAAGGAATCAACGCCGGGGATGCACTCTTCGTGCTCTCCAATCAAGCCCTGCTGGATCTTGCGCGTACCTATCCCGCTGAGATTGTCGTCAAGGCAGCAAAAATGTTCCACGAAACTTGTCTCGACCTAACACGTGGCCAGTACCTGGATATGTCCTACGAAAAGCGTACTGACCTGACTCGTGAAGATTATTGGCCGATGATTGGCGACAAGACGGCTGCCTTACTGGCAGCCTGCTGTGCAATGGGTGCTCTACTTAGCGAGGTGGACGAGGCAACTCAAGAAGCTTATCGCGCTTTTGGTCATTACCTGGGCCTTGCATTTCAAGTGCAAGATGATTTGCTCGGTATCTGGGGTGACTCCGCATTGACTGGAAAATCAACTGAATCCGATCTTGTGTCCAGAAAGTTATCACTTCCGATACTATTTGGCCTTGGTAAGGAAGGCTCATTTGCGCGTCGCTGGTCTGAGGACCAGATTCGCCCCGATGAGGTTGCTGAACTGGCTGAGCAATTGGCTGCAGACGGGGCTCGTCTTTATACTCAGGAGACGGCCGACCAGATGACCGATCTGGCACTGCAATCCCTGCGCATGGCTGGTCCAAAAGGCGAGGCAGGAGAAGCATTATTTGAATTAGTTAATAAATTGATAAACCGGGAAGCATGACCATCATCGTTTTTTGATGATATCCAAAATTCTGGTATAATTTTTGGCGTCAAGCGGGTGTAGTTCAGTGGTAGAACGCTTGCTTCCCAAGCAAGATATCGTGGGTTCGAGTCCCATCACCCGCTCAAAAGCAAAAAAACC
>Ga0209048_10004089_pt1 | contig 14012 bp, 11 predicted proteins | sample FrelakmetCRP12CR_FD_187146 | JGI IMG/M metagenome (GOLD analysis project Ga0209048, IMG submission 187146) | Freshwater lake sediment microbial communities from the University of Notre Dame, USA, for methane emissions studies - CRP12 CR (SPAdes)... | ecosystem: Environmental > Aquatic >... | reverse complement strand
GCTCGCCCGCCTGCAGGGAGCCTCCCAAGCCGGCAAGCATCTCTTGCAGGCCGTAGTACATGCTCAGCGCCGATGCGCGGATCGCATAAGCGGTTAAGATAACGAACGAAGGGCGAGGCCCGAGGATCGAGCGGCAGTCTTTTAGCAGCGCCTGGAGCGAATCGAAAAGCTCCCAAACCTGGCCTTGAGGCCCCCTCCCAAATTTGGGTGGGTCGAGGATCAGACCCTCATATTCGGAGCCTCGGCGCACCTCGCGCTGCACGAACTTGAAAGCGTCGTCTACCAGCCAGCGGATCGGCCGGTCGCTCAAGCCAGATAAAGCCTGGTTTTCGCGTCCAATTGTAATGGCTTTCTTCGAGGCGTCCAGGTGTGTGACATGAGCCCCCGCCTGGGCGGCTGCCAGGCTTGCCAGGCCGGTGTAGCCGAACAGGTTTAGGACATGAACCGGCCGTCCAGCTTGCCGGATCTGCTCGCCCATCCAATCCCAGTTGCTGGCCTGTTCGGGGAACACGCCCATGTGTCGGGAAGCCGCCGCGTGGGCGCGAAACTTCAAGCCTTTATAGCTCATCATCCAGGGGGATTTGACCTCCTGGTTAAATTTCCATCGTCCGCCGCTTTCTTCATTTGTGGATTCGAATACCGCGTGGGCAGCCTGCCAGCGCTGAGGGGGCAGGGCGGGCCTCCAGACGGCCTGGTGTTCGGGGCGCACGAACGTATAAGGCCCGTAGCGTTCCAGCTTGGCGCCAGCGCCGCTATCCAGCAGCTCATAATCTTGCCAGTCAAGGGAGGCGAGCAGTTTGATTTCGGGGTCGTTGGATGGCATCGATCTTCTCTTTAAACTGGCTCAAAGCGTGCCGTGAAATGGCGCAGCAGCTCAGGAGCGTACGTGAACTTGAAGCCGCGCAGGCTATCCCGGCGGGCTGCTATGTTTACCAGGCTTTCTACCACGTAATCAAGGTGGCTCTGGGTATAGACCCGGCGGGGAATAGCCAGGCGCACCAGCTCCAGGTTGGGATATACCATTTCACCGGTCTTCGGGTGCGGGTGCGCAAACATCACCGAGCCGATTTCCACTGCCCGGATCCCGCCTTCCAAATATAGCTCTGCCGACAAGGCCTGTCCTGGGAAGGCGCTCTGGGGGATATGCGGCAGCAAGCGGCCAGCGTCTAGATAGACCGCATGCCCGCCCGGCGGCTCGATGATCGGGATGCCCTCTTCTAGGAGCCGGTTTGCCAGGTAGGCGGTCTGTCCCAGCCGGTAGGCTAGGTAGGTTTCGTCCAGCCCTTCGTGTAGGCCCACTGCCATCGCATCCAGGTCGCGGCCGGCTAGCCCGCCATAAGTCATAAAGCCTTCGCGCAAGATCAGCTCGTTGCAGGCCCGCTGGTACAGGCTTTCATCGTTCATCGCCAAGAAGCCGCCGATGTTCACAATTGCGTCTTTTTTGGCGCTCATCGTCGCCCCATCAGCTAAAGCAAAAGCCTCGCGGGCGATTTCCAGGGTGCTTTTCTGGGCATATCCCGCCTCGCGTAACTTGATGAAATAAGAATTTTCGGCAAAGCGGCAGGCATCGATGAAAAAGGGTATGCCGGACTCGTGATAGGTGTCTGCGACGCTGCGCAGGTTTTCCATCGAGACAGGTTGGCCTCCGCCTGCATTGTTGGTGATGGTGATCATACCCAAGGGGATGTTTTCTACCCCTATTTTTTGGATGAAGTCGCGCAGTTTTTGAATATCCAGATTACCTTTGAATGGATGGCGGTTCGTCGGGTCGTTTGCTTCGTCGATGACCAGGTTCGTGGGATACCCACCCCGGGCGCGGATATTCGCTTCGGTCGTATCGAAATGCATATTGGAAGGCACATACTGCCCTTCTTTTACCAATAAGGCGCTGAGAATATTTTCTGCTGCCCGCCCCTGGTGAGTCGGAACAAAAAAGCGGAAGCCAAATATCTCCTGCATGGCTTCCGCCAGCCGCTGGTACGATCGCGCGCCCGCGTAGGATTCATCTCCCTGGATCATGGCAGCCCACTGCTCCTGGCTCATTGCGCCGGTTCCCGAATCGGTGAGCAGATCGATGAATACGTCTCTGGCGAGTAAGCTGAACATGTTGTAACCAGCGCGGCGCAGCGCTTCCTGGCGTTTTGGCCTCTCAATAAGTTGGATCGGTTCAACCATTTTGATGCGAAAAGGCTCCGGTGGGTAGGGTGCCATGTAGAAATCCTCCGTAGATTCTTGGGTTGTAGCTATTCTACCCCTTATTTTCAGGTGATTCATTTCCTTACATTAAAAACAGGCAGTTCTGTGTATAATAATCCCATGCCCTATCGGAATGTACGGCGGATCTGCGGGGTTCTGATCTTATTGGCCTCCTTTTTATTGTTGGCCTGGGGTTTCTGGCCAGGTGTTTCTGAAAGCCATCTTCTTTTGTTATCTCCGGCTAACATGCAGCTCCCCAGGGGTTCGTCATCCTCGTCGCAAGCTGCCCTCCCAGCGATTCTCGAGCCGCGCTTGCTGGCGTTGAAATGGCCTTCGAAAATTCGGGTTGGGGAAACGGAGACCATCCGGGTAACCATCAAGTCGGGTGCTCCCGGCGATCTTGCTCCCGCCGTGCTTGCCCAAAGCAGCCCTGCTCAAACCGAGCCGCAACCAGCCCCCAATATATACAATACCCACGATGTGCTCGCCTCCGGTCATTTGGAGTTGCCAGGAGTGCTGTATATTCCGGAAGGGGAAATCAGCGAGGCGCTGCGTCCTGGGCAGCCAGTAACTTTTATTTGGCAGGTGCGCCCTTCGCAACCCGGCGTCTACCAGGGAACCGTCTGGTTGCATCTTCGCTTTATCCCGTTGGGCGGCGGGGCAGAATCGCGCATCGTGCTCACTGCCCAGAGGATTGAGATCGAAGCTGGCAGTTTTCTCGGGCTGGGAACTACTGCCGCTCGCCTGTTGGGCAGCTTCGGAACCATTGCCGGTCTGCTCCTGGTTATCGACTTTGAATCCTTTTCCTCAATCCTTCATCATTGAGTCGCCTATGATAGAAATTGCCGCTTTCATGCTTGGCCCTGTCGAAACGAATGTTTATTTGGTTGCAGATGCCCAGACTGCCGAAGCGGTGGTCATCGACCCTGCCTGGGATGGAGAGATGATCGCCAGAGAAGCAGAGCGTCGCGGTTGGCGCATTACTGCCATCTGGCTCACCCACGCTCATTTCGATCACCTGGCAGGCGCTGGGGGAATTGCTAAATCCGTCCACCCATCCCCACCGGTCGCTTTACATCCCGGTGACCTGCCTTTGTGGAAGGCGCAGGGAGGAGCGCCGCTCTTCGGCATGCAAATCGATCCAGGGCCCGAGCCATCCGTAAAGCTATCCCACGGGCAGGTGCTGCATGTGGGGGGCAATGCATTCCAGGTTCGTCTTGCGCCAGGGCATACCCCTGGACATGTGCTCTACTATTGTGCGGCGCAAAAGCTGGTCTTTTGTGGAGACGTGATTTTCGCCGGCAGCATCGGGCGGACAGACTTGCCTGGCGGAAGCTATGGTACACTAATCCAAAGTATCCACACCCAAATCCTGAGCCTGCCGGATGAAACGCGTTTGCTCCCAGGTCATGGCGTGGAGACTACCGTGGGAGAAGAACGGGTAGCAAATCCGTTCTTGTGAGCTGATGGTGGATATGAACGCATCGAGTCCTGGCGGAAACAAATCTGGCTGCGTACGCTACATCATCCTGGGGGTAATCGGTCTATTTTTGTTATTCCTCTTTCGAGCAGAATTAGGCATTTTCTGGCAGCTAACGAAAGCTGTCCCGAATCTGCTCCTCAATGAGCCAATCACCGGGCTTCCGCCTGCCCGGGCGCTCCTGGGTGTGCTGGGCTTTATGGCCATGAACCTGATCGCCGCGTTGAGTTTTGGCTATTTAATCCTTTTTATCCTCTCAGGTCAAATCCTACCGGTCCAAAATAATATAGAGCGTAGAGAAGCATACCAGCGCCTGAATAATTTCATTTTTGGCGAACGCGCCCCGCTCTTGATGATCAAAGAGGGGATCTGGACCAACCAGCCCCAGGAGCCCAGCCGGTTTGCGCGCGGCGTAGCCATTGTGGATCCGAACAGCGCCATCGTCCTCGAACGGCAATGGGCGTCTGCCGCAGGTGCCACGGCCAACCGGCCTCAATCCGCTTCCTCCATGATCCGCGTAGGCGGGCCGGGGTTGGTCTTTATCCGCCGCGGGGAAAGGCTGCGTGGCATTGTCAGCCTGCGCAAGCAGTTTCGCATAGCACTTGGCGTCTTGGCCTATACCAGTGATGGTATAGAGCTAAAGAGCAATGTTTTTGCCATGTTTACCTTGGGCCAACCTGCCTCGATTATCAAAGTGGCCTACTATGGCGGCAGCAACCCCGAAGACCTGCGGGTGCTGCAGATCGATCCGAATACGAAGCAGATCAAGTCCATCAATGATGGGTTGGACGCGGATGATAAAGCCGAGATCCACCAGTTCGCCCAGCAGTATTTGGGTCGTTTGGAGCCAAACGTACCTGTAGATGTGGTGGAAAAAAGCAGCGAATACCCCCCTTATTTTTTAGACGAGAAACGTATCTTTTCGGCAGTCTATTCCCAGGCTTTAGATGTCAACGATAAAAAACTGGAGACCTGGGCAGATTTACCCAGCCTGGTGGCGACGGAATACTTCCGCTATTTAATCTCTCAGGTGACCTACGATTCGCTCTATTCTCTCGACGACGCTAAAAGATTCCCCCTGCAGTCGGAGTTTAAACCCCGCTTCGCCCGCACGCTGCGGTACATGGGGGTCCTGTCCTACCAATTTGTCCACCGTGTGGATGGTCAGGCTCCCGCTGAAGGGCAAAAAGTAGAGCACAGGCAGTTCCGCATCTCTGCGGTCCAGGATTTGCGCGCTTCCAAGGTGCTGCGCGACCGGGGCATAAAAGTGATCCATGCCGGCTTTTCGGAGCTGAAACCGACCAATCCGATGATCGCCCAACAGCGCCTGGATAATTGGCGCGCCCGTTGGCAGCAAGAGATCGATTTTACCAACGCCGACCGTGACTACGAGGTGAACCAGATCCGCATCCAGGCGCGGGCAGAGAAGCAGCAGGAAATGATCGTCAAGCTTTCCCGAATCCTGCAAAGCAGCCCTTATTCGGAGGAAGCCTTGACTCTACGGGTCTTACAGGTCTTGGATGACATCGCCTCTGACCCTAACACACGCATGTTATTGCCAAAAGATACGATTTCAATGCTGAACAATATCCAGCGCTGGCTTTCTCCAGATGACAAGGGTGAGTTCATCAATCTCTTGGAGCAGAACCCAGAATTAGAAGAAGAAAAAGCCAGCCCGCGAAAAAGAAGTTCAAAGGCTAAGGGATAAAGCATGGATCGATTTATTCGAAGACCGAGGGGTCGCAGCGCAAGGCCGTCTACAGCAGTGGTGAACTGGTCAAGATTTCGTTTGTGGATCTTGATCATCGCCTTTTTGCTTTTTATAGTGATCGATCTGCTTTTATATCACTTCAGCACCATGCTTGGTAGGGGCTTCCGTTACTTGATCCTCCCGCCCGCAATCCTTTCATTCTTGTTTTTTATGGGGGCTTTGTATGTAAAGGAAGCCTATAACCTCCACAGCCTGGGGTCAGCATTCCAGTTCTTGATGGCGGCTCTTTTTGCCTTTGACTATCCGATGCTGATAGTAAGCCAGGGAGAGAAGCAAGTCCGGCCGGAAACGGAGAATATAATTGAAAAAATTGGCGGGCCCGGTTATGTTGTGATTTTGCCCGGCAACGTAGCCTTGGTGGAAAGCCTGATCGGTGATTTGCGCGTCCTCGGTTCTGGCTGGTATTTCCTCACTCGCCAGGAGTCTGTTAAAGAAGTCCTCGGCCTGGATGAGCGTGATGCCAAGGTAGAAAAGATATCTGCTACCACCAAGGACGGCATCGAAGTTGAAGTGCGCGATGTGCACTACCGTTATCGCTTGTTGGCCGACCCATCCCCCGAAGGCGGGTTAGGGCGTACACCGGAAGATCCCTACCCGTTCTCGAGTGAATCGGTCATTAACATGACCTACAATCGCAATGTTTCTGCCGCCGGCATTAGCACCTGGCATGCTACGGTCAACCAAGTGGTTGATTCGATTATTACCGATAACATTCGCAAAAATCCGGTAGATTATTTGACTGCCCCCAATTTACAGGGTACCGACCCGCGCGGCGAGATCTATAAATTGTTTAACTCGGAAACTGCGCGCAGCCGTTTCAAGGCGGTCGGCGCTGAGTTGTTATGGATTGGCATCGGTCATTTCGATATCCCCGATAAGCAGGTTGATGAGCAGCGCGTCAGCGCCTGGCAGGCAAAATGGATCGGCGACGCCAAAGTCGTGCGCGCTTTTGGGGAAGCCAAGCGCATCGCTTACCAGGAAATGGGGCGGGCGGAAGCCCAGGCAGAGATGGTTATGAGCATCGTCCATGCTCTAGAAGAAGCCGGTGAACAGGGCAATCCTCGCCAAAAGATGCGCGCCGTTTACTTGGCGAAAATTGCCCAGCTCCTGGATTCCATGAGCCAGCAGTACCTTCCCCCAGGGGAACCTACAAAGCAATCTTAATCGGCAGCTACTTCGCGTAGTCTACGGCGCGGGTCTCGCGGATCACGGTGACCTTGATTTGGCCTGGGTACTGCATCGTCTCCTCGATCTTCTTAGCCACGTCTCGGGCTAGACGGATCGCATCCAGGTCGTCGATGTCCTCGGGTCGCACGAAGATGCGTACTTCGCGGCCGGCCTGCAAGGCAAAGCTCTGGGTGACGCCTTTTTGCGAGTTGGCGATTTCCTCCAGCGAGCGCACCCGCTTGAGATATTGCTCCAGGCTCTCACGCCGCGCCCCCGGGCGTGCGCCCGAGATCGCATCGGCTGATTCCACGATCGTGGCTTCAACCGATTCCTGTTCCAGCTCGTGGTGGTGCGAGGCGATCGCGTTCACCACTTTCGAAGATAGCCCATAGCGTTTGGCAATATCTGCCCCTAGCTGGGCATGTGTGCCTTCCATGTTGTGGTCGAGGGCTTTGCCCAGGTCGTGCAGCAAGGCTGCCGTCCGGGCAACATCGACGTCTGCTCCCAGTTCAGCCGCGATCATCGCCGCGATCATTGATGTCTCAATGGAGTGCGCCAGCTGGTTCTGACCGTAAGAAGTGCGGTATTTGAGCCGGCCAAGGGTCTTGATGATTTCGGGATGCAGGCCGGGGACGCCGGCTTCGAAAACGGCCTGTTCGCCGGCTTCGACGATTGCCCGGTCAACCTCTTTTTGTTCGTTCTTCAAGATCTTCTCGATGTGCGCCGGATGGATGCGCCCGTCCTGGATCAATTTGGCCAGCGCACGCCGGGCGACTTCTCGACGCACCGGGTCGAAGCAGGAAATCGTAACTGCCTCGGGAGTATCATCTACGATCACGTCGACGCCCGCGGCCTGTTCGAAGGCATGGATGTTGCGCCCGTTGCGACCGATGATCCTGCCTTTCATCTCGTCCGAAGGGATCTCGACCACAGAAGTCGTGATCTCCACCACATGATCCGAAGCCACGCGCTGGATCGCGGCAGAGACTATCTTTCGGGCCCGGTTTTCGCCTTCTTCGCGGGCCTCTTGCTCAATCTGGCGGATCACCCGCGCCATGTCGGCGCGCGAATCCTTTTCGACGTCCGCTAATAAGATCCCGCGTGCCTCCTCAACTGTCAGCTGCGAGATGCGCTGAAGCTCTTCCATCTGGTCCGAATGCAGTTTCTCGACCTCGTTTGCCCGCTTGTCGATCGCGCTTTGGCGTTTGTTCATCACCTGTTCGCGCTTTTCGACGCGATCCAGGCGGTTGTCTAATTCCTCGCGCCGTTTCTGCAGCCGGTCCTCTTCACGGTTGATCTCATTACGTTTGCGTTCCACCTCGGATTCGGCCTTTTTCAATACATCCAGTGCCTGGTCGCGAGTCTGGATTTCCATTAAACGGACTTTTTCTTTTGCCGCTTCGAGGATCCGCTCTGCCTCGTCCCTTTGTTCTAATTGTTCCTTCTCAACCTGGTTTTGCTTGTACAGGAACCCGATCGCCAGGCCCAATACGACTGCCAGAGGTAAGGCAATTAAAAGAACTAAAATAAACAAATTAACACTCATGGATATGCCCCTTCATCAGATGTTTGTTCTGTGGCATGAATCTCTTTCCATACACGGGGGATAGTCTGCGAGCAGACCTCGTAGTCAAAACCGCGCTGTGCCAGAAAGCCATATAGCTTTTGGCGGAACATCTGCCATTCCAGGTCTTTTAATTTGCGCCCGCGTTTCAGAGCCGCCTGGTAAGCTAATTCTTCATTGTCGATAGACTCCACCGCTTGTGCAATATTTTCGGAGGAGACGCCGCGCCGTTGTAGCTCAAAAGATAACGCACGCTGGCTGCGCGGGCGCAGCTCAGAGCGATTATCCACCCACGCCTGGGCGAAGGAGGCGTCATCTATCAAGCCGTTTGTTTTTAGGCGTTCGATGATATGGTCAATCACGTCTTCGGAAGCTTTGTGCCTTTGCAAATTTTGGCGGACTTCTGCCTCGCTGCGAGGTCGGTAGCTGATCAGCTTCAAAGCCTGCTGGTATGCCGACTCACGGTCGTCGTCGAACTGTAATTGGGCGATTTTCTCGTCGCTCAGCTCCTGCCCCACTTGCAGCCAGGCTGCCACGATGCGCGATAGGCCAAAAGCGAACTCGCCGTCCAGGTACACGTTCACCCGCTGGTGGTTGCGCTTCTGTTGAACAAGACTTGTTATTTTATGGCCCATCGTTTCATTTGCTCTTAACTTTGTTTGCTATTTAAATAATCACAGCCGCGGTCCTGCCTGGACAGGCCACGGCTGCCATTATGTAGTTTTGATCTCAGTTATGGTTTTTCGGTAGCAGCAGCAAGAGAAAAGGTTGCATTCGGCGATGGTTACGGCTAACTGCCAGCGCCGGTAGTGCCTTTACCGATTACCGTCTGTACGGATTGATTTGGCGATCATGTCATTCGGTTCATCATGATTAGATTTTGCCGAGGTTGGCCCTGACTTGGGCCAGCCAGCACACCATTACAATCGTAATCCTGAGATCAATTTGTCTGCATAAGCAACACCTGGATGAAAGGTATCGCCTGGTAGCGCCGTGGCCGCTGATAAGATGATTGTCGCGGCAAGAACTGTCTTTCCGTGCGCCTTCTTTCCAGGCCGAGGGGTCTTTTGCAAGAAGGCCTTGCAAAATGCTCGACCTTTTCAGGCGCACAGTCTCAATAGTTTATCTCCAATCCCGTCGCTTTTTATACCAGCGGAATTACCGCTGTTGAAAGTGGCGCGGGTTTTATCAATGTCTGGCGAATAACCTGTTCGATTTGGTCGGCGACGAGCCTGTTCTCGATGAGGGTTGCGATTGCGTGTTCTCGCCCTTCTCCCAGTTCTCGATCCAGGTAAAAATAGGCTTCACCGTTCTGGGTAATCATCCTCAACTGAGAACCCAGGTCAAGGATTTCGCCAGCTTTTCGAATACCATTATTATACATTATATCAAGCTCTATGGTTTGGAAACAGGGCTTGATTTTGTTTTTAACTACGCGCACCTGGATGTGTTGGCCGGTGATTTTTCCGCCCTCCCGGATTGGATCCACGGGCTGTAGGTCCAGGCGCACGGCAGCCTGCATCTTGAGGCTCAGTCTGGCGGGATGCCTTGCCAGGTCGTGATACACCTCGCTTGCCCTCTTTTGGCTGGGGCCGGTGAAGATTACCGTTGTCCTGGTTTGCTGGATTATCCTGGAAAGCCTGTGCAGGGTATGAGACACAAAATTGTCGACCTGGTCTGGGGGGTATTCTCCCAAGGCTGCTTCGAGCTCGGCCTTTGTGATTAAGCTCGCGACTGAATCAAGCGCCACGGCTGCGATATTTCCTGCCCCAGCCAGGTTTTCCAGGGCATTCAAGGCCTGCTCCGCGCAGTCTGGCTCTACAACCACCAGGTGTTTCAGGCTTATCCCGCATCGGCTGGCGTACCCTGGGTCGAACGTATGATCTGCATCGATAAAGCCGCAAGCTGCCTCCAGCTTTTGGGCCTCGGCCAGGATATGCTGGCAAAGCGTGGTCTTGCCGCTCGATTCGGGTCCGCGCAGCTCCACGAATAGTCCGCGCGGGATGCCACCCAATCCCAGGGCAATGTCCAGCCGGAGCGATCCGGTGGAAATCACCTCAGCCGCGCAATTTCCAGCTTGATTGCTCCCCAGGTCGCCTGTCTGTTCTCCCACATTCTTCCCTTTGCACGGAAATCCGGCCCGCTCCACCGTTGATCACAAATCATCCATCCATTCTGAGTTTACATGATTCTATTGACGCCTGCAAGGCTTTATTTGCAGCCTGTAAAGCTTTTATTGCAGCCGCTCGGCTTTAGCGTACTTACTTTCTGCTAATCATCTGAATAATCAGATCGGTGCTAAAATTTAGACGCATCGCAGAATTCTTCAATGGATTATTAAGCTCGATCGGCTCCTCAGGTTTTGTCTTAGGTGGAAATTAGATATTAAGCCAGTTCTTTGTCGGAAAGGAAGCCTGAAAATGCAAAAGATTACACGTGAAGATGCCCTGGAATACCATCGCCTGGGAAACAAACCAGGCAAGGTTGCCATTGTTCCTACCAAGCCCATGTTAACCCAGCGCGACCTGGGGCTGGCATATACGCCAGGCGTGGCGGTCCCTGTCCTGGAGATCGAACGCGACCCGGAGCTGGCCTATGAATACACCTCCAAGGGAAATCTGGTGGCAGTTGTCACGAACGGCACCGCTATCCTGGGCCTTGGCGACCGGGGCGCCCTCGCCAGCAAACCCGTGATGGAAGGCAAAGGGGTTTTGTTCAAGAAGTTTGCCGATGTGGACGTATTCGACATCGAGCTGAATACGCATGATCCGGAGCTGATCATACAGGTGGTTGCGGCAATGGCCCCCACCTTTGGCGGGATCAACCTTGAGGATATCAAAGCTCCCGAGTGCTTTCACATCGAAGAGACCTTGAAAGAGATGCTGGATATCCCCGTCTTCCATGACGACCAGCATGGCACGGCGATTATTTCCGGTGCGGGCCTACTGAACGGGTTGGAAGTGGTTGGCAAGCGTATCGACCAGGTGAAGGTCACGGTTTCAGGGGCGGGCGCATCGGCCATTTCCTGCTCCGAGCTGATGGTGCGCCTGGGTGTCCGGCGTGAGAATATCACGCTGGTGGATACGCGCGGTGTGGTTTACAAGGGCCGTACGGAGGGCATGAATAAATATAAGGAGCGCTTTGCCTTGGATACAGGCGCCCGCACCCTTGCCGATGCCGTGCGCGGAGCGGATGTCTTTTACGGCCTGTCGGTCGCCGATATCCTCAAGCCCGAGATGGTCAAGACGATGGCAGAGCGACCGCTCATCTTTGCCATGTCCAATCCCGACCCGGAGATTAAATACGAGCTGGCCCGCGAGGCTCGCCCGGATGCTATCGTCGCAACCGGACGTTCCGATTATCCTAACCAGATCAACAACGTGCTCGGTTTCCCCTTCATCTTCCGTGGCGCTTTGGACGTCCGCGCGAAAGCAATTAATGAAGAGATGAAAGTTGCCGCAGCCTATGCCCTGGCCAATTTGACCAAAGAGGACGTACCCGATAGCGTGCTGCGCGCCTACAACCTCGAAAGCTTGAAATTCGGTCCGGATTACATCATCCCGAAGCCGCTCGACCCGCGCGTGATGCTCTGGGAATCGCCGGCCGTGGCGAAGGCTGCCATGGAGACCGGTATTGCCCGGCGGCAGATCGACCTGGATGAATACCGGGAGCAGCTCGCCTTCCGCCTGGGCAAGGGTGAACAGGTCCGCTACTATATCATGCAGAAGGCGCACAGCAGTTCGCCCAAGAAGCGCATCGTCTTCGCCGAAGGCGAAGAGAAAAAGATCATCCGCGCCGCCGCCCAGGTGACAGAGGATGGCATTGGCGCGGCCATCCTGGTTGGCCGCCCGCACGTGATTCACCAGCGAGTTCAGTCCCTGGGCCTGGATTACAAGCCTGAGATTGTAGACCCGCGCAACTTTGAGCGAATAGAGCAGTATGCCCTGGCTTATTACGAGCTGCGCCGGCGGAAAGGGGTGACGCTGAAAGATGCTTACGAGCTGGTGCATAGCCCGAACATCTTTGGCCCCTTGATGGTCAAGATGGGGGAGGCGGATGCCTTTGTGTCTGGTCTCACCTACGATTACCCGGATGTTATCCGCCCGGCTTTACAGATCCACCACACTCGCGCCGGCGCCCGGCTGGCTGCCGGTGTGTATATCATGGTGGTTAACGACCGCACATACCTGTTTACCGATGCTACGGTCAATATCGATCCCAGCGCGGAAGACCTGGCAGAAATCGCCTGCCTGGCTGCCGGCTTTGCTCGCCAGTTGGGCCTGGAGCCGCGCGTGGCGCTGCTTTCTTTCTCCAATTTCGGCAGCACCCGCCATCCGCTTTCCGAAAAGGTCGCCAGAGCGGTGGAGATCATCAAAGGCCGCTGCCTGGACTTTGCTGTGGAAGGCGAGATGCAGGCCGATACCGCCGTGGTGCCCGAGATCATCGAGGGACGCTATCCGTTCAGTCAGGTGAAGGACGCCAATGTGCTGGTCTTTCCGTCGTTGGAGGCTGCCAACATCGCCTACAAGCTGCTGGCCCGTCTGGGAAATGCCCTGGCGATTGGGCCGATCTTGCTGGGCATGGGAGCACCAATACATGTGTTGCAGACCGGCGATGAGGTCCGCGATATTGTGAACATGGCTGCCGTGGCGGTCATGGACGCTGCCAGCCGTGATTAAGCTGTGTTTTATCTGCCTGGGTAATGTCATCCGCAGTCCCCTGGCCGAGTACCTATTTAAATACCAGGCCGAACAGAACGGCGTAAGCCATAAATATGTAGCCGCTTCGGCGGGTACAGCTAATTACCGCGTGGGCGAGCCTTATGATGGTCGCATGCGGCGCGTGGCGGCTGTTCACGGTTTGCACTATGAGGGGATTGCACGCCAGCTTCATCCGCTGGATCTTGAGTTTTACGATCTGCTATTGGTCATGGATCTCGAAAACTGGGCCTATATGATGAGTCTATCAGACCACCCAGAGCATAAAGCCAAAGTCCACCTGTTGCGTGAGTTTGACCCGCAGGGTGGCGCATCGGCTGCGGTAACCGACCCTTACTATGGAGATATCCAGGGCTTTGAAGAGGTGTATCAGGTCGTAGAGCGCTCGGTGCAGGGTTTATTGGAAGCGCTGGAAGAAGGACGGATAGTAAAGATCTAAAAAGGCCCTCAAGGATTCTGAAACCCTGAGGGCCTCCGTATTTTGATTGGTTTTATTACCCGGCAGTATCCAAAGAGAAATACTGCTCGAAATCAGGCGCCCAATCCTTCGGGCGATATTCGCCGTTGGCTCGGTCTTGAATGTACTCGCCTTTGTATTCCTCTCCGGCGATCGCTGCCAGGGCTTTTACCAGGGCGTCCACGTCCTGGAAGGAGTTGTATAAGCCAAAGGAAACCCGGATCAATCCGGGCATCTCCGAGCGGTCGCTGTCCAGGATGTGCTGGCGCACCTGGCGCGCATCCTCAGGTTTCAGACCCAAAAGGTGCAAAATATAGGGATGAGCGCAGAAACAGCCGGAGCGCACGCCAATGCCGTACTCGTAGCCCAGGATCGACGCTACCTTGAAATGCGACATGCCCTGGATTTCGAGCGGAATGACTCCCAGGCGCTCAGCCGCCAGCTCAGGGTCTGCATCGCCAAAGATCCTTAATCTAGGTATTTCCTTCAGCAACGGTAAAGCATAGCTTGTCAGCTCTGCCTCGTGTTGGGCCACATTTTGCATCCCAATTTGGTTGAGCTGCTGGATGGCAGCCGCCAGGGCGATTGCTCCAACTGTGTTGGGGCTGCCTGCCTCGTCGCGCTCTGGTCAACTCGACTGGCCACCATCTGATCCACTC
>Ga0209048_10004088_pt1 | contig 14014 bp, 8 predicted proteins | sample FrelakmetCRP12CR_FD_187146 | JGI IMG/M metagenome (GOLD analysis project Ga0209048, IMG submission 187146) | Freshwater lake sediment microbial communities from the University of Notre Dame, USA, for methane emissions studies - CRP12 CR (SPAdes)... | ecosystem: Environmental > Aquatic >... | reverse complement strand
TTATCTCAGGAGCACCATTTTCTTCGTCTCGACGAGGCCCGCGGCCTTGAGCCTGCAGAAATAGACGCCTGACGCCGCAGTCCGGCCCAAGGCCGTCCTGCCGTTCCAGATCACTTCGTAGCGGCCGGGCTCCATGTCGCGGTCGACGAGCATGGCCACGGCGCGTCCGGATACGTCGTATATCGCGATCTGCACCGGGGACCTCGCGCTCACGTCGAACGCGATTCTCGTCATGGGATTGAACGGATTCGGATAGATGGCGCGAAGGCTCGTGGACGAAGGCGTCCCCGTGCCCTGATCGTCGCCGACGCCGCTCACGGGCTCATAGCCGTAGGAGCCGGTCCGCGCGGGGCCCCTGCGGAACATGGGCCACGGGAGCGCGTTGAGCGGCGCCTTGCTCGTGCAGAGCTCGTAGCAGTACAGCGAGTCGTCGCCGGATACGGCAAGCACCTCGACCCGTCCGTCGCCGTCGATGTCTCCGGCGGCGAGGGTGGAGACGATCGAGGAGCAGCAGAAGAACGAAAGCGCCGTCGCCGCCCCGTGCACCTGGCCGTCGGGCGCTCCCGCGAGAGCCTCCGGGGGCTTTCCGATGACAATGGGCCCCGGAAGAGCACCGACATCGGACGACCATTGCGAGATTCGATCGGAGCTCACGAGCTCGCCCCGGCTATTGATCACGCTCGTGAATCCTTCCCACGATCCGATCCCGCCGTTCCAACGCCTCGACGTCACCGCGATATCGAGATAGCCGTCGCGGTCGAAGTTCGCGAGCGCGGGAGACGATTCGATCGTCCCCGGCACGCGGCGCGGCGCGAAGCACGGAGTGCCGTCTGCGTCCCACGCGTAGACCATGCCGTTTTCACCCGCCGCGACGATCTCGAGGTGCGCGTGGTCCCCCGAAACGTCGCCGATGACCGGATCGGCCGAGAGAACGGTGTCGACCTCCACAGGCCAGCCGGGGCAGATGCTGCCGTTGTCATTGAGGAGGTAGATACGCGATGTTCCGCCGGGGGGGGCCATTTTCCCCTGGGCGGGGAAGAGAGGTTCGCCGGAGACGATGACGGCAATTTCCGCCTTGCCGTCGTTGTCGGCGTCGGCGACCGCCGCGGAGCTCATCCTCGCGCCCGACAGAACGGGCGGCGAGAAGCCCGGATACGCGTTCCCGTCCCCGTTGAGAACGCTCAGATGCGTCGGCCACTCGGATGAGGTGCAGATGACCTCGAGCTTGCCGTCGCCGTCGAGATCGGCGAGCGCGGGGGTCGACTGCACTTGCGCGGGGAGAGGATGCTCCCAGAGCTTGACGCCGGCGGCCGAGAAAGCCCGGACCACGCCGTCGCTGCAGCCGACAACGATTTCCTTCTTCGAATCCCCCGTGATGTCCCCCGCCGCGGGCGAGGAGCGGACCGCGCCGCCGACATCGACAGGCCATCCGGGGAGGGGCGTTCCGGACGCGCTCCACGCGTAGAGCTTTCCGTTGTCGCAGCCGACGACCACGTCGAGCGTGCCCGGGGCGCCGCCGAGATCGGCGATGAGCGGCGACGTGTGGCAATGCCCGAGCGCCGCGACCGGCCAGCCCGGCTTCCGCGGCGCGATCCAGCCGATCGTATTCGGACCGTTCACGTTGTCGGACTCGTCCTGCTCGACGACCCACCTGTTCACGTCGACCGCGACGTAGCTGTGCCACTCGCCGATCGTGTCGCTCGTGACCGCTGCAATCGTCCATATGACCGTATCGCCGACCGCGAGCGATTGCACGAGGCGCCGGCGGTCGCCGACGTCGGCGGGGCCCGGCGCCGCTGAGCGGTTCGCATAGAAGTCGATATAGAAGCTGTCCGCCGCCGTGACTCCCGTGTTCTTCACGGTGACCATCGCCGACACGGCGCCGTGCGCGGGCGCGACGAAGCGGCTGAACTGCACGTCCGTGATCACGAGGTTCGGCGCGATGCGGCAGTTGACCGGAGAGGCCCCGATGAGCTGGCCGCACGGGCTCGCCGCGGGGGCGCACGGGGACGTGTCGTACAGATGGAGATCGAAGGCGCCGAGGTCGCAGAACGAGGGATCGACCGAGATGTTGTTGTTCTTGCCCGTCTGATCCGCCGTGGAGCCGCCGAAGTTCCCCCCCGCGTTTCCGAAAACGTCGCTGCAGGAGAGGGACTGCGTATTGCTCCCCGTGTAGATGCCTTCCTTGACGAGATTGAACGCGACGATCGTGCGGCTCATGGGGTTCTTGTCGCCGTAGAAGCTCTCGATCCCGGCACCGTAGAACACCGCGGAGTTCCCGACGATCGTGCAATTTTCCATCGTCAGGTTCGACGCGCTGTAGGCGCCGCCGCCGCCCGTCCGCGCGGTGTTCGAGCTTAGCGTGGAGTGCTTGAGACTGCAGGTGGCGTTCGTCCCGTTGAAGAGGCCCCCGCCGAATGAGCCCGTGTTGGAGTAGACGGTGCACGAGTCGATTCTTGCCTTGGCCGATATGATGTAGATCCCGCCGCCCGACGCGCCACTCGCGAGGTTCGCCGCCACTGTGCAGCCGATGATGTCGACGTTCGACGATGTCTGGACGGAGATGCCGCCTCCCGACTGGGCCGCGACGTTGTCCGTGATCGTGCAGCCCACGATGCGCGCCTTCGATCCGTTGCAGAAGATGCCGCCGCCGTTGGTGTCGACGGTGTTGGCGGTGATCGTGCATCGGAGGATCCTGGCGGAGGACTTGTCGAGATAGAAGCCGCCGCCCCGCGCACCGCTCGCCGCCGTGCAGCCCTCGACGACGCAGCCGTGGATGACGGGGCTCGAGCTCACGCAGCGAACCCCCGAGAGCGACGCGTACCGTATCGTGAGTCCGTCGAGGACGGACGTCGAATCCTCCCCTGTCGCGTATTCGAATCCCCAGTGGATCTCGCCGCTTCCGCCGCCGCAGTCGACAATCGTGGAGTCGGGACCGCTCGCCGATCTGATCACGAGGTTCTTCCCCGCCGGCTCGATGTCGCGGTTTCCCGCGCCCTCGTACACGCCCGCGGCGAGCAGAATCGTGTCCCGCGCCGAGGCGCGATCGACGGCCGCCTGGATCGTGGGAGCGTCCCCGGAGCCGTCCGCGCGCAGGCGCCACGTCGTCTTCGAATGGCAGTGCGAGCCGAGCGCGCCGATGAGAACGCCGCACGGGTTCCCTCCGGAAAGGCACGGCGAGCCGTCGCCGATTCGAAAATCGAATCGCGCGAAATCGCAGAACTGCGGATCGGCCGAAATCGTGCCCTTTGCCCCGGCGGGTTCGGAGATCGCGCCGCCGGCGTTCCCGCCGGAATTGTCATAGACGTCGCAGCAGGAGACGGTGACGCCGCCCGACGCGCCCTCCTGGAACAACCCTTCTCCCTGGAGGGAAAACGCGACGATCGAGTTGCCGACGTCGAGCTCGCAATCTTCCGTGAAATACAACCCGCCGCCGTGCCCCAGGGCGGCGTTGTATGCGACCGTGCAGCCCACGAGGTTCAGCGCGGCGTTGTCGAAAAAGATTCCGCCGCCGCTCGCGATCGCGGTGTTCCGCGCGATGACGCAGTGATCGAGCGCCGCATCGACCTCGCGAGCGTAGATGCCGGCGCCGCTCTCTTCCGCCGTGTTCGCGAAGATCTTGCAGGACGAGAGCCCCCCGAAACCGTTCTCGACGTAGACGCCGCCTCCCCGGACCGCCCGGCTCTGCGTGATGGTGCACCCCGCGATCGCGGCGCCTGAATTGGCGCAGTACACGGCGCCCCCGCAGCCGTCGACGCCGGCTCCCATCGCGCTCCCGTTCTTGAGCGTGAGGTCCTCGATCCGGACCACCGCGCCGCCGGACGGGATGAAGAAACAGCGGCCGAGGCGCTCCGCGTCCACCAACGTCGTGGCGGGCCCTTTAACCCCTCGTATCGTGACCGGCTTGTCGACGACGATGTCATGCTCGCGGTACGAGCCCTGGTACACGAAGATCTGGTCCCCGTCGGCGGCCGAATCGATCGCCGCCGCGATCGTCGGGGCGTCGCCGAGGCCGCTCGCGTATACGTTCCACGTCTTCGCACGCACGGCGCCCGAAACGACGATCGAGAAATCCTGCGAGCCGCCCTGGAGCGACCCTTTGTTGACGATCCGTACGACGTAGACGCCCGCCTCGGGGTTGACGATCTGCACCTCTTCGACGTTGTCCCTGAAGTTGTTGCCTTTCACGGCGGGACTCTGCGGGTTCGCCGGATCGAGCACCCACGGCTGGTAGATCGTGCCGTCCTTGTCGATCACGAGGTCGAGATCGTTCACGAGCATGAGATCGGGCGGGTCGACAGCCGGCGCCGGCGGCGTTCCCGGAGGATCGGTCCAGCAGATGGTCGCCTTGAATTCGTCCTCCGTGCCTTCGCACCGGTAGTAGAGCTCGATCGGGACGCCGTCGTTGAGCGTATACTCCTCGATGAGCCCCTTCCGGTTGTCGAGGTCGAGCTTGATCTCCTGATACGCGGCGTACGCGTCGAGAAGCCCCCAGCCGAAGCTGTAGTCGGGGCCGGGCGCTTGACCTGCCTCCCGCGCCGTGTGAATCGCGAGCGCCTTGAGCGTCGCCGCTCGCATCGGTATTCCGAAGTGGTGGTCCCGGTAGTAATCCTGGAGCAGCGCGAGCGAGCCGCACACGTTCGGCGTGGCCATCGACGTGCCGTAGTAGTAATCGTACGAGGTGTCGGACCCGGCGACGGACGAATAGACGTCCCACCCGTCTCCGCAGAGGTCGGGCTTGATTCTCCCGTCGTCCGTCGGGCCCCAGCTGCTGTAGGGCGTCATCTCGACCGAGGAGGGACCCGTGTAATCGAAGATGGGCTTGACCGCGCCTACCGTGAGCACGTTCTTTGCGACGGCCGGTCCGTTCGGAATACAGTCGTATCCGAACGGCGCGCCGTCCGCGTCCCTCACCTTTATGCTCTGCCTCCAGCTCTGTACCCGGGAGTCCCAGAAATAGTGCGGCGTGCCGGGAGGAACGCCGTCGTTGCGATCGTTGCTCGCCGCGAACAACGGAAGATAGTTGGGCGCCGCATAGAGGAACTCGTCCGCGGCCCGTGACGTCTCCGAATAGAAGCCGAAGAGGTAATCCTTCGTTTCGCTGATGGCCGTGTCGCCGAACCAGTACCAGTTTCCGAGATCGACCCATCCGCGGATGTAGCCGTACGAATGGTTCGAGGCGAGGAGCCCGTGGGAGGCCTCGAGCGCCATCTCGGAGAGGTCGTCATCCCAATCGAAGGCCCTGATCATCGCCTCGGGAGCCATGCCCTTCGCCTGGGGTCTCACGCCCGCGCCGATCATCGTGCCGGACACGTGCGTCGCATGGTCGTCGGAGACCGCCGCCGCAACGTCCGCCCAGACGACCCGCGGCGTGAGCTCCTGGTGGGTTCTCCGCGGGGCGCCCCCGTCCCAGAGACCGATCGTCATGCCGCCGCCCCCCCCGATATAGTGCTGCACGCTGTCGGTCCTCGTCGTGATCGCGGAGTTGAGGTTGAAGGTCGTGAAGTAGAAGGGATGCCCGTTCTCGAAACCCTCGAGCTCGAAGGTCTTCCCGCGCGGCAGCACGCCCTTCACGGGCCAGCCGAGCGATGCCGCCAGCGACTGCGCTTTCTCGCGATTCTCCTTGCTCAGGGAGAGGAGATCGCCCGATATCTTCACGAGGTCGGCCGTCTTCTTCGAGGGCGCCTGAGCCGCGACATCGAAGCACAACGTGAGCAGGATCGCCGCTGCAAGCGATAGAAGGATGACTCTCTTCAAGATTGACCTCCGGATGGGCGTGGGCCGGAATCTGTTTCTGGCGTCGCGAGCACAATGCGCGACCACATTATAAAACAAGACGTTTCTGATGACAACCGTTCATCGCCGGGGCATCCGCCGCGCCCGTTGCAATTCGCGCTCATCCATCTCCACCGGCGCTCGCCGAGAATCGGGTTGATACGCGGCGCGCCTCACGCTACTATCTCCCCGTCTTTGAGCAAAGGAGCGGGCGATGCATACGAACAGGGCGCTGACCAGCTTCTCATTGTCATTCGTCGTATCGATTTTCTTATCGACGATGGCTGGAGCAATGGAAAACCCGGGAGGCACCGTGAAAGACCTACGCGGCACGAGCTACCAGTATCCTCCGGCCCGGACGGTCACGGTCGTCGACACGCTGCACGGCCGCGCGGTCGCCGATCCGTACCGCTGGATGGAGAATATCGAGGACCCCGGCGTCCGGGCGTGGATCGACGCCGAGAACGCGCTCACGCGGCGGATTCTCGACAGCCTTCCCCTCCGGAGCGCCATCGAGAAGAGGCTCGCCGAGGTGCTCTCGATCGGAACGATCGGGGTGCCGACGGTGAAGGAAGGCAGGTATTTCTTCGAGAAGCGGCAGGGGAGCGAGAATCAGCCGATCCTCTACTGGCGCGAAGGGGCCGCCGGCGAGCCGAAGGTCCTCCTCGATCCGAACCGGCTCAGCGCGGAGGGAATCGTCGCCGTCGACTGGTGGTTTCCGTCGAACGACGGACGGCTCCTCGCGTACGGGCTCTCCGAGGGAGGGAGCGAGCAGAGCACGCTCCACGTCCGTGTGGTCGACACCGGCGAGAATCTCCCGGACTCGATCCCGCGCACGAGGGGGTGCAGCGTCGCGTGGCTTCCCGACGGGAGCGGGTTCTATTACAGCCGCTTTCCGAATCCCGGGGACGTGCCGAAGGGAGAAGAGAATTTCCATAGCCGCATTCGCTTCCACGCGCTCGGAACCGATCCGGCGCGGGACCCGGTCGTCTTCGGCGTGGGGCGCAACATGCAGGATTGGCTCGACTGTGATCTCTCGGGAGAAGGGCGCTTCCTCGTCGTCCACGCCTCGCAGACGGCGAGCAAAACGGCCCTCTACATCAAGGACCTGGGGACAACGGACGGCGCGTTCATCGACGTCTCGGGAAACACGGACGCCCACTTCTTCGGGCAGGTTCGAGACGGGGACCTCTATATCCAGACCGACGACGGCGCGCCGAACTACCGCGTCTTCAAGGTGAGCGCGGCGAACCCGGCGAGAAGCAACTGGAAGGAGATGATCCCCGAGGGGAAATTCCGGCTCGAGCAGGCCGCCTTCGCCGCGCACCGGATCTTCGTGTCGTACCTCGAGAACGCCTCGAGCCGGCTCTACGAGTGCGACGTCGACGGGAAGCTCATCCGGGAGATCCCGCTCCCGGGCATCGGGACGGTCTACGGCGCTGACGGCGCGTGGAGCGGCTCCGAGTGCTTCTTCGGATTCACCTCGTTCTTCGTGCCCCAGACCGTGTACCGCCAGGACGTCGCGCGGAGCGAGACGGCGCTCTACGACCGGGTCGAAACCACGATCAATTCCTCGCCGTACACGGCGGAGCAGATATGGTACCCGTCGAAGGACGACACGAAGGTACCGATGTTCGTCATCCGCAGGAAGGACGTCGTGTTCGACGGGAAGAATCCCACGATTCTCTACGGATACGGCGGCTTCGACATTCCCATGACGCCGGGCTACTCGAAAACCGTGGTCCCCTGGCTCGAGATGGGCGGGATTTACGCTATCGCTAACCTCCGGGGAGGAGGCGAGTTCGGCGAGGAGTGGCACCGCGCGGGGAAGAGTGGCACCGCGCGGGGATGCTCGACAAGAAACAGAACGTCTTCGACGACTTCGCCGCGGCGGCCGAGTGGCTCTTTGAGCGCAAATACACCTCCCCGGAGCATCTTGCGATCTTCGGCGGGTCGAACGGCGGTCTCCTCGTCGGCGCGACCGTGACGCAGCACCCCGACATCTGCGCGGCGGCAGTCTGCGCCGTGCCCGTTCTCGTCATGATGCGGTATCATCTCTTTTCGGTGGGCCGCTACTGGATAACGGAGTACGGCGATCCGGGGAAGGCGGAGGAGTTCGCGTTTCTCATCAAATATTCGCCGTACCACAACGTCAGGGATGGCGCGCGGTATCCGGCGGTGCTTCTCACGACCGCCGAGAGCGATTCGCGCGTCGACCCCGCGCACGCGATGAAGATGACGGCGCGGCTCCAGGCGGCGAGCGCGTCGGGACACCCGGTGCTTCTCCGCTTCGAAACGAAGGCCGGGCACGGGATCGGCGCCCCGCTCCAGAAGGTCGTGAACGAATACGCAGATTATCTCGCGTTTGTCGCGTGGCAGCTCGGGATGGGAACGAAGTAAGCGCTACCTGAAGAGCACCTTGTAGCCGCTCGCGATGAACTCGATCGATAGGGCGGCCAGGATGAGACCCATGATCCTCGTCGCGATGTTGATTCCGGTCTGGCCGAGGAGCTTCGAGACCGGAACGGCGAGCCGCAGGGCGCCCCACATGAGGGCCGCCGCGACGATGCAGCTCAGAACAAGGAAGCCCGTGTTGACGACTCCCGTGATCTTGTCCGCATAGATGATCACGAGACTTATGGCGCCGGGCCCCGCGAGAAGCGGTATCGCGAGCGGCACGACGGCGACGTTCTCCTTCCCGCGCGCCTCTTCCTCCTCGGAATCGGTCCTCTTCGCCGAACTGATTTTCGCGTTCATCATGGCGATCGACATGAGGAGGAGGAGAACGCCGCCCCCGATCCTGAACGAGGCGATCGAGATCCCGAAGAGCTTCAGGATCCATTCCCCGATGAAGCACGACACGATGAGAATGATCGCGACCGAAAGAGAGGCGACGTACGCGGTGCGCCTCCGCTGCGCATCCTTCTGGGCCGCCGTGAGGCTGATGAAGATCGGGATCGCCCCGAGCGGATCGATGATGACGATGAGCGCGACAACGATTTGAGCGTATTCATTCCAGGCGAGCACGGGCGCAACCTCACGCTCTGGTCTTCCCGAGGCCTTGATCGAGATCCGCGATGATCTCGTCGGCGTTCTCGATGCCGACGGATATCCGCACGAGCCCCTCCGGAATCCCCGCCCGCGCGCGCGCGGCCGCCCCCATCGACGCATGCGTCATGGAGGCGGGATGCTCGATGAGCGTCTCGACGCCGCCGAGGCTCACGGCGAGCGTGCACAGCCGGAGCGAATTCAGAAGCGTCCTGCCGGCCTCGATGCCCCCCGCGAGCTCGAAGCTCACGACCCCTCCCCCGCCCCTCATCTGCCGCTTCGCGAGAGCGTGATGCGGATGCGACTCGAGCCACGGATAATAGACCTTCGCGACCTTCGGATGCCTCTCGAGGTAGCGTGCGACCTTCTCCGCGCTCGCGCAGTGCCGCTCCATGCGAAGCGCGAGCGTCTTGATCCCGCGCGCGACGAGGAACGAGTTGAAGGGATCGATGACTCCGCCGAGCTGATTGAGGATCCTGCGGAACGTGCGGTAATCATCCTCCGTTTTCACGACGATCATCCCGGCGACGACGTCCGCGTGCCCGTTGAGGAACTTCGTCATCGAGTGTATGACGACGTCGGCGCCAAGCGGGATCGGCCGCTGGAGCACGGGGCTCATGAAGGTGTTGTCGACGGCGAGCTTCGCCCCCTGCCGGTGCGCGATATCGGCGATAGCCGCGACGTCGCTCACGGCGAGCACGGGGTTCCCGGGGGTCTCGACGAAAACGAGCTTCGTATTCGGCCGCATCGCATTCTTCACCGCGTCGAGATCGGACGAGTCGACGTACGTCGACTCGATCCCGAAGCGCGACATGACGTTCGCAAGAAGCGTCTGCGTCGGTCCGTAGACGATCGCGGAGCACACCGCGTGATCCCCCGCGTCGAGGAGCGCCGCGAAGGTCGTGTGAATCGCCGCCATGCCCGAGGCGCATCCGAGACCGCCGAAGCCTCCTTCGAGCATGGCGACGGCCCGCTCGACGGCCTGGATCGTGGGATTACCCATTCTCGTGTAGATGTACCCCTCGCCTTTCCCGTCGAAAAGCCCCGCCCCGTGCTCGACGTCCTTGAACGCGAACGTTGAAACCTGGTATATGGGAGTGACGATTGCGCCGGTCTGGTCGACCTTGAACCCCGCGTGCACGCACTGCGTATCCATATGATATTTACGGACATCTTCCATACCTTCGCTCCTTTGGAATTGTCAAGCTGCAGGCACATAATGCATAGAAAAGAGATTCAATTCAACGGCTTTTATCCGGCGCGATCGTGGCGACAGCGAGGATAAGAGGGAGAATCAGGGTTGACGCTTTTCCGTTCATTCGTGCTAAACTGCGCCCGGAAATAGGCACCATCGAGTGATTATACCATGGAAAAGCGCTCGAGCCATCGTCAAACAAAGCCGTGATCTCCCTGGATCGAAGGAGGCATGAGACATGAAACGCACATTCAATCCCGTGCTATTGAGGATGCTCCCGGCGATACTCTCTCTTGCGGCCCTCTCGCTCCTCGCCGCCCCTCCCCACCGCGCCGGCGCATCGGACGAGAAGGAGCTCGCGCTCGAGACGCGCATCGTCACGGCCACGGTGTACGCCGACCGGGCGCAGGTGACGCGAGCCGGAAAGATCGCTCTCGCGGCCGGATTCTACAAGCTCGTCTGCGGCGATCTGCCGCGCGGCTTCTCCGAATCTTCGCTCCAGGTCGAGGGTAAGGGCGCTGCGCAGGCGCGCATCATGGGCGTCGACGCCGCCAAGGTGCGCGGGCTCGCCGCGGAATCAGCGCGCTACAAAGAGCTCAAGAACAAGCTCGACGCGCTCACGGCGTCGCGCGACACGCTCCAGATCCAGCTCAATTCCTTGAACAGCTCGGTGCAATTCCTCGATAACTTCGCCAAGTTCCCCTTCGAAAAGGGGAGCACGAAGCTCGCCACCGAGATATTCCGCGTGCAGGACTGGAAGAACGTTCTCGAATTCATCGGTACGGAGCGCGTTAAAACGAACGAGAAGATCGACGGCCTGAACAAGCGTAACGCGAAGCTCGTGGACGACATCAACTGGATCACGAACCAGCTGAACGAGATGCAGACGAAGGACGACTGGAGCCCGCGCGTCGTCGTCGACGTCGAGATTGTGTCTCCGGGAGACCTCGAGCTGTCCTTCACGTACAACGTCTCCGGGGCGACCTGGACCCCCGAATACCTCATCCGCTACGACACGGGGAAGGAGTCGATCGATCTCGCCTACAGCGCCCGCGTCCAGCAGAGCACCGGTGAGGATTGGAAGGACGTCGCGGTCGTTCTCTCGACGGCCCGGCCGCAGCTCGGCGCGGCGCCCCCCGCGATCGCGCCCCTGTATGTGCAGCGGATCATGCGCGCGATCTACGACAAAGCCGAAGCTCGTGCAATGAAGAGCGGGACGATAGGATCAGCGTCCGTTGCGTACGTCCCCCCCGCTCCCGCACAAGCGCAGGAGTTCGAGGCGGAGCAGCCCGGCGCGGGGCTCGCCTCGTCCGAGTTCGCGGCGACCTTCGCCATTCCGAAGCACGTCGATCTCGCAAGCGGCTCCGATCCGCGGCGGGTTCTCATTCTCCAGGACAAGCTCGCGGGGAAACTCTCTCGCTACACCGCGCCGCGCCTGTCGCAGAACGTCTTCGTCAAGGGGAGCGTCACGAACACTCTCGAAGCGCCGCTCCTCGCGGGGACTGCCGAGGTCTATATCGAGACGACCCCTGCGGGTGCCCAGGGCAAGACCTCGAGCTTCGTCGGAAAGGAGACGCTCGCGCCGGTCGCGACCGGCCAGGAGTTCCCCGTTCACCTCGGGATCGACCAGGACGTGAAGGTCACGCACAAGCTCGAGAAGAAGGAATATCTCACCAAGGAAGGGGCGACAGTCAGGAAGATCCGTTATAGTTACCTGATCACGCTCGAGAGCTTCAAGAAGGGCGCTGCGGAAGTCGTGCTTCAGGACCGCATCCCCGTCTCCGCGATGAAAGAGATCAAGGTGGCGGACGTCGACATCGAGCCCAAGCCCGCCGAGGAGCGGGAAGACGGCATCGTCACGTGGAACCTCGCTCCCGTGCCCAAGCAGAAGATCGAGATTCGCATCGCCTACACGATCGAGTTTCCGGGGGATTGGGAGGAGTTCTCCCTGAACCTGGAATAATGAAAAGCGCTCCGGAACGGTCCGGAGCGCTCGAGTGCACATCGCGATCCTTCAGGGTCGCTTCAGGGTTACTTCAGGTTCTCCCAGAGGATCTTGACCTGCTCTTTGGTCAGATTGACCGTGCCGCCGTCGTCGTCCTTAATGGTGATCATGTCGCCATTGATGAGGGCCTCGGGGCAGCACTTGCTTCCGCTGCAAAGGACTACTTTCTTCATGTTCGACCTCCCTTTCCACGTTGCTGGTTACAAGAACGTTACTGAAATCACCCGCCGAATTCAACAAAAAATTACTATTAATTGGCTCGGGGCGTCTTTATCGAATATACTCGCGGAAAAGGAGGCTCCATGGCGCAGCACGTTTGCCCCTGGTGGCTCGGATATTTTCTCGCAAGCCCGATGAGGCGCTTCGCCCATAACCCCAGGAAGCTCTTCGCCCCATACGTTCGGCCGGGCATGACCGTCATGGATCTCGGCCCCGGCATGGCGACCTTTACCCTGGACCTCGCCCGTTTCGCCGGGCCGACGGGCAAGGTCATCGCGGTGGACGTCCAGCCCCGGATGCTCGAGCAGGTGAAGAAGCGCGCGGCGAAGGCCGGGCTCCTCGACCGGATCGAAACGCTGCTCGCGGGAGATGACGGCGCCTGGGCGAGAGGTATCGCCGGGAGGGTCGATTTCGCGCTCGCCTTCTACATGGTGCACGAGGTGAGCGACGCGGCCGCGTTCTTCACGCTCGTCAGATCGACGCTCGCGCCAGGCGGCAGGCTGCTTGTCGTGGAGCCCAAGATGCACGTCTCCGCGCGGCACTACGCAGGCACGGTCGACGCGGCGCTGAAGGCGGAATTCAAGATCGATGATTCGCCGAAGATCAGGCAGAGCCGGACGATGCTTCTCTCGCGGCTCTAGTAGCCGGCCGCGCAACCGTCCTTGCGGGATTCAGATGCCCCGATGAGCACGTCGTTCGCGCGATCCCACCAGATGCCCTGGTACCCGCCGAAGCCGCCCGCGTCCCCCACGATCCGGTGCCCCTTCTCCATGAGCGCGCGGATCACGTCGGGAGATATTCCCCCCTCGAGCGCCACCCGGCCGCCGTCCCTCATGACCTCCCCCGTCGGCTCCGAGGAGCCCATGTGATTGAATCGCGGCGCGTCCCCGGCCTCTTGGATGTTCATCCCGAAGTCGATGACGTTGCAGAGCACCTGGACGTGCCCCTGCGGCTGCATCGAGCCTCCCATGACGCCGAAGGCGAACACGGGCTTCCCCTCGCGCGTGACCATCGCGGGGATGATGGTATGGAACGGCCGCTTGTGCGGCAGAAGAGCGTTCGGGTGCTTCGGGTCGAGGTTGAAAAGGGCGCCGCGGTCCTGCAGGCAAAAGCCGAGCCCGTCCGGCACGGGGCCCGAACCGAAGCCCGAGTAGTTGCTCTGGATGAGCGAAACGAAATTGCGGTCCTTGTCGGCGACGACGAGGTACGTCGTCTCTCCCGTCTCGAGGACGACGCTGCTCGGCGGGACCTCGAGGAGCGCCTTGTCGGGATTGATGAGCGCGCGGCGCTCCGCCGCGTATTCCTTCGAGACGAGCTTCGCGACGGGCACCTTCACGAAGTCGGGATCGGCGTAGAATCGCGCCGCGTCATCGTAGGCGAGCTTCTTCGCCTCGATCATGAGGTGGAGCGCCCCGGCGCTTCCGAAGCCGAGCTTCGCGAGATCGTAGCCCTCGAGGATATTGAGCATCTCGAGCGCCGCGATCCCCTGCGAGTTCGGCGGAAGCTCCCAGACGTCGTACCCGCGGTAGCTCGTGCTTACGGGTTCCACCCATGTCGAGGAATGAGCCTGGAGATCCTTGAGGCGCAGGTAGCCGCCGATACGCCGCGAGAAGGCGTCGATCGTCTGAGCGATCGCTCCGCGGTAGAAGACGTCGCGCCCTTCCGTCGCGAGCATCCGGTACGTCCGCGCGAGATCGGGGTTCTTGAAGATCTCCCCTTTTGCCGGCGCGCGGCCGCCAGGCAGGTACGTCGAGGCGAAATTCGGCTCGTCC
>Ga0209048_10004087_pt1 | contig 14016 bp, 16 predicted proteins | sample FrelakmetCRP12CR_FD_187146 | JGI IMG/M metagenome (GOLD analysis project Ga0209048, IMG submission 187146) | Freshwater lake sediment microbial communities from the University of Notre Dame, USA, for methane emissions studies - CRP12 CR (SPAdes)... | ecosystem: Environmental > Aquatic >... | reverse complement strand
CATATTGTGGTGGCAGAGCGCATGAGTAATGCTGATACGCTCTCACCGGAACAACTCCTCAATAGTTTGGAGTACAGCAAGCGCTTCCTGCATTGCCTCGCGATCTATGCCGCCAAATTGCCAGCACTCGGGCAAACCGATCGTGAAACAGCCATGAGTCACCTCAAGGAGCTGGCGCAGTCCCTGTCACAGATCGAAGAATCACTTGAGCCGCATCATGAGGGCCATGTCCCGTCGGGCAGTCGCGGAAAGGCCGCAGCAGTAACGGACAACGGCCAGCTGAGCCTGATCGGACCAAACAGTTCCCGGAACGGACGCGGTCGCCGGCATCGTTGACATGACCCCACTCGCCTAGGGATCTCCCTCAACCAGCCCGGGGAATCACTTGGCAGGCTTAGTGATTGCCCGGGCTTACGAACAATATTTTCGATGAACCCTTGCAGAGACAAAATGGGCTGTGTTACCAGGACAGCACATCATCATGTTCACGCCACCCCAGCGACCGACACAGAGTCCCACCACAAGCGAGGCAGCGGGTCACGCCATCGCGCCAAACGAGTCCTTGGCGACCCACCGGGGACGAGCCCTATTTCTTCTCCACGAACTGGCGCTCTACAACTGGAGCGTCGGGTATCCCGGGTGGTCGAACGACGAGTTAATTGCCCGCCATCTCCTGACCATCATCGCCACCGCGGAACATCCGTTGACACGCCGAGAGATCGCTCTTCACACACACTTTTCGAATTGCGCCATCACGGACGCCCTGTGCGTCCTGCTGCACCACGACTTCCTGACCCCGTCGACACCAGAGCCACCCGATGGCGAACCGGCCTTGAGCTTGACCGCGCGCGGCCAGAAAGAGTTCGAACGCCTCTGGGGTTGGCCACAGTTCTTGTTGGCCTTCATCCCGCAAAGTTCCCCGGCAGCCCTCACGGACCTGATTGCCGTGCTCACAAGACAATGGCACCAGCTTTTCTCCGATGGCACGATGCCCAGGTGGAAGGTCTGCGTAACCTGCACGTACTTCACAGCCTTCCGGCAGCCAACCGGGGCCACATCGCCGCATCACTGTGCCGTCCTAGAGGGGCTGGGCGACTCGGACCATATCCGAACCCCCTCTACCACCCTGCGCCCTTCGCTCAAGCTATCGTTTCCACACACCAGTCCCTGAATAACGCCTCACCTGGGGGCCGTCGTGTTTAGTCGCACCGCCGACATGTTGCGCCCGATCCCCGACATCACCTATTTCCCCTGGCTCGAGGAACACACGCCTCACCTCGTCACGCCGTACAGAGTCGATGCGGATACGACATGGCCCCAGCATCGGCTGGACTGCGACGCTCGTCTCCTGCTGCGCGACAAACTGCTGTGCCTTGAGGCCCCCACGCGTCTCCGACTCGCGCACCACTACCACGCGCTTCACGTCGACGAATACCAAGGTTTGACGCACCTACAGGCCATGATCGTCGAACTCTTGGTCCCCGACCAGCAGCACGTGATGGTCGTAGGAGATGATGCCCACGCGATTTTTGGATTCCGCGGCTCGATGATCGACAGGATGAAAGGCTTTCTCAAGTCCTTTCCCCACGCCCACATCTTCCGCTTAACGCAAACCTGTCGGAGCACGAAGCCGATTCTCAACGTCGTTTATTCTATGTTGGAGGACGCCAAGGGACTCATCCCCAAGAAGCTTGTGACCTCGAAAGAAACCGGATCGCAGCCTGAACTCGTGATCGGCAAATCGAAACTCGCGCAAAGCCAATTCCTCGTGAGTCGCATTCCTGAGCTCCTCCATCAGGGAGTATCGATACAACCCATGGCCGTCCTCTTCCGCTCCTCCTCTCACTCAATTGAAGTGGACGCCTGGCTCACCAAGCCCCGGCTTCACTTCGTCAAATACGGAGGGCTTGAGCTCACAGAGACCGCTCACGTCAAAGATCTGCTGGCCTCCCTCCGTGTGGCCGACAATCCGCTCGATGCAGGAGCCTGGCACCGCGTCTTGCTACTCTTCGATCGCGTTGGGGCCAAGGTTGCTCAGCGTCTCATTGCATCCAGGAAAGAGCACCCCCACCCGCTGGATGTGCTCGAGCAAGCCCAAGGGAAACAACAGCGAGCCCTCCGCAACCTCGCGGCGGTGAGCCGGTCCGTCCAAGACGAAGGCATCCCGCTGATGGACCGCATAAACCTGATCCTTCATCACCACGAACCGTTGTTCTGGTGTGCCGACGGTACCGAAGCCGAGCATCGGATGGACGATCTCAAGAAACTGGTTGAACTGGCCGGACACACCCCCTCGCTCGAAGTCTTTCTTCAAGACATCCCGTTAGATCCCAATCAGAGCAAAGATGGGAGCCAGGACCCGAAGGACCTCCACCTCACCCCCTCTACTCTCCACAGCACGAAGGGACGGGAGCGGAAACCGGTCTTGGGCATCAGACTCTTGGACGGACAACGTCCCCCGGTTCGAAGCGGGCACGGCGAGCCCGTCTTGGAGGAAGAACGGCGCTTGTTCTATGTCGCGGCCACTCGGGCAACAGACCAGCTCACGATGTTGTCCCTTATCGAGCACGACCACCTGGACACACAGCAAGTCCTCACCCAACCCCGTCGCTTCATTCGAAGCATCCCACGGCCGAGGCTCACCGCACTCCATGCCGGAGAGATCCGATGACCGCCACCACGACCTTTCGCTTTCGCTTCACCGCCACAAGCGTCCGGAACGACCGTCCGTTTGTCGCCCACGTCACGTGGGACGCACGCAAGAACACGTTGAAGCGGGACTTCTTTCGGATCGACACCTCGCCGGCCGGGCGATTGTATGCCCACCATGAGTGTGTTTTTACCGCCCATGTCGGTGAGATTATTGAAACGAGCCGTGGCCGAGGTAAGACACGGGAATTTCGGACCTTCAATCTGGTCGCCCCGACAGGCTACCTCATCATGGTCTGCATGTGCGACGAGATGAATGACGTGATGCCGGTGATGCACTATCTCGCTGGCGCCGGAACCATCGAGCAAATTGCGAAAGGACGATGGTCCTTTCACACCGTCACCAGTGAATGGAAAGGGGAACGTGTCGCACCGGGTGAAACCATTTCCATCAATACCAATGGCACCCCGACATCAGACACCGGGCAACTCCAAGAACGCATGCAGTCGCTCGAAAGTGAGCTTTCACAGATGTCGGCCGTGTTGAACGATCAACACGGCGCGACAGTCACACGCAGGCGTATGAAGCAAGGGAAGGCCTAATCAAAATGGCCCACTATCTCTTCATCAGCGGGCCTGTCCGTTAATCCAAATCCCATCCCTCCGTGGGTCTATTGCAAAGCGAAACGAGGAAAATCACTCGACCTGCCAGACAGCGAACTCCTGGATGAGCTGCCTGAGGGTCGTGTGCCCTCTCGTGCTCCGCCATGGGTAGGAGCTGTCCCATCCGAGGTGTCCCTTTCCACCTCAGGCAAGGAAGTGGGCTATTTTGATTTTATGTATTCGGAGCGGCAATTCGCTCATTGAAACAATTCAAACAGACCCCACCGACTGTTTTGTTCTTTTGGAGAACTCGACCGCACGATGTGCACCTCGGGAGATCAACTAAAGTTAATTTGGGTTTTGATTCGGACTTCATGAATGGACCCTATGCTAGGACACGGCGCCATCCTAGAACCAGCCGTCGCATGAACACCGAGAGGTGGCCTGTTCTCAACAGGCTACTGTTTTTTCTTGGTACTCTCTGGACTGCTAGCGAGGTCATAGCTCGTGCTGCGGCCACCTTCAGGATTTCGGACAAGTATGCCGCGCTCAACGAGAGCCAAGATGTCACGCAAAGCGGTGTCATGGGAGCTTTTTGCGAGCTTCGCCCACTTGGATGTTGTGAGTTTCCTCTCGACGCCGTCGAGGAGCCGGTTCAGCACAAGACGCTGGCGGTCGTTTATTGAAACATCCGCGAATGTTTCCCAAAAGCGCGCTTTGGAGAGGACAGTCGAGAGCGTGACTTGCGCGCCTTCAATGGCGCGGCCCAGGCACCCCAGAAACCACTCCATCCAGAGCGTGACGTCCATCGTTTCCTTCTGTGTCGTCTCCAGGACATCGTAATAGGCGGCGCACTCCTGTCGGATTTGCGCCGACATGCTGTAGAAGCGTTGCATACTTTTTTCTGAGCGTGCGAGCGCCATATCGGTAATAGCCCGGGCGATGCGGCCGTTGCCGTCGTCGAACGGATGAATCGTGACAAACCAGAGATGCGCAAGCCCAGCCTTCGAGACCCAATCAGTCTCCGTGCTTTCATCAAACCAACCGAGGAACACCTGCATCTCTCGGTTGAGCTTTTCGGCGACCGGTGCTTCAAAATGTACGCGCTCCCGGTCGATGGGCCCTGAGACGACTTGCATAGGACCGCTGCTATCATCGCGCCAGGCGCCAACCCTGATTCGCCTCATCCCACTCCGACTCGTCGGAAATAAGGATGCCTGCCATCCGAACAGCCGTTCTGCAGTGAGCGGTTGCTCGTAGCGGCCCGTGGCGTCTAGCATCATGTCAACGACTCCCTCCACATTCCGGTCAACGGGCCTCAGGCCACCAGCGTCCATGCCGAGGCGGCGTGCAATTGATGAACGGACCTGTTCTGCGTCTAGTTGTTCCCCCTCGATTTCGCTGCTCTTGAGCACATCCTCCGTTAAGGTTTTGAGGACCGCTTCCTGACGCAGCTTGACGCCGAGCGCTTCCATTCGTCCTAGTAAACGGCCTTGTTCGTATCGAACAACGGACAGGTGTTCGCTGAGACGGTCTCGATCCCAGTGAAACTTTGGCCAGGCTTGATGGTTGTGTATGGAGTGACTCATTCTACGCACCTATTGCGTAGTTTATGAGCGGCATTCAACGCACAGTCAACGTATTATACGCATATTATGCGTCGAACAATGACCATCATCACCGCATCATAAAGGTTGAGCGCGAATCCGTTCAATCCTGATTCCACGTCCAATCCCTTCGGGGCTGGAAGTCCCTTCAAGCCGGACGGCTTGAACAATCCCTTCAGTCCCTACGGCAGTCCCTTCAGCAATCAATCGGCAACGAATCCCTATGCGACTGACGCCCCTCGACTCTATGACCAGCAGGGGAACTATCGCGGCAAGCTCAGCGCGAACCCGTATGATCCTGATTCGACGAGCAACCCCTACGGCCGCTTCGGCTCTCCGTTCTCGCCGGACTCGATCAAGAATCCCTACGGTGTCGGAAGTCCCTACAGCCCCAGCAGTCCCACCAATCCCTACGGCCGCGGCTTGCGAATTGAAGGACGTGGATTCAACCGCTGAGCCGCTCCATGTGATCTCATGACTGCTTGACACCTTAGTCTTACACCGCGAACCAGCTGCGATGCGGTACCATCAAAGCGACGATCTGGGAGAACACCAGCGAGAAGGGTCCGGTCTTCTCAACGACCTTCTCCCGCCCGTTCAAGGATCAGTCCGGCGCATGGCGCAATGGGACCTCATTCGGGCTCAATGATCTTGAGGCCCTAGTCAGCGTCGCGCGTGAGGCCAAGGAATGGATTGCCACTCACGCCTTGAAGCGCTGAGCCGCTTCCATGGGAAGCCTCCGGCCCTCCGGGGGCTTCCCTTTATTTTGAAAGAGTTTCTAGCGGGGATTGGAGACGGGACGGGACACGGCACGGATTATTCCAAGCCTGGAACGGATTCTTTCCTCATCAAGCCGGGATGAGTGCTTCCCGGTGTTGCTCAATGTGCTTCCTGACCTTGCCGGGTAGAGCTTGCTCGGCAAGGCGTAGCTCATAGGTCTTCTGCAAGTTCATCCAGAATTCAGCTGTGGTGTCGAATAACGTCGCCAGACGGACTGCGGTATCGCCCGTGATGCCTCGTTGTCCCTTGATAATTGCCGTGATTCGGTTCGCCGGAACTTCGAGAGCCTTGGCGAGCCTATTGGCATTGATCGGCGGCTCTGCTGGCTTCATGAACTCCTCGAACAGGATTTCTCCGGGATGAACCGGCCGCATTCCGTTCTTGATCATGACAGGTTCTCCTTCAGTGATAATCGGTGATTTCAACTTCATACGGTCCGTCAGCCTTCCAGAGAAAACAAATCCTCCACTGATCGTTGATCCTGATGCTATGCTGCCCGACCCGATCCGCATGCAACATCTCCAACCGGTTTCCTGGTGGGGAAAGCAAGTCCCTCAGATCCGATGCGTTATCGAGCATCGTGAGTTTCCGTTCAGCAACCTTCTTGAAACTGGAGAATCCCTTGACCATCTCTCCTGCAAAGAACTGTTGCGTCTTTTTGTCCCGAAAACTTCTGATCACGATAGCTAACCTACCATAGTTTTACGAGTTACGTACTACGTATGTGCTAAATTTGTGCTAAAAATCCTCACAAACGACTGAACTAGATAGAAGCCATGGAATCAGCATAAGACCTGTGAGCTCATGATTTTCAACGATAAACGGGGAAACCTTCGCAAGATTGAACGGTTCGAATTCTTGGTCTTTTGCCACTCTTAATCAGCGGGCCGTAGGTTCGCCCCTCACACGGCCCAGCACAAATCAATCACTTATATAGTCTCCCCCTTCCAGCCGGTTTCAATGTAGGCACAGTGGAGGCAGTCAAGCAGAGAAAATATTTCTCATAGTGGCGGGGCTCACCGGCAGCATTCTCGCTTTCGATGGCGAGATCAATCCCTGGCTCAATCCGCCGCCGCGGGTAGAGGCACAGAGCCGGCCAATGCTGAATCCGTTCGAACTGCGCGAGCGAGCACCGGCGGTGAGGCCACAAGGGATGGATCAATACGATCGCCTTGGACGTTCGTTGGCTTGATCCGGATGGAGTGTGACCAGGCGCATCAAGACGATGAGAAGGACGTGCCGATTATAGAAGTTCTACACCGGGCAGCGAGGTCATGCGCTGGTCGAAGGTGAGCAGGCGGCTGCAACCGGCGTGGCGGGCTTTGGCCACGATCAGACAATCGGGGAAATCCACCGCCCCTGCTTCGAAGCCGGCCAGAGCTGCACGCAGGGCATCCGGCGATTCGAATGCGATGCTGCTGTTGTCGAGCAGGGCGCGCACGGTGCGCACAATGTCTGTCCGCGCAACTCGGTAGGCGCGCGCCAGTGTCCAACACAACTCGGCCAGCACGATGTCGGAGATGAACAATCCGCCATTTTCGTCCGCATGGGCGTCGAACGCCGCCTTGGCGCGTTGAGCTTGTGCCTCATCATCACGGGTAACGAGTCTCACCAGCACGTTGGTATCGAGCGCGATCACTTGCGTGACCGGCGGTTACGGGTTCTGACCGCGGCGACGATGCCCTCATCCATCGCCTCGATGCTCCGCGGCGTCATCCCTGGGCGATGGACCAGGCCGAACAGATTGTCGGCTCCTCGTACTAGCACCCTTACCCGTATGGTGCCGTCATCCTGAACCTCAAAATCGAGCTTGCTGCCCGCCGCAATGCCGAGTCGATCACGGATGTCTTTGGGGATCGTGATCTGTCCCTTGTCCGTCATGGTGGCCAGCATAGGGTCTCCGATCCTGACAGGTGAAATTCCTGCTCGCTCGTTCAGGTAAGGAATTATTCCATGGATGGAACGAACCGGTCAAGTAAGGACCGTGCGTCCGTGACCCGCTGATTTTCGACCAGGGTTTACCCACCTCCGCAGGAAGCCCCCAAAGGCCGTCCTCGTCGTTCGTGAAGCCTGAGTGAGACAGGCAAGACATGCGCCACTCGCACAGATGAAACTTCCGACCAACCCCGTTTTTCTGGCAAGTCTCGCGCGAACAGCAAGCGATGCTTGCGGATGGATACAGCCGTGGGGCTCCATTACAGGTATGCAGGCCTGTATTGTTCTGATTCCCCTCGCGCTCCCTGATTTGATCTCTGCTTCGCGTACGCACCATTGACGGTTGTTGATGTATTGATGTCCGGGTCGGGCTGCCTCCTCGCTCGGACTGATCCGGGGCGCAGGCGTTCCTCCTGGGCGCCTCCGCCCCGGTCCTTTTACGTGGTTAGTTTTGAAAGGAGTGTCGTTGGGAGACCGGTGTTCTTTCTTGCATTGGCCGGGTGGTTGATTATCGGGACTTCGTCGTCCGCAGCCAGGGCTCCAGAGACCGAGTCCGTGGAGTCGAACACAGCAACGGGTGTGGTCATCGTCCAGATTGTCGGTCGTATGTGCAAATAGCATCATGAGGATGTCGAGACGGCACTTCATGCCTTCAAGACAGTTCGACAGGTGGAGTTTTTGAATAACCATGGCACGGTGATGGGACAGTATCAGCCCGGCAGCGAAACGCCCGAGCAGTTAGCCGGCGGGGTGATTCCGCCACCATTCGCTCCGGTGGTGAGGCGCTTGTCTACAGTCCCTGGCTGTCAGGGGCTCCTTGATTTCGAGGAGAGCATGGTTAATTAAAAATTGAGGGAGGTGGAACGCTCAGAGAGGTCAGCAGCCTGGTTCGAGTTTGACCCGCTCTTGTGCAGCCAGCGTGCAATGGGCGCCGCTCCTGCTTCAGTGGCGGGGTGATGGTTCAAGGGACGCGCTATCGATGCTCGGTGCCAGTAGGCACGGCCGTCAGATGCGAGCCTGAACGAAGAGTGAGGCGCGGGGCAATCAGCGAGGGCGACTGAAGGATTGCTGGACATCACCCGGTTCGGATGGCAGCCCCGGTGTTCCACACAAGGGCGGGCCGTTTTTTTATGGTCCCGTCCTCTCCGTGCTTCTCAACCCTTCCTCCGCACGCGCAAGCCTTCCCAGAAATAACACCACGACCCATAGGTCTCATAAACACCACACACCATGTGTAGGACGTTCATCAATGGGGAGGAATTCGTGAGGAAGAGGACGAGACACACAACAAAGCGGAGGCGGGTCTGAGAGCTCTTGTGTGTGTTGTGGAGGTCTTGGAGGAGCTTTAGGCTTCCCACTCATCAGTGGGCCTGCACACCACCCCTACACTCGACCTCAGTGTCTGTGAATGTTCCTCTCACCGAGGCCTCCGCTCAATTATAAGATAACCGTCTTTCGCGCGAGGTCAATCAGAGGTGCTGTCCCGGCAGGTTCCTACGCGTGGGCGACAGGGAGTTCATGCCAATTGGTTGTTGTAGGCAGGCGCCCATCGCCGAAGAAGCAGTCCGCGCAGGAGTTCAGGTAGACGTGAGAACCTACGCGGCTGCCTGGGACAATACTCGTCCTTCTCCAGGCTCACCCTCCCAGCCTTTCGCCTCACGTGTTGTGCCTTTCTGGATTGCCATTAGCTCTTGCCCCACCCGCCGGCGCTCGTCTCTCTGATCCATTCAGTCTAATCTGGCCTGTCTGGTTTCTCTGATTCTTCTGATGGGGAATCCGATCCGGCCAACAAGCCAGACGAGAGAGACCATCCCCCACGTCTCGCTCCTCCCGCCTGGGGCGCGCTTCTCGCTCTCCACCGTACAGACGAGAGAGACAAGACCAACCAGACAACCCGTCTGTGCCCTCACCTCTCACCTTTCACATCTCATGTCTTCCTGGCATACGCCATTAACTATACGCTCTTGTAACGAACACGGATGCTTTCCCACCGGGGAAAGCGTATTCTTCGCGACAACAAGGGCGCGGTGGGGAGTCTGCACGTGAGTGGCGAGCTAGACGTTCTAAAATCTGTGACCGCGCAATTGGACAAGGCCGGCATTCCCTACATGGTAAATGGCTCGATGGCGGGGAACTTCTATGCTGTTCCTCGGATGACCCGAGATATCGACCTCGTCATCGAATTATCCGAGCGGGATGTGGATCGAGTCACCCGCCTGTTTCGACAGGAATACTATATCGATCGCGACATGGTTCAACGAGCCGTGCGCGACCATGCCATGTTCAACATGATTCACAACGCTCTGGTGGTCAAGGTAGACTGTGTCGTGAAAAAAGAGACGGAATACCGTCGAGAAGAGTTTGCGCGTCGCCGGGCGGTCTCCGTCGCAGGCCAGCGGGTTTTCATCGTGTCGCCTGAAGATCTCATCCTCTCCAAGCTCGATTGGGCGAAGGAGAGCCGGTCCCAGATACAACTGGATGATGTCCGGAATCTACTCAGATCAGTGCAGGGACTCGACACGGAGTATCTACATCGGTGGATAGAACGATTGGGACTCGCCCCACTTTACCAAGAGGTGTGTCAATGACCGACACATCGCCAGAAATCGACGTCCGTTATCGGGCCATGCTCATGCAGCGGTCCGGAGAAGAGCGGCTTAAGATGGGGTGCGCGATGCGCGAGACGGCGCGTGCCCTCGTTGAATCATCCATCCTGGAACAAGCCCCCCAGGCCACCCCTGAAACTCTCCGCAAAGGCCTCTTCCTCCGTTTCTACGGACACGAATTCGATGCCAGGAGCCGGGAGAAGATTCTCGCTGCCATCGAGTCCGCAAGCCATCCCGTCGCCAGATAGCGGGCCTTCGCCTTGTCCATCGTCGTTCGTCTCTCTGGTTCATTCGGTCTATCTGATTTCTCTGGTTCTTCCGGTGGAGGTTCCGATCCAGCCGACCAGCCGACCAGACCGACCATCTCCGCCCTCACGTGTCACCCCCCCCTTGCCCCCGTGGCCAGGCTCCTCCGCCGCAAATCGTCACATCACGCACGATGTACTCTTCATCGTTTATCCGTTTTCCCCCGATCACTCGGGTGCCGCCACACTCCTTGCGAGACGGTCGCGGAATCCTCCACGGGCTCAATCTCAGTGCGGACGGTACGATTCTCGCAGGGGAACGCCTGTTCGATACGTTAGGATTTCTTCCCCTGCCTCTTCTCCAATCAAGAAGCCGTACACATGCTCGAACGTCGCCCTTGGTCCCGGTCGCGCGTGTCAGAGAGATCAGGCCGAGACGAGCGCATCCCTGTGTTGCTCAATGTGCTTCCTGCCCTTACCCGGTAGAGCGTGCTCGGCAAGGCGCAGCTCATACGTTTTCTGCAGATTCATCCAGAATTCAGCGGTGGAATCGAAAAACGTCGCCAGATGTATCGCGGTATCGCCCGTGATGCCTCGCTGCACTTTGATAATTGCCGTGATCCGGTTCGCCGGAACTTCGAGGGCCTTGGCAAGCCTATTGGCATTGATCGGCGGCTCTGCTGGCTTCATGGACTCCTCGAACAGAATTTCTCCGGGATGAACCGGCCGCACTCCGTTCTTGATCATGCCAGATTCTCCTTTAGTGATAATCGGTGATTTCCACTTCATCCGGCCCGAGAGCCTTCCAACGAAAACACATCCGCTTCTGATCGTAGATCCTGGTGCTGTACTCCCCGATCCGCGTTCACCATCTCCAACCGGTTTCCTGGCAGGAAAAGTAGATCCTTGAGACCCGGCGCATCATCGAGCATGGTCAGTTTCCACTCAGCCGCCTTCTTGAAGCCAGAGAATTCCCTGACCATTCGTCCTGGAAACAAACCTTCCGTCTTCTTGTCCGGAAAACTTCTGATCATCGCGAGGATATCTCATAATATGCTTTACCTAACTGGTACTTTTATAGCCCGCCTTTGTGCTAATGAAATTTGTGCTGAGAAATCTCCACCACGACCGAATGAGGTGGACGCAATGGAATCAGTAGAAAGCCAGCACGCTCATGATGTTCAACGATACACGGGGAACCTTTCGCAACATCGAGCGGGTCGAATCCTTGGCCTTCTGCCACTCGCGGAAGGCAGGCACCACCACCCGAAGCAACTATTTGACAGGTGTCACATCGCACTGTTGGCTTGCGTCCGCCGATTTCCGGCCTTCCCTGGACCGATAATCGGGAACTTGATGTTCACATATGACGCGCTCGAATCCAACGTCTTCCCCTTAAACCAATGCCCTTGGGTTCGCATATAGAACCACCGCGACATGAGATGCAGGACCCGATCGCGCAAGACTAATCGCTGATCTGACATCCTCAATGTCACATGCCCCGCCACGGAAATGATCGGCTCAGGCCGTTGGACAAGCGGCGAGCTGTCTTCGATATGTTGAGCTGTGTCAGCATGATTTACGCGGAAATAGAGCCAGGAATTGATATTGTCAACAATGCTCCGGCCCATATCATCACCGACCTCCACCGAGATCTGCGCGTTCGATTGCGTATAGAAATTAATCCACACGTTGGCACCGCGCGCCTTGTTAAACAACTCTTGGATCCCTGTGTAGAGCACGTTATGTCCTTCGTCGATATGAAGGCATAAGGGCGGAGTGAGCTTTAAGCCAGACGCAAAAAACCGGCCGACCAAACTCTGAATCATCGAAACAAACACCCGACTAAAAATGACGCTGGCGCGCGGGGTTAATAAGCTCCCTGTATGCACCACCATGATGACCCGCTTCCCTTCTTGCAGGCGCGTTACAAACTCATTGGTCCGTGCCTTCCCAATGACTCGACCGACATTCCCGAAGGTCAGCGCGGAGAGCATCGTTCTGAGTGAGGCAGAGATCTTGTGAAAATGCTCTGCCACACCAGGACCATGGCAGATCTTTTCGATTCGCCGGCAGACCTCATCCGTCCCGGGAATGGCGCGAAGCGCCTCCTTGAACTGCTCCAGATCACTAAATCCCAAGCGGTCATAGATATCAGAAAAGGAAATCTTGACGCGTTCCCCTTGACTGCGAATCAATTTGATCAATCCTGCCACAATGACCTGGCTCACCTCGTGGGCAATCGAAATATAGAAATCGTCCTTGGCTTTAATCCCCGACACCACGTGGTTGACCAGTTCATCCTCCATGTAGAAATCCGCCAACGGATCAATGTACATCGACTTATCAGGGAAAATTGAGTTCAAGAACATCAGCTCATCTAGACGTCCCGACTCCGCCGCCACCTGGGCAATTTTTGAAAACAGATCGATATCACCCTTCGGGTCCATGATGACCACGGAATACCCCTTCCGGATATCCTGTTCCACAATCGATTCCACCAAGCGGGTCTTTCCAATCCCGGTGGTTCCCAGGCAGCCAAAATGACCGCCCCGCTCGGCATCAGGAATGGCGATCACCCCCTCATGGTGATGATCCGACATGTTGACGCCAAACCCGACTAACGTCGCTGAAGGATGAATCGGTGCCAATCGACCGGTGGCGTTGATGTCCCTCAAGCTGTCAAACATATCTCTTGCCATTGGCGATCCCTTCGTTAACCGATTGGCCCTCGTGCAGTAATACCTGCCTGCCTCGAGATCCCATCCGGAAGCATCCTGACCCAACCGAGCGGCACCAATTGCCAGCACAAGGTTGTTCACGGAGGGCCCGGCAATGGTCACTCGGTATTTCTTTCCTATAGGACCTCCGTTCCTCGTCACACGTATAAGGAGTTGTAATGAAAATCGAGCGCCATTTCACGAAATCCCTCCGGACGCCCTATGAGGACATGACGTTTTCGCCACGAATCTCTGTCTCACGGAACGCCAGGGGAGAAGACACCAGGCGTGAGACCGTTCTCGCCCCGGATTCATGGTCTCAGGTCGCCATCGACATCCTGGCTCAGAAATACATGCGACGAGCTGGACTGCCCCGGAACATCAGCCCTACGGGAAGCGAAACAGACGCCCGCCAGGTGTTTCAACGCATCGCTGAATGTTGGGTCTATTGGGGGAAGGATGGCCAGTACTTCGATTCCGACGACGACGCGACCGCCTTCTCTGAGGAAATCCAATACATGCTCGCACATCAAATCGCGGCGCCGAATTCTCCGCAGTGGTTCAACACCGGACTCCATCGCGCATACGGAATCGCCGGCCCCTCACAGGGCCTGTGGCGATACAACCCGACTACTCGTCAGACAGAGCAAATCAACAACTCGTACGAACACCCGCAAGCCTCGGCTTGCTACATCCAATCCATCCACGATGACTTGCTCAACGAAGGGGGCATCATGGACCAGTGGGTGCGCGAAGCCCGACTCTTCAAATTCGGGTCTGGAAGCGGAACGAACTTCTCGACCTTGCGGGCTAAACACGAGTCCCTCTCCGGAGGCGGCACTTCGTCTGGACTACTGTCCTGGCTGAAGAT
>Ga0209048_10004086_pt1 | contig 14017 bp, 11 predicted proteins | sample FrelakmetCRP12CR_FD_187146 | JGI IMG/M metagenome (GOLD analysis project Ga0209048, IMG submission 187146) | Freshwater lake sediment microbial communities from the University of Notre Dame, USA, for methane emissions studies - CRP12 CR (SPAdes)... | ecosystem: Environmental > Aquatic >... | reverse complement strand
TGCATGACGTGCCTCGGGCCGGGTCGGGATCCGCTCCCTGTCACCCGAGGTTTTCGGCCGGCGCAGCCAGCGCCTTGAGCGGTGTCCGTGCGAGGACCAAACCGTGCACCTGTCGCGCGCCCGCACCGCGCAACGTCTCGGCGGCCGCCTCGATGGTCGCGCCCGTCGTCAGCACGTCGTCGATGACAAGCACCCGTCCCGAGACCGGCCGTCGAGCGGCGAAGCGGGCGCCGCCGCGCCGCTCGAAGAGCGGACGCCCCGTTTGGGGAGGTCCGGGAAGCCGTGACAACAACGCCGGCACCGGACGATGCAGCCGCCGGCCGACCTCGCGGGCGAGCAGCCGGGCCTGGTCGAAGCCCCGCGCCCGCCGTCGGGCCGCCGTCGTGGGCGCCCAGGTCACCACGTCGATGGGACAGGCCCCGGCGGGGGCGACCTCGACCAACACCACCATGGCCTCGGCCAGCCGCGACAGCCCGGCCCGACGATTGCGGTACTTGAGCCCGGTGACCAGATCGCGACCCGCGCCGTCGTACTCGAGGAGGGCGACGCAGCTGTCGAGCCCGGCCGGGGGCGCGAATCCGGGCGCCGGTCGAAGCCGCCCGGCGCAATCTCCGCACGGCGACGGGCCGGGGGCGCCACACACCACGCAGACCGAGCCGAGGAACAAGGAACCGACGGACATGGGCCGCCCCTACCGAGGGGGTGCGACACGCTCGGGCGGCGCCGCGGCTCGGGCTCGGTCGGGCGCAGTCGAGTCCCGGTCGGCGCACCCCAGCTTCGGTGATGAACGCGGTCACGAGCACCGCGGGAGTGATGTCGAACGCCCGGTTCTCGGCAGCGACCCCTCGTGGCGCGACGCGCACGCCGGCCACTTCGAGCACCTCGGCCGGGTCGCGCCGCTCGACCGGGATAGACGCGCCGTCGGGCATGTCCGGGTCGAAGGTGGAGGTGGGGGCGGCCACGTAGAAGGGCACGTCGTGATGGCGGGCGAGCACTGCCAGGCCGTAGGTGCCGATCTTGTTGGCCACGTCGCCGTTCGCCGCGATGCGGTCGGCGCCGACGACGACCAGGTCGACCTCGCCCGAGGCCATCAGCGTCGCGGCCATGACGTCGGCCACCACCGTGCACGGAATGCCCAGCCGGTGCAGCTCCCAGGCGGTGAGCCGGACGCCCTGCAGCACCGGACGGGTCTCGTCGACCCAGACGCTGGGTGCCCGACCCTGCTCGTGGGCGGCGCGGATCACACCGAGGGCCGTGCCGTAGCCGACGCAGGCGAGCGCGCCGGCGTTGCAGTGGGTGAGCACCCGTGCCCCCTGGGGCACGAGCTCGACCCCGTGGCCACCGAGCCTGCGGCAGCGGTCGATCTCGTCCGCCACGACGCGCTGCGCGGCCTCGACCGGGTCGGCGGCGCCGAGCACCTGCTCGACCCCCCACGCCAGGTTCACCGCTGTGGGGCGAGCAGCAACGAGGTGGCGGGCCGCCTCGAGCGGGTCGTCCCCTCGAACCACGGCCAGAGCCACGCCCATGGCGCCGGCCACACCCAGCGCCGGCGCGCCCCGAACGGTGAGGTCCGCGATGTGCGTGCACAACTCGTCGACCGAGCGCACCTCGACGAAGACGAGCTCCCCCGGGAGCCGCCGTTGGTCGAGCAGGCGCACGTGGTCACCCGCCCACGCCACCGACGGCGGCACCGGATCGGTCACTGGTGGAACAGGAGCGGTGGGTCGCCACCGTCGACGATGGCACGCGCCCGGGCCGCCACCGCCGGGCGTGAGTCGTCGTGGGTCAGTACGTAGAAACGGCGCTCGACCACGGCCTCCACCACGTGCTCGGCCACGAGCTCGGGGGCCATCCCCCCGGCGATGAGGTTGTTGAGCACCTCCGACATCACCGCGGCGACCTCGGGGTCGCCGTCGGCCGGCTCGTTGGTGAGCGCTTCGGGACGGTTGCGATGCGACTCGTCGATCCGTGTGCGAACCCAGCTGGGGCACAGCACCGAGATGCCGACCGGCGACCCGGCCAGCGACAGCTCACCGAACGTCGTCTCCGAGAGCGCGACCACCGCCGCCTTGCTCGCGTTGTAGGGGCCCATGAACGGGGCCGCGAACAGTCCGGCCACCGACGCCGTGTTGACGATGTGGCCCTCGCCCTGCTCGAGGAGGTGCGGCAGGAAGACCCGCATGCCGTGGATGACGCCCCAGAGATTGACCCCGAGCACCCACTGCCAATCGGCGACCGTGAGCCGCTCCATCTGCCCACCGCCACCGACGCCGGCGTTGTTGCACACGAGGTGCACCGCGCCGAAGGCGTCGAGCGCGGCGACGCCCAGAGCTTCCACCTGCTCACCATCCGACACGTCGGTGGGGACGGCAACCGCGTCGACGCCGTCGGCTCGAAGCGCCGCGGCCGCGAGGTCGACCGGGCCGGCCTCGATGTCGGCCAGCACGAGCCGCATCCCGGCTGCGGCGAAACGGGTGGCCAGGGCGAGGCCGATCCCGCTCGCCGCGCCGGTGACGACGGCGACCTTGCCCTCGAGCTCCTGCATCGCTCCCCCTCCCGGCGCAGACCGGCGGCCGGATCAGTACCGGTAGTGGTCGGACTTGAACGGCCCCTCGGCGGGAATGCCCAGGTAGTCGGCCTGCGCCTCGGAGAGCGTCGTGAGCCTGACCCCGAGGGCCTCGAGGTGCAGGCGGGCGACCTTCTCGTCGAGGTGCTTGGGCAGCGTGTACACCCGGTGCTCGTAGAAGTCGGTGTGGGTGAACAGCTCGATCTGGGCGATCACCTGGTTGGAGAAGCTGTTCGACATCACGAAGCTCGGGTGCCCGGTGGCGCACCCCAGGTTGAGCAGCCGGCCCTCGGCCAGGACGATGACCGAGTGGCCGTCGGGGAAGACGTACTCGTCGACCTGCGGCTTGATGTTCACCCGCTGCACGTCGGACATGCGCTTGAGCCCGGCCATGTCGATCTCGTTGTCGAAGTGGCCGATGTTGCCGACGATGGCCTGGTGCTTCATGCGGGCCATGTGCTCGGCGGTGATGACGTTCATGCAGCCGGTGGCGCTGACGAAGATGTCGGCGGTGCCGATGACGGCCTCGATCGTCGTGACCTCGTAGCCCTCCATGGCGGCCTGTAGCGCGCAGATGGGATCGATCTCCGTGACGATCACACGGGCGCCCTGGCCCCGGAGCGAGGACGCGCAGCCCTTGCCCACGTCGCCGTATCCGCACACGACCGCGACCTTGCCGCCGATCATGACGTCGGTGGCGCGGTTGATGCCGTCGATGAGGCTGTGACGACAGCCGTACAGGTTGTCGAACTTCGACTTGGTGACCGAGTCGTTCACGTTGATGGCCGGGAACAGCAGCGAGCCGGCCTCCTGCATCTGGTAGAGCCGGTGCACCCCGGTGGTCGTCTCCTCGGTGACACCGTTGATGCCCTCGGCGATGCCGTGCCAGAGCTTGGGCTCGTCGGAGACGGTGCGGGCCAGCACACCGAGCACCACCGCCCACTCCTCGGAATCGTCGCCGGTCGGCGCGGGCACCTCGCCGGTGCGCTCGTACTCGACGCCTTTGTGGACGAGCAGGGTGGCATCGCCACCGTCGTCGAGGATCATGTTCGGGCCGGCGCCGTCGGGCCAGCGCAGCACCTGCTCGGTGCACCACCAGTACTCGTCGAGGGTCTCACCCTTCCAGGCGTAGACCGGCACGCCCTTCGGGCGGTCGAGCGTGCCGTCGGGACCCACCACGATGGCGGCGGCGGCGTGGTCCTGGGTGGAGAAGATGTTGCAGGAGGCCCAGCGCACCTCGGCACCGAGCGCGGTGAGCGTCTCGATGAGCACGGCGGTCTGGATGGTCATGTGCAGCGAGCCCGTGATGCGGGCGCCGCGCAGCGGCTGCTCGTCGGCATACTCGGCTCGCAGGGCCATAAGGCCGGGCATCTCGTGCTCGGCGAGTTGGATCTCCTTGCGGCCGAAGGCCGCCAGTTCGAGATCGGCGACCCGGTAGTCGATACCGGTGTCGGACAGGTTGGCGGTCAGGCTCATGTGTGCGTCTCCGCGTCGAAACAGTGGGTAAGGGTCACTCGGATGTGGGCTGGGGTCCACTGACGCCACACGTACAGCCCGGGTCGACCACCCTACCCGGGCCTCGCCCACACCGACCGCATCGGATCGCTCCCGAGCCCACCGATACGCACGCGACGCGAAGGGAGGACGACGGGCGCGGCCCAGGACGGGGAGGCGAGCAGCGTCGCGGCCGAGTCACCGGGCGCGACGGGAGGGGGGACTACTGCGGTTGGGCCAGCCGGGCCTTGATGTAGTCGAGCACCGGCACCGGGCCAGGATCGACGCCCTCGCCGGTGGCGAGGTGCAATGACGTGAAGTCGCCGAACAGCACGAGGTCGAACAGCTGCGCCAGAGGCCCGTCGCCCTCGGCCCGCACCTCGTCGATGCCGCCCACGACCTCACCGACGAGCTCATCGATCAGCTCGAATCGTCGCCCGACCTGCGGGTGCTCGAAATCGTGGCGGAGGTTGACGACGCGGAAGATCTGGCGGGTCACGTCGCCGTGTTGGCCCCATCCGCAGACCTCGTTGTGCGTGAGTTCGGGCAGCACGTTCATGAACGACGCCACCTTGGCGTTCTCGTTGAACTGAGCCTTCCAGCGGAACGCCGCCACACCCCCGAGGCCGCCACCGGCGTACACGATCGGAAACGTGCGCCCGATGTGGCGGGCAAGGGTCTGCGCCGGGTTCCCGTCGACCACCAGTTGGTCTCGACGCCGGTGCAGCTGACTGACCGCGGCGTCGATCCAGGAGTCGGCGCCCGGGAAGAGTCCGATGCGCTCGAGTATGACGAGCGGCGGGATGCCGACCGCGCCGATGCCCGCTCGAGGCATGGGGATGCCGTCGGCGATCGGCACGTGCGGGATGCCCGACTCCGCGGCCAGAACGCCCAGCTCGCCGCCGTGGCTGATGGCGACCAGGCGGCCGCCCGCCGCCGCGGCCTCACTCACCGCTTCGAGCGTCTCCTCGGTGTTGCCGGAGAACGACACCGCGAACACGAGGGTGTGCTCGTCGATGAAGTTCGGGATGCCGTAGCCCTTGTGCACGACGACCGGCACCGGCATGAAGGGCCCGGCCACCTCCTTCACGATGTCACCGGCGATGCCGCTGCCGCCCATGCCCAGCACGACGACGTTCTCGATGTCGTCGTGGTCGGGCAGCTCGCCCGCAACCTCTCGTGCCGTCGCCGCCGCGACCGCCACCTGCTCGGGCAGGGCGGCGGCGGCATCGAACATGCCCAGTGTGTCGAGCACCCCGGCCGCCTAGGCCTCGAACGTCGGGCGGATGCCCTCGGCGTCGGCCTTGGCCTGCAAGCGGGCATCCTCCTGGTCGGACACCGTCTCGGCCTCGTCGATCAGCATGATCGGGATGCCGTCGCGTACCTGGTAACGCCGCTTGAGTCGGGGGTTGTAGAGCGAGTCCTCGTCGGCGAAGTACAACAGCGGGCCCTTGTCCTCGGGACAGGCGAGGATCTCGAGCAGCTGGGGGTCGAGTGCCATGGTCTAACTCCCCTTCGTGGCGTTGTCAGCGGCGGCGATGAGCGCTCGCACCTCGGCCACGTGCGTGTCGCACGCGGCGCGGTCGGCGGCCTCGAGGTTGAGCCGAAGCAGCGGCTCGGTGTTCGAGGGCCGCAGGTTGAACCACCAGTCGCCCAGATCGATGGTGAGCCCGTCGAGTCGATCCTGCTGTGCGTCGGCGAAGTTCGCGGACACCGCCTCGATGACCGCTCCGGTATCGCCCACCGCCGTGTTGATCTCCCCCGAATCGGCATAGCGCTCGTAGGGCACGCGGAGCTCCGAGAGGGGCACGCCGGCCTTGCTCAGCACTTCCAGGACGGTCACTGCGGCGATGATGCCCGAATCGGCCCGGTAGTTGTCGCGGAAGTAGTAGTGGCCGGAGTGCTCCCCGCCGAACGCGGCTCCGGTCTCGGCCATGACCTGCTTGATGAACGAGTGGCCGACCCGGGTGCGCAACGGCGTGCCGCCCCGCTCGAGGATGATCTCCGGCACCGCCTTCGAGCAGATCAGGTTGTAAAGGATGGTCGAGCCCGGGTGCTTGTCGAGCATCGCCGCCGCCACGATCGAGGTGGTCAACGAGCCCGACACCAGTTGGCCGCGGTCGTCGACGAGGAACACGCGGTCGGCGTCACCGTCGAAGGCCAGCCCGATATCGGCGCCCGACTCGACCACCAGGGCCTGCAGATCGCGGAGGTTCTCGGGCTGGATGGGGTCGGCCGGGTGGTTCGGGAAGGTGCCGTCGAGCTCGCCGTAGAGCACCTCGAGCTCGAACGGCAGATCGGCGAAGACCGCCGGCGCGGTGAGCCCGCCCATCCCGTTCGCGGTGTCCGCGACCAGACGTAGCGGACGGAGCACCGCGGGGTCGACGAACGACCGCACATGGGCCGCGAACGCCGGCAAGGCGTCGAGCTCGCTGACCGAACCCGTCGTCGACGCCGGCGGCACGCCGGCCAGCGTGCCGGCCTTGATGGCCACCAGCCCGGTCTCCTCGCCCACCGGGCGGGCGCCGGCGAGGCACAGCTTGATGCCGTTGTACTGGGCCGGGTTGTGCGAGGCGGTGAGCATCGCCCCCGGGGCGTCGTAGTTGCCCGCCGCCCAGAACAGCAGGTCGGTGGAGGCCAGGCCGAGCTGCACCACGTCGACGCCCTGCGACGTGACGCCTCGCGCGAAGGCATCGGCGAACTCGTCGCCGGTGGGGCGCATGTCGTGGGCCACGAGGATCCGTTCGCACGGCCCACCCTCGCCCAGGGCGTAGCGGGCGAACGCCGCACCGACCCGCTCGACGATCGTCGCGTCGATCTGGTCGGGCACGGTGCCGCGGATGTCGTAGGCCTTGAAGATGCGGTCGAGCGCGGGGCCGTCGAGGGTTGCCATGGTGGCTGACCCTAGTGGAGCCGACCCCGCCGACCGGAACCGCCGCGGCCGTGGTCAGCCCGCGAGCAACTCGCCGGGCCGGAGGTCGTAGACGCCCTGCGCGGCCCGGCGCCGGATGCCGAACAGGTCGCGCACCAGCCTCGCCGCGTCCCGTGCCACCCTGACCGTCGATCTCGTGGAGTTCTCCACCCGCACCGGCACCTCGGTGAGCGAGAGGTGGTAGCGCTCGACCAGGTGGAACACCTCCACGTCGAAGGCGAATCCGTCGACCCGACAGTGGGAGAAGACCAGTCGGGCCGCGTCGGACCGAAAGGCCTTGAGCCCGCACTGCGTGTCGCGGTACTGACCGAGGAGAACCACCCGGGTGAGCAGGTTGATGCCCCGGCCGCCGATCTCGCGCAGGCGCCGGGCCCGGACGAGCGTGGTGGTGTCGGTGTGTCGCCGGCTGCCCACGACGACGTCCCAGCCCGCCTCGACCTCCTCGAGCAACCCGAGGAGCTGATCGGGTGAATAGGCCAGATCGGCGTCGGTGAACGCGATGGCCCGCCCCCGGGCCGCCAGCACCCCGGTCCGCACCGCCGCGCCTTTGCCCAGGTTGACCGCGTGGCGCAGCACGCGGTCGGCACCCGCTGCTTCGGCCGCCGCCGCGGTGCCGTCGAACGAGCCGTCGTCGACGACGACGATCTCGAGGCCCCCGTCATCGGCGACCTTCGCCAGCGCCGACCGGAGCCGGCCGACCGTGTCGGCGACGCGCTCCTGCTCGCCGAACGCGGGGACCACGACGCTCAGGCGCAGCTCACCCGGCGCTGGTGGTCGACTGGACCGCCGGGACAGGTCGGTTCGCACCTCGGTGCTGGCCCGGCGGCGGCTGATCAACACCCGCACCAGGTTGGCGGCCGACGCGATCAGGGCGAGCGAGGCCACGACCTCGATGACGCCGACGCGGCGCCGGTCTCCGGTCACGGAGCGGGATCCCGGGGCTCACCGTCGCCCGGTGATCCGAGCGCGGTCGACCCCGAGTCGGGGCGCGGGCCGAGATCGGCGACCGGGCCCAGGATCACGGCGGCCGGATCGAACGCCGCGGGCTCGGTGGCCCGTCCGTCGCCGGATCGGGCCGGCACCGCTGGACCTCCCTCACCGGTCGCGTCGGCGTCGAGGCCCGCGTCGGGGTCGAGGACGTCGAGCTCGTCGAAGTCGTCGGACTCGACGGACCGCCGCCGTCGCGGACGGGGGGCCGGCATCGTGATCGGTGCGGCCCGGAAGAGCCAGATGAGACCCACAACGCCGAGCAACGACAACCCGTAGCCCAGCACGTCGACGCCCGTGTAGCCGTAGTGGAGCTTCACGTGCTTGCCAGTGGGCACGACCACCATCAGGTTGGGGCTCACGCGATAGGGCCCGTCGGCCCCGTCGGCCTTCCAGTTGGGGAAGTACGAGGCCTTCACGAGTACAGGGACCCCGGGTTGCGAGACGTCGAACTCGATCGTGTCGGTCGAGGTGGAGGTGTTGCTCACCGACACCGTGTCCTCCGGCTTGACCGTGGGCGTCTGGCCGGGCTCGATGCGCTGCCACTCCGACGGCCCGTCCGCCGCGAGGAACACGTCCCAGGCCAAAGGATCCATGTACCAGTCGACCATGGTGTTCTGCCAGGCCTTGGCGTCGGATCCGATGCCCGTGACCACGGCGGGCTGATTGGTGAGCCCCTGCACGAGCTCGCGGTCGGCGACCTCGAACACCACCCACGGCCCCGACGTCGCCACCTCGGTGAGGTCGGGGTTCTTGCGCCCGAAGTCGATCATGCGGTCGGAGATGGCCATGTAGTACTTCACGCCGAACATCTGCAGGTGCTGGATGCCCTCGTCGAACTCGGCCTTGGTCGGCGCGCCGGGCCCGTAGGGCAGATCACGCTGTGCGTTCGACGGCGCCGTCGACAGTTCGTCCTGATTCAGGAAGTGGTACGGCGTCGTCGCCGACGCCTCGAAGTAGAGGCCCTCCATCGACCCGATGCAGCCGTCGGTCCAGAACGGCAGCAGCATCAGCGCCATCGGTGTGCCGTAGCGGTCGTGCTGCTCCTCGTGCTCCCACATGGCTCGACCGCAACCCTGCTGCTCGCCGAGGCCGGCCATCGTCTGCACGATGTCGTGGTATTCGGGGTACGCGGGCTTGCCCTCGTACCCGCTGAAGTTCCAGCGCGTCCAGGAGTCGAGGAAGCTGTCGCCCTTGGTCGAGAGGAACAGCCACGAGTAGGTGCCGTCGACGTTCTCCTGGCCCAGCGTGAACGGGCCGATGCGGTTGGGCATGGCGTGCAGGGGCATGGCCAGCACCGTGAGGCCGGCGACCAGCGCGGCCACGGCCACGACGACCCGGACGGCGCGCACCGGCCGAGCCGGGTCGCGCGCCACCAACGAGGCCAGGGTGCGGCCGATCTCGGCGACCCCGGCGGCCGCGAGCAGGTAGAGGCTCAGGTAGTAGAAGGGCAACAGCCGCGCGTTCCAGAGGCGGGCCTGCGGCACGAAGCGGAACCCGAGGGCGGCCACGACGGCCATGGCGAGCCAGAACACGACGCTCCGCCGGCGAAAGACGATCCCCAACAACGCGCCGACCGCCGCGAGGGCCAGCACCCACTTGATGCCGGGGGCGTCCACGAGCTGCGGATCGAGCTTCTGGCGCTCGAAGAGGAGGTTGACGTAGTTCGTCTTCTTCTCCCAGCCCATGTCGTTCATGTACCCACTGCGCAGGTAGAACGGCACGATCCAGAAGGCGGTGAGCAACCCCCCGACCGGGAGCATGGTGGCCAGGTACTTCAGGCGGGCCACGCCCGGGCGCAGCACCAGCCACACCACCGTGCCGGCGAGCGCGAAGAACAGGGGGATCAGGTGGCACAGACCCGTGAGGGCGAGCAGGACCGCCGCCCAGCCCCGGTAGCGTCCCGTCTCGAGCCCGCGACCCAGCACCCCGAGGTAGAGCACGGCGAACGTGAGGGCGATCGAGAACGCGAACTCACCCGCGAGGGTCGACGCGAGGTTGCCGCCGAGGATCGAGAACGAGCGATCGAACAGGAACATCGTGGCGCCGACCGCCAGCAGGGGCGGCAGCGGGAACGGCATCCGCGTCAGCCGGCCGAACGCCCAGGCGGCGACGGGGAGCGACAGCACGCCGCTGACCGCCACCAGCTTGAAGGCGACGCCGTACGGGATCACGTAGCTCAGCAGGGCGATCGCGAGCGACGGGATGATCATGTAGAACTGGAACGCGGGGAACCCCGCGTACCAGTCGGGGGTCCAGCCCGCGAGGCGGAACGACGGCAGCAGGTGGTCGCGCAGGTAGGCCGGCGCCCACACGTGAGCGCCCATGTCGCCCCCGGCGGGCGTGGTGTCGGACAGAAGGTTGTGCGGGCCGAGCTGCACGAACACGAACGCGACGCACGACGCGACCACGGCCAGCGAGACCCAGCCCTCGAGGGGCATGCCCACGAACCGGGCCCACCCCCGACGGAGCTGGGCCGAGGGACCGCGCCCGGAGCCACCCGTCGGGTCGGACGGCTCGTCGACAGGGTCGTCGAGCAGGACGGCGCCTGGGGGCTCCTCGGCCGGCGGTTCGGGTGCCGGCGGTTCGTCGGTGATCGTGGTCATGACAGGGTCAATGATGGCAGGGTCGATGGCGCCTTCCCGGGCGGCGGTGGACCGAACGGGGGAGCGAGGACGGGAGATCAGCGTACGAGCACCAGCGTGAGGGCTGCGGTGACGTTGAACCCCAGGTGGGCCCACACGGCCGGCCCGAGGCGGTTGGTGCGCTGCACCAGCAGACCGAGGATGACGCCGAACACGAGCAGCGCGGGGAACTGGAGGGGCTGGAGGTGCCCGGCGGCGAAGATGACCGCGCTGATCATGACCGCCCATCCCCAGTGCAGACCACGCTTGCGCAGCGCCCGCAGGGTGAGCCCGCGAAAGAAGAGCTCTTCGGCCAGCGGTGCACCGATGCCGACGATGACCAGCAACAGCACCACGCCGAGGGGGTCGGTGGCGCGGTCGGTGAACTCCCGAGCGGCGGCCGACACGTCATGGCGGCCGATCACGATGAACAACAGCCAGTACAGGGCGGGGACCACCAGCAGCTGCGACGCCACCCCGATAGCCACCCCGACCGGCGCGTCGAACCACCGGAACGACACCCGGAAGTCTCGCCGCCAGCCGTTCCCCTTGCGGGCCGCGGCCCACACCGGGACACCGACCAGCCCCGCCCACAGCGGGATCTGCAGCACCGCGGTCCAGCCGAGGGGCACCGTCGTCGCGACCGTCGGCGGCGCGCCGTTGGCCAGCTGTCCGGTGACATCGCCGACGGCTCCACCTACGCCAACGGGGGCGTTGATGTCGTAGTGGGTGAGCGCGTAGAAGACGATGTACGCGATCGAGGCCGCCAGCTGGGCCAACACGAAGCCCAGGGCGACCTCGCCGAGACCCCAGCGGGGCTTCGACAGACCGTCCTCGTCGAGCTCGGGCGGCACGGCCTCGGGCGGCGCGGGCTCGGGCGCCCGCGGTTCCGTGGCTGCCGGGCGGGGGTCGGGTCGCGGGGTGCCGGCCTTCTTCGACGGAGTCGTGCGCCTCGACGACGGGGGGCCGCTGCGCTTGCGGTCGGGCTGGGGCACCCGGTCAGGCTAGGCGATGGCGTCGGCGCCGCCGGCACCGTGAGGTCATGGTTCGCGGGCGTCCGAGGGGGTCCAACCCGAGGGCGGAACGGTCTTGTACCTTCGCCGCCATGACCCGCCATTGCGCCCGCCCGGGCTGCGCGGACCAGGCCACCTCGACCTTCGGCTATGCCTACGCCGAGCGCATCGTGTGGCTCGTCGACCTCACGAATGAGCCCCATCCGTCGACGTATGACCTGTGCCGTCGCCACGCTGCCATCCTCTCGGTGCCCAAGGGTTGGGAGCTCCGCGACCGCCGCGAGCTCGACCCCTCGCTCACCCGTACGGGTCGGTGACGGGAGCCCCACGCCGGGGCCTGTGCAGGTGCCGCAGGCGACGGGTTTTTCCCTGCCACCGTTCTAGGCTGGAGCCATGAGCCCCGAAAGCCCCCCACCCCCCGACGGCCCCGAAGGCCGCGGCCAGGGGCGCTTCTCCGGCGACTCGGGCTGGCCCCGCTGGATGATCTGGATCCTCCTCGGCGTGATCGTGGGCGCCCTCTTCCTCCCGAGCCTGCTGAGCACCCCCAAGGGCAACGAGATCAAGTACGGCGAGTTCATCACCGACCTCCGCGGCGATCAGGTCAAGTCAGCCTCCTACGACAACAACAACGGCCAGATCACCGGCGAGTTGCAGGACGGCACCAAGTTCACGACGACCGGGCCGGCCCAGCAGTTGCCGCCCGCCGACGCCGACCTGTTCACCCAGAAGAACGTCACGTTCAAGACCCCCGAACCGTCGGTGTGGTCGACCCTGCTGCCGCTGCTGATCCCTGTCGGGCTGCTGATCGTCTTCTTCATCTGGATGCAGCGCCGGGCCCAGGGCCAGATGGGCGGCATCATGTCGATCGGACGGTCGCGGGCCAAGACCTACTCCACCGAGCGGCCGGGCACGACGTTCAACGACGTCGCCGGCTACGACGGCGTCAAGCTCGAGATCACCGAGATCGTCGACTTCTTGAAGTACCCCGAGCGGTTCGCCGAGATCGGCGCCCGCATCCCCAAGGGCGTGCTGCTGGTCGGGCCGCCGGGCACGGGAAAGACCCTCATCGCCCGGGCCGTCGCCGGCGAGGCCGGCGTGCCCTTCTTGTCGGTCACCGGCTCCGACTTCATGGAGATGTTCGTCGGCGTGGGCGCCAGCCGGGTCCGCGACCTGTTCCAGTCGGCCCGCAAGATGGGCCGGGCCATCATCTTCGTCGACGAGATCGACTCGATCGGTCGCAAGCGCGGCGCCGGCCTCGGCGGCGGCCACGACGAGCGTGAGCAGACGCTGAACCAGATGCTCTCCGAGATGGACGGCTTCGAGGTCACTACCGGCATCGTCATGATGGCGGCCACCAACCGGCCCGACATCCTCGACCCCGCCCTGCTCCGTCCGGGCCGCTTCGACCGACAGATCGTCGTGCCGCTCCCCGAGCTCGACGATCGCCGCAAGATTCTCGACGTGCACTGCCGTCACAAGCGCATCGCCCCCGACGTCGACCTCGACATCATCGCCCGGGGCGCGCCCGGTATGAGCGGCGCCGACCTGTCCAACCTCGTCAACGAGGCCGCCCTCTATGCGGTGCGCGACGGCGCCAGCGAGATCCGCGCCCTCGACTTCGACCGGGCCCGCGACCGGGTGCTCATGGGCCAGCGGCGCGACTCGATGGCGCTCTCGGACGCCGAGAAGGAGGCCATCGCCTACCACGAGGCCGGCCACGCGGTCTGCGCCGCGGTCCTCCCCACGGCCGACCCGCTGCACAAGGTCACGATCATCCCGTCGGGCATCGCCCTCGGCGTCACCATGCAGCTCCCCACCGAGGATCGCCACATCTACCGCCAGGACTACATCGAGGACTCCCTCGTGGTGCGCATGGGCGGACGTATGGCCGAGGAGCTGGTCTTCGGGGTCATCTCGACCGGCGCGAACAACGATCTCGTCGGCGCCACCGAACTGGCGCGCAAGATGGTGCGCGAGTGGGGCATGAGCCAGCGGGTCGGGCCCATGGCGTGGGGCTCACAGGGACAGGTGTTCCTGGGCGAGGACCTCATGCACACCCGCGACTACAGCGACGACACTGCCCGGGTGATCGACGAGGAGGTCGAGCGCATCCTCCGAGAGCAGGAGGACCGCTGCCGGGCCACCCTCCTCGAGCACCGCAACGGCCTCGACCTCGTGGCCCGGGCGCTGCTCGAGCACGAGACCATCAGCGGCATGGAGGTCACGCGCCTCATCGAGTTGGCCCGCAGCGGGTCGGTGCCGCCGTCTCCCCAGGTCGCTCCCGATCCCTCCGAGGCGATCGCTCCGGGCGTGATGCCCCCCGCCCCGCCCGTCTGATCAGGCTGCCGAGCCGGGCCCGGCCGGCTCGTCCGGCGGCGACACCGTCCGCTCGGGGTTGAAG
>Ga0209048_10004085_pt1 | contig 14022 bp, 8 predicted proteins | sample FrelakmetCRP12CR_FD_187146 | JGI IMG/M metagenome (GOLD analysis project Ga0209048, IMG submission 187146) | Freshwater lake sediment microbial communities from the University of Notre Dame, USA, for methane emissions studies - CRP12 CR (SPAdes)... | ecosystem: Environmental > Aquatic >... | reverse complement strand
CTGATTGTCTCAGATGTCTGAATTGTCCACGAGGAATCAAGAAATGATCCGTCGTAGCCTTACATCGGCGCGCCCCTCGATGATTTCCTCGGAGCAGTCGGCAGCTTGTTCCGGATGGCCCAGCCGAGGACACTGAACGCGGGCCTTGGGAGTGGCCTGGACTTCCGGAACGACGAAAGAAACCATCCCATGTTCGGGCCTCTTCTCGCCGTCCGGAAACTGGATCTGACCGACTGCCACCTCGCTCTGAATCGTCAAGATCGACCTACCGCCGCTCCCTGAAATTCGCCAGCTTGACGGCAATTTACCGTACCGCAAGAGTCGTGTTCTGACCAGCGGGCGGAAGGAATCGCACTCTGCCGTTCATCTCGGGTTCTTTCTCTTTTTCTTGACCCCCAGCTTGGGCCGATTGGGCGTGGACGATCGTATCCATTCACGCTTTGCCTTGAAGAGCGCGTAATGCAGCTTCAGTCGCTCAACGTATTCTTCGTCTTGGAGAAGCTCCTTGAACAAGGTGAGAAAGGCGGAAGAGTACCGGGTCTGCGGGTTGATAGTGTCGAGCATCGCGCCAGCCATGTCCTTGGCCAGGCTGCGCGAGTGTGTCCATTTTTCGTAAAACCCCAGATCTTCCCACCCGTAGTTGATTGTGGCCCAGACCTTGGATCCCGAGGTCAACTCACGGACCAGGATCAGGACGCGGCGGCAGTCGCACCCTTTCTCGTCACAATACCACTCGACGAAAGCATACTCCCCTGGGGGGATCTCTTCGTGTTTCACGATGATGACGACGCGGGTCTCGTCCCCAGCGAGTGCCGGAAAGCGGCTGACGAATGGTGACATCGGCATCGTTGCGTACTCCTTTCGGAATGCCAGTTCGGTCATGCGGGGCTGTTCCCGGGGGTGAACGGGCACCCCGGTTTGGGGTCCTGCTCCTCCCGTGGGAACCTCGTCCGGTCAAGTCCAAGGTCTTGATGATCGAATGAATTCAAGCGAACAAGAAGGCCAAGAGCTCTATGTCAGGCCCGGCAAGTTCACAATCTGGATCGCGCTGCGGGACCACCAGGGTCGCGTGGCCGCGCAGGCTGCCGAACGCTTGGTTGGGGACTGAGACTCACCTCTTATCGTGATCGCTTCCTCTTCCTCTTCGTCTTCTGACCGAGCTTGGGGCGTTTCGCTCGCGACCAAGGCATGGGTGGCTCGGCCGAACTCGGAGCAGCGGGTAGAGCTGCCTTGAACATGGCGTAATGGCGCTTGAGGCGCTCCACGTAGGCGGGATCTTGCAGCATCACCTGACCGAAGAATCTCAGAAAGAACCGTGAGTGCTCGGACTGCGGCAAGAGCGGTTCGAGGATCGCACCGCTCATCTCGTCTTCCTCGCCCTCCGAGCCCATCCAGGTCGCATAGAATTCGGGCTCCTCCCAACCATAGTTGATCGAGGCGAAGATCTCGGGCTCGGGGCTATCCGGGACCACCTGGATGACGACCCGACGGCAGTCGCAGGCTTCGTCATCACAGTACAACTCGAAGAAGAAGTATTTCCCCGCTGGGATCTCGTTCCCCTCCATGAAGGTCGCCACTCGAGTTTCTCTGTCCCCCAGCCCGGGAAACCGGCGGACGAACGGTGTCAGCATGATGGGATCCTCCGTGCAAGCAACTCACGACAACGAAATATATCTATCCTGATGGCATCATAGTCTGACTTTGTATTCCGAACCGGGAGCGGGATTTGACCGGCGAGGGTTCGCGCTCCGGAGAAAATCCGGGATCAGAGCCGCAAGTCACGCCCTACCTCGACCGTTGGGCCGCTCCGCTGGCGATCGCTCATCGGAGCTTCTTTCGCTTTTTCAGCAGCCCCAGCTTGGGTCTTTTCGCTCGCCGCGCGGGATCCGGCGTCTCCCACGATCGCATCTGGGGCGGTTGGGCTCCCTTGAACATGGCGTAATGCCGTTTCAGGCGCTCCATGTAGGCCGGGTCCCGAGTGATCATCCACTCGAAGAACTCAAGGAACTCCGTCGCGTGCTCCGACTGCGGGCAGATCGGATCCAGGAATGCACCGGAGGCCGTAGCCCCAAGATCTGCAGCGTCAGCCCAATCGGAGTACGGCTCGGGCGGGTCCCAACCGAAACTGATGGTCGCCCAGATCTTCCCCGGGGTAGACTCCTCGATCACCTGGAGGAGCACGCGTCGGCAGTCGCAGTCCTCTTCTTCGCAGTACAACTCGAGAAATGCGTAGTTGCCCTGAGGAAACTCGCCGTCGTCCGGGAAGAACGCCGTCCGTGTCTCTCGCTGGCCCAACTCTGGAAAACGTTGCATGAACGGGATCATCGCCGAGGCCTCCTTTCCCAAGCACCAGGCTCGACACAGCATCAAACATTAATACATGAATGTCTTTCCGTTGCGGATCGAGCGTGCGATCGGATATACTATATCATGATCAAGGCGACGTGACGAATCAAGGCGACGTGACGACCGAGGAACCTCGAGGACTGGCGGGGGCGACGGCCGATGAGATTCTTGATCGACGGGCATCCGGATCTTTCCTGGAACGCGCTCTCCTGGGGACGCGACATCACGATGGACCTGGACCGGCTGAACCGGGACGAGGTGGGCATGACCGACCATCCGTCGCGGGGGCGGGCAACGACGACGCTGCCGGAGATGCGGCGGGCGGGGATCGCGGTTTGCCAGGCGACACTGCTGGCCCCGGCAAAGCCCGAAATCCGGCGCCCCGAGGGACACGCCCGGATCAGCCTCGACTTCGCACCCAGGAGATCGCTTCGGCCACGGCCCGTGGGCAACTGGCATACGATGAGCTGCTCGAGCGGAGGGGGCTGTTGCGGATGATCCGGACCGCGTCCGACCTCGACGCGCACTGGGAGCGATGGAGGGCCGATGATCACGACGAGCCGATCGGCTACATCCTGGCGATGGAGGGGGCCGACCCGATCGTCGAGCCAAGCCAGGTTGTCGAGTGGTGGAACCTGGGACTGCGGTCCGTCAACCTGGCTCATTACGGCAAGAGCCGCTATGCGGTCGGTACTGGCGACGACGGACCGCTTACCCCAGAGGGGGTGCAACTGCTCAAGGAATTCGAGCACCTGGGCATGATCCTCGACGCGACCCATCTGTCCGACACGAGTTTTTCTCAGGCCCTGGACATCTTTCATGGTCCGGTGCTGGCAAGCCACAATAACTGCCGGGCCCTGGTACTGGCCGGCCGGCAGTTCAGCGACGAGCAGATCCGCCTGCTGATCGAGCGCGACGCCGTGATCGGCGCGACGCTCGATGCCTGGATGCTCGTTCCGGGCTGGGTCCGGGGTCGGACATCGCGCGAGGTCGTGGGTCTGGAGGTGGTGGCCGACCACGTTGACCACGTCTGCCAGCTTGCCGGCAACCACCGGCATGCCGCAATCGGCAGCGATCTGGACGGCGGCTTCGGCACTGAGCAAAGCCCCGTCGGGATGGATCGAATCTCGGACCTTCAGAACTTGGGCGAGATCCTGGCCCGGCACGGCTATGCCGAGGGTGCGATCAACGACATCTTCCACGGCAACTGGCTGCGGTTTTTTCGCGAGAATCTGCCCTCCTGAGCTAAATACACCTGCGAGAGCCTCGAGAACCCGGAATGAATCCGCGTGATTCTGGGCGTGCAAGGCCGTGGCTTCGAACCGCACCGGAGCGATGTCTGTGGACGAGATCAGGTGGGACCCGGACGACTGGTGCGAGCAGGCGCGTCGGCTCGTCGAGCCGGATGATCGGGGCGAGGGCGACCTCCTGACCCGGCTGCTCGGCCACATCGACGCGGGCGTCCGGCTGCGCCGTGTCCTGGATGAAGGGCTGCCCGATGCCGCGACCGAGGCATGCCGGCGGGCAATCCTGCGGCTTCTGATTGAGTTGCGGCAGGCCGTGGGTATCGTTCTCGACGACCTCGAACCGGGCTCGGCAGGCCGGGAAGCCCTTGCCGGGCGAGTGAAGGCATGGCTGTCGGAGTCTCGCGGCACGCTGCGTAATCTCATGGGCGACCATAAGTTGAACCCACTGGGCCGCGCCCTGGCGGTGGAGGCGCTACGCGGCGATCTGGAATGGTTGAGCGTGCTCGTCGCCCGGCTGGATCGTGAAGCGCCCCCCAGCTCCACGGCCGCGCTGGAGGTGGAACTCGAGCGGGTTCGCAACGGACTGACTCTCTCGGCCGAGCCGCGGCAGCGGCGCGACGCCGATGGGGAGTGCCTGCTGGCCCGGTGCGAGCGGATGCGGGGTGTTCTCCTGGAACGAAGGGTCCGCAGGGAGCTGGGCCGGTCAACCGCGGGCGCGGCTCCTCAGCGGCTGCTGGCGCTGCGGCTGGAGCAATCGAGGCTTCAGGCGCGGGTGTCGTCGCTGGAGCCGACCAACGATGGCGACGGACACCCCCGGTGGCTGGGTGGCGACTCCGAGGAATGGGCCGACGCCCTCTCCATTCGGCGGATCGAGCTGGCGGACCGTGCCGGAGCCCGGCTTCAGGAGATGGGGCTGACCGAGGCGCGCCGGCCTTGCGAGCGAGCGGCCCAGCACGCCCGGGACGAGATCAGCGAGATGATCGCATTCCTCGAGGACATGCCGCTGCGCAGAGCCGTGAGCTGGCTGGAGCTGGCGCGGCAAGACCTCGCGCAGCTCACCATCATCCTCCGCCGCCTGGCGGTCACCTCGCGAGCGGTGCCTGCGGCCGATGGCCGCGCGGCGGCGGAACCGATCGATCGGGATCGCGAGAACGAGCTTCACGAAGAAGACCAACATTACCAGGCGCGCGAACGGATCGGCCGCCAGGTCCGCGAGCTCGAGCGGTTGCAGCGAACGGTGCGGGCCGAATGGCAGGAGAAGCTGCTGGCGCTGCGGCTCCAGGACCTGCTGGGGAGGCGGCTTGTCAAGACCATCGAGACCGCGGTGCTCTGGTTGGTCCTCCTTCTCGTCGGCCTGATCGTGACCGAGGGCTTCCTTGATCGCGCCCACTGGCTCTCCGACACCCACCGGGCCTGGTTTGCCTGGGCCGACCTGGCAATCTGCTCGGCCCTGCTCGCCGAGTTCGCGCTGCGGCTGACCCTGGCTCCCCGCAAGGGGCTCTACTTCCTTCGCCACTTCGTGATCGACTTGCTCGCCTCGCTGCCGTTCGGTTTTCTGTCGTACCAGCTTGCCTCGGCGCAGTTGGAGACGGGGTTGACCAGCGCTGCCGAGACCTTCTGGCTGCTGCGGTTCTTGCGGTTGGGACGGTTCGTGCAGATTCTCCGCTTCGTGCGCCTCGCGCTGCCGGTCGTCCGCATGGCTCGGCTGGGATTGTTTCTGCTTCGCCTCAGCGATCGCCTGGTCCGTAAGCACGCGGGGCTGCTCAACCGCAACATCGTTCTGTTTGAGCCTTACCACGCCCAGCGGCCCGAGTCGAGCGATCGCCACCGCCTGGCCGCCCTGCGCGGTGAGCAGGAACATGCCGCGGCCGCGGTGGCGGCCCGGCTCGACCGCGCCCTGCGCCAGCAGCTCGCCGCACGGGTCCTGGCCGATCTGGACATCCGGATCGAGGCGCTTCCCGCCGAGGCGTTCGACGGGTTAAGCGAGGAACCCGAAGGACGCGAAGGACGCGAGATTCCCGTCGAAGCGCTGGTGGACCGTCTGATCCAGCTCAGTCCCGAACGGCTCATCGACCAGATGGGAACCGGGTTCGTCACCTCCGCCGATCGCTATCTCCGGCTCCTGGACGCACCGCTGATCCGGCGCCTGCCGGTGATCCGCAACCTGGTCGCCTATCGCCAGAAGAGCCCGGCCGAGGCCGTGACCCTGGCCGCCAATTATCTGGGCCATCTGGTCCAGCGGTTACTCGATATCGTCTATTTCCTGGCCGACTTGCAGGGAACACTGTCGCCGCCGGTCTTCCTCGACCGCCTGGGGGCGACGATCGTGAGTACGACCCGCACTCCGGCCAAGCGGCTGCTCTGGACGGGATCAGTCTTCCTCGTTCTCTTCCTGGTCGTCAACTCGGTCTCCCTGTTCCGGCCATTCCGTCCGTTCGTGGACAGGCTGCAGAACCTGCTCGGCTGGCCGGTGATCGTGCTGGGTGTGATCTGCCTGGGCTTCTGGCTGCTCGGGTCCTGGTTCCGCAAGATCGCCAACCAGTCGGCCGACTATTGCGAGCGGGTGGTCGAGGCTCAGTTCGCGGCCCAGACCAAGCACCTGAAGTCCCGGCGTCGCGATCACGACGCCCAGTTCTTGGCCGAGCGGGTCATCGACCCCGAATTGCTGCTCCGATCATCGGACAACCTGCTGCCCGAAATCTATCGCCGCCACGGCCAGTCCGGTCCCTCCGCGGCCGGAACGCTTCTGTTCGAGAACCGCGAGCTCATCTTCCTGAGGAACATCCGTCTCCTGTATCAGGATTATCTGGACGGCTCGCCGTTCCACCGCAGCGACACGAAGGCCTCGGTGCAGTTGCTGGGCAACCTTGCACTGACCAACCTGCGGCGAAGCCACCTGGGCCACTTGCTTCGCGAGGGGCGGGTTCTTGACCGGCTCGACCTGAACCGCGCAGGCCGGCTGCTGGGCGGTCCCTATCTCTGGTTCAATTACATCACCCGGATGATCGTCCAGGAAACGGCGATCCTGCTCCTGGACTACAACCGGCACGCGATCCCACTCGACCGGCTGGCCTGCTCTGCGCCGGAATCGCGGCAGTCCTTCCAGAACTGGCTAGCCCGGCGGCTCAGGATCGAGCCCCAGGAGGTGCTGCTGCCGGAGCCCGTGGCGCCCTCGATCACCCGCGGCGCCGCAGGCTCGACGACCCCCGTCGAGCCCCGGCGGCTGGAAGCCAACGCCTTTCTCGAAACCGTGGAGTTCACCGCGATCGACTTCCTGGCCGACGACCCTCAGCGCGACGCCACGATCCAGGCCCGGTTCGGTCCCCAGGTCGCCGAGCTGGTGCGCCGGGACCGCCAGCAGAACGTCCGCAGGGCGTTTCGCAGCTTCCCGCTCCACGAGCTTCCCCTGGCGCAACGGACCATCAATCCCTACGCATTCTATGAGACCTGCCTGTCCCGCGGCCGGATCGTCTTTCTGCCCCTGCTCATGATCGGCGCGGTGGCGGGAACGCTGGGAATGGCCTTTCGCGCGGTTTACCGGGTCGTTCACGAGATCCTCCACCCGAGGGTCGACCAAAACGAGGACGTCCCGCCGGATACCTACTGGGCGGCCCTGCGCAAGATTCACAGGATGCGCAAGCCCGTCTTCATGGGATCGCTCTGGCTGCGGGCCCGGTTCGACGTGGAATACCTGGGGCTGCCGCTGCCGACCGCTCCGCCGGGAATTGCCGCCCATTCGCTCATGGAGAGCGACCTCGATTTCATCGGCGCTTCGCGGCAAGACCGGATCATCGCCGAGCAGATCCGCCGAGGGCACCAGCGGAGGCTGGAATGGATCGGCCGCTGGCTCCAGCAGTTCGGCTGGACTTTCGACCAGTTGCCGGAATACCTGGCCCGGGAGATTCCCTATCTCACCAACCGCGGCGGCGAGGCGTTGCGGGCCGTGGTGACCGCCTGCGTGCTCGACCACGACGACATCACGACTCTTGCCTTCTCGATCGAGGGCTTGAAGCGGGTGATGACCCACGGCGCGGACGCCGCACTCGACGGCACAACACTGCCGCCCGGCTTGCCCGACCCGGTGGTCAACCTGCGCAAGCTCTGGCATCCCGTGTCGCGAGTCCGGCGCCCCGTGGCCGACCTCTTTGGCATGCCCTGTTTCCCCCCGTATGACCAGGCGCAGCGAAGCCGGATCCTCTCTTATCTTCGCCGCCACCGCCGTGCCGTGCGGGGGTGGATCAATGTGGTACTGGGGCAGGGGGGCGACGACCCGTGGGCCACCGTGAGAGCCCGGATGCGCGAGGTCCTCTTGAGAACCGACCTCTGGAGCGACCAGGTCCTGGTGCTCCGGGCCGTGCAGACGCTGACGATGCTCGATGTCCAGCACAACTGCGACCTGGTCTGGAGCCTTGGCGGCTACACTCGCCTGACGTCCGACCCCGCTTGTGGCGACGGTCCCCCTCCCGCTCCTTTTCCGAGCGCCTTGCCCTCGCGCGAGGAGTTTGCGGCGACCCTACCGATCGGGAAATGACCTGCCCGGAGGTCGCGGACCTGCGATCCGATCGCGAGGTCAAGCGAACTACCGAAGCTCGTTGGCGTACGCTCTTGACGTCTCGGCCACCCGGGAGACCGGCGACGCTGTGGAGACTTTCTGGACGCAGACTCGCTGCATATCCCTGAAGTTGAGATGCACCTTCCAGGTCTTGAGTCCCAGGCGATGTGAAAGCTGATCCAGCGTCCGCTTGATCTTCGGGCTCTTGCTGATCACGCCGACGTTGTAGAGCAGCCGCTCGGCGGTCAGTGATCTGCCGACGTAGTCGAGCTGCACCGTCTTGAAGCCCGTCGCTTCGTAGAGGTTTTTCAGGGTTTGCGTCGTAAAGAAATAGATGTGGCCGTTACAGCCGAGGCTCCGTTCTCGGCGACCGAGTAGCTTGAACATCATGGTGTCATACCGCGGGGTCTCGATCACGAAGTGGCCTTCGGGCTTGAGGATCCGATTAACCTCCCGAAGCGTCCGCTTGGGGTCGTCGATGTGCTCGATAACGTGGTTCAGCAAGACCACATCGAACGACGCGTCGGGCAAGCCGGCGGTCTCGAGGATCGCGTTCTTGACCTCGAGCCCCAGTTCTTCCCGAGAGTGGCGGCAGGCCTGATAGAAAGGCTCCACGCCCACGACGTCCCAGCCGTCTTTCTTGAATACGTCAAGGAGATAGCCCAAGCTGCTACCGACTTCGAGCAGCCTGCCGCCCTGAGGATAAAGCCGGTTCAGCAGCGCGCGGGTCCGGTCAAAATCCTTGACCTGAAGCCGCTCCTTGAGAACCCGGGTGTCATCAGGGTGAAAGGGATCGAACGCCGGGTCATAGGCGGCGATCTCGACGTGATCTGGCACCTTGGCCCGAGGGCTGGCGTACATCAAGCCGCAACGGTTGCACCGCACAATCTGGCTCGGTTGAGCGACACCAGGACCAAAAACCACGGTGGCTTCATCGACTCCACAGTAATTGCAGGGCACCGATTCCGACATTCAACTCGTTCCTCGAGGCCGGGGGGATGGCGGCTGATCACAAGGTGGCCGCTTCCTCTCTCTGAACCTTTCTTAAGCATTCTCGCTTGCGACTCGATGATTCTACACCGGGCGAGGACCAGAGCAAAAGAGGAATCGCATTCGCGTGCCGTTCCGCCTCGAGGCGTTCCCTGCCTCTTTGCGTATGCTTGCGGGAGGAGGGGAGTGATCGGTTCTTCCCGGGCGCCCAAGCGTGCTACGGCCTGGCCGGCGGGGCGTCCTGACTCCTGGTCGGCGCGCGGGTCTTCAGGACGTACCAGTGTGTGCCGCGGCCGGCCGGCAGGCGGATGGCCAGGGCATCTTTCTCGGTGGGGGGTGTGGTCCGGCTGACGACCTTGCCGTCGGGACCGAGGGAAAGCAATTCCAGGCCGTCGGTCCTGGTGCGCAGGGTGATCGTGCCGGTCACGGGCTCGGACAGGAAGGGGAGATGTTCGGCTGCACGGTCGGACAAGGGCTTGCCCATGTCAGTTGCCGGGCTTGGACGGGCCTGGCCGAGGGCCGTGATCAGGATGAACCGGGACGACGCAAGCGGCTGATCGTCAATGCTCGAAAGTGCGACCACGGCCTTCCTCGTCTTGAACTCAAAGCTGGCGTCCCTGAGGGCCAGGGCCTTGCCGCCGATCCAGCCGCTGACCGCCTGGGTCCTGGGCGTGTCGATGATCTGGACGCCTTCCGTCCAGTTCCGCGCAAGCTCGCCGGTATCGGACCGCACCACGGCCGCTCCGGCGGGAATGTGGTCGTGATCCGGGTCGGTCACGACGGTGACGTCGCCGGAGGTTTCGCTCGGCTTCAACCAGGGAAGCTCCTTGACGGCGGGCATCCCGATGGTCAGCCGGCTCTGCTCGATCAAGGTTCGGATGGTGGCCGTGTTGTGCTCGGGAGAGAGCATCGTCTCGAAGAGCTGCGCGGGGGACAGCTTGAGGCAGTAGGAGGTGCGGGCCGGGCTGATGTGCCCACGGCGGAAGGCGATGGCGGCCGCGGGCATGACGCCGGTGATCGCCGGATCGTAAAAGGTTGACCACTTATTGATTCGGTGCCTCCCCTCCTCGGGCCCCGGGCGCTGCAGCTCCGTCTGCGAGTAGTTGTAGAGCATGGGAGCGTTCCATCCCTGGAGCGAGGCGACGCTCGCCACGTAGAGAGGCGCGGTGAACCGGTCGATCTCGGGATAGGGTACGTTCCATTCCGTGATCACCAGCGGCTTGCCATGGACATGGGCCGACGCGGCCCAGGTCAGGTAATTGGCCACGTGGCGCGGGTTGGCGCTCAAGGCCTCGGCGCTGCCGTAGGCGTGAACATCAACGACGTCTCCATCGGTCAAGGACGGCAGCGAGAACAGCGTGTTGACTCCCCACAGATTGGTGGTGGCGATGGGCGCCTTCAGGCCGTCGGTCCGCAGCGCGTCGATCATCGTGCGATTGAACCGGTGCTCCAGCTCGTTGAGCAGGTACTTGCTGGGGCCCGGCTCCCAGGCGCGCCAGAGCCGGTCGCCCGGCAGGCCGGTGGTCCGGGCGTATGCCGCCATCTCGCGGTCGAAGAGCGCCTTGTGCACGGGGTTGTTGTGGTCGGCCAGGAACGACAGGCCGTAATGGAAGGTCAGATCGTTCTCGTTGGTGATCAGGACCCCGACGACGGCGGGATCATCCTTGTAGGCCAGGCCCGTGTACCGGTTGATGTGGCTCAAGTACTGATGCTGGAACTCCTTCATCAGCTTGATCAATTCCGGGTTGACATAGTTGAAGCCCCAGATGATGCCCTTGGCGCGCGCGATCTCGTCCCAGCCCCGCGAGACGCCGTCGCCCGGCTTGATGTCCCGCAGATAGTGCAGATCGAGCCAGACGTAAACTCCCTCGTCCTTGAGGCACTTGATCCAGTAGTCGATCGCATCGAGAGACCGCCGGTCGAGGTGCCGGGTATCCCTGGCGTCGCTGCCGAAGATGTTGGGGCGGACCCAGTTCGATTCGTGCTGTACGATTCGCATGATGTTGTATCCGAGCTGGGCGATCCGCCGCGCCTGGCGAGGAATGTTCTCCCTGGGCGTCCCGAAGAGCACGGGGCCAGACAGGTTGGCGCCCCAGAACCGCGCGCGAGTCCCGTCCTCGAAGACCAGCTTGTCGCCGGCCGCCTTGACGAAGCCGTGACGGCCTGCCGGCCGGTCGGCGGCGTTGAGGAACGACAGGTCCAGCGGCGAGGCGTCCCACCGTAGCGCATCGCGAAACCACTTGGCGTTGGGCTTGGGGTATTTCTCCTCATCGGTCGCGGTGATCCGGCCACCCTCGGGGAGCGTCACGGTCAGGCTGATCCGCCCGCGACCCGGGCGAATCCGATCGCCGACGAAATTGGTGCGAACCTCGTTCTTCTTGTCGTGGTCGAAGAAGAGCCTGGCCAGCGGCGCGTCGAAGCGGACCATCAGCTCCTCGCCCTCGGCGATCGGCCAGCGCCAGCCGGTCTTGTCCAGCAAGAGCTTGGGTTCGCCGACCTTGCCACCGAAGGAGGGAGAATCGAGCTTGAACGTCCAGCTCACGCCGCCCCCGGTGATGCTGGAAAACACCTTGGCCGCGGCGATGTCCATGTCGAGTCGCAATTCATGTGGCGAGGCCGGCCGCGCCGATCCCTGTACCTTCAGGCCCAGGCCGTCCACCGTGCCGCTCATCTGGACCTGGTCGCCTGTTCGCGCCGCGACGCTGAAGTTTGCACCAGCCGAGCTGTCTCCCTTCCCCCAGAACGCGTGGGAGCCCTTGACGACCTGGACACCGCGGTGAAAGATCAGGATCTCCCCGCTGTCATTGATGGACAGCGTCCACTCGGCGTCGCCCGGATCCAGCGCGAAGGTGCTGCCCGCGGCAGGCGGGGCCGGCGCGCCTGCCTCCTCTTGACGAGGGCGGCGAGTGATGCGGAACTTGATGGTATTTTCCGAGCCCCCCGGCTCGGCTCGCTTCTGCACCGCGGAGGCAGGCGACGGACCCCGCCCCTTCTGGCTCGGAGTCTGAGCCCCGGCAAGGGAAGAACCGGCAATCAACCCCCAGACGCCAACCCAGGCCAGCCAAGCGTGCGCATTGCGTTTCATGAGTCGGTCCCGGTCGATGATCGGTGTCGCGCCCTGTGGAATTGACGCGCGTCACATTCATCGTCGCATATCGTTCCAGGACGGAACAAGTCGTGGAGCCTGGAGGGTGGGCCTGCGTGCGCCCTTTGTTCCCGGACCGGTTGAAACCGGTCAGCGGCCGGCCGCAAGCGCCTCGACGAGCCGATCGTTGGCGGTCTGCCAGCGATAGCGCGCGGCGATGGTGCGGCCCAATGTCACGCGGCGGGCGCACTCCTCGGAATCATCGAGCAACTCGCGGAGAGTGGCCGTGATGGCATCCTGGCTCTGGGGGTCGAAATACCAGCCGGCGTCACTGCCGATCTCGGGTAGGGCTGTCGAGTCGGCCAGTGCGGCGGGGATGCCCTGCGCCATGGCCTCGACCACAGGGATACCGAAGCTCTCGCAGAATGAGGGAAAGACCAGGGCGGCCGCCTCGGCGTAAGCGGCGCGGAGGACCTTGCCCTGTCGATAGCCGGGCATCCGGATGATCGCCTTGCGGCCCACCGAGGCCATCGCGTCGCGGAGCGGGCGAGCCTCGTCCTCGGCGCCCGTTCCCAGCAGCACCAAGGCCAGCTCGCCTGTGGCCACTTCGGGCAACTCGGCCGCGGCCCGGATCAGCCGGGCGAGATTCTTGCGAGACTGGAAATTCGCCACGGATAGGAGATAGGGAACCCGGGGAGGCAGCGCCAGGTCGGCCCGAACCTGCTCGCGCTCGCGCGGGCTGGCCGGCTCGAAGAACAGGTCCTCCGCGGCGTTGGGAACATGGGCTACCCGGCCCTCGCACCCGGGAAACGCCTCGAGCAGTTGCTGGGTGTTGAAGTGCGAGACCGAAAGGATCAGGTCGGCCTTGCCAAATGCGCTGGCCAGCAGTTCACGATTCTTGGGGGGCTGAAACCGGAGGTGCTGCAAGACATCGTGGCTGGTCACGGCCCGCCGCGCCCGCCGCGAGGGCACCGCGTACTCCGCCGGGCAGTAGATCCAGTCGGCCTCCCCGGTCAGCCACTCGATCGGCGGCCAGGGCTTGATCCGCCACCACCGCAAGAGGTCGCGGGTACGGATCGGCAGCTCCCGGCGGGGCAGGTCATCCAGCGATTCCCAGTACGCCAGCCCGTCGGGATGAATCATTCGGCCCGAGATCAAGCGCAAGGAGACATCGTCCCGGCGTGCCAGCCGCTCGAGCTGGGCCAGGGCGTGCCGGGTCACACCGGTTGGGCCATGGCAAGCATCCATGTCGTAAAGCATCATGACCCGCAAGGGAACGGGCAAAACCAGCCCCTGGGCCGGCTGGGCCGGCATCCGGTCTCTTACCAGGCCGTGCATTCTCGATTCCGAGGGATCTTCGTGCCGCTCCGTCGGCTCCGGGATTCCGTTCCCTGTACCGTTGAGAGCAGGCGTCGGCTCCGGCACCAGGCGGCCGTTTGGTTCCGCGGCCGGTACGAAGGAGACTCCAGAAGCCCTCTTGTCGTCGCGCTGCGGCATCCCTTCCCCCAGGGTTTTCTCTCCTCGGGACGCAACGGAGCGCCCCTGGTCCCCCGCCCGGATCGAAGGGCTGCGTCGCGTGATACCGTAGGCACGGTCACGATTCATCGACAGTCATCGGCCGATCGTAGGTTTACCACGACTGACTGTCAATTCCAGGACGGGGCGGGCACCCTGATCCACCGACTTTCTGCGGAGAGGCTTTGTTTTCAACGATTCGCCACAGGGCTAAAACTACAGCGATTCCCGATAACGCCGCTCCAAGTCGGCCAGGAGAATCGGCCGTTTCTTCGTGGACCGCGCTT
>Ga0209048_10004084_pt1 | contig 14023 bp, 15 predicted proteins | sample FrelakmetCRP12CR_FD_187146 | JGI IMG/M metagenome (GOLD analysis project Ga0209048, IMG submission 187146) | Freshwater lake sediment microbial communities from the University of Notre Dame, USA, for methane emissions studies - CRP12 CR (SPAdes)... | ecosystem: Environmental > Aquatic >... | reverse complement strand
GTTGCTGTCGGCGGGCGCGGTTGTGAGCTCCCGATGAGCAGATCGCCACCCCCACAGCCGATGGCAATCAGAATGACGAGCAGGGCGGCGAGGGAGAGCGCAAAGATTGATCGGGTCCACATACTCGGCTGTCGCCTTTCTTCTGGTTCAACGAGCATCAGCTGTCGTCGGTTGACGAGGCGGCCACTTGAAGCGGATCGGTGCTAGGAGCCTGTCGGAATATCGCGTGCCGAAAAATTGCGACGCACAGACAGGCTCCTAGCCCAACATATCGTCCGGGCGCGGCGCGCGTTCGACAAGTGACACAGCAGGACGGGCTATGGACGCGCCGACCGCCGCTGCGCCTGATAGTGGGTGGCGCAGACGCCCTTGGCAACGCGTTCGCGGTCACATCCCTTGACCGTGCAACGCCGCTCCTTGGGCACCAACGGCTTCGCGGGTGGCTTCCAGCCCTTCAACTCATGCTCAGCGGTTTCCAGCCCTTCGTTGAGGATCGCGATCACGACCTCGGTCTTCGTCGCACCGAGGTTCGCGGCGACCCGATCGATCCGTGCCAGCACGTCGGCGGGGACCTTCACGTTCATGAGCTTGGACTCCTCGCGCCCCTTCTGCCCGCGGGTGACCAGTTCATTCAAGCGGAGATTCGGATTGCCCATCGGTTTACCTCCTCTTAGCAGGCAACAGCATTAGCTGTAAATGCGAGAACTGCTAACCATCCGCTCGCCACTCTCTTCACGTTGTAACTCGGCACATGAAACGTACATGCCTTTGCCAATCATGGCAATAGCTTCTGTTGCCGGCGCAGTGGACAAGAGCAAGACGACGCCGGTTCACGCCGTCACGTTCAGGACCGTGGCGGCAGCACCAACGGCCGCCCCCGTAACCCGGGCAGCAGGTCTTGGAGTTGACGAAAAGTCAGCGCCCCCCAGATGATCACCGGCGCACCCACAAACGCGATGAGTCCGAGAAAGGTTCCGATGACATCCGTGAACGGGTTCTTGTAGAACACCAACAGTGGAAACAGCGCAACGATCAGCGCGTCGATCAACAGGCACAGGGCGCCGCCAACGCACATCAGCACGCCGCGCCGACGCAGCGTGAGCCCAGGGGTGGCCGCCAGCAGCGCCAACGCTGGCACAACGCCGACGGCGAGCGCATCGAACTGGATCGCCGTGCGCACGCGGTTGGTCCCGTGCACCCACTCTGGAGAACCCTCACCAGTGGCATCCCGTTCCAAGACCCAGCCATGCAATGTGGGCCCGACGACGCCGGCACACGCGAGCACTGCGTTCGTGTACCACCGCGACGCTTCGAGCTTGCTCCATAGGACCAGAAAGACGGCAAAGACAACGAGAAAGGTGGCCAGGAAGCGCACCTTGTTCATCCGAACTTCTCTGCCCACGCGATGGCGCCAACCAGAACGACGACGGTGAGAATACCCTGCCAGACGTACTCGTGCAGATAGAAGAACGCGCCAGGATAGACCTCAACGATCCGCGCCAGCGTCGCGAGACGGAAGACGTTGACGGCGAAGAACAGCGGGATACCGATCCCCAGACCCGCGAGACGCGCCCGCCACGATGCGGGATAGGCGAGCACGAAACTGGTGAACAGCATGACCACGAAGATCCCCGTGCACTCGTGGTTGATCGTCATTACCAAGTCATTGACGATGATGTCTTCGCCTTGTGCAACAGCCACCCCGCCGACGCCGCGCGCCGACGCCGCGCTGGCCGTCGCGATCGCTCGCTGCACCGGCCCGAGACGCTCGTGCAGGCTGAATGCCCAGAAGACGAGACTCCACAGCAACAGACCCACGAAGAAGCGCAGGGCAAAGATGAACCCGGGCGAGGACAGGCGACGCATTTGAGCGGCGGTTACCGACGAGTCGTCTGCCATCAGGCGCCGATCAACGCCTGCTCTTGCGGGGTGCCGTAGAGCTCCTGCAGAAACAGGACTTCCACCTGCTTGGCGACGGCGCTGTCCAGGGTGGAGCCAAACGCCTTGCGCCAATGCCGCAAGGGGACGATGGCCTTGGCCATGGAGCGGTGACCGCCGGCACGGCCGATCGTACCGAACAGCTTGCGGACCACATCACCAGCGCTGCGCACGTAGCCCGGATTGCGAACGGAGATCACTAACGCGTCGTGCCGCTTGCCGGATACTGCCACCCACTCGGTGCTCTCGAACTGCATGCAAAAGTCAGCCAGCTGCGGGATGATATCATCCCGCTGCACGGTGCCGACGTGCAACGTCAGCAACCCGGTCTGCTTGCGCAGGCGCGGTAACACCCGTGCCAGGAACCCTGCGAACGACAACGGCAGCTCGGGCCGCTCAATGCGTCGCAAGATGTTGTAGTTGGTCAATGGGTACAGCGACATGAAGGCGCGCAGATCGGCGGGACCAGTCTCGCGGTTGAGCATCAGTGTGTCGCTCTTGATGCCGTACAACAGCGCGGTCGCCAGCCGTTGGCTGACGTCCGCTGCGCACGCTTCCAGATACTCGGTGAGAATCGTTGAGGTCGCACCGTACTGCGGCCGCAAATCGCAGTAATCGGCCTCGACGGTGCCGACGCGCAAGTGATGGTCGACGACCACATGCGCATGTGGCAGACGCTCACCAAAATAGGCGGGCTGCACATCAAGGAGGGCAACACTGGGAAAGTTGCGCAAGGTTTCGGTGTCAGCGAGATCGACGGTCACGTCCAGTAGGCGCAGCATCGCCAGGTTCTCTGCTCGTGTCGTCTCGCCGAACGCGAACAGCGGCGTGGTGGAACGGTTGCGGCCGAGGACGGTGCGCAAGGCAATGGCACTGGCAATACCGTCGGGATCCGGATCATCCTGCAGGAGCAACGCGACGCGTTCTGCATTGCCGACGACGGCACGCAAGCGATCGAGACGGGCCTTGTTGGCCTCGACATCGACCTCATACGTGCTGGGATTGACGAGCTGCATCGTGCGCTCCTAGGCCGTCGGTCCGCTCATCGCGGCTTGGCCATCGGGCCTCGGCGCAGCGGCCGCCGCATCCGCCGAGTCAACCGTACAACAAGAATCTGGAAAGGCTGACCCACCCTCGAGCGCGTGCATCGTCCCCGAACCGTCTGCCAGTTTGGATGAGTTCCAGACCGGACGTAGTACCAGTAACACGTGTCGACAGCACGGACAATCGGCGCGCGCACAGGGTGCCGAGACTACTTCGGCCGGTGGAAACGCGCCGCGTACTGGCGCGGAACTGCCGCAACCTGCGTCGCATCCAGTTCGGCGAAAAGCTCAACCCCCCGCATGAACTGATTGAGGAACGGCTTCATCACCTGGACCTGCGTCTGGTATGCGGCAATGGCCTGCTGTTTGCCGGTGAGTTCGGCGGGCGTCAGCGGTAGCGTCAGCCACGGTGCCGCCGTCAAGACGCGTCCTGCGGTCCGCGAACCACCGACGCCGGCCCCTTCAATCTCTTTGATCCACGCTGCTGAGGAAGGGTAGTCCGGATAGTGCACGAGGTAGGTCAACGTCTGCACATGGTCGAACCGATCGTCCGGCTCCTGCTGCAAGTCGCGCAGTGCGTCGAGTACGAAAACCCCCGTCGTGCAGTGATCGGGGTGACGATCGCGGGGGTCCGGGAGTACTATCCAGTTGGGATTGAAGGCCCGCAGCGTCCGCGTGATTTCATCCTTCAACTCGCTCCCCGCGTACTCCACATGGCGGCTGAGGCTGTCTTTGTAGGGCGGGTGGGCGAAGCGCGTGTATGGTGAAACGTACGGCCTGTCCTCCGACCAGTGGGCGGCCCAGAGATCGTCGATCCCGTCGTCCGGGAAGCCGAGAAACACGGCGTCGTTGGCGTGCAGCCCAATGTGATCCATGGCTTGCAGCGCTTCATCGTGGCGCCGCTCGCCGTACTCGATGAAGTCGCGCGCTTGGGCATGGGCTGTGCGGGCCTCGACCCGCACACCATCCACATAGCCGTCGCCGTTGGTGACGAAGACCACGCGAACGGTGCCACCTGATGCGAGCACGCGCTGGATCAGACCGCCCGCCCCCAATGTCTCATCATCCGGGTGAGGCGCAAACACCATCAGGCGCACGCGCGGCGGGACCTGCAACTCCTTCTTGGCGAACAGCAAGGTCCGCGCCTTGGGCAGATGAATCTCGCGTGGGTCGGGCGCTGGTGGCACATCGAGGCGTGGCCGCTGGGGCGCGTTGTTGAGCAAACCCGCAGTGGCCGCGGCTTGCTCCGACGCGTTGGTAAGTTGGGTGCCAGACACCATCAGCACCGCAGCGAGCAGCGCGACCAGTGCGGCACGCCGCCATAGATGACGTCGCTTCATTAAGGTTGCCCGTTCTGATGATGAGGTTACGTCGACTTGTCCGATTTGCCCGAATCGGTGAATGTCGCAGCGGTTTCGGCAAGCCGGCGATTGAGATCACGGCTGTGCAGTTGCGCCGTAATGCGGGTGAATAGCTCACGCTTGTTGATCGGCTTGGTCAGGTACTCGCTCACGCCAAGGGACATACCGCGCGCACGGGTCTCCATGTCGTCCTTCGCCGTCAGCAAAATCACCGGGATCTGGCGCAGGGTGTCGTCGGCACGCAGATGTTCGCACACTTGGAGGCCATCCATCTCAGGCATCATCACGTCCAAGAGGATCACATCGACCAGCTTGCCGCGCACCGTTTCGAGGGCCAGCTTCCCGCTCGAGGCGCTGACGCACTCGTACCCTTCGCGGCCGAGCATGCGCGTGAGAATCTCGATCGCGTGGAGGTCGTCGTCGACGATCAGGATCCGGTTCTTCGTGTTGTCCATGGCGCTGGCCCCCTCACCGTTCAGATCACGTAACCCTGCGCGGATCCGGAGCCGCTACTCTTGCGACGCAGCTTCGCCACCAGCGTCGTTCGCTTGAGGCCGAGGAGGCGTGCCGCCGCTTGTTTGTTCCCTTTGGTCCGACGCAACGCTTCGTCAATCAGGCGATACTCGAACTCCTCAACCGCTTGATTCAAATCGATACCCTCCTCAGTCAGGGTTGGACGGGGAATCTTCTTGTCAGAGATAAACGAACGGATGTTGGGTGGCAAGTTCTCCACGCGGATCACGCCATCGTCGTTCAAGATGACCATGCGTTCGACCAAGTTCTCTAGCTCGCGCACGTTGCCCGGCCAGTCGTACTCCCACAGATGCACCATGGCATCATCGGCGATGCGGCACGGCTGTGCAGGGCGTTGCTGATTGTGCTTGTCGAGGAAGTGCTGGACGAGGATGGGAATGTCAGACCGCCGCTCGCGCAAGGGGGGAACGACAATCGGAATCACTTGCAGACGGTAGAATAGGTCTTCGCGGAACCGACCTTTCTCGACCTCGACGTTGAGGTCGCGGTTGCTTGCCGCAAGCACGCGGACATCGACCTTGACCGTCCGGTCGGCGCCCACCGGCCGAATTTCGCGCTCCTGGAGAACGCGCAGCAGCTTGACCTGAAGCGGGGCAGTCATTTCACCGATCTCATCGAGAAAAATGGTGCCGCCGTTCGCCAACTGGAAGAGACCCATGCGCGTCCCCACCGCTCCCGTGAACGCACCTCGTTCGTGACCGAACATCTCCGACTCGAGGAGTTCCGATGGGATCGCGCCGCAGTTCACCGCGATGAAGGGGTTGCCAGCACGCCGACTACTGTTGTGGATGAAGCGGGCGATCAGTTCCTTTCCAGTGCCGCTCTCGCCGGTAATCAGCACGGTCGAATCTGTGGTGGCCACCCGTTGACTGATGTTGAGAATCTTCTCCATCACCGGGTGGGTACCCTTGACCAGTAGATTATCCATGCCCCTCCTAAACGCGCGGCAAAAAAATAACAACCTTGGGGGGCGAACGCAAGCTGGGATTTGCGTCGCTCCCGGCAACGTGGTTATCACCTTAGAAACCATGGAGGATATCGATGCGTAGCGACGGTCGCAAGGCGGGTGAGCTTCGGCGAGTCAAAATTTCGACTAACTTCATCCGCCATCCGGAGGGCTCAGTCTTGATTGAAGTCGGCGACACCCGTGTCATCTGCACCGCCACGGTTGAAGAGCAGGTCCCAGCGTTTCTCCGCGAGACGAATCGCGGTTGGGTGACCGCCGAGTACGGCATGCTGCCCGGTTCCAGCACACCCCGCATCCAGCGGGAGTCGGCGCGCGGCCGTGTCGGCGGGCGGACGCACGAGATCCAACGTCTCATCGGCCGCAGCCTGCGCGCGGTGACCAACTTGGAAATGGTCGGCCCGCGGACGATCTGGCTCGATTGCGATGTCATCGAAGCCGACGGCGGCACGCGTACCGCATCTATCACGGGTGCCTACGTCGCCCTATCCCTCGCTTTCCGGCGGCTGCGTGCAAAGGGACAGATCGGCGCCGACCCGCTCACTGGATCAGTCGCAGCGGTCAGCGCGGGCGTCGTCGACAGCCGCGCCCTGCTGGACCTGCGCTACGATGAAGATGTGCGGGCTGAGGTCGATATGAACTTCGTCATGACCGGGAAGGGACAGTTCGTCGAGGTGCAAGGCACGGCGGAAGGCAAGCCGTTCAGCAAGGCACAACTCGTTCGACTGAGCGACCTGGCCTCGGCCGGAGTCAAACAGCTGACAAAATTGCAACGTGCAGCCCTCGATGCCTGCTCCTGACCGGCCAACGCTGCTCATCGCGACGACGAATGCCGGGAAGTTTCGCGAGTTCGCCGAGCTACTCAGCACGCCCTCAATTGTGTTGAAGTCCTTGGCTGACTGTCCTGCTGCTCCCGCGGTTTCCGAAGATGGCGCGACGTACGCCGCGAACGCGCTGCACAAGGCACTGACCGTGGCGCGGTGGAGCCAGTGCGCGGCACTCGCCGACGATTCGGGCCTTGAGGTCGACGCGCTGGGAGGCGACCCTGGTGTCCATTCGGCACGCTACGCTGGAGGAACACAGGACAGTGGGGCGAACATCGCCAAGTTGTTAGGGGCGCTGCAGATGGTGCCGCCGGCGCGGCGCACGGCGCGCTTCCGCTGCGTGATCACGGTGGCCCGTCCGGATGGTGCTACACTGACTGTCGAAGGCTGTTGCGAGGGCTGCATCATCGACACACCGAGGGGCAGCGCTGGTTTCGGCTACGATGCCATCTTCCTGTACCCGCCGCTCGGCAAGACCTTCGCGGAGATCCCCGCCGCCCTAAAGAACCGGGTGAGCCATCGTGCTGCTGCGTGCGACCGTCTGCGCCCCAAGCTGCTGGCGTTCTTACACGCCAGCCGGCGACTGTAGGAGCGTTGTGTTTGCAACCGTCCGGCACGTCAGTCTCTTGATTTGGCAGAATGGCTTTGTTAGCTGGGGTGCCGTGTCTCGGACTGAATTTCGCATCTGGGCAATGAGTTTGTTGGACCGGAGCAGACGCGGGAGAGGCGACAGAAAGTTCAGCGGGGTGTAGCGCAGCCTGGTAGCGCACCTGCCTTGGGCGCAGGGGGTCGGAGGTTCAAATCCTCTCACCCCGACTTCTTCAATGACGTGAAGCGTATCTCGACGACGCATGCTTCACGAGTAACGCTTCACGCATCGGGCGCCAGTAGCTCAGTTGGATAGAGCAACGGCCTTCTAAGCCGTAGGTCGGGGGTTCGATTCCCTCCTGGCGCGCTCTTTCTTTCCGACAAGTCAACGACTTATTCTTCTCCACTCAAAGCGCGACGTCGCTCGCTGGAATGAACTGGCGCTCGGCTGCAATACCTCGATCGGCACCGAAGGTGCGGCAGGCACGATAGTTTGTCATGGCCAGTCCCTTCCCCGCTCCCGTAGATCACGAGATCGGTGGTCATCGATAATCTCCTTTCACTCTTGCCCCTCCTGGGCGGCAGCCTTTGATGCCAGGACACTGCACCCATGCCAGCGGGCTCGGGGGTTACCTGAACGCTCAAGGAGTAAAGTTTTCACTGCCGCCCCGGTCGTGCAGAGAGAACGCAAGCGCCACTATGACGCAGCACAACCGGAACCAGTGAACGATAGCGCGTCGACGCCAGGAGTATGGTGATTCCAAAGATGCACGCGATAAGGGAGATCAAGCTCCTAGGAACTCCTACTTGGTCGAGTGTGTCGAAATCGGCCACCGGGCATTATGCCCTCCTTCCTTCAGGCCCACGGGCTTCCTGTGGGTACGTCTACCCTTGACATAACGGCAGTGTGTATGTCAATTGATGGCCACTCCACGAGCGCATGATCAAGCAGACGACAGCCCTGAGACAGCTCCCGCACGAGCCGGCGTCCGACGGCCGGGTGCGGCGCTCGCAACGCAGCGGCCAGGCAATCGTCGACGCGCTGATGGAACTGGTGGGTGAAGGGATCATCGAGCCCACGGCGCAGCAGGTGGCAGCACGGGCGCACGTCGGCATCCGCACCGTGTTCCGGCGTTTCTCCGACATGGAAAGTCTGTTCGCGGAGATGGACGCTCGGCTGCAGGCGGAAGCGGTACCGCTTCTCCTCGGGGGCCGGCCGCATGGCACGCTTGGGGAGCGGGCACGCGCGCTGGTTCAACAGCGTGTTGCCTTTTTCGAGCGTATCGCGCCGTACAAACGCTCCGGAAATCTGAAGCGCTGGCGATCGCCCTTCCTGCGCGATCGTCACGCGCTGTTGGTGCGTGGGCTGCGTGCCGATCTGTTGCGATGGCTCCCGGAGCTGCGGCGCGGACCAGCGGCGCTCATCGATGCACTCGACCTCACCACGTCCTTCGAGGCGTGGGATCGCCTGCGCAGCGAACAATCCCTCAGCCGCGCGCGCGCCCGGGCCGCGGTGGAGCGGACGGTGCTCGCGCTCGCCAAAGAACTCCGGAGTTAGAGCGGAGGTGCCTTCAATGCTCGCGCGCCGACACGCGCTCAATCTGGTCACGCTTGTTGTCAGCGTGCCGTTGTATGCCGTACCGTGCCTGGGTGCGGCGAAGACCTGCCTGACCGGTAGCGACCCATCGGCAGCCGCAGATGCCGCGCAAATAAATGCCGTGCGCAGCCTGATCGATGCCACCTGTGTGTGCACAAACTTCGACGGCAGCCAGGGGAAGGCGCACAGCGACTACGTGAAGTGTGCGGCGACAATCATCAAAGCTCAAGTTGCCGCTTCTCCCGGCAAGCTTCGCTCGCAGTGCACCGGAACCGTTACGAAATTCTACGCACAGTCGACGTGCGGGATGAATCCTGCGGTGCACGCAGTGCCGTGCATCAAGACCGTGACCAAGAGCGGCAGAGTATCATGCGCCATCAAGGCGACGACGAAAAAGGACGGGGTCACCGCGAGTGGGCAGTGTACGAATGGGCGGACGTTTACGCAGGTGGCGTGTCCGGTCTACACGACCTGCCTTGGCGCCGCCGATACCAACGGCAACCTCATCATTGGGGCACCCGGCGACACGGGCCTGTGTGACGACTGTCACGCCACCCCGCAGGCGATGACCACGCCGGCCGGCGTGTCCTTCCTGCGCACCCCCGAGAGCTGCTTCGCCGGCATCTCCGATTTTCCCTACCCGTCGAAGTACGTCGCGCTCGACGGCCTGCGCCAGGCCTACATCGACGAGGGACCTCCCTCGGCGGATCCCATTCTGCTCCTGCACGGCCAGCCCTCGTGGTCGTACCTCTACCGCAAGATGATCCCAGTGCTCGTGTCCGCCGGGCACCGCGTGCTCGCCATGGACCACCTCGGCATGGGGCGATCGGACAAGCCCACCGACATCAACGCCTACTCGTACCTCGGGCACGCCGATCGCATGGCGCGCTTCATCCAGACCCTCGGTTTGTCCAACATCACGCTCTTCTGCCAGGACTGGGGGAGCCTCATCGGCCTGCACGTCGCGGGCGAGCACACCGACTGGTTCGGGCGTATCGTGGTGGGCGACGGCACGCTGCCGGTTTTCCCGGCTGGGATCATGATTGTCCCGACCATCACGAACCCGGACACGCCGGATCCCACGGTGCCGAATCCGTTCGCCGGCGTTCCCGCACAGCAAGTACCGATCTACGACGCGTGCGGGAACCCGCTGCCGTTTGCGCAGGAATTCTCCTTCCCGGAGTGGGCGAACTACGCCATGCGCAATCCAGGCTTCCACGCCGCCGAGGTGGTGGAGGCGGCGACCTGGTTCCCCCTGCCGGCCGGCGCGTCTGCGGCCTACGATGCGCCATTCCCGCGACGCGAGTACATGGCCGGCGCGCGCGTCTTCCCGTACCTCATCAACCAGGTGGGGGGCACCAACCAGACGGCCTGGGCCGGTCTCCAGGGGTTCACCAAGCCGTTCCTCACCATCTGGTCGAGCAACGACCCGGTGCTCGGGAGCTTCGCCACGCAACAGAACTTCATCGACAACGTGCCCGGGGCCAAGGGCCAGCCGCACACGCGCCTCGCGAACTGCAGCCACTTCCTGCAGGACGATCAGGGGGTGCAGATCGCAACCATCGTGAACGAGTGGATCGCCGGCAATGCGCCGCCCGGCAACTTCCCGCCCGACGCGTGCGCGGGCGCCGCCGGTCGGGTCGATGGGGGCTCCCCCTAGGGCGGTTCGCTCGTCTGCACGGCGCCGGCGGTCTTGTGCGACAGGAACTCGGCTCCGCGAGGCACCGTCGGGCACGGACACGAAGTGGGAGGCAAACGGATAGTCGACCAGGGCCGCGACGGCTCCTGCAGGTGTACTCAGGATTTTCATTTTACTCTCCGGCAAGACGCTCACTGTCGCCGCGCTCTCGCAGAGAGAGCGCGAGTGCGGCGATGACGAGGGGTAGACCGATCAGCACCGCGTAGTGCTCCGGCGGACGGTGTCCCGCGACACCGCCCTTGAGGACCCACGCGTGGAGGGCGTGTAAACCGCGCTCGAGCGCGACGAGCAGCAGCACCAACGGAACCAGTGAACGATAGCGCGTCGCCGCCAGGAGCATGGTGATTCCAAAGACGATCTGGGTGGCACCCGCCCACGCGAACAGGGCGATGATTACACCGCCACACTGGCCGAGATCGAGGCCGGCGATGACTCCGGCGCCGCCATCGGGCAGGAAGCTGTGGATGCACCCCGGCACGATCGTCAGCACGCTGAGGAGTGTGAGGAAATAGGCCGACAGCAGCGACCCGTGGTACTGGGAGTTGGTCGACGGGGGCAAGAGGCGCGTGCCGCTCATGCGAGTCTCCTTTCACGCCGCACGATCCCAGAGCGACAGGATGTGCCCCTGATGCGGCTGCGCCTGGCCCTCCAAGACCTCGCGGTAGGTGCGTTCCACGTCTGCTTGGCCGTTCCCGCGCACGATTTGCAGCCAGCCGTCGCTGAAGGTCAGAAACCGTTGCCAGGCATCGCCGAGTCGCTGCTGGAAGACCGCGGGCCCCCATTCCGCCTGGCGCTTCTCGAATTGCGCCGGCGCGAAGAAAAACATTGGCGTCGCACCCGGGAGGTTCTTGGCGGGGCGCCCACCGTCCCAATGTGTGGCCCCGACGATGGCACTGTGGCGCACGTTGTCGCCGAGGTGAGTGTGCACCGCGTTGACCACCTGCCCGTCGCCGGCATGGTCGACGAACACACTGGGCTCGTCAGGGTCGAGTGTGGTGACCTCGGTGTAGGCGAGCACGCGGTCGTAGCAGCCGAGGCGCTCGACGAAGGCGCGATGGCGCGGCGACGTCAGCCCGACGACGTGACCGGCGCCGCGGTGGGCGAGCAGGAAGGCAAGGGCAATCGCGGTTTTGCTGGAGGCGCTGGTGAGCACGTAGGCGCGCGCCCCGAAGCCGCTGTTGTCGGCGAGAAAATCGTCGACCAGGAAGGAAGTGAAGAAAAGCCCGCGCAGCAATAAGAGGACGTCCTCGTGCGCCACGACGTAGAGCGGATCGCGCGCACAACGTGTGTACTGCCGGTACACGAGTGCGGTGTCGCGACGGTGCGCGACGCCGTCGAGAAACTGAGTCGGGCTTGCGTCATCCGCGTCGATCAGCAGATGCGTCGACATGGGAAAGAAGCCGAACACTCGCTCGCCCGCAGCGACCTCGGGATGAGCCGAGCGCAGTACATCGGCAAACCCCATCACCGGCAGCCGGCCCCAGGGGTCTTCGGCGGGAAAGAAGCGCCAGTAGCCGAGCATGTCACCGGTCAGCGCATAGCTGATGTTGTTGGCCGTGAGGGCGAAGCGGTCGACGCGAAACAACACCTGCCCGTCGCGGAGCGTGGCAGGCAGCGGAGCCGACGTGAAGCGGCACTGGCGCCAATCGTCGCGGCGCACGGCGAAGTCGACGGCGCTCGTGGGTTCTGTGGGTGCACTCATGGGTGATTCCCTCCTCGAAGACGTAGTTGACGGACGTGATCCACCGAATCAGCGTGCAGCGGCTAGCGCGAGCTGCGCCAGCGCGGCAGCGAGCGCCAGAGCGAACCCGATCACGATGCGCGGGCTGGTGAAGAATCGGATCCTCCCCATTGGGAATGAACACGTGAGCGGCATTGCCGCTCGTTTGAATGCATGGGCGTCGGCAAAGGCAGTGTCGGTGACGAGCTGGATCAGGTCACGCCGGCTGCGGTAGCGCATCATGCCGACGAAGGTCCAACCCGGACCAGGGTCGATGCCCCAGGTGTCGACGAAGCCGCCGGCCGGATAACCGAGGAACGCCGGATGGCCACCATGCCGCAGCAACGCGCGCAGGAACGTGCGGGTATAACCAGCGAGCAGCTCGCGCGCCCGCTGCAGTTGCCCAGTCACCGGGTTGGCAATTGGTTCCGCGTGCAAGCGCACCAGATTCAGCATGAGGAACTCGCGTCCATCGTCGGCTTCGAGGAACGCGCGCAGTACCGCTCGCTCGGCGGACGTACCGCTGCCCATCGTCTCGAGTCGCCGCATGTGCTCGTCGATCTCCGCGCGGGTGATCGGTCCGCGCCAGTTCTGGTACCACGCCAAGAACGCCCCGTAGATCACGATGGCTGCGAGCCAGACGAATATGGCATGCATAAAATTCTCCTGTCACCTCACGATTCCCGGTCAGTGCGGTAGTGCTCCCGGCGGTTGAACGACGCCATCAGCGCCGCGTGGCGGGCCACGACCGCGGCCCGATCCTCCGGGTGCGAGAAGATGTAGGCGTCGTCGTGGCGAATGGCTTCGACCGGGCTGTCTTGTTTTCAAGATCCTGCATCGCTGTTCCTGCCCGGGGCGTTTGCCATCTCCTGTGATCACGACGCGTTGCTTACCGCTGCAGTGATTTGCGGGCGTTCTCGGCGAACTGCTGCGCCGCCTTCTCGTCGTTGACCAGGCTGTCGAGCTTGAACGGTGCTTCGACACCGCGCCTGCACGCCGGTCGTTCTTTCGTCGGGGCGGTGTAGAGATCGATCATCAGGGATTCCTCCTTGGTCGAGTGCGGCGCGATCAGCCACCGGGCATTGTGCCATCCTTCCTTCAGGCCCACGGGCTTTCTGTGGGTACGTCTAGCCTTGACATAACGGCAGTGTGTATGTCAATTGATGGCGCCCCGCAAGAGTATGCATACGGAGACGACAGCCCTGAGACAGCTTCCCGCACGCACCGGCGTCCGACGGCCGGGTGCGGCGCTCGCAACGCAGCGACCAGGCAATCGTCGACGCGCTGATGGAGCTGGTGGGCGAAGGGGTGAGCAAAGAACTCCGGAGTTAGAGGGGAGGTGCCTTCAATGCTCGCGAGACGACACGATCTCAATCTGATCACGCTTGTTGCAGGCGCGCTGCTCTATGCCGTACCGTGCCTGGGCGCGGCGACGACCTGCCTGACCGGTACGGACCCGTCGGTAGCCGCAGATGCCGCGCAAATAAATGCGGTGCGCAGCTTGATCGATGCGGCCTGTGTCTGCGCAAGCTTCGACGGGAGTCAGGGAAAGGCACACAGCGACTACGTGAAGTGTGCCGCGACAATCATCAAAGCTCAAGTTGCGGCTTCTCCCGGCAAGCTGCGCGCGCAGTGCGTGGGGACGGTTACGAAAGTTTACGCACAGTCGACGTGCGGGATGAATCCTGCGGTGCACGCAGTGCCGTGCATCAAGACCGTGACCAAGAACGGCAAGGTGGCATGCGCCATCAAATC
>Ga0209048_10004083_pt1 | contig 14023 bp, 11 predicted proteins | sample FrelakmetCRP12CR_FD_187146 | JGI IMG/M metagenome (GOLD analysis project Ga0209048, IMG submission 187146) | Freshwater lake sediment microbial communities from the University of Notre Dame, USA, for methane emissions studies - CRP12 CR (SPAdes)... | ecosystem: Environmental > Aquatic >... | reverse complement strand
CCCCCGGACGCGCCAGGGGCGGTGCCCGCCTGCGCGGCGCAGGGGACGTGCGGGAATCGGCGAATCGCGGGATAATTGACGTCCACCTTCTTGGGGAGAACATCCATGAGCGAGCAAAGAGAAGTCGTCATCCTGAGCGGCGTGCGCACCGCGATCGGCGACTACGGCGGCAGCCTGAAAGACATCGCGCCCAGCGACCTCGGGGCGCGCGTCGTCAAGGAGGCGGTGGCACGGGCGAAGATCGATCCGAAGGACGTCGGCCAGTGCATCTTCGGCAACGTCATCCACACCGAGCCCAGGGACATGTACATCTCGCGCCTCGTGTGCGTGAACGGCGGCCTGCCGCACGACACCGGCGCGCTGACGGTCAACCGGCTCTGCGGCAGCGGCATGCAGGCGATCGTCTCGGCGGCGCAGTACATCCTGCTCGGCGAGACCGACGCGACCGTCGCCGGCGGCGCCGAGAGCATGAGCCGCGCGGCCTACGCGTCGCTGACGCAGCGCTGGGGCGCGCGGATGGGCGAGACCAAGATGATGGATATGATGGTCGGCGCGCTGACGGACCCGTTCGACACGGTGCACATGGGCGTCACCGCCGAGAACGTCGCGAACAAATGCGGCATCACGCGCGAGCAGCAGGATGCCTTCGCCGTCGAGAGCCACAAGCGCGCCGCCGCGGCGATTGCCGCCGGCCACTTCAAGAGCCAGATCGTGCCGATCGAGCTCAAGAGCAAGAAGGGCCCGGTGATGTTCGACACGGACGAGCACGTTCGCGGCGACTCTTCGATGGAGGGCATGGCCAAGCTCCGCGCCGTGTTCATCAAGGAGAACGGCACGGTCACCGCGGGCAACGCCTCCGGCATCAACGACGCTGCGGCGGCGGTGGTGCTGATGGAGAAATCGGCCGCCGCGCGGAAGGGCCTGAAGCCGATGGCGCGGCTCGTCGCCTACGGGCATGCCGGCATCGATCCGAAGATCATGGGTCTCGGCCCGGTCTCGGCGGTGCGGCGGGCGCTGTCGAAAGCGGGCCTCAAGCTCGACCAGATGGACATGATCGAGTCGAACGAGGCATTCGCTGCACAGGCGCTCGGCGTGGCCAAGGAGCTCGGCATGAACGCGGCGAAGGTCAACCCGAACGGCGGCGCGGTCGCCCTGGGGCACCCGATCGGCGCGACCGGCGCGATCCTGACGGTGAAGGCGATGTACGAGCTGCACCGCACCGGCGGCCGCTATGGGCTCATCACGATGTGCATCGGCGGCGGGCAGGGCATCGCCGCGATCATCGAGCGGGTGTAGGCCGGCGCGCCGACCGCGGCGCAAACCGAAAGGGAAGACCCCCGCGGGCGACCGCGGGGGTCCTTTTTTCTCTCGCTGCCGCCTCGCCCTCGCGGCGTCGCGCGTGAGCCAACTCGGATGTCACGCACACGCAGGGGAGCCGCGGGTGTCCCGCCATCCGTCCGGCCCGCCGTTCACTTGACGGAACTTGCCCGCCGACGCCCGCAACCGCTTCTGGGTCTCGGGGAACACGCCGAGCCCGGCACGGGAAACGTATTCCAGCCGGCCGCAGTCCAGCGTCGCCGTTCGTTGGACCTTGTCGAGAAACGCCTGGGCCGCCAGCGACTGGGCGACATCGAGCCGCCCCGCCACGACGACCACGCCGTCCGCGCCGAAATCAATCCCCGGCGTGCTTTCCCCCTGAGCGCGCTGCACCTCCGGGGGGCGGCGGTCCCGCCATGGTCTTGCGAAAAGTGATCCGGCTCTGGCGGGTCTCTTTCGAATAATCGTACTCGATCGAGTCCACCAGACGCCGGATCAGGTGCAGTCCCAGCCCGCCCGCCTTGCGCTGCTCGATGGGCAGCGCAATGTCCGCGTCGGGCGACCGGGTGACGTCGAACGGCTCGACGTCATAGTCGGTCAGCGTCACCTCCACGCCGTTTTCGACCCTTGTCATGTCGATGCGGACCGCGGCATCGCTCATCCTGCTGTACTTGACCATGTTCGTGAACAGCTCTTCCAGCGCCAGATCGACGGTCGGCAGCAGTCCCGGATCCAGCCGCTGGCCGGCAATGAAGCCCGACGTGAACGCAAAGATGTCCTGGATCGAGTCGAAACTGCGGTTGAACATGCGGTGGTCGGTCATCGCGACCTCGCGCTTGACCAGGACCACGGTGATGTCGTCCTCCTGCGGCGCCCCCTTGGCGAACGCCTGCAGGGACTCGAGCAGAACGGCCGCGAGCTCGGCCATGGTCTTCCGGCGATGGGCGCGGACGACTTCCCGGACGCGCTCCTCTCCGGATTGCTCGCCGACCGTGTCGTGGTATTCGCAGATTCCATCGGAGAGACGCGGCAGGATGCGCCCTTGGCCGCCGCGTCGTACACCCACCACACCGAGCCGTGATCGGCGCCGCGGACCTGCTTGGCCGCGTCCGCCACGCTAGCGCGCATCGCCATCAGATCGAACGGGGCCGCGAGCGCGCTGGTGACCCCGAGGATCGCCTCCGTGCCCGTCGCCGACAACTGCCGCTGCTGGAGGGGTGCGCTCATGCGCGCATGAATGTAACAGAGGGCCGCGCAATCCGGTGCGCTTCGGAGGCCCGGTCGGGAACAGTAGCGGCCACCGCCGGCAGCGAGCGCCGGGGCAGCCGCAACCGTTCACTCCGTCCATCGAAATGCGGTAGCCTAGCCACATGCTCTTCGATCCGCAGCGCCACGAACCCTTGAACGGTGTCCGCTGGAATGCCGACACGGTGCGGGCGGCGATCGGCGCCATCGTCGGCGAGGCGCTGGCGCGCTTTTCGCCCGACCGGCTGTGGCCGGCGCATCCGCTCGACCACGAGGATAGCGACCCACCGCCGTACACGGGGCTCTACCTCGGCGCCGCCGGCGTGATCTGGGCGCTCGACTGGCTCGCGCGCAGGGGCTTGCCCGGGGCGCGTCGCGACTTCGTTCCGTTGATGGACGAGCTCGCCGCGCGCAACCTTGCCCGGTACGAATCCTCGGGTGACGGCGTCGAGTCGCTCTTGATCGGACGCGCAGGCATCCTGCTGCTGCACCATCGTCTCGCACCGTCGGCCGCGGTCGCCGACCGGCTCGCGGCGTCGATCGCCGCGAACACCGATCATCCGTCGCAGGAGATGCTGTGGGGCGCGCCGGGGACGATGCACGCGGCGCTCGCGATGCACGAGCGAACCGGCGAGGAGCGCTGGGCCGGCCTGTTCCGGGCCGGCGCGCGCGCGCTCGCCGCGTCGTTCGCGTACTCGCCCGACGCGGGGTGCCATCTCTGGACGCAGCATGTCCACGGCAGCCAGCCGCAGTACCTCGGCGCCGCCCACGGCTTCGCCGGCAACGCGAGCGCGCTGGTCCGCGGCCGGGCGCTCTTGCCCCGGGACGAATGGACCCGCTGGGCCGACCGCATCGTCGAGACCACGCAGGCGACCGCGCTGCGCGACGGCGCGCAGGCCAACTGGCCGGCGTATGTCGTGCCGCCGGGGTCCGCGCCGCGCATGCTCGTCCAGTGGTGCCACGGCGCGCCCGGCATCGTCACGAGCCTCGCCGATCTGGCGGACCCGCGGCTCGACGCCCTCCTCGCCGCCGCGGGCGAGCTCGTCTGGGCCGCCGGCCCGCTGACCAAGGGCCCCGGCTTCTGCCACGGCACGGCGGGCAACGGTTACGCGTTCCTCAAGCTCTTCCGGCGCACCGGCGACGCGATGTGGCTCGACCGCGCGCGGGCATTCGCAATGCACGCGATCGCGCAGAGCGAGCGCCATGCAGACGAGTACGCGTTGCGCCGCTGCACGCTCTGGACCGGCGACCTCGGGCTCGCGATCTACCTGCGGAACTGCCTCGACGGCGGCGACCACTGGCCCATTCTCGATCCGGAGGACAGGACGTGAGCGGCGCGTCGCATGGCGCGGTCAGTCGAACCGCGCGGGACGCAGCGCCGCGACACAGGCCTCCGCGAACGCACGGACGGTCGCCGACTGCAGCCGCGAGTGCGGATAGACGACATTGATCGGCAGCGGTTCCGGCTCGAATTCCTCGAGCACGTAGCGCAGCTCCTTCGCCGCCACGCGCGGTGCGACCTGGTACGAAAGAAAGCTGCCGAGCCCGAGGCCCGCGGCGCACGCGTCGATTGCGGCTTCCGCCTGGTTGCAGACGATACGGCTCGCGATAGGCACGACGACGGTGCGCCGGCCGTCGCGGAAGCGCCATTCGCGGTTCGCGGCGACCGCCGTGAAGTGCACGCAGCGGTGCTCCGCGATGTCGGCCGGTCTGTGCGGCACGCCGTGGCCGCGCAGGTATTTCGGGCTTGCGCAGACCACGCGCCGTACGCGCCCCACCGGAAGCGCGACCAGCGAGGAGTCGCCGAGATGTCCGATCCGGATGCCGACGTCCTGCCCTTCCTCGACGATGTTCACGACGCGGTCGAGCAGCAGCAGGTCCACGCTCACGCCCGGATGGCGGGCGGCGAACTCGTTGACGATCGGGGCGACGTAGCGTCGCCCGAAGAGGACGGACGCGGTAACGGCGAGCCTCCCCTGCGGCTCGGCCTTCCGCGCGGCCAGCGCCGCCTCCGCATCATGGATGGCGGCGAGCACGGCACGGCAGTGTTCGACGTACTGCCCGCCTTCGTCCGTCGGGTGCAGGCGGCGCGTGGTGCGATTGATGAGGCGCACGCCGAGGTGCCGCTCGAGGCTCGCGAGCGTGCGCACGACCGACGGAAGCGACGTGCCGAGTGTATCGGCGGCTGCCGTGAGGCTTCCCCGGTCCATGATGGTCACGAACGCCGTCATCGCCCGCAGCTTGTCCATCACCGGCCTCGATTACTCCATAATTTGCAGTAGTTTAGTGCATATGGAGCCATTTATTGCCACCATCTGATCTGGGACACTGGCGGTACCGGATGCGGCAATTCTCTCCAGTCCAGACCGGGACCCCTACCACCCCGGACATCAGGAGCTCGCGATGACGCGGTTCCAACCCATCGATCGCGCCGACCGGCCGGCTGAACAGACGAAAGGCAGGATCATGACCACGACCACGTCCACCAGCGACATCGCGTTCACGCCGACGGTGAAGGCGATCCAGGAACGCCGGGGATCCCGGCACGCGTACGCACGAATGGAAGCGAACGGCGGCTGGGAAGACCGCGTGACGCCGGACCTCGCAGCCTTCATCGCCGAGCGCGATTCGTTCTTCGTCGCGACGGCGAACGCACAAGGCCAACCGTACATCCAGCATCGCGGCGGGCCACGGGGCTTTCTGCGCGTCGTCGACGAGCGGACGCTCGCCTTCGCCGACTACCGCGGCAACCGGCAGTACATCACACTCGGCAATCTTGCCGAAAACGAGCGCGCGTTCCTCTTCCTGATCGACTATGCGCGTCGCCGGCGCATCAAGATCTGGGGGCGCGCGCGCGTCGTCGCCGACGATCCGGCGCTGCTCGCAAGGCTGATGCCCGAGGGCTACAAGGCGAAGCCCGAGCAGGCGATCGTGTTCGACATCGAGGCGTGGGACGCCAACTGTCCGCAGCACATTCCGCAGCTGTTCGCGGCGGACGAGGTCGCCGCCACGATCGGGAAGCTCGAGGCGCGCGTCGCGGACCTCGAGGCGCAGCTGGCCGCATGCCGGAAACGCGCTCCCGGCTAGACTCTCCGGCAACGCCGGTCCGCAACCGACCCGTCGGGCTCGCCCTCGCGGGGCGCCTCCCTGATGGGCATTGCCTGACGCCGCTCCCGCACGAGCGCATGCGCACTGCGGTCCCGCGCGTAGGATAATCAACGGTTGACGGCCCCGGGGCCGCGCGCAAACCCTCCGAAGCTCACGTCCACACAAGGAAGATCGCATGTCCATCACCATGTACCAGGCCTCGGTGCCCCAATTCATCCGCATGCTCGGCAACCTGAAGGGCATCCTCGAAAAGGCGGCCGCGCACGCGGCGTCGAAGAAGATCGACGAGACCGTATTCCTCGGCGCGCGGCTCTTCCCCGACATGTTCACGCTGACACGCCAGGTGCAGCTCGCCACGGATTTCGCGCGGGGCACGGCTGCCCGGCTGGCGGGGCTCGAGCCGCCCCCAGTCGAGGACAAGGAGCAGAGAATCGCCGAGCTCGTCGAGCGGATCGACGCCGCGATCGGCTACCTGCAGACGCTGCCGGCGGCGCAGATCGACGGCTCGGAGACGCGGCAGATCACGCGGACGGTCCGCGGGCAGGCGAGGACGTTCACCGGGCTCGTCTACCTGATCCAGTACGCACTGCCCAATTTCTATTTCCACACGACGACCGCATACGCGATCCTGCGGCACAACGGCGTCGAAGTCGGGAAGACCGATTTCGTCGGGACGTTCGCGTAGACCGTCGAATTCGAGCACCAGGGAGCGCGCCATGAACGACACCGTCAAGTACGTCCTCGACGAATCGAGGATCCCGAAGACCTGGTACAACCTGCAGGCCGACCTGCCGGTGCCGCTGCCGCCGGTGCTGCACCCGGGAACCCACAAGCCCGTGGGCCCCGACGATCTCGCGCCGCTCTTCCCGATGGAGCTGATCCGGCAGGAAGTCTCGACGGAGCGCGCGATCGAGATCCCGGGCCCGGTGCGCGACGTCTACCGACAGTGGCGCCCGACGCCGCTCTACCGTGCACGGCGGCTGGAGCACGCGCTGCAGACACCGGCGCGCATCTACTACAAGTACGAGGGCGTCTCGCCCGCCGGAAGCCACAAGCCGAACACCGCGGTCGCACAGGCGTTCTACAACAGGGAAGCCGGCGTGAAGCGGCTCTCCACCGAGACCGGCGCCGGCCAGTGGGGCAGCTCGCTCGCGTTCGCCGGGGCACTGTTCGGCCTCGAAGTGCAGGTGTTCATGGTCCGCGTGTCGTACGACCAGAAGCCGTACCGGCGCGCGCTGATGGAGACCTACGGCGCCCGCTGCATCGCGTCGCCGTCCCCCGAGACGCAATCCGGCCGCGCGATCCTCGCGCAGCGCGCCGACCATCCGGGCAGTCTCGGCATCGCGATCTCCGAGGCGGTCGAAATCGCCGCGCAGAGCGATGACACCAAGTACGCGCTCGGCAGCGTGCTGAACCATGTGCTCCTCCACCAGACGGTGATCGGGCAGGAGGCAATGGCGCAGATGGAGATGGCCGACGACTACCCCGACGTGATCGTCGGCTGCACCGGTGGCGGCTCGAACTTCGCCGGCATCGTTTTCCCGTTCCTCGGCGTGCAGCTGCGCGGTGGACGCAAGGTGAGCATCGTCGCCGTCGAACCGGCCGCGTGCCCGAGCCTGACGCGGGGCACGTACGCGTACGACTTCGGCGACACCGCGCACCTGACGCCGCTCACGAAGATGCACACGCTGGGCTCGACATTCACGCCGCCCGGCTTCCACGCCGGCGGCCTGCGCTACCATGGAATGGCGCCGCTCGTCTCGCACCTGAAGCAGCTCGACCTCATCTCGGCGGTCGCCTACACGCAGTCGAAGGTGTTCGAGGCCGGCGTGCAGTTCGCCCGCGCCGAAGGCATCCTGCCGGCGCCCGAGGCGAACCACGCGGTCAAGGGCGCGATCGACGAAGCGCTGCGCTGCCGCGAGGAAGGCGTCTCGCGCGCGATCCTGTTCAACCTGTGCGGCCACGGCCACTTCGACATGCAGGCGTACATCGACTACTTCGGCGACAAGCTGAAGGACCTCGACTACGACGAAGCCGAGCTCGCGATGGCGCTGGCGGGTTTGCCCTCGGTGAAGGAGGCGGCATAGGGAAAGACAACGGGGAAGGCGCGACGGCGATCCGGCGATCCGGCGAGCCCCGCAGCCGCCGGGTAGCGAACGGGCAGCCCGCTTTCGGTGGAGGCCCACCGCCCGGGTTGCGGGGATTCGCGGGCGGGTTGGGCTGATGCATGCGCCCGGCGCACGCACCGTCCGGCTTGGGCGGGTTCGCGGGCGGGCGCATGTATCACCCTAAGCCCGCCGCGAACCCGCCCAAGCCGGACGGTGCGTGCGGTGCCGGCAGTGTTCGTTTCGCGGGCTTGCGATGACGGAACAGTTTCTGGGCTTCGGCCGGATCCTCGCGCTCCTGCTGCTCGCGCTGGCAGGGCCTCCGGGACATGCGCAGTACGATTTCGACGCGCAGCGGCGCGAGATGGTCGACGACATCAATGCCCTCGCGCGGGAAACGGCCGCCGAAACGGGCAGGCCGTCGCTCGACCCGCGCGTCATCGCGGTTCTCGGCAAGGTGCAACGCCACCGGTTCGTGCCGGAGGATCAGCTGAGCGCAGCGTACCGGAACCGGCCGCTCCCCATCGGCTACGGGCAGACGATCTCGCAGCCGTACATCGTGGCGCTGATGACCGATCTGATGAACGTGCGGCCCGGGCACGCCGTGCTGGAGATCGGCACGGGGTCCGGCTACCAGGCCGCGATCCTCGGCGAGCTCGCGCAGACCGTCTGCACGATCGAGATCGTCGAGCCTCTCGCGCGGCAGGCGGAAGAGCGGCTGCGCGTGCTGGGCTATGCGCGCGTGCGCACGCGGATCGGCGACGGCTACTACGGCTGGGAGGACTGCGGGCCGTTCGACTCGATCATCGTCACCGCCGCCGCGAGCCACGTGCCGCCGCCGTTGATCAGACAGCTGAAGCCGGGCGGGAGGATGGTCATCCCGATCGGCGCGCCCTTTCTCGCGCAGCACCTGATGGTCGTCGAAAAGAATCCTGACGGCACGATCGTCACGCGACAGGTGCTGCCGGTGCGGTTCGTGCCGTTGACCGGCAAGCACTAGGCGCCGCCGCCATGGCGCCCGCGCGTCCGCCGACCGGCCCCGCCCCGACGCCTTCCGGCATCGCCGTACTGCCCGCCGGCGCGCCGCCGGTCCTCGCCGTCCTGCTGCTGTCGTCGGCCGCGATGGGCTACGAGGTTCTGCTGACGCGGCTCTTCTCGATCATCCTATGGCATAACTTCGCCTACATGATGATCAGCGTGGCGCTGCTGGGCTACGGCGCGGCCGGCACGTTCGTCGCCGTCGCGCAGCGCGCGCTGCTGCGGCACTTCGACGTGGCCTTCGCCACCGGCGCCGCCCTGTTCGGCGTCACCTCGGTGGCCGGCTTCGCGCTCGCGCAGCGCGTCGCGTTCAATCCGCTGGAAATCCTGTGGGACCCCGGGCAGCCACTGCGCCTGCTCGTCGTCTATGCCCTGCTGTTCGTCCCCTTCTTCTGCGCCGCGACGTCGATCTGCCTCACGTTCACGCGTTTTACAGGCGAGCCACACCGCATCTACAGCTTCGATATCTTCGGTGCAGGTGCGGGGAGCCTGGGCATCCTCGTGGCGCTCTTTCTGCTCACGCCGACGGACGCACTGAAGCTCCTCGGCAGCCTGGGATTCGCCGCCGCGGCGATCGCGCTCTTCCGGGGCAGCGTGCGGCGGCGGCTTCCCGCGGCGCTCCTCGTCGCCGCCGTCGTCACACCGCTGCTGCTGCCCGCGGAATGGGTCAGACTGCGCCTGTCGGATTACAAGGAGCTCTCGCAGACGCTCAACATCGCCGGCACCCGGATCGTCGCGGAACACTCGAGCCCGCTGGGCGTTGTCACCGTGGTCGAGAGCGCACAGGTCCCGTTCCGGCACGCGCCGGGACTCTCCCTCAACGCGACGATGGAGCCCCCGCCGCAGCTCGCGGTCTTCACCGACGGCGACGGCATGAGCCCGCTGACACGCTACGACGGCCGGCGCGAGCCGCTCGCTTACCTGGATCTCGTCACGTCGGCGCTGCCGTTCCACCTGCTCCGGGAGCCGCGGGTGCTGGTCCTCGGCGCGGGCGCCGGCGCCGACGTGCTGCAGGCGCTCTACCACGGCGCGCGCGCCATCGAAGCGGTGGAGCTCAATCCGCAGGTCGTCGATCTCGTGCAGCGGCGGTTCTCGGGTTTCTCCGGGGCGCCGTACAGTGCGCCCGGCGTGCGCGTGCGCATCGGCGAGGCGCGCGGCTTCGTCGCCGCGCACGGCGATCGCTACGACCTGATCCAGGTCGCGCTGCTGGACGCGTTCGGCGCGTCGTCGGCGGGGCTCTACGCGCTCTCGGAGAGCTACCTGTACACGGTCGAGGCGCTGCAGGAGTACCTGGCGCATCTCGAGCCCGGCGGCATGCTCGCGATCACGCGGTGGGTCAACTTGCCGCCGCGCGACATCCTCAAGCTCTTCGGCACGGCCGCAGCGGCACTCGAGCGCAACGGCGCGGCGCCCGCGCAGCAGCTTGCGCTGATCCGCGGCTGGAAGACCGCGACGCTGCTCGTGAAGAACGGCGCGTTCACCCCGGCGGACATCGCCGCGCTGCGCGAGTTCTGCCGCGCCCGGTCGTTTGACGTCGCGTATTTTCCCGGCATCGACGCGGCGGAGACCAACCGCTATAACGTGCTGGATCAGCCGGATTTCCACGAGGGCGCGCTCGCGCTGTTGGGCAACACCCGCGACACCTTCGTCGAGCGCTACAAGTTCGACATTGCCCCCGCGACCGACGACCGGCCGTACTTCTTCCACTTCTTCAAGTGGCGAACTTTGCCGGAATTGCTCGCGCTCAAGGATCGCGGCGGTCTGCCGCTGCTGGAATGGGGCTACCCGGTGCTGATCGCGACGCTCGTCCAGGCGGTCGCGGTGAGCGTGGTGCTGATCCTGCTGCCGCTGAAGTTCATCGTCCGCCGCACGGAGGACCCGACGACACCCGCGGGACTTGCACCGTGCGTCGCCGCCTACTTCCTGGCGATCGGCTTCGCGTTCATGTTCGTCGAGATCGCGTTCATCCAGAAGTTCCTGCTGTTGCTCTCCCACCCGCTCTATGCCGTCGCCGTCGTGCTGTGCTCGTTCCTGCTGTTCGCGGGACTGGGCAGCCGCTATTCGGGCCGCCTGCATACAGAGAACGCGAAACTGTCCCGGCGGCCGGTGACCGCGGCCGTCGCCGCCATCGGCGCCTGCGGCCTCGTCTATCTGGTGGTTCTGCCGGGACTCTTCCGGCTGCTGATGCCGCTGCCCGACCCGTTCAAGGTCGCACTGTCGATCGCGCTCATCGCGCCGCTCGCGTTCGCCATGGGGATGCCGTTCCCGCTCGGCCTCGCGCGCACGGCCGCACGCGCGCCTGCCCTCGTTCCCTGGGCCTGGGGTGTCAACGGCTGCGCGTCGGTGGTCGCCGCGATCCTGGCGACGCTGCTCGCGATCCACTTCGGATTCGCCGTGGTCGTCGTGCTCGCGGTACTGCTTTACGTGCTGGCGGCCGCGGTCTTTCCCCGCTAGCGCCGCGGCACGATCGGGTTCGCGATGGCGGCGGGGCTTCCGACACCTCCCGGCAGGAGCGTCTCGGCGGGCGCCATCGCCGTGACCCGCCGCCCGCTCACTTCGGCAGCGCCAGGACTTCCTTGTTCCACTTCTCGATGAGCCGCGTGCGCTCGGCCGACGAGTCGTACTTGGCGAAGTCGTAGTCGATCAGCTTCATCTCGCTGATTTTCGGCGCCGGCGGCGGCAGGCTCGCATTCCTGTTCGAGGGCATCTGGTAGCTGACCTTGACCTGCGCGTCGATGCTCTGTGCCTCGGCCGTGAGCGCCCAGTCGTACCACTTCTTGGCGTTCTCGAGGTTCTTCGCGCCGTTGATGATGCTCATGCTGCCGATCTCGTAGCTAGTGCCCTCGCAGGGCGAGACGATCCTGAGCGATGCGCCGCCGATGACCTCCGCCACGGCGTCGTGCTGGAAGGAGACGCCGACCAGGGCATCCCCGGCCGCGGCGGCGCGCGCCGGCGTCGCGCCCGACTTCGTGTACTGGAGGACGTTCTTGTGCAGCGCCTTCAGGTAGTCGAACGCCTTGTCCTCGCCCATCAGCTGCACGAGCGTCACAAGCATCGTGTACGACGTCCCGGACGAGGTCGGGTTCGCGACCAGGACTTCGTCCCGATACACCGGCTTGACGAGATCGGACCAGCACTTGGGCTCGGGGACCTTGTTCTTCTTCAGCAGATCGGGGTTGAAGCTGAAGCCGAGCGCGTCGGCGTAGACGCCAACGGTACGGTATTTCGACTGCTCGGCCTGGCGCACGGCCCAGTCGTGCAGCTCGGCGAGCTTCGGCGACTTGTACTCCAGGGTCAGGCCCTCCGCGGCGGCCTGCAGGTGCAGGTCGCCAGTGCCGCCCCACCAGACGTCGGCGCGCGGATTCGCCGCTTCAGCCTTGATCTGCGCGTAGAACTCGCCCGTGCTCATGCGCGCGACCAGCACCTTGATCCCCGTCGCCTTCTCGAAGGCCGCGACCATCGGCCGGCACCGCTCCGCCTGCGCCGTGCAATAGAGGACGAGCTCGCCCTGCGCCAGCGCGGTCAGCGGCGCTGCAAGCGCGAGCGCCGCGACGAGGGCGGAGAGCCAGTTGCGGGGTTTCATGGGTTTCTCCTCGGTTGAGCGTGCGGTGGCGATGCCGAAGACCATGGCGAGCCCGATTCAGCGTGTCGCGGCGATGCCGATGGCACCCGAAAGCTTAGCGCAAAGCGCATCGTCGGTCGCGATGATCGGGTTGCCGGCACGCGCGCTTGCGGGAGAACACCGGACGTTCCATCGGCAGCGCCGGCGGCAGCTGGCGATCAGGCCGGCCGCTTTCCGGCGGCTCGGCTCGCCCGAGACCGCCGCGCGAAATCGGCGGCCTGATCTTCCCCGAGCTTCCCCACGGCAAAGTACGCGGCCTCCGGATGCGCGAGGTAGAACCCGGCCACCGCCGCCGCCGGCAGCATGGCGAAGTTCTCGGTGAGCGACATCCCGATCTCGCGCGCGCGCAGCAGGTCGAACAGCGGCGCCTTGACCGCGTGGTCCGGACACGCCGGGTAGCCCGGCGCCGGGCGGATGCCCCGGTACTCCTCCCGGATCAGCGCGGCCGGTTCGAGCCGCTCGTCCGTCGCGTAGCCCCACAGCTCGCGCCGCACCTTCATGTGCAGCCACTCAGCGAACGCCTCGACGAGCCGGTCGGCGAGCGCCTTCAGCATGATCGCGCCGTAGTCGTCCTTCTTCGCCTCGAATTCGGCAAGCTTCTTCTCGATGCCGAGCCCCGCGGTGACCGCGAACGCGCCGAGATAGTCGTTCACGCCCGAGGCCTTCGGCGCGACGAAGTCGGCGAGGCAGTAGTTGGGCTTGCCCGGCGGCCGCTCGTTCTGCTGCCGGAGGTTGTGCCAGGTCAGCGCAATGGCGCTGCGCGTGTCGTCGGCGTACACCTCGATGTCGTCGCCGACCGAGTTTGCCGGCAGCAGGAGGACGGCGCCGTTCGCCGTGAGCCAGCGGCCCTCGACGATCCGTCTCAGCATCGCTTGCCCTTCGGCGTGCACGGCGCGCGCCACCTCGCCGACGACGGGGTCGTCGAGGATCGCCGGAAACGGGCCGGACAGCTCCCACGCCTGGAAGAACGGGCCCCAGTCGATGAACCGCGCGAGCAGGCCGAGATCGACGTTGCGAAACTCGCGCCGGCCGAGAAAAGTCGGCACCGGCGGGGCGTAATGGGTCCAGTCCGCCCTGAAGGCGTTGGCGCGCGCCGCCTCCAGGGAAACCAGCGCGGGACCCTTCCTCCCGGCATGCTGCGCCCGGATCCTGTCGTAGTCGGCCGCGACTTCGGCGACGTAGGCGGCCTTCAGCTCGTCGGACAGGAGGTTGCTCGCGACGCCGACCGCCCGCGACGCGTCCGGCACGTACACGGTGATCCCGGCGTAGTTCGGCGCGATCTTGACCGCCGTGTGCACGCGCGAGGTCGTCGCGCCGCCGATCAGCAGCGCCTGCTTCATGCCGAGCCGTTCCATCTCCTGCGCGACGTGCGCCATCTCCTCGAGCGACGGCGTGATGAGTCCCGAGAGACCGATGATGTCGGCGCCCTTGTCCCGCGCCGCGTCGAGGATCTTCTGCGCCGGCACCATCACGCCGAGGTCGATCACCGCGAAGTTGTTGCACTGGAGCACGACGCCGACGATGTTCTTGCCGATGTCGTGGACGTCGCCCTTGACCGTCGCCATCACGATCGTGCCCTTCGGCTTGC
>Ga0209048_10004082_pt1 | contig 14026 bp, 11 predicted proteins | sample FrelakmetCRP12CR_FD_187146 | JGI IMG/M metagenome (GOLD analysis project Ga0209048, IMG submission 187146) | Freshwater lake sediment microbial communities from the University of Notre Dame, USA, for methane emissions studies - CRP12 CR (SPAdes)... | ecosystem: Environmental > Aquatic >... | reverse complement strand
CGCGCTCGCCCTGGACGAAGGCCGCCTCGACCTCGAGTACGAGCCGGTCGTCGAGCTGGCCACCGGCAAGGTGGTCGGGGTCGAGGCCCTGGCCCGTTGGATCGACCCCGTCCTCGGTGAGATCGCGCCGGACCGCCTGGTCGCCCTGGCCGAGGAGACCGGTCGGATCCACGACCTCGGGCGCTGGGTGCTCCGCCGGGCCTGCGCGGACGCGGTGCGCTGGTCGGCCGGGACGTCGGGGCGCTTCAGGGTCGGGGTCTGCCTCTCGGGCCGCCAGCTCCTCGCGAACCGCCTCCGTGCCGACGTGGTCGACGCGCTGACCGAGTCGGGCCTCGCACCATCGCACCTGATGGTCGAGCTCGCCGAGAGCACCCTGACGAGCGACCCCACCCGCGCGGTCCAGCAGCTGGCGGCGCTGCGCGATCTCGGCGTGCGGATCGCCCTGAACGACGTCGGCGCCGCCTCCTTCTCGCTCGGCCACCGGCCCAGCCCGCCCGTCGACGCGATCAAGATCAGCCCGGTGCTCGTGCGAGACGTCGCGGCCGAGCCGGTGGGGCCGACCGCGGTCCGATCCGTCGTCGAGCTGGCCCGCAGCCTGTCACTGGACACCATCGCCGCAGGCGTGGGCGACCGGGCTCAGGCCGAGGCGCTCCTGGCCATCGGTTGCGGCGCCGGGCACGGCGCCTGGTTCGCGCCGCCGGGCCCGTTGCGGGACCTGCCGGCGCCGGGCACCGTGCTGGTGACCGTGCGGGCCGGTGCCCGGCCCTTCGCCCCCTAGCACCGGGCCGAAGGCGTCCGCCGGCTGGTACGGTCCGGCGCGGTGACACCCGAGCACGCCGCGTGGCTGGCGCTGGTCAGCGAGGAACCGCTCGACCCGGGCCTGCCCATCTGCGATCCGCACCACCACCTGTGGGACACGCCCAAGGAGCGCTTCCTCGTCGAGGAGCTCCAGGCGGGGACGGCGGGCCATGACGTGCGGAGCACCGTCTACGTCGACTGCATGTCGGGCTACCGGACGCAGGGTCCGCCGGCTCTGGCTCCCGTCGGCGAGGTCGAGTTCGCCCGCACCCAGGCCGAGGCGAGCGAGCGGACCGGCGGTGCCGTCATCGCCGGGATCGTCAGCTACGCCGATCTGCGCCTCGGAGCCGGCGTCGCGGAGGTGCTCGACGCCGAGCTCGAGGCCGGGCGCGGCCGCTTCCGGGGGATCCGGCACGCCACGTCGTTCGACCCCGACCCGACGATCCGGCGCAACCACGTGGGATCGCCGGCCGGTCTCATGGGCGAGCCGGTCTTTCGCGAGGGCCTCGCCGTGCTCGGCACCATGGGGTTGAGCTTCGACGCCTGGCTGTACCACCCCCAGATCGGCGAGCTGACCGCCGCGGCGCGCGCCGTTCCCGGGCTCACCGTCGTGCTCGACCACCTCGGCGGCCCGCTCGGGATCGGCCCGTACCGCGACCGCGACGCCGTGTCGAGCGCATGGCGGGCCGCGATGAGCGAACTGGCCTCCTGCCCGAACGTGTTCGTGAAGCTGGGGGGGATCGGGATGCCCGACTTCGGCGTCGCCTGGCACGAGCGGCCCCGCCCGCCGACGTCGCAGGAGCTGGCCCGGACCTGGGGTGACGAGATCCGGTTCTGCGTCGACACCTTCGGTCCTCAGCGCTGCATGTTCGAGTCGAACTTCCCCGTGGACCGCAAGGGCTGCTCCTACGGGGTGCTTTGGAACGCCTTCAAGCGCATCGCCGAGCCCTACGACCCGGACGAGAAGGCCTGGCTCTTCCACGACAGCGCCGCCGCCGCGTACCGGCTGGGGTCGACCCGCTGACCGGGGCCGGGTCGAAGCCCTCCGGCCGGCGTGCTGTACTGGTGCCGGGTCCGACGAACTGGGCCGACGAATCGGGGAGGCAGACCATGGGGCTCGCGAACGGTGTCCACCACCTGGCGATCTGCACGGGGGACATCAAGACCCAGATCGAGTTCTTCAACGACGTGCTCGGGGCCGAGCTGAAGGCGCTCTACTGGATGCACGGCGTGGACGGGACGTTCCACGGCTTCATGAAGCTGAACGACCACAGCTACATCGCGTTCGTCCAGAACGAGCAGATCCGCGACATCGAACCCCAACTCGGCGTGAGCCACGCCGCCAACCCGGGTGCCCCGGCCGCGCCGGGCACCATGCAGCACGTGGCCTTCAACGTCGACTCCGAAGCCGAGCTGCTGGCCTTGCGCGACCGCATCCGCGACCGCGGCGTCAACGTCATGGGGCCCCTGGACCACGGCATGTGCCAGTCGATCTACTTCGCCGGGCCCGAAGGCCTGAACCTGGAGATCTCCACGAGCGAGGTCGGCATCGACGAGCAGGCCTGGATCGACCCCGAGGTGCAGGCCCTGTGCTCGATCTCGGCCGAGGAGCTGGCCCGTTATCTCCGCCCGGCCGCCTACGAGGACCGGGGTGGCGCCGTTCCCCAGCCGGTCATCGACCCGGCCAAGCCCCACATGGTCTATCCCCCCGAGGTCTACGAGCGGCTCATGACGATGCCCGACGACATCCTGATCGCACAGTTCAGCGAACCGAACCCCCCGGTGCGCGTCACTCCCTGAAGCCGGGCGTCACCCGCCCTCGGTCAGGACCTCCGACAGGCCGGCCATGGCTCGCAGCTCGATCTCGGGCAGCAGGAGGGCGAAGACGAAGGCGACGATGGTGACCCCGAGCGCGACCCAGAAGATCGTGCTCACGCCCTGGGCGATCGAGTCCACGACCGCGGTTCGGGTCGGCGGCGGCAGCGCCTGGATCTGCCTGGGGTCCCGGATCAAAGTGTCGACGGACGTCCCCGGTGCCACCGCGCCCGCCGGCAGCCTCTTGGGCAGTTCGTGGTTCACCGTCGCGTTGAGGACCGTGCCGTAGACGGCGAGGCCGATCGAGCCGCCGAGCGACCGGAAGAACATGAGGGTGGCCGTCGCCACCCCGAGGTCACGCAGGTCGGCCGCGTTCTGGACGGCGATGCTGGTGGTCGTGAACGCCGCCCCGCTGGCGATCCCGACGAGGGCCATCGGCACGAGCAACCGGGAGTAGGGAGTGGCCCCGTCGATCCCGGTGAGGACGTAGAGCCCGATGATCGACAGCCCGATGCCCACGATCGGGTAGATGCGGTAGCGGCCGGTCCGGGCGATGCGGCGCCCCGCGTAGAACGACGCCGCCGTGACCCCGAACATCACGGGGATCATCCGCAGGCCCGAGTTGGTCGGCTTCACGAACAGCGCGTCCTGGAAGTAGAGCGGGAGGAAGGCCGAGGCTCCGTACGCGGTGGTGCCGATGAGCGCGCCGAGCACGCAGCAGATGGTCACGATCCGGATCCCGAACAACCGCAGCGGGATCATCGGCTCGGCGGCCCGCTGTTCCTGCAGGACGAAGGCCACGAGCAGGGCGGCCGCCGCCCCGAACAGCGCCAGGATCGGTGGCGAGGTCCAGCCGTCCTGGCCCCGGGCCAGGGCCACCATCAGCGAGCCGAGACCCCCGGTGAGCAGCGCGGCGCCCAGGTAGTCGAGGCGGGCGTGGCGGTGGGAGAACGGCAGGCGCAGGGCGAAGTGCGTCCCGGTCCCGGCGATCAGGCAGAGCGGCACGTTGAGCAGGAAGATCCACGGCCAGCTCCAGCGCTCGATCATGAAGCCGCCGACCAGGGGACCGGCGACGGCGGCGACGGCGAACGCCGCGGTGAAGAAGCCGATGTAGCGGCCCCGCTCGCGCGGGGGGAGGATGTCGCCGAGGATGGCGAAGGCGAGGGCCTGGATGCCGCCGCCTCCGATGCCCTGGATGCCTCGGAACAAGATGAGCTGGTTCATCGAGTGGGCCATCGCGCAGAGCACCGAGCCGGCCAGGAAGATCCCGATCGTGGTCTGGAACAGGGCGCGGCGCCCGTAGAGGTCGCTGAGCTTGCCGAGCAGCGGGGTGGCGATCGTGGAGGTGACGATGTAGGCGGTGCCGACCCAGGCGTAGCTCGAGAAGCCGTTCAGCTCGCCGGCGATCGTCGGGAGGGCGGTGGTGACGATCGAGGTGTCGAGCGCGGCGAGCAGCACCCCGATGATGAGGGCGCCGAGCACGACGAGGAGCTGGCGGTTCGTGAAGCCCGGAACGGTCGAGGCCCGTCCGGGTTGGGTACTGACCACGGTCACCCCCCGGCTGCCCGTCCCCGGATCGGACGCTCGAGGCGAGCAGCGCGCCGGACACTACCCCCACGGCGCCGTCAGGGATCGAGGCCGGCGGCGTGCAGCCCGGCCCGCAGCGACTCGACGACGCTGGCGGCGAAACGGTCCACGTCGTCGCCCTCCGCCGGCGCCATGACGCCCCGGACGTAGCGGGAGTGGACGCCTTCGACGATGCACGCCGATCGCCAGGCGTTGAAGGCCGCCCAGTAGTCGAGGTCGGACAGGTCCCGCCCGGACCCGGCCCGGTAGCGGGCGACGAGCTCGTCGCGGCGGGGGAAGCCCTCGGCCCGGCTCGGGGCGTCGCTCGCCGGGCCGGCGTCGCCGGGTTCCACCCACGAGCGCAGGAGGTAGGAGACGTCGGAGAGCGGGTCGCCGAACGTGCACAGCTCCCAGTCGAGCATGGCCCGGACCGTGCCGTCGGGGCCGTGGATCGCGTTGCCGAGGCGGAAGTCCCCGTGCACGATGACCGAACCGTGCTCGGGCGGGCGGTTGGCGACCAGCCAGGCGTGGAGCCGCTCCATCCCGGGCAGCTCCCGCGTGCGCGAGTCCTCCCACTGGGCCGCCCATCGCCGGAGCTGCCGGCCGAGGTAGTCGGTCCGCTTCGCCAGGTTCCCGAGCCCGACCTCGTCGGGATCGACGCCGTGCAGGGCGACGAGGACGTCCACGAGCGACTCCCCGGCCCGGCGCCGACCTTGGAAGGACAGCGCGGCCCGCGACGTCGCGGCATCGTGCAGGACGACGCCCTCGACGAATTCCATGACGTAGAACGGCGCGCCGTTCACCTCCGCGTCGGTGCAGAGGCCGACGCACGGGGCGACGGGGACACCCGTCGTCGCCAGGGCCGAGATGATGCGATGCTCCCGGGCGACGTCGTGAGCGGTGGCCAGGGTGTGCCCGACGGGCGGTCGTCGCAGGACGAGGCGCCGGCCCTGACCGTCGCGCACCACGAAGGTGAGGCAGGAGTGCCCCCCGGCGATCCGCTCGAACTCGTACGGCCCGACCGAACCGGCCACGTTGGCCGTCAGCCAGGCTGAGACCTTCGGGCCGTCGATCCCCTCCGGGACGTCCATCAGCGCTCCCCTCCGTCGCCTCCGGCGAGGGCGGCGACCGTCAGGCGCCTCGACGGGTGGGTGACACCGAGCCGGTTCCCCGCCCCTTCGAGGAACGAGGCCGACGCCCGCCCCTCCGACAGCGCAGCGAGGAAGGTGTCGCCGTCGATGCGGTACAGGCGGCACTCCGTCGCCGCGTCCACGCTGGCGGTGCGGGCGCTCTGCTCGATCAGACCGATCTCGCCGACGTACTCGCCCGGCCCCATGGTGCGGATGAAGGTCTCGGCACCCCGTTCGCCGAGGGCCGACACCGACACCTGGCCGTCCACGATCACGTAGAAGGCGTCGGCGACGTCGCCTTCCTGGATGATCCGGGTGCCGGCGGCGACGACCTGGTCGGTGACGGCCGCCGCCAGCCGCTCGACCGCGTTGCGGCTGGCAGCGGCGAGGATCCCCAGGCCCTCGAGGAGCTCGATGCGCGGGCTCAGCTCGGTCAACCGGGCGGCGGCGATCCGGTCGATGCCCACGACCTTCGGGTAGGCGACGACCACGAGCAGGGGGACCCCGATGCCGTACGTGGCCAGGGTGGCGTCCAGCCCGAACGTCGACAGCAGCGCCGGGGTGACGAGGGCGCCGAGGGCGATCGCGCCGAGCACGAGGGCGAAGAAGACCCCGAACACCCTGGCGATGCGATCGCCCGGCAGGCTGCGCTGCAGGGCCGTGACCGCCAAGACGTCGACCACGAGGGTCCCGGCGCCCCTGATCACGACGAGCACGAAGGCGATCCACGGCCGGTGCACGACCGTGAGCACGAGATCGGGCGCGGCGTAGACCACCATGCTCACCGAGATCACGAGGCCGAGGCGGGGGAGGCTGGACAGCCGGCCGATGAGCGGGGCGCCGAGCAGGCCGCCGACGCCGAGCGCCGCGAGCAGGTAGCCGTACCCCTCCGGGCCGGTCCCGAGGCGGTCCTTGCTGAGCACCACGAACAGCACGGTGTCGGTGCCGTAGAGGAAGGAGGCGAACACGCTGAAGGCGACCAGCACCGCGGCCGCCGAGCTCTGTGCGATGGCCTTGAAGCCGACCGTCATCTGGCGCCACAGACCGGCGGTGCCGCCCTCGGTGACGTCCGTGGCCCGGCTGCGGGCCCGGATCCGGGTCACCCCCCACGCCGAGAACAGGAACGTGAGGCCGTTGACCAGGATGGTCGCCGAGGGCGTCCAGAGGACGAGCAGCAGCGCGCCGATGCCCGGCCCGGCGATCACCGCGGCGTTCTCGACCACGCTGTCGAGGGAGTTCGCCGCGGCGAGGTCGTCCTCGCCGACCAGCTGGGGGATCATGGCCTTCACCGCCGGCTGGTAGGCCGTGGCGACGATCGACGTGCAGGCCGCCACGGCGATGGCGAGTGCGACCGGGCCGCCGAGCCAGGTCACGACGGCGAGCAGGCCCATGAGCACCGCCGACGTCAGGTCGAGCACGGCCATGAGGCGGCGCCGCTCGAAGCGCTCGGCCACGACGCCGCCGTAGGAGCTCATGAGCAGTGCCGGGACGAAGCGCCCGATCGTCGTGGCCCCCACCCAGGCCGGCGACCCCGTGGCCTGGTAGACGAAAACCGCCAGCGCGACGTTGTAGGCCCAGCTCCCCATGAACGACACCGCCGAGGAGATGAACAGCCAGCGGTAGTCGTGGTGGGCGAGCGCGCTGCGGAAGCTGCCCGGCCGGGTGCTCGCCGTACGCCTGCTCACGGCCCGTCGTGCCCGCTCACGTCGCCCCCGATCCCCCGCGCGCACCCTAGCGACGCCGCGCCCCCTCGCCGTCCGTCGCCGGCGCATCAACCGGTCGCCGTCTCCCGTCGTGAGGCTCATCGCGTCGGGCCGGGCGTCGGACCACCGCGGCCTGCACGGTCTGGAACGCCGGGAGAGGTCCCGGTCGTCTCGAGGTCGCGTCGTCAGGGAGACCGCGCGGCAACCACGGGAGTGGCCAGGGCCGAGACCATGGCGTCGGCGTATCGAAACGCCCCCGAGGAGTAGATCGGGCAGCCGCCCACGATGCCGGCGGCGTCCCCGCTGACGACAGGGCAGAAGTGGGCACCGTCGGGCGCGCGGACGGTGTTGGACGGCGCGTTGTCGACCACCGGTCCGATGCACGGCTCCAACAGCAGGCAGGGGAGCGTCTGGACGAAGGTGTGGCCCGGTCCCTCCACGGCGGAGCCGGCATCGACGTAGGTGACGTGAACGGGGTCCTGAGCGGCGAGCTGCTCGTAGATCCGGTTGAGGCGATCCCAGCCCGGGTCGGACAGCGATTGGCTGCGGGTGATCGGCGCTCCGACCAGGAACACGTGCGTCCCTCTCGGGACGAAGATGTTGATGGCGGCCGTCGCGTCGTCTCGGTACTTGTCGTAGTACGCCTGCGTGGGCGGTGGGTAGCCCTGCATGCACGGGGTCAGGGCGTTCCCGCTGAACTGGAGCTCGGCGGCGTGCACGTCGAAGGTCGCGGCGATCTCTCGCATCCTGGGGAGCCAGTCGCAGATCGCGGTCCCGCCGTAGGAGTCGTAGGTGAGGGCCGTCTCACCGGTCGCCTTGATGCGCGAGGTGTAGTACGGCTCGGCTTCCCACGCGAGCGAATCTCCGAACAGGGCGACCCGCGGCGGGTACGTCGTGTCCTGCGGAGTCGCGCCGTTCGTCGTCGAGCCCGACGAACCGCCGGAGCTACCCGAGCACGACGCCACGAGCACAACGGCGCCGACGAATGCGAGGACGCACCGCGCGGGCGACAACAACGACGTCCCGCGGCGCACCTGGAGGACGCTAGTAGTCCCGTCCGACCGAGCAGATGCTTGGCTCCGCAGCCGGGCTTCCGGCGCCCGCCCGACCAGCCCCTACGATCCTCGCGGACGAAGGGGAGCGCGCATGGGTCGGCTGGACGGCAGGGCTGCGGTGGTCACCGGAGCGGGAAACGGGATCGGGCGGGCGTGTGCCCTGCGCTTCGCCGAGGAAGGTGCAGCCGTCGTCGTGGCCGACCTCCTCGAGGGCCCGGCCCGGTCGGTCGTGGCCGAGATCGAGACGTCCGGTGGCCGGGCGCAGTTCGCCCGGCTCGACGCCGCCAGCCCTGCGGACAACGACGCGGTCGCCCAACTGGCCGTCGACGTGTTCGGCCGGCTCGACCTTCTCGTGACCGCCGCCGGCATCAGCCACGGCGAGTACCGCTCGGGGGATCTCGACAACGAGGTCAAGGTGGCCACGGAGGCGGCCGACACGGCCGACCGGCCGTGGCTCGAACTGCTCGACGGCGACCTCGACGCCTGGCGCAAGGTCCTCGACGTGAACCTCACCGGGACCCTGCTCGCCGTCCAGAGCTGCGCCAACCGCATGGTCGACCTCGGCAACGGCGGCGCCATCGTGACCATCGCGTCGATCGCCGCCAAGGACCCCGACGCCGGCCCGCTCGCCTACACCGTGTCGAAGGCCGGGGTCTGGATGCTCACGAAGAAGGCGGCCCGCCTCCTCGCCGGGGTAGGCATCCGGGTCAACGCCATCGGCCCGGGGTTCATCGACACCAACATGACCCAGATCATCGGGATGCTGCCGCCGGAGCTGCGCGATCCGTTCATGACCCGCATCCCGATGGGCCGCACGGGTCAACCCCGCGAGATCGCCAACGTCGCGCTGTTCCTGGCCTCGGACGAGTCGAGCTACATGACCGGGGAGCTCCTGCACCCCGACGGGGGCTGGTTCACCGACTGAGCCCGAGTGGCCGTGGGGCTGGCCGGCGAGGAGCGCCTGTCCGGTGAGCACGGCCGCGACGACGCCGACCTGGCCGTCCGCCCGATCGTTCGCAGCTCCACTGACGCAGACTCCTCGAGGGCGCCATGCTGGTGACGACCCACGTGCGGGTCGTCACGACCAGCCACCGCGTGCGGGCACGGCGACGCCCACCGACGCCGCCGCGGCCACGATGCCGGCCCACGTGTCGTCGGGCAGTTCGATGCCCTCGACGAGCCTGCGCTCGCGCTTGCGCCGTTCGGGGTCGCCCGGGGCGAGCACCTCGTCGACCCCGGCGGCCGGCGTGGCGGTGCGGAGCCACTCGATGTAGGCGACCACCTCGTCGTGAAAGCTGTCGGCCCTGCCGTCGGTGAGGTGAGTCGGCGAGAGGTAGATCGACAGCATGCCGTTGCAGAACGGATGCACCTCGGGGCCGGCCGCCCCCGAACCGGTGAGCGCACCGGCGAGGAGCTCGCACATGATCGAGAGACCGGAGCCCTTGTGCTCGCCCATGGCGCGCAACGCACCGGGCCCCGCCATCGGATTGGGGGAATGACCGGGCTGTGCCTCTCCGTACAGCGCCCGCGGATCGGCCGTCGGCCGCCCATCGCCCCCGACGAGGCTGCCCGGCGGCAGCGGTGCCCCGCCGTCGAGGGCCACCAACGCCTTGCCCTCGGCCACGAGGGACGTGGCGAAGTCCAAGATGACCGGCGCACGATCGGGTCCGCAGGGCACCCCGATGCACACCGGGTTCGTGGCCATGCGCCGGTCGACCCCGCCGAACGGGGCGACGAGGCGGCTGCTCGACACGTTCACGAAGTGGATCGACACGATCCCCGCGGCCGCGGCCATCTCGGCCCACTCGCCGATGCGACCGAGGTGCCCCGAATGGCGCAGCGCGATGACCGACACGCCGTGCCGGCGCGCCCGGTCGACGCCGAGCTGCACCGCCTGCGGGCCGATCCACTGACCCATCCCGTGATGGCCCTCGACCACGGCGAAGGCGCCGCCGTCGGTGACGAGTTCGATGGTCTGCCCGGCGTGCTGCACGCCCGCCCGCAGCCACTCGACGTAGCGCTGGGTGCGGACCACCCCGTGGCTGTCGTGCCCCGTCAGGTTGGCAGCGACGAGCGACGAGGCGATCCGGGCGGCCTCGGGTGTCGAGCACCCGGCGGACTCGAACACCTCGAGCAACAAGGTGCGCAGCACCTCGGGCGACATGACGATCACCGCCGGAAACATAGTGCCGGGTCTGGCGCGTTCGCCCCGGCGCCGAGGTCTGCTTCAGCCCCCCGTGCTGCGAGCCGAGGGCCCGCCGACGAGAGACCCTGATCCTGTCCGGCGGCGGCAGGTGAAGGCACCGTAGGCCTTGCGGGTGTAGCTGCGTTCGAGGATCTCGAAGCCGGTTCGTTCGAGCATCGGTTCCAGCAACCAGCTGTAGGTGCTGTGCTCGGCACGAACGTGCTCGGCCAGTTCGTCGGCCGTCCAGCCCCTGGTCGGGTCGTCGACCGCTCCGGCGAGCCACGCCGTGATGCAGGCATCGGCCTGGGCCGGTTCGAAGTCGAACACCAGGTCGCGAAGTCGCAGGATCCCACCGGGTGCCAGCATCGACGCGATGCGTTCGAGGGCGACGCCCTTCCAGAAGTCGGGGAGTTGATGCAGGGCGTTGCGGGTGAAGACGTGGTCGACCGGGTCACCGGTGTGCTCGTACGACAAGAAGCCCGCCTCGACCACCGTGACGTTGTCGATGTCGGAGGCAGCGAGGCGATCGCGCAGCACCGTGGTCATGGCCGTTGACACGTCCACCGCGATGACGCGCCGGCAGTGCTTCGCCGCCTCGAACGCGAACCGACCGGTGCCGGCGCCGAGGTCGACGACGGTGGCGCCCGCGTTCAGACCGTGGCGACGGAGAGCCTCGAGATCCTCCGTCGGGTCGTAGGCGGCCTTCTGCTCGTAACCAGCGACGTAGTCCGCGTCGAGATGCTCCGGGCCCGCATGGGACAGCTCGTCGAGCCACCAACTGACCACCGTCCAAGCCTGGCAGGTCACCCGCCGGATCGGAAGCCACGCGCACCGGCAGCGCTCGGAACCGAGCCCGGGCACAGCCGAGAGAGCCACCTCGAGCCCCTCGCGGCCCTGAGCCCGTCGATCCCTGGGTCGCCGGCGGAGGCCGCGGTGCTTAGTCTCGGCCCATGCCCAGGTCGCTCCCCGCCGCGCTCTCCACCGACCCGGCCGTGTTCGAGCAGGAGCTCGAGCGCATCTTCGCCGCCACCTGGCAATGGGTCGGCCGCAGTGCGCAGGTGGGCGCTCCCGGCTCGTTCCTGACGGGCACCGTCGGGCGCGAACCGGTCGTCGTCGCCCGGGACCGAGCCGGGAGCCTCCACGCGTTCTCGGGTGCGTGCCGCCACCGCGGCGGGCCCGTCGCCGAGGGTACGGGCCAAGCCGGCGCCCTGCGGTGCCGCTACCACGGCTGGACCTACCGGCTCGACGGCACGCTGGCGCACGCCGCCGGCCTCGATGACCCGACCGGGTGCGCGCTGGCGACCTTCGCTGTGGACGAGTGGCACGGTCACCTCTTCGTGCACCTCGGCCCCTCTCCCGCTCCCCTGGCCGACGTGCTGGCACCGCTGGAGCGGTGGGTCGCCGACTACGGGCTCGACGAGCTCCACTTCGACCACCGCGACAGCTACGACCTCGACTGCAACTGGAAGACCTACGTCGACAACTCCCAGGAGGGCTACCACATCGCCTTCGTGCACCCGATGCTGGCGACCGCCCTCGACCTGCATCGCTACCGCATCGACTGCGACGGACTCGTCACGCGCCAGGTCGCGCCGTTCAGCACGGACAGCGGCGGTCGCGGCGGGGCCGACGACCTCGAGTTGTTCCGTCTCATCTCCCCGGCCCGTGAGGGCCTGGTCGGCGAGGAGACGGCGGCGTCGATGTTCATCAACGTCTTCCCCAATTTCGTCGTGAACCTCCACCCGGACCACGTCGTCACCGAGGTGATCGAACCGGTCGACGCCCAACGGTCACGCATCCACCTCGACTACTGGTTCCCGGGCCGTCCGTCGGGGCGGCTCGGGCGGATCGTGCGGCGCATCGTGGCCACCGGCGTCACCGACGCGCCGAGCACGCCGGGCGGCCGCTTGGACGAGCTCGCCCGCCGGGCCGCCGAGGCGGCGACGCGCACACCGCCGCGCGCCCGGTGGCAACGCTGGTTCCAGGAGCAGCTCGGCCCCGAGCTCGCCCGAGCGCTGAACATCTACTACACCGATCAGGCCCAGCACGAAGACGTCGAGATCACCGCCGCGGCCCAGCGCGGCATCCGGGCGCCGTCGTTTCGGGGCGGACCGCTGGCCCCCGTCCCCGAGCAGGCCGTCGCGCACTTCCACCGGCTGGTGCGGGACCACCTCGGCCTTTCCGAGCCGGACTGATGACCAGCTCGGCCGCAGCTCTTACGAAGGCCTTGCCGCCGTCGCTGGTGCCAGCGGCCCGCGAGGCCGGATAATGGGGGCAGATGCCGGCCTCCCGCTCGCCAGATCCGCTCTTGGCGCGCCCCGACCGTTCCCCTTCGGACGCGGCGTCTCCTGACGGCCGCGCCCGGACATCGGGCGCGCCGCGCACGGCGGCCCCCACGCCACGGGCCGGCCCGCCAACGCGAGGATCGCACGAGGTCCTGCGGGTCAAGGCCGCCAGGCGGAGGTCCCGGCGCCACCGTCGGCGTCGCCTCGTCGCGCTGGTGCTCCTCGTGCTGCTCGCCCCGCTCGCGTGGTCGTACGGGCATGCCCTCGTCGGCCCCGGCAACGATGCACTCAGCATCCGCAGCACGGAGTGGCTCAAGGACCACCACTTCTCGTGGCTGGTCAACGACGTCGAGCACTGGTGGTACACCCACCACCAGCCCAAGACCGGTGGTGCGCCCACCGGCGCCCTCGGTCGGGTGATCCAGCCCGACGTGTCGACCCAGCCGGCCCCGCCTCCGGGCGCGACTCCAGCGCACCGTCCCGCTCCCCAGCCGATCGTCCCCGTCGTCGGTGATCCGTTGCCCGGGGAGGGTCAGTGGCGGACGCTGGGCCAACCCGTCGGCGGCGTGTCGGCGATGTACGCGGCGTTCCTGCGGCCCGATGCCGTGCACACCAGCCTGGTCACCGCCGTCGCCTGGATCGATCCGTCGCTGGTGAAGGTGGCCGGCTACGCCGGCGTGGTCGAACCCGGTGGCGGCCCGTGGACCAACCAGGCACCGATCGCGCCCGCCCTGCGTCCCCGCCTGCTGGCCGCCTTCAACTCCGGGTTCAAGATGCACGACGCGCATGGCGGCTACTACGCCGACGGGCGCACCACACGCTCGCTGGTCGACGGCGCCGCCACGCTGATCATCTCCGCCGATGGCACCCCCGACGTCGGGGCCTGGGGACGCGACGTCGACATGGGGCCGACGGTGGCCTTCGCCCGTCAGAACCTGTCCCTCATCGTCGACGGGGGACAACCGGTCCCGGGCCTGACCACCGACAACGCCGCCCGGTGGGGCACGACCTTGGGCAACACGGTGCTCGTGTGGCGATCCGGTCTCGGTGTCACCGCCAACGGCGCCCTGGTCTACGCCGCGGGCAACGGGTTGAGCGCCGCCACCCTGGCCGACGTGCTCGCCCACGCCGGGGCGGTGCGGGCCATGGAGCTCGACATCAACTCGGCCTGGGTGGACTTCTTCTCCTACAGCCCCGCGTCCCCCGGCAAGCCCTCGGCGGCCATCACCGCCACCAAGCTTCTCCCGGACATGCGCCCCTCGACCAGCAACTACCTCACCGCGAGCAGCCGAGACTTCATCGCCATCTTCCGACGTTCCTGAACCGGCGGCGTGCCCGCCGCGACCCCGGAACCGTTCGCCGGACGTTCGCTCGTGCGCGACATCGAGCCTCCGAGGGTCGCTCGGGTAGGTTCCCGTCCGGGACGACCGAGGGGGCAGGTCATGAGGATCGATCAGGCCAAGGTCGAGGCGCTTGCCGCGCGGGCCCG
>Ga0209048_10004081_pt1 | contig 14030 bp, 17 predicted proteins | sample FrelakmetCRP12CR_FD_187146 | JGI IMG/M metagenome (GOLD analysis project Ga0209048, IMG submission 187146) | Freshwater lake sediment microbial communities from the University of Notre Dame, USA, for methane emissions studies - CRP12 CR (SPAdes)... | ecosystem: Environmental > Aquatic >... | reverse complement strand
GAGACAAGCATATCGATCGCGACGCGCAATTCCAATACATCAACACGCAGGCCAAGGCGTTCTTGGCGGCGCATGAGCCGGTCATCTCGGTCGATACGAGAAAGAAGGGTGTGCCGCAGAGGCACGGCCCTCGTCCGGTCGGCGACCGGCGACCCCTTTCATTCTCGGTCGATGCGACCCGTTCGGATATCCGGAGCGTCGCCCTGCTGCTCACGCTTGCGCCTGCGCTTGCGCAGCTGGGTGTCCTGGAAGTCCTGCGCCAGCATGTACAGGATGCCCGTCGACCAGGCGACCGTGAGCAGCCCGGCCATGCCGAGCAGCGCTTCCAGTAGGTGCCAGCGCTGCGGCAGGTAGCCTGCCTGCAAGGTCGTGTAGTTCAACAGAGCGTTGTAGAACGCGGTGCTGTGGTTGGGCTGCGCGCCCTGCACCAGGAAGAACGACGCCCACACGATCACCTCGAGGACGTTGGTGAGGATGATCAGCAGGCTCGACAGGATCACGAGGCCAAGGCCTACGACGAAGGACTCCCCGGGCGCGAACGTTTCCTTCAGCGATTCGATGGTTCGCAGGATCAGGAACATGCCGGTGCCGTGGATCACCATCGTGATCGCCACCAGGAGAGTGCCCCAGATGCCTTCCTCCAACGAGATCACGTAAGTCGCCATCACGCCTCCTTCTCGAACCAGCGCTTCCTTCGCCGCATGCGGATTGCATGGCTCGGCCGCAGCGAGACCGGCTCTGCGCGTCCCTCGTCACCAGATTCCCGGTGCCAGCGGCAATCCCGATCATCGCGCGCATCATTCGTGCATGGCAAGGAGCGCAGTCGCAGGCTCGACGAAGGACATCCATGAACGCGTCACGCTACACGCAGATCGGCGTCGAGCTGTCGCTCCAAAGCGGCAAGACCCGAAGCTACCTGCGGCACAAGCGCATCCCGTTCGTCGATCGGCCGACCGATCCGCGTGAACTCTTCTTCACCGTCCCGCGCCGCACCCGTGCGCTGGCGGTGCCGGTGGTGATCGCGCCCGAGGGCGAGTGGCTCCAGGACTCGAGCGCGATCATCGACGAGATGGTCCTGTTCATCGCCGAATGCGTGCGGGAGCTGCGCCACACGCCGGTCGTCGCCGAGGGAAGCCGCAAGGCGATTCGCCACCGCGGCGAAATTCGCTATCCGCTGGCCGGCGGCATGCACCGGCAGACGGGACTCTCCTATCCGGTCTGGACAGCGCGGCGCCCGCTGTCCGCCAGCGGCAACAATTGACGGACTGCGGCGCTAATACTGTCGCCCGGACCTGCCGCTGACGGTCCCGGGACCGCGACTGCGACCGCTGCGCGTCGGCACTCCGGCGTCGGCTTCCGCGTCCGTCAACCTGCGCAGGTAGCGCATCCCGAGCGCCGCCAGCAGCAGGATGATCCCGAGCCCGAGCAGGATGTTGCTGGCGGACACCGACGACGGCGGCGGCGCGGGCGCCGGGGCGGGCTCCGGCGGGGCGGCAGCCGCGGGGGTCGACTCCTCCTGATCCAGCGCCTTCAGGGCCCGCGTGAGTGCGGCGATCTCGGCATCCTTGTCGCGTTTCGGCGCGGGGGGCGCGGCAGCGGGCGCAGCGGCCGCCGACGGATCCGCCTGCCGGGCGCGGAATCCTTCCTGCTCGGCCTCGGCCTTGTTCGCGAAATACGCTTCCTTGCAGCGCGTGGCCTCCGCCGGGTCCTTGCCGTGACTGATGCTGCAGTAGTAGATCGCACGGGCATCCTTGGCCTCGTCCGACCCGACGACGCGGATGCACTCCTTGTGCTCCGGCGACTCCACGTACGGAAAGTTCTTGGTGCAGTCGCCGAAGGACCACAGCCGCATGTCGAGGCTGGTCGCCGCCGCTGCCGCGCCGCCGCCGGCCGTCGCGGCCTTCCCCGCGGCTGCGTCGGTCGGCGACGCCCTCGCTCCGGCCGTGCCGGCTTGCGCCAGCACCTGCGCCGGAAGCATGCTCACGAACGCGAAAAGCCCGATCGCCAGACCGAACCCAGCAGAAGACACCTTCATCATTGCGGTTCCCGTTTCATCGCGTTGCCACTCGCCGTCCCCGGCGCGTCGCCTCGTCCCGCTCACGGCTGGTGTAGCCGTTGCGCATCGGCGCAACGGTCGTTGGCTTACGGACCACCCCATGGCAATGGCGCTCAACCATCATCCTAAGCAAATTTCGGACCCGTTGCGTGCCGCGACGCGCGGGTCACCGCGGGCGCTCCCCTGCCGCACGAGGTGGCCGATCCGCAGGTCGCTGGCCGCCCCAGGTCGGTCGCCCCGGGTTTCGTGTCTGTAGATCACAATGCGCCGCCACCGCTATTGCTTCGTGGCCTCGACGCTGATCGCGAGATCCACGTCGTCGCCGACGTCGGGCAGGAAGCGGGTCATGCCGAAATCGGACCGCCTGATCGTCGTCTCGAATTCGCCCCCGCAGACGTGCCGCGAAAGCAGTCCGAAACGCACGTCCTTGCACGTGAAGCGCCGCGCCGCGAGCCGCACCGGCCGCGCGATTCCGTGCAGGACCAGCGTGCCCTCGATCGCCGCCAGCGTTTCGCCGGCGAAGACGAAACGGCTGCTGCCGAAGCGGGCGTCGCCGAACTGCGCGGTGTCGAGATACTGATCGGACCGCAGGATCTGGTCCAGAGTCCGGTTGCCGGTGTCGAGCGCATCGAGATCGATCCGCAGATCGACGGCTCCGGTCTTCAGGTCGGGATCGAACTGCACGACGCCCGCCAGCTTTCCGATGCGCCCGCGCACCAGCGAAATGTCGTAGTGGTAGACGGCGAAATGGATCGACGCGTGGCTCGCGTCGATCGCGTACTCGGCCGCCCGACCGATGCCCGGCCACGCGCACAGGCACAGCAACGGCAGCAGCATGCGGAAACGGTCTGTCATGGCGTGATCGCCGGTCGCGCGGAGATCCCCGATGATAGTCCAATCCGGCAGAGGCCCGCGGGCTCGGGGCCGCCTGATAAAATCGCCGCGTGACCTCGTGCCCCAACTGCCGCAACGAGATGGCGCCGCAGGCGACGCCGGCGCAGGACACCGCGCGCCCGATCGAGATCGAGGCCTGCGCGTCGTGCAACCTGTTCTGGTTCGACCACCAGGAAAATGTCCGGCTGTCGCGTCAGGGCGTCCTCGACCTGTTCAGGTTCATCAGCTCCACGGCGGCCGGTCCCCGCACACCGCTCGCGTCGACCTTCCGCTGCCCCCGCTGCAGCGTCGGGCTGGCCTTCAGCCACGATCTGCAGCGCACCACGCGCTTCACCTACTGGCGCTGCCCGCGCGACGGCGGCCAGCTCATCACCTTCCAGCAGTTCCTGCGGCAGAAGAACTTCGTCCGCACGCCGTCGCCGCAGGAGCTCGTCCGGCTGCGCGAGACCGTGCGCCAGATCAGCTGCTCGCAGTGCGGGGCTCCGGTCGACCTGGCCACGGACAGCGCCTGCACCCACTGCGGCGCGCCCATCGCGCTGATCGACCCGGAAGGCGTGGCGAAGGCCCTGCAGGAGCTCGCCACGGAGCGCAGCGGGGCCGCGCCGGACGAGCGCGATTCCATGCGCGCCGCGCTCACCGACGCCCAGGTCAACGCGATCTTCGAGCTCGAGCGCATGCGCGAGGGCGAGGCGGAACGGGATCTGCTGGCGATCGGCCTCGCGGCGGTCGGCGATTGGGTCGCCACGCACTTCGCGTCCCCCTGACCCCCGGGTTCGCGCCCGCGAACCGACGCCGGCCAGGCGGCGCGGCGGACGCCGCGACGGCGTCGCCGCCCCGGCGTCGCCCCCTCTTGTCTCCCGGGCCGGAAATCGTCATCCTAGCGCTCTATGCGAACTTCCCGTGCCTTGGCGCCGGCGGCGCTCCTCTGGTTGCTTTCGATCGTGCCCGCAGCAGCGCAGGAGCCGCCCGGCGTCGTCCTGTTCTCGTCCGCAAAACCCGGCGCGGCGCTGCCTGCCGGCTGGGAAGTGGCCAAGATCACGGACACCAAGAAGCCGACCGAGTACCGCTTCATCGAAAACGACGGTCACGTCGTGCTGGAGGCGGTCGCCGTCGCGGCGGCGAGCGGAATCGCGCAGCGGATCCCGATCGACATCGCGCAGTGGCCACGCATCGAATGGCGCTGGAAGATCAACCGCCTGATCGACACGGCCGACAATTCGCAGGCGCGGACCGAGGACTCGCCCGCGCGCCTCGTCTTCGAGTTCGAAGGCGACAAGAAGAAGCTCTCGTTCGGCGATCGCGCGCAGTTGTCGCTGGCCGAGTCGATCAGCGGGCGCGAATCGCCGTACGCCACGCTGATGTACATCTGGTCGAACAAGGTGCCGGTGGGCACCGTGATTCCCAACCCGCGAACCAACCGCGTGCAGATGGTCGTCGCCTCCAGCGGCGCCGGCGGCGTCGGCGCGTGGCAGTCGCTGTCGCGCAACCTGCGCGAGGATTACAGGAAGGCGTACGGCGAGGACCCGCCGGGCCGCGTCGTCGCCTACGGCGTGCTGACCGACACCGACAACACCGGCGAATCGGTGCAGGCCTGGTACGGCGACATCCTGTTCCGGCCGGCGCGCTGATCGTCGCGCCCGCCGACGGCGCCGTCCGCTCTCGCGCTGCCCTCGGGCGAGCCGCGTTCGGCGCAGCCACGGAGCATCCGCGTGTTCGAGATCCAGAATTACCCGAGCTTCATCGCCGCGATCGTCATCTTCCAGCTCATACCAGGCCCCGGCACGCTCGCGATCCTCAACGCGACCGCCCGCGACGGCGTACGCGCCGGGCTTGGCGCGGTGGCCGGCACCCTGATCGGGGACCTCGCGTACATGGTCGCCGCCGTCATCGGCCTCGCCGCGGTGATGCAGGCGAACCCGCTGCTGTTCGAGGCACTGCAGTGGTTCGGCGCGGCGTACCTGTGCTGGATGGGCGTGCAACTGCTGCGCCGCCGGCTGGTTGCATCGCCGGTGCCGGCGGCGCGACGGAAGACCGGTTGGATCTACCTGCGCCAAGCAATGACGGTGAGCCTAACCAACCCGAAGGTGATCCTGTTCTTCGTCGCGTTCTTTCCGCTGTTCCTGCGCCGCGACGCGTCGCCGCTCACGCTGGCCGCGATGATGGCGCACGTGACGCTCATCAGCTTCGCGTACCAGGCGGCGCTCGTCGTCGCCGGCAACGCGATCGCGAAGCGGCTGGCGCGCTTCCCGTCGGCACGCGCGCTGGCGACGCGGCTCGCCGGTGTCGCGCTCGTCGGCTTCGGCATCAAGCTGGCCCTCAGCGAACGCGGCTAGCGGCCGCGACGGTCCGCGCGCGGCTGCAGGCACGCCCTTTCCCGTCGTCCGTCGTTCAACCCTCGAACCCAGGCTCACTCGACCCATCATGTACACCCTCTACTACGCCCCAGGAACCGCGAGCATGGTGGTGCATCTCGCCCTGCTCGAGATCGGCGCGCCCTACCGCCTGCAGCGCGTCGACTTCAGCGCGGGTGCGCAGCGCGATCCGGCGTATCTCGCGCTCAATCCGGGTGGCGTCGTCCCGACGCTCCTGATCGACGGCCGGCCGGTGACCGAATCCGCGGCGCTGCTCATGGTGCTGGCCGAACGCCATCCAGAGGCCGGCCTCGCGCCCGCGCAGGGCACTGCGGAGCGCGACGCGTACTACCAGTGGATCCTGTACCTGGGCACTACGCTGGCAGCGACGTTCCGCTTCTGGTTCTATCCCGACGACCTCGGCGCCGCCGAGCATCCGCCGGCTGTGCGCGAGGCGCTGCGGCGCCGGATCGAGGCTGCATGGGAGCGCCTCGACGCGCATCTTGCCGCGCACGGCCCGTACCTGCTGGGCCGGGAGTTCTCCGGCGCCGACCTTCTGCTGACGATGCTGATGCGCTGGTCGCGCAACATGCCCCGCCCGGCCACCGGATGGCCCGCCCTCGCGGACCTGGCGACAAGGGTGCGCGGGCGGGCGAGCTGGAAACGGCTCTACGAGCTCGAAGGACTGACCGAATGGTGACCGCGACCGCGGACGCCGGGCACGGATCGCGCTGATCGCACCGGGAGCACGCCATGTCCGCCTACACAGTCACCGTCGCCTGGCACCGCGGGGCGGCGAAGTTCACCGACGACAAGTACAGCCGCGCCCACACGTGGGCCTTCGACGGCGGCGTCGAGGTCCCGGCGTCCTCGTCGCCGGCCGTCGTCGCGCTGCCGTGGTCGCAGGCGCAGGCCGTCGATCCGGAGGAGGCCTTCGTCGCGTCGCTGTCGAGCTGCCACATGCTCTGGTTCCTCTCCATCGCCGCGCGCCGCGGATTCTGCGTGGACAGCTATGTCGACGCCGCCGTCGGCCTCATGGGCAGGAACCCCGCCGGCAAGCTCGCCATGACGGTCGTCACGCTGCGGCCGAAGGTCGTGTTCGCCGGCGACCGCATCCCGACGGACGAGGAGATCGGGGCGATGCACCACAAGGCGCACGCCGAGTGCTACATCGCCAATTCCGTGACCACCGAGGTTCGCTGCGAACCGGCGCCCGCCGCCCGACCATGATCACCTTCGACGAGCTGATCGCCGACGGCTGGCAGCGCCACGCGGACGACGCGCCGGCCGTGGCCGCGCTGCTCGAGCAGCACGCCGCGCTGGCCGCGGATGCGACCCAGGCCGCGGCGCTCTTGCGGCTGTCCAATCACACGATGGGCGAGCACCTGCGCGACTGGCCGCGCGCCGCGCGCTTTGCCGCGGGCGTCGTGAGCGCGGTGCCGGGCGCCGGCGCCGCCGCCGGGCCGCTGATCCCGCTGGCGGTCGCGCGGTTCATGAGCGGCACCATCCTCGATGCGCTGGCGACGCAGGCGCGCATCGTCGCGCTGGATGCCGGCCAGGCGACGGCGGTGGTGGCCCGGATCGGCGTCGAGGTCGCCGCGAACTCGCTGGCAATCGGCGTCGTCGACGAGGGCAAGGCGCTGTACGAGTGCGCACTGGCGCTCGCGCGGACGCATGCCGATGCGGCGACGGTGCGCTCGATCGCCATCGTGAGCAACAACCTCGCCTCCGACCTCCTGGCAAGAACCGGGCGCACGGACGCCGCGACCCGGTTGATGCTGGATGTGGCGCACGCGGCGCGCGAATTCTGGATGAAGTGCGGCACGCGGGTCAACGAAGCCCGGGCCGACTACCTGCTCGCCCTCGTCTACAACGCCGTCGGCCAGCCGGGTACCGCGCGCGGCCACGGCGAGCATGCGCTGGCGCTGCTCGAAGCCCACGGCGACGAGAAGGTTGACGAGGCCTTCACGAACCTGGCCCTCGCGCACTCGGCTCGACTGACGGGCGACCAGCCCGGCTACCACCGGCACCTGGCGCAGGCGGACGGCCTCGCCGCGGCGTTCGCGGACGCCGGGCTCGAGCAATGGTTTGCCGAGGAACGGCGCAAGGTCGTCCCGATCGGAGCGCCGGGTTGAAGAATCTCTGGGATGACGCCGACGCGGCCGCGTGCGCCGGCGATCTCGCGCTGCGCTGCTACTCGTCGCGCCTGCTCGGCCGCGACAGGACGCTCGTGCTCCACGGCGGCGGCAATACCTCGGTCAAGATCCGCGAGAAGAACCTGCTGGGCGACGACGAGGACATCCTCTACGTCAAGGGCAGCGGCTGGGATTTGGCGACGATCGAGCCGGCCGGGTTCGCGCCGGTCAGGCTCGCGCACCTGCAGCGTCTCGCGCGGCTGCCCGCGCTGTCCGATCTCGCGATGGTCAACGAGCTGGCGACGCACCTGACGCGCGCCGGCGCTCCGGCGCCGTCGGTCGAGGCGATCCTGCACGCGCTGCTGCCGTACACCTTCGTCGATCACACCCATGCGGATGCGCTGCTGGCGATCACCAACACGCCCGGCGGCGAGGCGCGGGTGCGCGAGGTCTACGGCGATCTGGTGGTCGTCATCCCGTACGTGATGCCGGGCTTCGACCTCGCCCGCGCGTGCGCCGAGCGGTTTCCCGCGCAACGGGGGCCGGCGACCATCGGCATGGTGCTGATGAACCACGGCATCTTTTCCTTCGGCGCCACCGCCCGCGAATCCTACGACCGGATGATCGCGCTGGTGAACCGCGCCGAGGCGTATCTCGCGGGCCGCGGCGCGTGGGATCTCGCGTGGCCCGCGGGAGCGCCGCCGGCGAGCGTCGCGCCGGAGCTCGCGCGGCTGCGCCATGCGATCTGCGCAGCCGCCGGCTTTCCCGTCGTCATGGTCCGGCATGCCGACCCGGAGAGCCTCGCGTTCTGCCGGCGCGACGACCTCGCGACGATCGCCGCGCAGGGCCCGGCCACGCCGGATCACGCGATTCGCACCAAGCCGTGGCCCATGGTCGGCCGCGACGTCCCCGCCTATGTGGCCGCCTATCGCGATTACTTTGCCGCGCACGAGCCGCTGGCGGCCGAGCGCAAGACCATGCTCGATCCGGCGCCGCGGCTGGTGCTGGACCCGGAGCTCGGGATGTGTGCGGTGGGGCGCTCGGCGAAGGACGCGGCGATCGTGGCCGAGCTCTACGCGCACACGATGGAGGTCATCGCGCGGTCGACCGCGCTGGGCGGCTACCGGGCGCTGCCGGCGAAGGATCTCTTCGCCGTCGAGTACTGGAGCCTCGAGCAGGCCAAGCTCGCACGGGGCGGCAAGCCGCAGATCTTCTCCGGCGAAGTCGCGCTGGTGACGGGCGCCGCGTCCGGCATCGGCCGCGCGTGCGTCGACGCGCTGCTCGCGCGCGGCGCCTGCGTCGCGGGCCTCGACCTCGACCCGTCGATCGCGTCGTCGCGGCAGCGACCGGACTTCCTCGGCGTCACCTGCGACGTCACGTCCGCAGCGCAGGTGAGCGCCGCGCTCGAGCGCACGATCGACGCGTTCGGCGGCCTCGACATGCTGATCCTCAACGCGGGGATCTTCCCCGGCGGCCGGCGCATCGACGCGCTCGCGGCGGCGGAGTGGCGGCGGGTGATGGACGTCAATCTCGACGCCAACCTCACGCTGCTGCGCGAGTGCCATCCGTTCCTGAAGCTGGCGCCCGCCACGGGACGCGTGGTGGTGATCGGGTCGAAGAACGTGCCGGCGCCCGGCCCCGGCGCGGCCGCCTACTCCGCGGCGAAGGCCGCGCTGGCGCAGCTCGCGCGCGTGGCGGCCCTCGAGTGGGGCGCGGACGGCATCCGGATCAATGTGCTGCATCCCAATGCCGTGTTCGACACCGGCATCTGGACCGCGGAGGTGCTGGCCGAGCGGGCCCGGCACTACGGAATGAGCGTCGACGAGTACCGGCGCAACAACGTGCTGCGCACGGAAGTCAGGAGCCGCGACGTGGCGGAGCTGGCCGCCGAGATGTGCGGCCCGCTGTTCGCGAAGACCACGGGCGCCCAGCTGCCGGTGGACGGAGGCAACGACCGCGTGATCTGATGGCGCGCGGCGGGCCGGGACGGCGGCCGCACCGGGGGCAGGCGCTCCGCCGGATCGACGCAGGACTTCGAAGGGAGAGCGCGATGGTCGGGACAGCGAAGGAAGCCGCGGTGCGCGTGGCGGTCGTGCAGGCGGGGTCCGTGCCGTACGACACCGCCGCCTGCGTGGACAAGGCGGTGCGCCTCGTCGGCGACGCGGCTGCCGGCGGCGCGAAGGTGATCCTCTTTCCCGAGGCGTTCATCCCCGGCTACCCGAAGGGGCAGAACTACGGGCTCGTCGTCGGCGCGCGCGACCCCGCCGGGCGCGAGGAATTCCGCCTGTATCTCGACGCCGCGATCGACGTGCCCGGCCCCGAGACGCAACGGCTCGGCGACGCGGCCGCCGCGCACGGCGCGTTCGTCGTGATCGGCGTGATCGAGCGCGACGGCGGCACCTGCTATTGCACGGTGCTGTTCTTCGCGCCCGACGGCCGGCTCGCCGGCAAGCACCGCAAGCTGATGCCGACCGCCCTCGAAAGGATGATCTGGGGTTTCGGCGACGGCTCGACGCTGACCGCGGTGGAGAGCCCGTACGGCCGCATCGGCTCGGTGATCTGCTGGGAGAACTACATGCCGATGCTGCGGATGGCGATGTACGCGAAGAATGTCGCGCTCTACTGCGCGCCGACCGCCGACGACCGCGACACCTGGCTGCCGTCGATGCGGCACGTCGCGCTCGAAGGCCGCTGCTTCGTGCTCACGGCGTGCCAGTTCCTGCGCAAGCGGGATTTTCCGGCGAGCGTGCGCATCGCGCTCGGCGACTCGCCGGACACCGTGCTGATGCGCGGAGGCAGCGCCATCGTGAGCCCGCTGGGCAAGGTGCTGGCGGGGCCGCACTTCGACGGCGAGACCATCCTCACCGCCGACCTCGACCTCGGCGACATCGGCCGCGGCAAGTTCGACTTCGACGTCGCCGGCCATTACAGCCGGCCCGACGTCTTTCAGCTGATCGTCAACGAGGCGCCGATGCAGCCGGTGGTCACTCGGCCGCTCGACTGACCGCGCCGCGCGCCCCGAGGCATTATGCCCGCACCGCCACCCGCAAGGACCCCCGCACCATGCGCCTCGTCCCCTACCAGCCCCGCGACATCGCCGAGCCGCACGAGCTCGTCGCCGCGATCCGCGCCCGGCGCGGCGGCACGCTGCTCAACCTCGATCGCATGCTGCTGCACAGCCCGGCGCTCGCGCGCGGGTGGAACGGCTACCTGCGCGCGGTGCGCACCGAGCTTGGCGTGTCTCCCAGGCTGCGGGAGCTCGCGATCTGCGCAGTCGCGACCCTCACCTCCGCCGACTACGAATTCGGGCAGCACGGGCCGCTGTTCGTCGCGGCGGGCGGCACCAGGCCGCAACTCGATGCGCTCTCCCGGCTCGGCGCCGCGGATGCCGACGCCTCGTTGTTCGACGCGCACGAGCGGGCGGTCATCGGGCTGGCGATGGAAATGACGCGCAATGTCCGCGTGCGGCGCGCGACACTGGAAGCCGCCCGGGCCGCCCTGGCGGACGACCGGCAGCTTGTCGAGCTGGTCGCGGTGATCGCGACCTACAACATGGTGTCCCGCTTCCTCGTCGCGCTGGACGTCGAGCCGGAATGACCGCGGCCACGGATCGGCGGCGGGGCTTCGCGTGCGCGTGACATTGGCGACTTGAACCCGAACGCGCCGGGATCCGGCACACTACGTCCCCGCACCCTCCCGCGGCCTTCCGTTCGAATGACATCGATGCGCCTCCCCTTCGCCTTGGCCGCCGCGTGCGTCGGCCTGTGCGCCGGCTGCGCGCCGCCGGTGACGCGCTCCGACACGTCGCTGCTCGAGCGGCAGGTGGCGGACACCGAGCGCGCGTTCGCGCGGACGATGGCCGAGCGCGACCACGCGGCGTTCGCGTCCTTCGTCTCCGAGGAAGCGGTGTTCGTCACGGACCCGCAGCCGCTGCGCGGCAAGGCGCAGGTGGCGGCGGCGTGGAAGGGCTTCTACGACAAGCCCGAGGCGCCGTTCTCGTGGGCGCCGGAAAAGGTGGTGGTGCTCGACTCGGGCACCCTCGCACTCAGCACGGGCCCCGTGCGCGACTCCCGCGGCAAGCAGGTCGCGACGTACACCTCGATCTGGCGGCTCGAGGCCCCCGGCGTCTGGCGCATCGTCTTCGACAAGGGCGACGATGTCTGCGATTGTCCGAAGTGACGCGCGCCCGTGACCAACCTCTTCATCGGCATCGTCGCCGGGGCCTTCGGCATGGCCTACCTCCTCTACGGACGGCGGCAGGCCAAGTTCGCCCCGGTGATCGCCGGCCTGCTGCTGTGCGCGTACCCGTACTTCGTCGACAGCGTGTTCTGGCTGTGCGTGGTCGGCGTGGCGCTGATCGCGGCGCCCTTTCTGCTTGATTTCTAGGCAGCCATGGACAAGGACCTGCTGAAGGCCGCCGCCGACCGGGTGTTCGCCGACATGGCCGGCGCCATGACCGCGGGACTCTGCCATGTCGGGACGACCACCGGGCTCTTCCGCGCGATGGCCGGGAAGGGCCCGCTGACGCAGGACGACGTGGTGCGCGCAGCGGGCCTGCAGGCCCGCTACGTCGAGGAGTGGCTGAAGGCGATGACGTGCGCGGGATACCTTGCCTACGACCCGGCCCGCGAGACGTTCACGCTGCCCGACGAGATCGCGTATTTCCTCGCGTCCGAGGGCACCGACCACTTCGTCGGCGGGCTCTTCGCGATGGCGCCCGTGCTGCTGCGCGTCGCGCCGCAGGTGGCCAAGGCCTTCGCGGACGGCGGCGGCGTGCCGTTCGAAGACTACGGCGCGGACGGCCTCGTCGCGCTCGACCTCATCAATCGCGGCCAGTACGAGCAGCGCTTCACCGGCTACTGGCTGGGCGCGCTGCCGGACGTCGTCGCGGCGCTCGCCGCGGGCGGCCGCGCGCTGGATGTCGGATGCGGCGCGGGCCGGGTCTGCCTGGCGCTCGGAGCGGCCTTTCCGGACGCGGAGGTCGTGGGCCTCGATTCCGACCCCGCATCGATCGCCCATGCCAGCGCCGAGGCCGCCGCCGCCGGCGTGGCCGGCAACGTGCGCTTCGTCGCGCAGACCGCCGGCGAACTGGCCCGCGGCGCGGGCTTCGATCTCGTCACCGCGTGCGATTGCCTGCACGATTTCGCGCGACCGGTCGAGACGCTGCGGGAAATCCGCGCGCTGCTCAAGCCCGGCGCAACGCTGTTCATCATGGAGCCGAAGGTCGCCGACCGTCTCGAGGACAATCGCAATCCGATGGCGACGATGTTCTACGGCTTCAGCGTTTTTCACTGCATGACGCAGTCGCTGGCCCAGGGCGGACCCGGCCTCGGAACGTGCCTCGGCCCGGCGCGGACCGAGGCCCTCGTGCGCGAGGCCGGTTTCTCCCGCTTCGAGCGGCTCCCGATCAAGAGCCAGTCCTACCTGTTCTACGGCGCGCGTCCGTGAGCGCGGGCCGACCCGCGAGCGGCGCGGCGCTGCCCGCAGGCGCGGCCGCGGCGCTCGGCCCGCCGCGCTAAGGCGCGGCCTTCGTCCAACTCGAATCGGGGTTGTAGACCGTCATCGCGGCGGCGACCGCGGGCGTGTCCTTGCCCAGGTTCTTCTGGTAGACGACGCCCTCGTAGTTGCAGATGAACGACATCACGCCGGAGACTCCCCAGCGCGCGGGCCAGCCGACGAAAGCGAATCCGCCGATCATCTTGCCGTTCACGATGTAGTCGTAGGCGCCGCCGGGTGCATCCTTGCCCTGCGCGGTCAGCATCTTCCACTTGTAGCCGTGGTAGGCGTTCGCGGTATCCGCGGTGTAACCCTTGACGGCAGCGGCGGCGGCGAGCGGACCCAGCGGGCTCGACGGCTCGCCGTCGGCGGTCGGCCAGTACAGGCCGTCCTGCTTGCCGGCGCTGCTGACGAAATTCTGCGCGTACTCGAGCAGGCCGTTGCTGTCGCGGTCCTTCTGCACATACTCGCGCTGCGCGTCGACGAACGCGAGGCACGTCTGGATCGCCGACAGCTCGTTCTCGCCCACGCGCCGGTTGACGATCTCCTCCGCCCCGGCATGCGCGTCGAACATCCAGCCCTCCCCCTTCTTCACGAGCGGGAAGGGGAACGGGTAGTCGTTGGCGCCGATGAGCAGCGTCGCCGACGTGTCGCCGTGGCGGTCGAATTTCACCGACTTGTCGTAGGCCGCGACGAAGAGGTCGCGCGTCTCAGCGTCGGCGACCTTGTCGCCGGTGTAGATCAGCTTGCCGCTGCCGGGCCCGAGGATCGTGTAGATGCTCTTGACGTTCTCGGTCTTCATCGCTTCGAACAGTGCGCGCGCGGCCTCTTCCGGAGTCGCGTAGGACGTCTGCACGATCTTCGGCGGGCCCTTCGCGGCAGGCGCGTCGGCGGCGAGCGCAGCAACACCCGGCGCGAGCGCCGCGATGACGGCAACGGCAACGGCGGCGGACAACTGGCGGACGTTCATGAGCATTCCCTGGCGTACGAAATTGGCGTGAGGATTCATCGCGTCATCTCCCGCGCCCGCCGCCGCCGCGACCGCCGCCGCCGCCACCACCACCGCTCGGGCGCGACGTGCTCATCGAGGCCCGGCTC